>Ga0302320_10003056_pt1 | contig 39073 bp, 31 predicted proteins | sample Bog_T0_3_FD_202130 | JGI IMG/M metagenome (GOLD analysis project Ga0302320, IMG submission 202130) | Peat permafrost microbial communities from Stordalen Mire near Abisko, Sweden - Bog_T0_3 | ecosystem: Environmental > Terrestrial > Soil > Wetlands > Peat | place: Sweden: Abisko, Stordalen Mire... | reverse complement strand
CCACTTTCGCTTTGAACGCTCCGCTGTGCTTTTTACGTGGTCGTTTCATATATTTCTCAGGATGGTATTATTGTTCCTTCTAACTCACCATCTAAACCACCTGTCCAGTTTTCGGGGAGCACTATAAACTCCATTTTCCGTGTCGAGCAACGCGGCGACTTGCTTTCCTAATTTGGCGGACGCAATCAAACCAGTTTTGGAATCTAGCAAGGGAATGCGCGGCCAGTCTTGCCGAACACCGTCCGCATTTTCCACGAGATACGCTGGCGAATATCCGATGGCGAGCGCGTGCATCCAAATCAATGCCGCTGTGCCTACGTCATCATCGGGATTCGTGATGCCGAGCTTGGCGAGATACGCATGAGCGGCGGGCGAAAGGTTGGCGGTGATTTTGCCCGCGTCATATGCAGGACCGGCTTCATGCAAAATGTGTCCTAACTCGCCATTACCATCATCTTTCTTTTTCGCCGTGGCTTTTGCCGTGTCGCGCAGACGAATAGGAAAAGCACGTGCATGACCCGAAATTACGTCGCGTTCAAATTCTCCGTTTGAGAAAAGGAATGGAGTTCCTTCTGGTGATTTGACCCCCGCGAGTCTGGAGATAATAAATGAGTTGCCCTTCCAGGCTTGTGCAGCAAGCGATGTGCTAGGTTCGGACCAAAGGGGACGTTGCGCATCAGCGTAACAAAATCGAACATCAAAAGGTTTGAAAGAAAATCTCCGGATAAATTCCGACGAGAACTCCATCTTCTTTTGAATTGCTTCGCGGTCTGTCATTCCGTCATAGCGCGCATATTTTGCCATGATTTCCGGGCAAGTTCTGGCCATTTCTTCATTTGTGACGGCTGGATCAAAAAACATCCGCAGGCGGATTTCTAATTCTCTCGGGTCGCTGGAAATAAGGGAAAGGCCTCTCGTTTCCATGTGTCCGTAAGCCGATTGAACCGCGCTGATTTGCGTTAGTTTGGGCCACCCATAATAATCCATGGCAACCTCTGACGGACAGAATGAAAAACGATTGTCTTCCGACGGTTCAATGCTTTCATACTGTTTGGCAAACTTCTTCGCTGTCAGGCTTTCGAGAATGTCCGCACGTTTTTCTGTGCCCCAGAACTGACGAAAGAAAACCTGCGCCTTCTTGGTGCGCTTTGGCATGCGCACCAGCAGGCCAATCGCCGTGCCAACGCGAATGCCTTCCCGATTGTAACCGGTGGAAAATACGGAGGGATCGGATTTGCCTTCTGGCGTGAGCTTCCCGGTCTCGCGGCTGTCACCGTTCAAGCAGTCGAACCAAAGCGAGTCGAACTCTTGCAGAAAGCGCTGACGCATCACAACGAACGACGGATCGCCCAAGTAGGAATAATTTGAAATGAAACAAACGATGCCTTTGCCAGTCTTTTCCGCGATGCGCCGCTCGGCCAAGCGAAAAAAGCGGACGTAAAGATCATCGAGATTGAATTTCTTGATGCCCCATTCCTTGACCAAACCTTCTTTGTAAGGTTCGACCAAGCCTTGCTCTTCCTTCGGGCTGACCCCCGCAAAGCCGTTGTAAGGCGGATTGCCGATAATGACGAGAATCGGCTTCTCCTGTTTCACCTTACCTGCACCGGCGCGCTCGGCTTCCAGTTCAGGCCAATTGGCAAGCTTGGGATTCTCGCCTGCAAAATCCCAGCCGGTCAGTGAATTGGTCAGAAAAATTCCGGCGCGTTCGCCTTTGGCGTCGTCCAGCGGCACAGCGAGATTTTGCAACAACAAGCCCATTTGCAAATGCGCCACGACGAACGGCGCGGGCATGATTTCAAAACCGAAGACCCGTTTCTGTGCGGCTTCCCTGAGGGAAAGTTCAGACAATGCGCCTTCGCCTTTTTCCTCCTTCAATGTCTTTTCAATTTTCCGCAAGACCTCGACGAGATACGCGCCCGTGCCGCAACATGGATCAAGCACGAAAACGCTTGGATCGGCCAAGCCGTCGGGAATGTTCAAACCATCTTTATCGCGTAACGCCGCGTCGACGCGGGCGACTTGATATTGCACAATCTCCGGCGGCGTGTACCAGACGCCAAGTTCCTTGCGGAGCTCTGGGTCGAAGGCTTCAAGAAACGGTTCGTAAAAGTACTGGACGGCGTGATCTTCGACAAATCGAACAAAGAACTCCTCGCGGATGACGCGATTGAGTGCGGCGGCAGTCCAATCGAGTACTTCATCCAAACCAAGCGGTCGGAGTTTCTGCGGGTCGGCCACTTGGTGAAAGAGTGCGGAGATTATCGGCACGTGCAACGTCCAAGCGGCGGATTTCCAATCGAAGGCATCCTTGCGTTGCGGTTTTTCCTTGTGCCAGAGAACCCAAGCCGAGAACACGCCATAGAACAGGGTTTGAACGAGAGTGGAACGGAAGAAGTGTTCGCCTTTCCCCGGCGTGAACTTCATGCCAAGCGCTTCTTCCAGTGCGGTGCGGACGGCGGCAAGTTGCGGTAAATCTCTGGTCGCTTCCACGCGGGAGCGGGCATCGCGCGCATACGACGCGAGGAAGAAGGCGACGTCTTTTGGATTGTTCAACGGCGCGGCATGGAGTAAAACACGTTTGAGATATTCGTCGAAGCGTTCGCCAAATTCGTTCGCAGCTTTGCGCGGATGCGCGGCAACGACCCAAAAAGATTTTTCATCCGGCGCGAGTTTGAACGATTCGAGTTGGACAGGTCTGCCGTTGTCGCCGCGCTTAAGGAGCATGAAATCCCGATAATTCGTCACCAGCACCTGTCCGTAATGCCTTACGTATTCAGTGACTTGTTTGCTATCTGCTATTTCATCCACTCTGGCATTGGCAGCTTTGACTTCAATAACGCCGCGCGACGGCAGCGGGATTCCCAACAGCGGGGCATCTTCGTCTGTGTGCTTGAGCTGGTCAGGCGTGAACAACCCGCCATCCGGCAAGCCCACGCCGCTGTTTTTAACATGGATGAAACAGCGGACCTTGGGCTTGAGCGTATGACCGACCGCATTTAAGAGATTGGCGAGCGCCCCATAGCCGGAGGTTTCCTTGACCGCGGCGCCGGACAAACGAATGGAGCACAATTCTTCGAGATAGATTTCAAGCGGGTGCATATCGTTGACGCCCTGAGTGTGCGCAGGAAACCCGTCTGCGTCAATTCTCGTGAAGCAAGAAAAATGAAAGTTTGCTTCGGCCTGAACGGAGTCGGCTAGCAGCCTGTTGAAATATCCCGCCGAACGCCGCGTGAGGGCACGCGGCCTACAGAACTTCCTCGGACATCACGGCCCATGCAGGCCCGGTGCCCTCACCGGGCGAATTCTTCAACAGGCTGCTAAAAATGTTCGGCTTGGCGTTTTTATCGCTGGACGGGACGCGCGGGGCGGTTAGGCTCTGATGCGACGAACGGATTGTCGGGGGGCGTTGATTGCGAAACGAAGTCCATGAGACCATCAGAAATATGCGCTGTTCCCTGGCCGCAAGGGCAGGGGAACGCGCCGGAGGAGGCGGAACTGCTGCTGGCGGATTATTCCGCCCTGTTGCGGCAGCTCGGCTCGCCGGACGATATTTCGGACGGTATTTTGGATGGTCTCGCGGCACGGTTGACGCCGGGCGAAATTTGTTCTGGCAACGGTCTGCGCGATTTTCTGGAAGGTTACCAAACCCAGCTTCTTGAGCCGCTGGAACTGCCGGCCATCTGCCGGGCGCGTTCTCATGCGGCGCTGGGCCACGCGCGGGAGTTGATCGCGCTGGACCGGGAACTGGGCGTCAAACAGGTCTGGCCCCCGTTCGCCTCGGCCAGCCGCCGGATTGGCCGCGCGCAGCTTGAGCGCCTGCGGCCGTTGCGCGACGAACGCACGGTGCAGCGATACCTCGCCGCCGTGGAAGCGGGCCGTGCGGCAGGCTGGCACACGGTAGTCTATGGGATTACGCTGGCGACTTATTCCTGGCCGTTGCGGCAAGGTCTTTTCTTTTACGCGCATGAGACGCTTTCGAGATTGGCGCTGGCGGCGGGCGGCCCGCAAGGGGTTGCCGCCTCTTCATCTGTGCCTGACGCCGACGCGGCGGTTCGTGAGATTTTGCAAACCTCGCTTCTCCGTCTGCCCGCTGCGATTGAACGGACGCTGGCTGAGACGGGAGAAATGGTCCGGGGCGAGGTTCGCATCGGTTAGGGAAACCAGGCCGCCTGAGCCGGCGTTGTTTCGTGTTGAGCGGTCCCGCATTTACTTTTGTCCCGCCCGCTTGTACAACGGGTGTGTGCTGAACGATGCGATTATTTGGAAGAACTTGAAGCAGGCCCGGCAACTGACTCTGATCGCCGGGCCGTGCGTGATCGAAAACGAACAACTCTGCTTCCAGGTGGCGTCTTTCCTGCGCGCCGCCTGCCGGAAACTGAACATCTTTTATGTCTTCAAGGCCAGCTACGACAAGGCCAACCGCTCGTCCGCGGCCACGTTTCGGGGTCCGGGCCTGGAGACGGGCCTGGCCATCCTCGCCAAAATCCGCCGTGAACTGGCGGTGCCCGTGCTGACGGACGTGCATTCGGTGGAGCAGGCCACTGCCGCTGCCGCCGTAGCGGACATCCTGCAAATCCCGGCCTTTCTTTGCCGGCAGACGGATCTGATCAACGCGGCGGTCGCTACCGGCAAGATTGTCAATGTGAAGAAAGGCCAGTTCCTGTCGCCGGTGGAAATGGGCCTTGTGGCGCGGAAGGCGGCGGCGGCGGGCGGGAAGAAACTTTTGTTGACCGAGCGCGGCACGACGTTCGGTTACAACAACCTGGTGGTGGACATGCGCTCGATCCCCATACTGCGCGCTTTTGGGTATCCGGTGATCTTTGACGCCACGCACTCGGTGCAATTGCCCGGCGCGGGCGGGGACCGTTCGGGCGGGCAGCGGGAATTCGCCCCGGTGCTGGCGCGGTGCGCGGTGGCGGCCGGTGCGGACGGGGTTTTCATCGAGACACACCCAGACCCCGACCGCGCGATGAGCGACGGCCCGAACATGATTCCACTGGCGCAGATGCCGAAACTATTGGCCGGCCTTGTGAAGGTCAGGGCCGCGATCTTATGAAGATTCGCAAATGTCTGTGCAGTATGACGATGGCGGTCAGCTTGGCGCCATTTCTGGCGCGGGGCGGGGCGCAGACGCCGTCGCCACCGGCTTCCAAACCCGGCGGCGCGGTCCAAACCTACCATTACGCGGACAGCACCAACGGGAAGATCGTTGATGCCGTTTTCACGGGGACTGACTCGACCTCTCTCTCCAACGGCGCGATTCAAGTGAAGCAATTCAGGATGATCGGCGTTCGGAACGGCCAGCTTACCAACGTGGCGGTGACGGCCGAAGCGCCGGAATGCCGCATAGAGTATGCGAGCAGCCGGCAGGCTGTCGGCGATCCGGGGCCGATCCAGATTTACACGCCGACGACAAATTTATTTGCGCAGGGCGTGGGATTTTTTTGCGCGGAATCCAACCAGGTGTTTTATTTGTCCAACCAGGTCGAGACCCGGGTGCTCAAGTCCATGCTCCGGTCGCCCCTGTTCCAGGCGGCGTCCAATGCGGCCCCGGACGCGGGCCAGATGGTGAAGATATTTTCCGGCCGAGGACAGTATGCTTTCCGCTCGAACGTCATGGATTACGCGGAGGAGGTGCGGGTGATTGACCCGCAGTATGAACTGGATGCGCCGCTTCTTTCGATCCAGTTCGCCAGCAACCAGAGCGTGGAAACGATGTTCGCCCGGACCGGGGTGACGCTGACGCTGCCCGGCAAAGGCACGGCGACGGGCGCGACCGCGCATTACTTCGCCACCAATGAAAACACGATTTTGGAACTGGACGGCGACGCGGAAACCCCGGCTCAGTGGCACAACGGTGAACAGGAGGCCCGGGCCGCGAAGTTCACTTACGATCCGGACCGGCATTTGTTGAACGGTCGCGACCGGGCGCGCATTCGCTGGCCGAACCGGCCCGCCGATGCGTCGGCCCCGCATACTTTTATGGAGATGTTCGCCGATGACGCCTCGCTGCAAATGACCTCGGACGGGCGGGGAATTGAGCACGTAACGGCGGGGGGCAATGTGATTCTTGTCAATCAGTCGGACCAAAGCTCGGCGACGGCCGGGAAGGCCGATTATGACCGGCCCCGTGATTTGTTCACCTTGACGGAAAATCCGGTCTGGTGGAACGACCGGGTGGAAATCCGCGGGGACACGCTCACGCAGGAGCCGAGCAATTCGGTGTATCACGCCTGGGGCCACGCGCGGCTCAAGCTGCTTGCCTCCGGCGCGGCGGGCGCTTCGGCCGGCCCGACCAATCAATGGCTGATCGTTACCGCCGATGGCATAGATTCGCGGCCTTTGAATTCCCAAACCAATCTCATCACCTTTCGCGGGGATGTCCAGGCGCGGCTGCTGGAAGGCGGACAACTCCAAGACAGCCTGACGTGCGATGTGCTGCTGGCTTACCAGCTTTGCACCAACAAACAGGGTCTCGGCAACCCTGTCGTGCTCCTGGTGGCACGGGAGAATGTGAGAGGGGAAACCGCCCGGAACGCGGCGGGTGTGATGAAGAGAATATCGTGCGGCGTGCTGACCGCGCGGCGTTCGGCAGCGACGGGGCTTTGGCAGAGCATCGTGGGGGAGGAGAACGCGGTGGTGGAGACGTTTGGTTCGGATCGCGCGGCGGTTTCCAACCATTTGACGGCCCCAACGATCACCGCGCTTTTTTCGCCTGTCACCAATCAGATTGAGAGCGCCGTGGCGGAAGGGGGGGTGCTTTTTGCGCAAACCGGCCCCGCCAAAGATGGGGCCGTCGGCGCGGTTGTTTCCAATCACTTAACAGCGGCCACCGTCAACGCCCATTTTTCAGCTGTCACCAACCATGTCGAAAGCGCGGTGGCGGAGGGCAAGGTGGTTTTTGCGCAAATCGCGCCGGGCAAGACTCTCCACGCGATCGGCAGCAAGGCGGTCTATTCGGCCCTACCGGAGGAACAAGTCGAACTGACCGGGCATCCGTGGGCGCAAACGGACAAACTCACCATTGTGGACGCTGACCGTCTTACGTATGAATTGCAGAGCAACGCAGTGGATACATCCGGCAAGTATCACATCATTTTGACGAAAACCAACGCCGTCGGCGCGCCGTCGCCGGGCCATCCATCTCCCTGAGCATGAACCCGCCAGAACCACAGCCCAAGCCGGTCCTGTCCAACGTCGCACCGCAGCCAAAGGTGGCGGCTGGCGTCGGCAAACGTTTGCTCGCCACCGACAATCTGGCCAAGGCCTACCGCCAGCGCAAAGTGGTGGACGGAATTTCCATATTTGTAAGCCCCGGCGAGGTCGTGGGCCTGCTCGGTCCCAATGGCGCGGGCAAGACCACCACGTTCAATATCATTGTGGGCCTGGTCAAGCCCGACGCGGGCGAAGTGCGGTTTGAGGGCCGGGACATCACGAGGCTGCCGATGCACCGGCGGGCGCGGCTGGGCATTGGGTACTTGACACAAGAGCCGTCGGTCTTCCGCAAACTGACCGTGGAGCAGAACATCCTGGCGATATTGGAAACGTGCGTGATGGAGGCGACGGAGCGGGCCGTGCGGCTGAAGTATCTGCTGGACGAACTGGACCTGGGCGGCCTGGCTGCCAGCAAGGCCTACACGCTGAGCGGCGGGGAAAAGAGGCGGCTGGAAATCACGCGCGCGCTGGTGACCAGCCCGCGGCTTCTCCTGTTGGACGAGCCGTTCAGCGGCATTGACCCCATCGCGGTGTATGAAGTTCAGAAGATCATCCGGCGCCTCCGCGAGAGGGGCCTGGGCATACTGGTGACGGACCACAACGTGCGGGAGACTTTGAAGCTGGTTGACCGCGCCTATTTGGTTCATCATGGCCAGATAGTTTATTCGGGCGTCGGCGCGGAAATGCCCAACGATCCCAAGGCGCGGGAGATATATCTCGGGCCGGAATTCAACCTGTAGATTCTATGCAACGCCAAACCGTCACCGTCGAACAGTTCTTTCACGATCAGGCCCACCTGTTGGAGCTGCGGCTGCTGACCGGGGCCGCGGGCCTCAAGCGCATCATCCGCGAGCCGACGGTGAACCGGCCCGGGCTGGCGCTGGCCGGATTCACCCGTTACTTTGCCAGCAAGCGGCTGCAGGTCATCGGCAAGGCGGAGCATTCCTACCTGCACAACCTAAACCCCGAGGGGCTGGAATCGCATTACGCCGACCTGTTTTCCTACAAGATCCCGGCGGTTGTTTTTTCGCGCGATCTCAAGCCTGACAAACTTTTCCTGGCCGCCGCCGAAAAGGCGCAGGTGCCGATCATGGTGACGCCGTTGATCACGATGAAATTCATCAACATGGCTACGCTCGCGCTCGAAAACTCGTTTGCCCCACGCGGGAGCGAAATTGGCAGCATGGTGGACATCCTGGGCGTCGGCGTCATCATTCGGGGCGAAAGCGGGATTGGGAAGAGCGAAAGCGTCCTCGCCCTGATCGAACGCGGCTACAGCCTGGTCTCGGACGACGTGACCCGAGTGACCCTGATTGACGGGCGCGACGTGATAGGCACCAGCGCCGAGTTGACGCGCGCCCACATGGAAGTCCGCGGCATCGGGATCATCAACGTCGCCTCGATGTTTGGCGTCCGCAGCATTCGCTCGGAGAAGAAAGTGGACCTCGTAGTCAGTTTGAAAGCGTGGGAGGATGTGGCCGATATTGACCGGCTCGGCATGGAACAGGAATACGTGAAAATCCTGGGCCAGGAAATCCCCTACATCATCATCCCCGTGAGGCCCGGGCGCGACCTGGCACGGCTGATCGAAGTGGCCGCTTTTCAGATCAAGCTCAAGGCGTCCGGCTATAATCCGGCCAAGGAATTGAACGACCGTCTCCTCTCCCAAATGGGGGGTGGGGCCTGACAGGCCCCCCCATTTCCACGAATCGTCTTATCCATCAATGTAGTCAAGACCCTATTGCATCCAGGGTTCATACCAGCCGGTTGAGGCGGCGGGGGCGACCAGCGGCTCCCCATGATTTTGATCGGTGCAGATTTCCAGGACTTCCGAGGCCGTAAGCGCGCGGTTGAAAATGGCGATTTCATCCATCAACCCGGAGTAAGAAAGGTTGGATGACCAGTCGCCCTGATGGGTGTTGCGGAGGCTGAATACAAGGTCCCCTTTGGTGCCGGCGACATTGCCGGACAATTGGCGTTGGGCCACAATGACGCCGTTCATATACCAGGTGGCCGTGCTGCTCGCCTTGTCATAGGTGCAGGCGACATGCTGGAAAACACCGGCGACCAACAACCCGGTATGTGTATTGCACATGCGATTGCCTAGGTGATCTGTAATGCCCGCCAACAGCCCGCCACTGTCCATAGGCCGCGGGCCAATCTGAAGATGCACGTTGTCGGAGTCTGTCCACTGGAGGAAGGGACGGGTGCCGCTCAGATCCCCCGACGGTTTGAGCCACGCCATAATGGTGAACCCCTCGCCTGCCCCAATGTCCAGCGACTTGCTGGCGGGAATCTTGATAGATGAGCTGAGACCGTTAAAGGAAAACGCCTGTCCGACTTTGCCATCCACAAATGTAATATCCGTCAACGTCGCTGTATTGCCGCCGACAGAATCGTTGCCGTTGCCTTCGCCGGACCACAAGGCCACCAGACCGGGAGGAAGCTGTCCTGGCATGGCCACAACCGAAACTCGAATGCTCCGAATCAGCTTGACCGGCAATTCGTTGGTGCCAAAGCTCGTTTCCACCCGCACGGAGGAAGCGGCGAACTGCACTTCATACGCATCGCCGTTGGTCGCCGTTAATCGGGCGATGCCGGTGTTTGTGCCGGCGTATTCAAGCGAGCGGATGCCGGGCCAGGCCAGCTTCAAATCACCCATTGCCGGGCTGTGGAAACTCAAGGAGTCATCCAGGCCCTTGCCAACGACGTGCGATCCGTCCCGCAGTTCAATCGAAAGCCGAGCCACGCCGGTGGCGGCGTGGGCGCCGGCCGACGGCCCAACTTTCACGCTCCGAATCAATTTGACTGGCATCTCCGTCTGGCCGAAGCCCGTTTCCACGCGCAGGGCGTCGCCCGCGAGCGTGACGGCGAACGCGTCGCCGGCAGCCGCCGTCAACCGCGCCGCGCTGGTGTTCGTGCCAGCATACTCAATCGAACGGATGCCGGACCACGGGAGCTTCGCTTCGCCCAGCGTGGCGGAGTGGAAGCTCAAGGTGTCCTCGACACTCTTGCCGACTACATGCGAACCGTCGCGCAGTTCGATGGTGAGCTGGACGCCGGATGCGTTCGTGGAGGCGGATGCAACCTGAGCCTGATGGATGCAGAATGCCATGGCGCACAAGACGCCGAGAATCGGCGGAATACGGCGGGGCATGAGTTGAGTTGCGGTATTCATAATTATTGACTCCTATTTGGCGGCCCCTTGATTCAGTTGCTGCCAGCGCTGCCTGCCGGTTTCGAGCCGCAGGATCTACGCCACAACCGATTAAGGCGCCCTCTTTTGTTGTTTGTTTTTCAGTCTCTATTTCTTGTTATCCGCCCCGGGGTTTTTTCCTCCGAAAACCCCGAAGCAAACCACGAAAACCGTGCTTGGGCTGCGGGCTATTTATCTCCCAACCTAACCGTCGCCGGCAAGCTGTCCAACTGGAGGCCGCTTCCAGCTTCACCGCCAAACCCTCGCGAGCGGCGCGGAGTCTCCGTCGTCGCAGGCATCAGCTCGCCGTTGTTTTGCTCCTTGCAGAGGGCCTGGATCTCCTCGGCGGAAAGGGCGCGGTTGAAGATGGCCACTTCGTCAATCAGCCCTTTGAAATAGCGGTTCGCCACGCATCCCGGACAGGTTGTCCGGCCGTCCTCCGAGCCGATCGCCACGAAACTGTTTGGCAGCATCGGCACGATGGTTCCTGTTTCGTGCATGGGCTTACCCCACGGATGGCCATCCACATAGAGCTGCATGTTCGCGCTGTCATAAGTCGCGGCGATGTGATGCCATTGCCCGGGAGTGACAGGAGCGCTGCTGGCGTTGGCCTGCGAGGTGTGGCTGAAATTTACCGAGCTGGAGATGCCGCTGGAATCCATCGCCTGATTGCCAGTGGTATGGAGGGCAAAATTGACGCCCCATCTGCCGTTCTGGGCGTCTATTTCGATGACGTAGAAATCAGACGCAACGAGGCCCTGAAATGTGGTCATCGAATTGTCCGCGGCGGCTTTCATCCAAAAGGAAATGGTGATCTGGTCGGTAAGGTTGAGATTGGGCGACTGTGGTATCTTCACAAAGCTGTTCACGCCATCGAGACTAAAGGCCTGCCCGACTTTGCCATCCGCAAAAGCGGCATTGCCGCACAACGTCCCGAAATTCCCGTTCGCAGAATCACTACAGTCGCCTTCTCCGGACCACAATGACACCAGGCCGGAAGGCATGTCTGAAGGCAATCCTCCGGTCCCGCCCACCATGGAGACTTTAATGCTGCGGATCAATTTGACCTGCAACTCGGTTTTGCCGAAGCTGGTTTCCACGCGGAGAGTCGGGGTTTCGATTTGAACTTCGTAAACATCGCCGTTGGTCGCCGTCAATCGGACCGTGTTGGTGCTGGCACCCGTGAATTCAATCGAACGGATGTCGGGCCACGCCAGCTTCAAATCGCCCATCGCGGTGGAATGGAGACTCAGGGAGTCATCCAAGCCCTTGCCAACGACGCGCGAGCCGTCCCGCAGTTCAATCGCCAGCCGAACCGCGCCCGTACCGGCGGCGGCTGCGGCGGCGGACGCCGCGACTTTGACACTCCGGAGCAACTTCACCGGCATCTCCGTCTGGCCAAAGGCAGTTTCAACGCGCAGCACGTCGGCGTCCAGGGAGATGGCGAAGGCGTCGCCGTTGGTGGCCGTGAGGCGTGCCACGGAGGTGTTGGTGCCGGTGAATTCTATGGAGCGGATGCCGGGCCAAGCGAACTTCACTTCGCCCAGCGCGGCGGAATGGATGGCCAGTGTGGCCTCCACACTTTTTCCGACCACGCGCGAACCGTCGCGCAGTTCGAGGGTGAGTTGAACGGCGGACTGGTTGGTGGAAACGTCCGCGGCATGAACTTGAAGGATGCAAAACAGCGAGGCGCAGAGCGCCCCGAACAGACGGGGAATGGTTTTCATGGTGATTTGAACCGGCATCTGGATTTTCATATAATCAATTAATAACTTTTTGGATTTGAATTGAGTCGCTCAAGTTTACATTGCGCGGTTCGGCTGGTGACGCCGGCAACGGCTCGCCCTGATTCCGCTCTTCATAGATTGCCTGGACTTCCGAAGGCGAAAGCGCGCGGTCGTAAATGCGGAAATCGCTCATGAGGCCGAGATAAGCATAGGATCCATCCGAACCCGCTCCAAGGGTCCAGGGACTTCTTGATGAGGCTGCCGCAAGGCCCACGGGACCTGACTCTGTATTGTCCAGCTTGCCGTCCACATAAATGCTGTAGATATAGCCAGAGTCGCTTTTCAACAGGGTGCCCACGACGTGATGCCAACGGCCATCCTGGGCATTGGTCTTGGACTTCACATTAACCCCGCCGGGGAAACTGCCGTAGTGGCCGAAAGTGACCGAGGTGTTGTTGTAATCCATCTGCATGGAGATGCCCTCGGGAGTAGCCCATGATTCTCCAGTTGATGCGAGGACCTGCCAGCTTGAAGTGCTGTGTTTTACCCAGCAGGCGATGGAAAGCTCATCGCACTTCCCCTGAAGCATGTTGCCAAAGGACACAAACTGATTTTGGCCGTTGAACTGCAAGCATGTCTCATCCCGGCCGGGAGTTTTTGTCCATACGGGGCCATTGACCAAGGTCCCGTCGTGAGGGTTCTGACTGCTGTCTTTTGCCACCGTGCCGGAGCCGTCATCCAGCTTCCACCAGCCAATCAAGCCTTGCGTGACATTGCCCGCCGCCAAGGTCTTGATGCTCCGGATCAAATTCACGGGCAATTCGGTTTTGCCGAAGCTGGTTTCCACCCGCACCGCCGCAGCCTCGAACTGGACTTCGTACACATCGCTGTTGGTCGCCGTCAATCGCGCCATGCTGGTATTCGTGCCGGCGTATTGAAGCGAACGGATGCCGGCCCAGGCCAGCTTCAAATCACCCATCGCCGCGCTGTGGAAACTCAAGGAGTCATCCAGTGCCTTGCCGACGACGTGCGAACCGTCCCGCAGTTCAATCATCAATTGCAACGCCGCGGCGCCGCCGGAGGTTCCCATGGAGGGCGTTGAGACTTTGACGCTGCGGATGAACTTGACCGGGAACTCATTCAGGCCGAAGCCGGTTTCCAGGCGCAAAGCGTCGGCGGCGAGCGTGACGGCAAATGCGTCGCCGGCAGCCGCCGTTAATCGCGACGCGCTGGTGTTCGTGCCGGCATATTCAATCGAACGGATGCCGGACCATGGAAGCTTCGCGTCGCCCAGCGTGGCGGAGTGGAAACTCAACGCGTCTTCGACACTCTTGCCAACCACGCGCGAACCGTCCCGCAGTTCGATGGTGAGTTGGACGCCGGATTCGTTGGTGGCCAAGTCCGCGGCGTGAGCCTGGTGGATGCAAAACAGCGAGGCGCACAGCGCGCCGAATAGCGAAGGGATGGTTTTCATGGTGATTTGGATTTGTGTTCGGGTTTTCACAGAATTAAAAATCTGAATAGTCTGAATTCGGAAAACGAGTTTCCGGCTCGATTGGAGATGACAGCAAAGGCAGGGCTGAGGACGACGACAGCGACTCGCCATTGTTCTGCGCGTCATAAATTGCCTGAACTTCCGAAGACGAAAGTGCGCGATTGTAGATGCCTATTTCGTCCATCCCCCCTGAGAACACGCTTCTAGGATTCGATACCGAACCAAAAGTTGTCCGGGCGCCGATCAACAAATATATAAAGCTGGTCTGTGGTGTAAAGCTGCCAATATTCGTCTGCGTGACGACCGTGCCGTTTATGTAAAACGCCGCGAGACCCGACGGCTTGTCGTAAGTCAAGGCGATATGCTGCCAGGCACCAGCAACCAGCAGATTCGCAGGGCTTGTAAAAATGTGATCCCCATCGGCAACATCTTTGATGTTGCCCGCCAAGCAGCCTCCATTCATTCCCAATTGTGTGCCAACATCAGAACCGCTGGCTGTCCCCAACTTCCTTTCAAATTCAACAACAACCTGCTGGCTTGCCACGGAGACCGGCTTAATCCAGCATTCGATGGCAAATCCGTCACCCTTGCCCACATCCAAACTCGGACTGCTTGGAATCCGCACATAGCTGCCACGGCTACTTTGAAAGCCGCCGTCGCCCCCATCACCGTTATTCAGGTTAAATGCCTGTCCCACTTTGCCCGGCATGAACCCAGCACCATTAACCAACTGTCCGTTATTGCCGCCTATGCCGTCATTTGCATTGCCTTCGCCAGCACACAAGGACACCAAGCCCGAGGGCAATTCTCCCGGCATGGTCACCGCCGAAACCTTGATGCCCCGGATCAAATTCACGGGCAACTCGGTTTTGCCGAAGCTGGTTTCAACCCGCACCGCCGCGGCGTCAAACCGAACCTCATACACATCGCCGTTGGTCGCCGTCAATTGCGCGATGCCGGTGTTGGTGCCTGTGTATTGAAGCGAGCGGATGCCGGACCAGGTTAGCTTCAAATCACCCATTGCCGGACTGTGGAAACTCAAGGAGTCATCCAGGCCCTTGCCAACGACCTGCGAACCGTCTCGCAGTTCAATCATCAATTGCAACGCCGCGGCGCCGCCGGCGGTTCCCATTGAGGACGTTGAGACTTTGACCCTGCGAATGAGCTTGACCGGGAACTCGTTCTGGCCGAAGCCGGTTTCCACGCGCAAAGCGTCGGCGGCGAAGGTGACAGCGAAGGCGTCGCCATTGGTCGCCGTCAGGCGCGCCGTATAGGTGTTCGTGCCTGAAAACTCAATCGAGCGAATTCCAGCCCAGGCAAGCTTCATGTCTCCCAGAGCGCCGGAATGGAAACTTAAGGCGCCCTCGACACTTTTGCCGACCACATGGGAACCATCCCGCAGTTCGACGGTGAGTTGGACGCCGGATTCGTTGGTGGCCAAGTCCGCGGCATGAGCCTGGTGGATGCAAAACAGCGAGGCGCACAGTGCCCCGAAGAGACGGGGAATGGTCTTCATGGTGATTTGAACCGATGTTTGGATTTTCATATAATTACTAATTTGTAAATTGCAGGAATTGAATTCAATCGCGCGAATTCATGCCTCGCGGTTCGGCTGGTAATGACGGCAGCGGCTCGCCATGATTGCGCTCTTCATAGATTGTCTGGACTTCCGAAGGCGAAAGCGCTCGGTCGTAAATCCGGACATCTTCAATCAATCCGCGATAACCGTAGGTGCCGTCGTAACGCGCTCCAATGGCCCAGCCTAGTGTAGTTGCCGCAACAATTCCTATGGAGGGACCGGTCGCTGTGTTGTCCAGCTTGCCGTCCACATAAATGCTGTAAATGAGGCCGCCGTCGCTTTTTGTTTTTGACAGGGTGCCGACGACATGATGCCACTGGTCATCCTGAACGGTCGCCTTGGACCCGACGGTGTTCGGAGCCTGGTAGAAACCGAACCGAACCGTTTGGCCCTGGTAATCCATCATTAGACCGATGCCGTCAGGACTATCCCAGTTGCCTCTTTCGACGATGTTTTCCCAACCGGAGCTGGGATGCTTTACCCAACAGGCGATGGATAGCTGCGTGTAACTTCCCTGGAGGATGTTGCCCAAAGACACATACTGACCTTGATTTGGGCCTCGCCCACCTCCTCCATTCATCTCCGCCCCCCGCAGCATGGCGCCGGAATATCCATACTCATAAGCGCCATTGAGCTGCAAGCATACCTCATCCCGGCCGGGAATTTTGGTCCAAACGGGGCCATTGACCAGAATCCCGTCATGAGGATTGGAACTGCTGTCTTTTGCCACCGTGCCACTGCCGTCATCCAGCTTCCACCAGCCAACCAAGCCTTGCGTGACATTGCCCGTCGCCGAGGTCTTGATGCTTTGGATCAACTTCACCGGCAACTCGGTCTTGCCGAAGCTGGTTTCCACCCGCACCGACGGGGCGTCAAATTGGACTTCATACACATCGCCATTGGTCGCCGTCAATCGCGCCGTGCCGGTGTTGGTGCTCGTGAATTCCACGGAACGGATGCCGGGCCAGACCAGTTTCAAATCGCCCATGCCAGGGCTGTGGAAGCTCAAGGTCTCATCCTGGCCCTTCCCGACAATGCGCGAACCGTCGCGCAGTTCAATCGTCAATCGCGCATCGCCAGCGGCGGCATTAGGGCTGCCTGTTGGCGAGACTCTGACGCTACGAATGAGTTTCACCGGGAATTCGTTCTGGCCGAAGCCGGTTTCCACGCGCAAGGCGTCGGCGGCGAGGGTGACAGCGAAGGCGTCGCCGTTGGTCGCCGTCAAGCGCGCCGTGTCGGTGTTCGTGCCTGAAAACTCAATCGAGCGAATGCCAGCCCACGGAAGTTTTATGTCGCCCAGAGCACCGGAGTGGAAGGCCAAAGTGTCCTCAAGGCTTTTCCCGACGACGCGCGTGCCGTCACGCAGTTCAATGGTCAACCGGACGCCGGTTTCGTTGGTGGCGGCGGGCGCGGCCTGGATTGCATGGGTGCAGAAAGCCAGCGCGCACAACGCGCCGATAAGCCGCGGAATGCGGGGAGACACGATTGGGATTGCGGCATTCATAGCGATTGACCTTTCTTTGTTGATCAGTTCTTTAGATCTGCTTCTTGTTTTCCGCCCCGGCATTCTTCCTGATAAACCCCGGAGCAAAGCCTGGACTTTGTTCATTTGTCGAGGCGCAGCGGCAGCAGCCCATCGTACGCCGTATGTTCTATCGGGATGCCAGTGGAGTTTAGAGTGGTCGCCGGCGCAGGCATCGGCTCGCCGTTGTTTTGCTCTATGCAGAGAGCCTGGATTTCCGCCGCCGAAAGGGCGCGGTTGAAGATGGCCACTTCATCCAGCGCGCCAACGTAGGAAGAGGTTTCACCCCTGGTCAATGGTCGGCGCCCGAGGAACAGATCATACCGTGTGTTGGGGATGAAGCTGCCCAGAACTTGTTGGGCGACGGCAAAACCGTTGCAGTAGATCCGGGCCAAACCGGAAGGTTTATCGTAGCTGAGCGCCACGAATTGGAAGACGTCAGCCTTCACGACGGCAGGCGGGGAATGTATCTGATGCCATGCGCCAGACTGATCCACGATGTTGGCATAGAGCGAACCGGGTCCGGAATTAAAGGCGTTGGCATCCAGACAAAAATGCACGCCCCAATATGTGACGCCATCGCCGGTATTCCATTCGAGCAGCGAATGGGAGCCGGTGACCTCCGCGGGCTTAATCCAAGCGGTGACAGTAAAGCTGCCTCCCGCAGCGACATCCAGCGCGGGACTGGCGGGGATCCTCACATCGTCCTCGGCGGTGAGGAAATTGAAGGCCATGCCGACCTGGCCGGTGGTGAAACCGATCTGCCCGTCGAGTTTGCCATTGTTAGTGCCGACAGAGTCACGGGCGTCGCCTTCGCCGGACCATAAAGAGATCAAACCCTGGGACAGTTCGGAAGGCAATCGCTTGGAACTGGCGGACATGGTGACTTTGACGCCCCGAATTTGTTTCACAGGCAGCTCGGTTTTGCCGAAGCTGGTTTCCACGCGCAGTGCCGGGGCGTCGAACTGGACTTCGTACACATCGCCGTTGGCCGCCGTCAATCGCGCCAGGCCAGTGTTGGTGCCGGCGTAATCAAGCGAACGGATGCCAGCCCAGGCGAGCTTCAAATCACCCATTGCGGGGCTGTGAAAACTCAAGGAGTCATCCAGGCCCTTGCCAACCACGTGGGAACCGTCCCGCAGTTCAATCGTCAACTGCGCGGTCGCGGCGCCGTCGGCGGTTCCCTTGGAGGACGTCGAGACTCTGACGCTGCCAATCAGCTTCAACGGGAACTCGTTCTGGCCGAAGCCGGTTTCCACGCGCAGTGAGTCGCCGGCAAGCGTAACGGTAAACACGTCGCCGGCAGCGGCCGTCAATCGCGCCATGCTGGTGTTCGTGCCGGCATATTCAATCGAACGGATGCCCGACCACGGAAGCTTCGCGTCGCCCAGCGTGGCGGAGTGGAAGCTCAAGGTGTTTTCGACACTTTTGCCGACCACACGCGAACCGTCCCGCAGTTGGATGGAGAGTTGGACGGCGGATTCGTTGGTGGCGGCGGATTGGGCTTGGGTCCAAGGCCCGGTCAGGGCGCAGACAACGGCAATGCAGGTGAATGTTCTCATATATAATATTGTTAGACGGTCAATTTAATGTTATGCTCCACAACTTTCGCGGATTTTTTTAAAACAAATGCAATTAAAGTTCTCTTAACACCCCTCCGTTTGTTGTAACTGATGAACTCCCGGCCTTCCCGCTGTCTGTCATATCTGTCGAGGATGACAATCCGCCATTGACCGCCTCCAAGATTTTGACGCCCCGGATCAATTTTACCGGCAACTCAGTTTTGCCGAAGCTGGTTTCCACGCGGACTGCCGCGGTTGCGAACTCGATATCATAAGCGTCGCCGTTGGTGGCCGTGAGGCGTCCCATCTCGATGGGCTGCGACTTGCGGCCATATAGGCTGCGCATATCCTGAATCGAACGGATGGCCGCCCAGGTCAGCTTCAAGTCGCCCATTGCCGGGGTATGGAAACTCAAAGTGTCGTCCAGGCCGTTTCCAACGACATGCGAACCGTCCCGCAGTTCAATGGAAAGCCGGGGCGCGCCCGGGCCGGAGGCGGCACGGGCGGCGGGCGACGGCGCGCTTTTGACGCTTCGAATCAGTGTCGCCGGCAATACGCTCCAGCCAAAGGCCGATCGTACGCGAAAGGCGTTTGGGCCGAGAGTGACGAAGAACAGGTCGCCGTTGGTGGCCGTCAATTGCACGAGGTCACTGCCGGCGCCCGCATACTGAATTGAACGGATACCGGCCCAATTGAGCTTGAAGTTGCCCAGGATCGGGGAACGGAAACCCAAAGTGTCCTTCTGGCAGAGTCCCACCACGCGCGAACCGTCCCGGAGTTCGAAGGTCAACTGGGGACAGGATGAATCGGGGGAAGCTGTTACGGTGGCGTCGTCCACAGGGACCGCCGGCGAGACGCGGGGGCTGGCGATCAATTTGACAGGCAGCGCGGCGGAAGCGGTTTTTGAAAAATCGAAACCGGCGCTCATCACGAACAGCAAGCCAAGCAGGCCCAATCCCGCCGCCGAATGTTTCCAATTCCACGCATCCGTTCTCCTCTTGTAAAGATGGCTCAACCGCCAGGCGATTTGAGAGCTGCCGTTCAGGGTTAGCTTCGTCTCCACCGCCGGCAGGCCCAGCACGCGCAAGGCCAGGCGGGCGAGCAACCGGGGGTAGGATTCCTCCTCGGGCAGTTGGAGCGAGGCGATGCGGTCGGCCTCCTGTTCGCAAGCGAGATTGTGAACGGCCGGGACTTTCCAGACCAGCGGATGAAACCAGCAAACTGCCTTCACCCAGCGCCAAGCGACACACCAGGCCAGGTCGTTTTGGCGCAGGTGGGCGATTTCGTGGCTGAGAAGGGCGACCAGCTCGTCTTCGGAAAGCTGGTGCGCGAGTGTGGCCGGCAGGATGATGGCCGGGTTGAACAGACCGCACATAAACGGCGAAGTGACCGCATCGGAAATCCGAACATCCACTTCCCGGCTGGCATTGAGCCGAATCTGGATTTGTAAGGCCAGGCGGCGAAGTTCGAGACTGGGACGGCAAGTCTCCTTTCGCAGGCGGAACAGTTGCCAATGGAGGCGAAGAAGCCGGAACGCTCCACATGCGCAGCCCAAGGCCCACACCGCCAAGAGGATGCCCGGCCAGGAGACTGGTTTTGAGGGGGTTGAAACCCGGGCGGAATTGGCGCGGGCCGGAATCGGGGGTGGCGCTGTTATTGCAGGCTGAGTTTCTTGCGAAACTCCGCCGACATCAGCGCCGGCCCCGATCGGACTGTCCCCGACCGCCGAATCCACCATTTCCTGAGTCGGCAGATCGGTTGTCGGCGCTGGAACCGGATCAGCCGCCAGAACCGTAGGAACCGGATTAACAGGGAGATTGCTGTCAACAGCGGCGACGATGATAGGAATGCGGAGCACCGGCATTTTGAAAAGACGCGCCAGAGGCAGGGCCAGCCCCAGGCACAAGATGCCGCGCCAGAGAATAAGCCGCCAGCGGGCCTGTTGCCGGCGCAAGATTCCATGGGCTGCCCAGCCCAAGGCAAGCAGGCAGGTCCATTTGAAAAGTAGGGCAATCCCGGGGGATTCCAATGAGAATGGAGGGTTCATTTTGTTTTCCTTTTTGATTTTGGCGGCGGCAAACCGGCGGCCGTTTGGCGCAGCAGTATCAGATCTTCCGGCTTGATGTCGGATGTTTCCATCAATTGGGCGACCAATTCCTCGGGCGAGCCGCCCGCGAAAATGCGGGCCAGGCCGCTGGTCATCGTTTGGAGCAGGGTGGCTTTGGGAACGCAGGCGGCGTAGAAGAAGGCCTTCCCCCGCAAGCGGCGGGTGGCGTGCTTCTTTTCCACCAGATTGACCAGGACGGAGCGGAGGGTGGCATTTTCAATGGGCCACGCGAAGCAGGATTGGATTTCGGCGGGTTTGGACTCGCCCTGTTCCCAGAGGATGCGGAGGGTTTCCAGCTCGTTTTCGTTCAACGATAATGTCTGCATGTGTGAGAGAATCACACATCTTGGATAAAATGTCAACAGAAAAAGTGTGAAATTTTCACATTTATTTTTCAGGGCCTCTTTTGGGAGCCACTTCCTGCTCCTCAACAGGCCGGCTTGCCTGCGAACGGCGAGGCGTTGCGGAAGAGGGCGGCTTTCTTACGAACGCCGCGACGGGTGTGATTCGTTTCGGCCCTTGCCCCAGAGCTAACAGTCGCGGGCGACGCGGCGGAAGTGGTAGCCGATGATGGCGAATTCTATGGCGCAGCGGAACTGAGATGGACGGCGCACAAGTGTCCCCAAACAGAAACGCCAGTAGGCGCGGCGACCGCGATACCAGACACCCAGAAGCCACAGGGATTTGAGGAAGGCGATGAAATCGGCGGGCGAGAGGCGCAGGCTCGGGGCGGTGGTCTTGTGGTTTTTGAGAAAAACGCGGGCGCGCTGGTAATAGACTTTCGGCTCGTAGAGTTTTTTCATCAGGTCGCGGTAGCCGGATTGGAGGAATTCGCGGTTGAGCTTGGGCTTGAAGTTGAGGGCGGTATCGGTGTTGTTTCCGCTTGTTTCGGCGACCAGGCGGCCCTCGGTTTTGAGGCGGTCATAGAGGCGGGTTTGAGGGAGGGCGGTCAGGAGGCCGACCATGGCGGTGACGACGCCGGAGCGCTGGATGAACTCGAACTGGCGCTTGAAGATGTCGGCCTTGTCGCTGTCGAAGCCGACGATGAAACCGCCCATGACCTCGAGACCGAACTTTTGCAGGGTATGCACGGCCTCGACCAGATCGCGCCCGCGATTCTGCATCTTGCGGCATTCGGCCAGCGCCTCAGCCGACGGGGTTTCAATGCCGACAAAGACCTTGGTGAAACCGGCTTCCACCATCAGGGCGCACAATTCCGCGTCGTCGGCGAGATTGACGGAGGCCTCGGTGAGGAATCCCATTTCGGCCCCGGTGCGCCGGCGCCACTGGATCATTTCGCGCAGGAGGGCGCGGGTGCGCGGCTTGTCGCCTATAAAATTGTCGTCCACGATGAAGACCATCTCACGCCAGCCGCGCGCGCGGAGGGCTTCCAATTCGGCGATCATCCGGGCGGGCGATTTGGTGCGGGGCACGCGACCGTTCATAACCGTGATGTCGCAGAATTCGCACAGGAAGGGGCAGCCGCGCGAGAACTGGGCCGGCATGGTCACGTAATCGTGGAGGTCAATCAGGTCCCAGCGCGGAACGGGCGTTTGGGCGAGGTCCGGCCAGCGGGGCGCTTTGTAAATGTGCTGGAGACGGTTGTTGAGGAGGTCTTCGACGATTTGGGGCATGAGTTCCTCGGCCTCGCCGAGGACGAAGTGTTGAATTTCGGGAAACCCCTCATGGCCGGTGGTGAAGAGCGGGCCGCCCGCGATGACTGTTTTGCGGAGGGCGCGGCATCGGGCCACAATGTTCCGCACGGAGTCCTTTTGGACGATCATCGCGCTGATCATCACGAAATCGGCCCAGCGCAGATCGGCGTCCTTGAGGCGGCGGACGTTCAGGTCTGCGAGGCGCAATTCCCAATCGGCGGGGAGCATGGCGGCGACGGTGAGCAAGCCGAGCGGGGGGAATGAGGCGCGCTTGGAAACGAAACGAAGCACATGTTTGAAACTCCAGAACGTGTCTGGCGTCTGCGGACTGATGAGGAGAATTTTCATCTGGAACCCGGTGTTGATGGGCTGTGCGAGAAGGTAGTCCCGCCGGCCTGGGGATTCAAGTTAATTATGGCCCAATGATAAACTCTGCGAGTTACATTTCACTGTCAGGGGGACACTTGTCGGCGAGGCGGTGCTTTGAGGTTTCGGACTGCTCGATTGAGAATTGATCATTGAAAATCTGTAATTGGTCATCTCCAAGATTGGCGCGCGATGTTGTTCAAGGCGGTGATCCAGAGGGGATGGGTGTTGAGGCAGGGGACCAGGGTCAACTCGGTTCCACCGGCGGCGAGGAAGGACTCGCGGCCGCGGATGCCGATCTCTTCGAGCGTTTCCAGGCAGTCGGAGACGAAGGAAGGACAGATGACAACGAGCCGGCGGATTCCGGAGCGGGCCAGTTCCTCAAGGACTACATCTGTATGTGGTTTGAGCCACGGCTCGCGTCCAAGGCGGGATTGGAAGGCGATGGAGTGCTTCTCCTTTGGAATAGAGGCGGCGCGCACAAAGGCCTCCACGGTTTTGAAGCACTGCGCGCGATAGCAGGTGTCGAGAACGGGACAGCCGTCCCCGCAGCAATCCTGCCGGGAGAGGCAATGGGTGCCGGTGGGATCGGCCTTGCGCATGTGCCGTTCGGGGAGGCCGTGGAAACTGAAGAGCAGGTGGTCCCAGGGTTTTGTCAAATATGCGGCAGCATTGGCAGTCATGGCCCGGATGTAATCGGAATGGTCGTAATAGGGCGGTGCGACCGTGAGCGACATGTCCGGCGCGAGGCGGGCGATGACTTCGCGGACGCGGACGACGGCGGTTTCGTAGCTGGACATCGCGTAGTGGGGAAAGAGCGGGATGAGCAGCACTTCACGGATGCGTTGGTCGCGCAAACGGCGGATGGCGTCGGGGATGGAGGGGTTGCGGTAACGCATGGCCAGTTCGACCGGCATGTTGATGCAGGCTTGCAGGGCGTCCCGGACTTTTCGGCCGATGGCCACGAGGGGCGAGCCTTCGGGGGTCCAGATTTTTTGATAGGCGGCGGCGGATTGGGCGGGGCGCGATGGCAAAATGGCGAGATGAACCACGCACCAGCGCACCGGATAAAACGCATCGAGGACGCGGCCATCCATGAGGAACTCGCGGAGGTAGGTCCGCACATCCGCGATGGATGGCGAATCGGGGGAACCCAAATTGACCAGAAGGACGGCCCGGGTGTTCATACGGAAATCGCGTGGCCTCCCAGATTGCGGATTTCGGATTGCGGATTGGGGATTTCAGCCTGTGTGTTCATGCGGAAACGGGTTGGTTTGCCGGAGCAGGGCGCAAGGCGCTGGAGTCCAGATACGCATGGATTCGCGCGGTGACGTTGTGGGCGGAGATGATGGAATCGCCCAGGGAAATGCCGTCGCGGGCGTGGCCGGCCACAAAGAGGCCGGGCACTTTTTGCTCCATTTCGTTGAAGAGCGCGCGGACTTTTCCGAAGCCGAGGTTGTATTGGGGGATGGCGCGGCGATAGACGGCAACGTGCTGAAAGGTCGGGCGGCCCCGGATGCCGAGGATCGCGCTGAGATTGTTGACGGCGATTTCGATGAGCGCCTCGTGGGTATTGAGCGGCAGGAGTGGAGCGCGCGCGCCGCCGATGTAGCAAGTGAGGAGGACTTCGCCTTCTGGGGCGCGATTGGGAAAAAGCGACGAGGAGAACAGAGCCCCCAGGATGTCAAAGCCCTCCTTTTCGGGAATGAGCATTCCGAAGCCATCGAGCGGATGTTCGACATCGGCGCGTCGAAAGCCGAGGACGACGGAGGCGACGGGCGGATAATAGACTTCGGCCAGAGGCGAGAGATCGAGGGCCGGTTCAGTTTTCAGGTCGAGCGCGGCGATTTTGTGGCTGGGCAGGGCGAGAAGAACGGCGGCGCACTCGATCCGCCTGGCGCCGGCTCCCGGTTCCATTTCAACGAGCCATCCCGCGTCCTCGCGCCGCAACCCGCGGATGGGGGCGGAGGTTTGGACGGATTCGCCGAGGCGGGATTGCAGCGTGTCAATCAGGGTTTGCAAACCGTCATCGAAAGAGAGTTTTTTGGCGTTCTGTTTGGAGACCTCGCCGCTGCGCTTGCGCGCCCGCGCGCCGAGGACCTGGCCGATGAAGAGGGAGCGATAGCGCTGCTCAAGCGCGTGAAGTTTGGGAAAGGCCTGCGAAACGGAAAGCATCCTGGGGTTGCCGGCATAGACTCCGGCAACCATGGGATCAATGGCATAATCGAGAAATTCGCGGCCCAGGCGGCGCAGGACAAAATCGGCAATGGACTCCTCGACGCCGGGCGGAGCGCGCCGGATGAACGGCTCGGCCAAGACTCGGAGTTTGGCCGGAAAGGAAAACAGGGGCGTGGTCAGAAGACCGAGCGGGGAACCGGGAACTTCCACGGGGCGGCGGTTGCGGACGACGTAGCGTTTTTCGGCGGATGGGCTGGAATAAACGCGGCGCGAATCCAGGCCGAGGTCATGCACAAGGGCGGAAATGACCGGGGAAGTTTCCAGGATGCTGTTGGGGCCGAATTCGGCGAGATAACCGCCGCTGCGCGCGGATTGGATGACGCCGCCTAGGCGGGCGGATGCTTCGAGGAGAAGGACCGGCACGCCGCGCCGCTTGAGGGAAAAGGCGGCGGTCAGGCCGGTGATGCCGCCGCCAATGACTATAACTGGTTTCATATTGTCCTGGAGAAGCGGCGTTCCTTCGCGGCGGGCAGGTAGCGGTCGAAGCGCATGGCGATGTTGCGGATGAAAAGGCGGCCCACATCGTTGACCACCAGGCCGCCGTCTCCACGCTCCAGCAAGCCGTCCTGTTCGAGGTCGCCGAGGGATTCCAATTCGGCGTTAAAGTAGTTCATAAAGTCAATTCCAAGGAAATCCGAAAGCGCGGCGTAATCCAGACACAGGTCGCACATGAGCCGCATGATGGTGTGGCGGCGGATGCGGTCGTCGTCGCTCAGAATATAACCTTTGGCGAAGGGGGCGCGGCCGGAATCCAGGGACTCGCAGTAGGCGGGGAGTTCCTTGGTGTTCTGCCAATAGACGCCGTCGGTCTGGGAAATGGCGGACATGCCGAAGCCGTAGATGTCGGTGCCCCCTTTGGTGCTGTAACCCTGAAAATTGCGCTGGAGAGTTTTCTGGCGCTGGGCGACGGCCAGTTCGTCGGCGGGGCGGGCGAAATGGTCCATGCCGATGTAGGTGTAGCGGTCGTCGCGGGTGAGCTTCTCGATGATGAGTTTGAGAATGGCGAGCTTGGTTTCGGCGCTTGGCAGGGCGGCTTCCTGCTCGAGAATTTTTTGCGCCGGCTTGATCCATGGGACGTGCGCGTAACTGAAGACTGCCAGACGGTCCGGGGCAAGTTTGATGATCTCGTCGAGGGTTTGCTCGAAGGATTCGACGGTCTGGTAAGGCAAGCCGTAGATCAAGTCGAGGTTGACGGATGGGAACCCGGCGTCTCGCGCCCAATGGATGGCCATTTCGGTCAGGTCGCGGGGCTGAATGCGATGGACGGCGGTTTGGACGGCGGGATTAAAATCCTGGACGCCGATGGAGGCGCGGTTGAAACCGATTTCGCGCAGGGCGGTGATGTGATCGCGCGTGAGGCGGCGCGGGTCCATCTCGACGCCGGCCTCGATGTCGGGGGCGAGGTTGAAATGTTTGCGGATGTACTCGCCGAGACGGCGGATGTCATCGGGGGGCAGGAAAGTAGGGGTGCCGCCGCCCCAGTGCAATTGGACTACTTTGCGCTCCGGGTTGATGCGGGCGCTCATCTGTTCCATTTCCTTGTCGAGGTATTGGAGGTATTGGGTGCCTTTTTCGCGCTGGGTGGTGATGACGGTGGTGCAGCCGCAAAACCAACAGAGGGACTCGCAAAACGGAATGTGGAAATAGAGCGAGAGGCCGCGCCCGGAGGGTTGGGACTGGGCGATTTTCGCCTCGACCTCCGGCCAAGTGATCTTGTCCGTGAACTGGGGGGCGGGCGGATAGGAAGTGTATCGCGGCCCCGGCACGTTATATTTTTGGACCAAATCCAGATCAACATTTAGTTTGCTCATACGAAGTTCTGGACAGTATCTGCCAAGGCGGCGAGGTTTTCCAGTTTGGCGTTGGGCGGGACGCCGTGGCCAAGGTTGAAGATGTAGCCGTTGCGGTCGCGCATAAGCTCGAGCAAACGGAGCGTTTGGGCCGCCACAGTGCCGGGCGTGGAGACGGACAGCAGATCGGGGTTGAGATTGCCCTGGAGGACGGTGTCGCGCGGGAGGCGGCGTTCGGCCTCGTCCAGCGCGATACCGTGATCAATGCCGATGGCATTGGCGCCGATGCCCGCCAGCGCATCCCAGGCACGGGTTCCCTTGGAATAGACCATGACCGGCGCGCGCTTGTTGATTTTGGATACGATGTCGCGCATCCAACGGCCCGATGCGGCCTCGAAGTCGCGCAAGGGCAGATCGCCGCCCGTACTGTCGAAGATCTGGACGGCATCCACGCCGCAGGCGATCTGCATGAGGAGGAAATCGGTGACGGCAGCGGTCAATTTGGCGGCGAGCAAGTTGTAAGTGTCGCGGTCGTGGTCGAACAAATCACGGGCTTTGACGAACCTCTTCGCGCTGCCGCCTTCGAGCATGAAATTCGCCAGGGTCCACGGGGAACCGGCGAATCCGATCAACGCCGCCCGACCGTCCAGGTCCCGCTTGATAAGCTCAAGTGCCCCGGCCACGTAGGCAAGGCGGTCGGGCACACCGGTCTCAAGCAGTTTGTGGATGTCCGACACGTCGCGCACGGGCGATTCCATTTCCACGCCGCCGTTGTCACCGAAGCGGAAGGATTGTCCCATCGCCTCGGGGACTACCAGGATGTCGCAGAAGAGAATGGCGGCGTCGAAGCCAAAACGGCGGACGGGCTGCAAGGTGACTTCGGCAGCCAGTTCGGGGGTGCGGATCAAGTCACGGAAGGAGTGCTTTTCGCGCAGAGCCCGGTATTCGGGAAGGCAGCGTCCAGCCTGGCGCATGAGCCAGACGGGGGGACGGTCCACGGGAAGGAGGTTGAGGGCACCGAGCATGCGCTCGCGGCGGGCTGGAAGCGGGTCCAGCCAGGGCGCGGGAACTGCGACGTCGTCTTCGGCGGCGAGCAATTCGGGCACGGTGGCCTGGGGATTGTTGGTCAGTGGTTGCTGCATGGCTGCACCATAATAGCACCCCGGGAGCGGTAGCTCCACGTTTTTTGCAAAAGCAGGAACATTTTTTGGTCAAGGTGTCATGATTTTCGACAGGCGGCGGGAAGGCGATGAAGTGGCGATTTTGGACCAGGCGGGAGGCTGGGATTGCTTGGCATCGAGGCACGAAATGGCTTGATTAGGCTTGATTAGGCTTGATTGGCCTTGATCGGAAAAGCGCGGGAATAGTTGTAAGTTGTTCATGGAAAGGCACTTGCGATGAAATGGCGAAAAAAGGAGGAGAATGCCATAAAGGCGTGGTTCCAGTGGCATTGAAATGCGCAATTTTTCAGCAGGGTGTTGCCAAATCCGACACCTGCGATCGGAAATTGGATGAAGAGCTTCTTAACCGCAAAGAACGCATAGAGCACAAAGAGAAGTTGCTTCTTTGCAGCTAAATCCGCAAACCCCAATCCCCAATCCGCAATGGCGCCGGCCGCCCGTTTCCGGACGCGCTCCTCTCCTGTGCCTTCGTGCCTCACGCAGGGTATTTAATCATAGGCTCTAATTTTTGTCAAGAGCGGGCGGGGAGAATAGTGCATTGAGAATGCGTGACCGCGTTTGTTTAGATCGTCCCGAAGGGACATGACGAGGATAGCCCGGCGTTTCAACGCCGGGTCTCCAGCACCGGAGCCCAAGTCCCGGAGGGACGGCTGATTTAATCCCACAAGTATGTCGGGTCGTATTCGATGCGATGTTTCTTCAGCAAGGCCAGGAACTCATCCTGAAACGTCATTTTGCGATGATGCTCCTGTTGGTTTTTGATGTAAGCGATGATAGTGTCGCATTGAGACACGCTGACGTTGAAGGCTCCGTATTTTTCCTGCCATGCGAAAAGGCGGTGTTCGGGGAATGTTTCATGTACCCATTTTGAGGAGCCGCCCTTGATAAGCTGCAGCGCCTTGGCAATCGAGACAGTCGAGGGTGTGGAAAGCAAGATATGGACGTGATCTTCTATGCCACCGATTTCAATTGCCTTCATTTTGTTCTGCCGTGCGATACCGCCCAGAAACGGCCAAAGTCTCTGCCGGAGGGCCGGGGTGAGCAGATGGTGGCGCTCTTTGGTGCTGAAGACGCAATGGTGATAGGAACAAACGTAGGACATGCGCGATATTCAGCCGTCCCTTCGGGACTTGTGCAATCGAAATCAGTCCCCCCGGCGTTGAAACGCCGGGCTATTGTCGGGATGTCCCTTCGGGACTTGGGCGTTGCAAATCCATGCCCCGACGGTGAAACGCCGGGCTATTGTCAGGTTGTCCCTTCGGGACTTGTGCAATCCAAATCCGCCCCCCGGCGTTGAAACGGCGGCCTATTATCTGAATGTCCATTCGGGACTCTTAGGGGACGACTTCGATGAGGTCGCCGGGTTCGAGGGGCATGTCGGCGCCGTTGAGGAGGAGGCTGAATTTGATCTCGGCGGTCTGGCCGTCGCTGGTAATGCGGAGAAGACGGGGGCGGATGTAGCCGGTGTATTGGGCGGCGGTGTAGGCTTGGACCAGGGTCAGGCCCTCGGTCCAGGGGATGATGGATTTGCGGACGGGGCCGGTGAAGGTGACGATCTGGGGCTGGGGACGGGATTGTGACATGGCCTGTTCCTGGCCAGCGACATAGGCTTTTTGGGCTTCGAGACGCTCGCGGCTTTTTGATACGCAGCCGGTTCCTGAGAGGAGCAGAAGTGACAAGAGAAAGGCAGCAGCCGAATGGAATTTCCGCAGGTATTCGGAAGGAGATATTGATTCCGAATCGCGAGCGTGGCCCAGGACGCCTCGGCGAGGCGTCCCTACCTGAGTGGTTGCAGATGTCCTTTTCATTGGTTCGCGGGGCGCATGGACACGCTCTCTCTGTATTCAACCGCGGCGGCAAGCATTTGTTCCCCTAAACGCCAGGTTTTTTTGACGTGGCGCGGCACGGCGCCGGGGGATGTGCCCATCAAGTCGGTGACGACGAGGATTTCGCCGTCGCAGTCGGAGCCTGCGCCGATGCCGATGGTGGGGATGGGAATGGCCTTGGTGATTTCGCGGGCAACGGACGGGGTGACAAGTTCCAGGACGATGGCGAAAGCGCCGGCTTGGGCCAAGGCCTCGGCGTCGGCCAAAAGTGAGGCGCGCTCGGGGTCTGTTTTGCCTTTGATGTGGTAGCCTTTTTCTTGGAGGACGCTTTGTGGCAACATGCCCAGATGGCCCAGGAAGGGAACGCCGTCCTCCACAATGGCGCGGACTTGGGGGAGTATGGCGCGGCCACCCTCGGCTTTTACGGCTTCCGCACCGGCTGCGACGAGGAGGCGGGCGGTTTCGCGAGCTTGCGCTGGGGACTGGTAGCTTTGATAGGGCATATCGGCGGCAAGGAGGGCCTGGGGTTTGGCACGGGCGGCAGCGCGAATGTGGTGTTCCATTTCGGCCAGGGTGACGTGGGTGGTGTCGGGGTAACCAAGTACGACCATGCCGAGGGAATCGCCGACGAGGATGAGCGGGATGCCGGCGGCGTCGAGTAGTTTGGTCATGGGGAAATCGTAGGCGGTGAGGGCGGCGATGCGGGGGCCATTTTTCATGGCGCGGATGGCGGCGGGGGTGATTTTCATGGGATTCTGATGTTGGGGTAATTGGAGAGCGTTCGGCGAGTCGCCGAGCGCGGCGGGCGGGTCGCCCGCGCTACCCATTAAATCAGGGTTGGGCGCGGAAGGCGGCGAGCATTTCGTCGGGGGTGACGGTGGCGGTGCCGAGTTTGCCGACGACGATGCCGGCGGCGTAGTTGGAGAAGTAGGCGGCCTCGACGGGCGAGGCTCCGGCCACGATGGCAAGGGTGAAGGAGGCTATGACGGTGTCGCCCGCGCCGGAGACATCGAAGACTTCGCGCGCGGCGGTCGGGACATGGAACGGTTTTTGGCCGCGCTGGCAGAGGAGCATGCCGTGTTCGCCGAGGGTGATGAGGAGGAGTGCGGGTTGAAGCTCGGCCAGCAGTTTGTCGGCGACCCGGTGCAGGGCGGCGTCCTGGGACGGTTCGGCGCGGTGAGATTCGTCGGGAAGAGCGGCCAGGGCGAAGGCCTCCCTGCGGTTGGGCGTGAGCAGGGACAGACCGGCGAGATTCAGGGAATGGGCTGGCTTGGGGTCCATGCTCAACCAGACACCGCGGGCGCGGCACATGCGGCGCATTTGGTCCAAGAGGGGCTGGCTGATGACGCCTTTGGCGTAGTCGCCCAGAATCAGGGCGTCGGCGTGCTGGAGGGATTGGGCCAGTGCGGCCAGGAGGCGGTCGGCGGTCTTGGCCTCGATGTCGCCACGGGATTCGCGATCTACGCGGACGACCTGCTGGCGTTCGGCGACGATGCGGGTCTTGACGCTGGTGACGCGGTTGACGCACGCGAGGAGGTTGGAACAGGCAACGCCGTCGTCCGAGAGCAATTGGCGCAGTTGGCGGGCGGCCGCGTCGTCGCCGGTGACGCTGAGCAATTCGGCGTTGGCGCGCAAGTGGGCGAGGTTGCGGGCGACATTGCCCGCGCCGCCGGGAATGAAACTTTCGCGCTCAAATTCCACGACGGGAACGGGGGCTTCGGGCGAGAGGCGCGCGACGCTGCCCCAGAGGAATTGGTCCAGCATGACATCCCCGAGCACGGTGACGCGGGCGCGGTTGAAGGCTGAAAGCAATTGGCGGACGCGGGGCAGCGGGAGTTTTGTGGTCATGGTTTTGGTTAAGGCATTGTTTAGCAGGGAGCGGGTCAGGCGTCGTTGGCGAGAAAGGCGGTAAGGGGGCTGGTTGGGCTGGCTTCGGACTGCGGGGCGGGCAGGCCGATTTCGTAGGCGTCGCGGCCGGCCTCGACGGCGGCCTTGAAGGCGCGGGCCATGCGGCAGGGATCGGCGGCGACGGCGATGGCGGTGTTGATGAGGACGGCGTCAGCGCCCAGTTCCATGGCTTCGGCGGCATGGCTGGGAGCGCCCAGGCCGGCGTCCACGACGACTGGGACGACGGCTTGTTCAATGATGATGCGGATTTGTTCGCGGGTGTCCAGGCCGCGGTTGGAGCCGATGGGGGAACCGAGCGGCATGACGGTGGCGACGCCGACATCCTGCAACCGGCGCGCGATAACGGGGTCGGCGTTGATGTACGGGAGGACGACGAAGCCCTCTTTGACGAGAATTTCGGCGGCGGCGAGAGTTTCCACCGGGTCGGGGAGCAAATAGCGCGGGTCGGGATGGATTTCGAGCTTGATCCAATTGGGCAGACCGGCAGCGAGAGCCATGCGGGCGAAGCGGACGGCCTGGGCGGCGTTGAGGGCGCCGCTGGTGTTGGGGAGGAGGAGGTATTTTTTTGGGTCCACGAAATCGAGGATGTTGGCGAAGGGATCGCGCTGGCCGGAAAGATCGGCGCGTCGGAGGGCCACAGTGACGATTTCGGTGCCGCTGGCGGCCAGGGCGTCGCGCATCAATTCGGGTGAGGCGAACTTGCCGGTGCCAGCCAGGAGGCGCGAGTGGAACTGGCGTCCGGCAATGACCAATGGTGTTTGCTGCAATTGCATTCGTGTAGAACATAGCGTCCGGCCGGGCGGTGTTCAAAGTCTAAAGTGCGCCATTGCACGCCATTCAAAGGCATATTCCGTTGACGGGCCGGGTGTTTCGACGCAGATTTCGGCATGGGGATTCGCTGCGGGCTACGGCACAATTGTCGGGAATAGGACTGCAATGAAAAGCGATATGAGATTATTTTGCGGTGACACTTTTCTGCGGCTGATGGTGGGCATTTTAGCCGCATGTTTGGTGTCTTGCAGGGCGAAGGAGCAGCCGGCAGTTCAGCCTGCCAGCACTAATGATGTTCGATGGGGCGAGGTCACTAATGGTCTGCAGATGGGGATCGTCGTCGAGCCGGCTTTTGGGGTTGTGCAGTGCTGGTTGCGCAATGGGGAGACGAACGAGATTGCGTATAACAATTGGAATTTGGCATTTTGGGAAAATATAGGGCTTGAGGCGCGCGAAGGCACGAATTGGGTGCGACTCGCTCGTGATCCGGCAACGTTGCGTCCGCGCGAAGGTATTGGGCCGAGCATTGGGGAGATTGTCAGACTCCAGCCCGGCGAGGTGATCGCCGATCGACGCCCGAACTATCCTGCCTACGCTGGGCGCAGGTTCGGAGACTGGGTAACGGAAACCAATGGAGTTCAACATAGGCGACTCTCAACGCCAAGCCCTCCAGTGCCCGCTTCGCGCAAGCCGACATTTTTTGTTGACTTGCTTGATTTTGAGTGGCCGACCAATGTTCTGCATCAGCAGGCGTGCGAGATACGGGTATGTCATTCGTTTGCACCGTGTCAAATGAGTGGTTCGTTTGTGCCAGCCGACGGGAGATATGCGCGAGGCTCGGGTTTCTTCACCGTGTGCTCGCCTGTTTTCATTTTGGACGGGACTGCGATGCAGTCATTGTTGGATCAGTTGCCGGATGCAAAGGGGCGATGATTTTGCCGTGATGCACAACGGCGTTTCGGTTCGGCAGGAGCCTCGTCCTACCACGATACCGGCAATTAATTATATTTCCAAGTGCAGCAGATTTTTGAGTAATCTCGGAGCATGAGAAAAGAAAGTTACCTAAGAGAGGCTCTGTGCGCGGTGATGGTGGCGGCGGTGTTCGCGCCGGGGATGGCGCGGGGCTGCGCGTGCGGTTGCGGTGTGTTTGACGTGGCGACCAGCTCGATGTTTCCCGAGGGAAGCGGCGGGATGGCGTTTTTGGAGAGCGACTTTTCGGACCAGAATCGGAACTGGCACGCGAATTCGGAAGCGCCGTCGGCGAATAACGGGGACAAGGAGATTCGGACGTGGTTTTTCACGCCGGGCCTGCAATACATGTTCAACAGGAGTTGGGGAGTGCAGGCGGAAGTGCCGTTTGACAATCGGGTTCTTAGGACCGTTTCAGCCGCACCCCGGGGGCCCATCGCCACGCAGCACTGGAGCCAACTGGGCGACATCCGGCTGGAGGGCATCTATACCGGGTTTTCACCGGATTTGTCCACCGGGTTGACGTTTGGTTTCAAGCTGCCGACGGGCAGCTTTTCGCATAACAACGCTTATGGGGACGTGGATCGGGACAGCGAAATTGGCACCGGGAGCACGGATCTTCTGCTGGGCGGTTTTCCTCGCGGGAAGGTGACGGAGGACAATGGCGTGAGTTGGTTTGCGCAGGCGCTGGTGGATGTGCCGACGCTGACGCAGGACCATTACCGGCCGGGGGTGGAATTGGACACGGCGGCGGGCCTTTACTACAACAAGTTGTCGGTGGGACGGGTGCGCATCACGCCGGTGGGGCAGGTCATCGCTTCAGAACGGACCAGCGATACCGGGGCCAACGCCTCGAACCCCATCGCCTCCGGCTACCAGCGGATCATGCTTTCCCCCGGGGTGGAGTTCCACCTGCATCCGGTGGTGCTTTACGCGGACGTCGAGGTGCCGGTCTTCCAGGTTTTCAGGGGGAATCAACTGGTGGCATCGGCGCTATTCAAAGTGATCTTGAGCTATCACTTTTGACATTGCCCATGAGTCGAGGGCGTGGGAGGAACAAATCAGCGCTTGCCGGGGCGGGCGGGCGGTGGCATAGTGCGGGTGCAAAAAGGAAGCTATGAGCACCATTGAACGCATTTCAGAACGGAGGCCAGTCCGGCGCGGCTTCCAACCGCGAATCATGTTTGTCCTGCTGGCGGTTGCCGCGTTGCTGTGCGGCTGCGCCCAGCGTTATGATATCACCCTGGTCAATAATCAAACGGTGACCAATGTGAAGATACCGAACGTGAAGAATTCCGGCCCCACCTACACGTATATCACCGCCGGCGGCCATAAATTCACGATTCCCGCCAGCCGTGTCGCCTATATTTCTCCGCATGGGGACACCAACTGGATGTTCAAGGGCCACTAAGGCGAAAATTATTTCCGCCACCCGATCACAAAGCGCTCGACATATTTGCCGAGCAGGTCGGCCTCCAAGTTCACCTCGTCGCCCGTTTTGCGTTCGCGCAAGGCGGTGACGGCGAGTGTGTGTGGAATGATCCAAATGCGAAAACTCTTCGCCCGCACCGCTGCGACCGTGAGGCTGATGCCGTCCAGCGCGACGGAGCCTTTGGCGACAATGTAGCGCATGATGTCCGGGGGCGCGGAGATGTCGAGAACGTGGTCGCGGCCGGAGCGCTCCCATCGGAAAATCTTTCCCAGGCCGTCAATGTGGCCGGTGACGAAATGGCCGCCCATCTCGCCGCCGGCGCGGACGGGGCGCTCCAAATTGACAGCGGCGCCGGGGTGCAGGGAGTGGAAATTGGTGCGCTGCCAGGTTTCCTGCAGCAGGTCAAAATGCAGGCGGCGCTCGGGTGCGGCGCCGGTGATTTTGGCGACGGTGAGGCAGCAGCCATTGACGGCCAGACTGCCGCCGGGCTTGATTCCGCGCGCGCATTGGCGCGCGCGCACGACGAGACGGATCGCGTTATCGCACGGCGTGATGGATTCGACGCGGCCGCTTTCTTCAACAATTCCAGTGAACATGGGTTTGCTCCGCCGGTGATTCTGGCCTGTTCACGCGGGCGATCAACAACAAATCGCCGCCGAGGCAGCGCCATTGAAGGTCGCGCAGGCTGATTTTGCCGCCGGGGGTCCGCGGCACGCCGCCCGCGACCGCAGTGGGGGCGCGGCTTCCGCCCAGGACAAGCGGGGCGTAGAAGAAAACGGCGCGCTGGCAGAAGGGCATCCACAGGGCATTGGTCTCGCCGCCGCCTTCGACTAGGAGGCTGGTGATGTTTTCCCGGCCCAGAGTCTTCAGCAGCCAGTGCAGGTCAATGCGTCCGCGCCGGGCGGGGGCCACCAGCACGCGCGCGCTCCGCCGCAATGCGGCCAAGCGTTTGGGCGGGGCGGATTTCGTCACGACAATCGTGGTCAGGTGCGCGGCGGTGTCGCTTAGAATCGCCGAGGAAAGAGGGGTTCGCCCGCGCGGGTCCAGAATGACGCGGCGGAGGGTTTTGCCGGCAAAACCGCGCAGGCGCAAGGTAAGGGACGGATTGTCCTTCACAATCGTATTGACGCCGACGAGAATGGCATCGGCTGCGGCGCGGAGTTTCATGGCAAAGGCGCGGGCGGGTTCGCCGGTGATCCATTTGGATTCGCCGGTGACGGTGGCGATTTTGCCGTCGAGGGTCATGGCGGCTTTGACGGTGACGAATGGTGTGCGGCGCGTGATCCAGTGGTTGAAGGCTTCGTTGAGCTGGGCGCATTCGGGGGCGAGAACGCCGTGAGTGACGGAGATGCCGGCGCGCCGGAGAATGCGGAAGCCGCGTCCGGCGTGTTGAGGATTGGGATCGGTCGCGCCGGCCACCACTTGGCGAATGCCGGCGGCGCGGATGGCATCGGTGCAAGGGGGAGTGCGGCCATGCGTGGAACAGGGTTCCAGAGTGACGTAAAGGGTGCCTCCTTTGGGGTCGTGTCCGCGTTTTTGGGCGTCGCGGATGGCTTCGATTTCGGCGTGAGGAAGCCCGGCGCGGCGATGCCAGCCGCGGCCGATGATTTTGCCGCGCTTGACCAGCACGGCCCCGACGGCGGGATTGGGCGAAGTGCGTCCGTAGCCATGCCGCGCAAGGCGCAGGGCGAGGCGAATGAATTTGGTGTCCATCCAGAGTTCTCATAAGCCATAATTTTGGCGCTGACAAGCCCTGCCGTTGCCCCGCGTTTGCCGACAAATCTGTTTTTATGCGAGGATTTGACTTGCGGGGAAAGGCGTTGATGTGACAATTGTGTGACTATAATTCTGCATCGAAAACCATGAAACTTTTGTTGATAGGCATCGGGCGGTGGGGCGCCAACCATTTGCGCGTGCTCCATTCGCTGCCGGTGGAGTTGTTCGTCAGCGAATTGGACGCCAAACGGCTGGAGAGCGCGCGGAAGCTGGGGATTGCGGAATCGCATCTGGCCGGCGATTACAGGCAGTTCGCGGCGCAGGTTGACGCGGCGGTGGTCGTCACGCCGGCGCAGAGCCACTTTGCGCTGTGCCGCGAATTCCTGCTTGCGGGGAAGGATGTGTTTGTTGAAAAGCCGCTGACGCTGCTGCCGGAGGAGTCGAGGCAGCTGGCGGAGTTGGCGGATCGCACGGGGCGCATCCTGCAGGTCGGGCATATTTTCCGATTCGATCCGGCGACGCGATGGCTGCGGGAGGCGGTGCGGGAGGGGAAGTTTGGCCGGGTCAACATATTGCGCGGGCATTTCGGGGGGTTCAAGCGGCCGCGCAATGACAGCGGGGTGATGTTCGCGGACGGGATTCATTTTGTGGACCTTTTCAATTATTTGCTGGACGGGACGCCGCGAAGCGCGCTGGCGATTCATCACGATTTCATGGGGCGCGGCATGGAGGATGTTTCGCTGTTGTCGCTGGAATACGAAACGCCGGCGGGACGCACATGGGCAACGGTGGAGAATGATTATTTTTATCCGGGAAAATTCCGCGAGGTAATTTTGGTGGGGGAGAAATGCAGCGCGGTTTGCGATTACAATGTGTCGCAGTATAAGATCAAAGTGCATGAAAACCGGCATGTGCGGGAGATCGGGGATTGGAAGGCGGTGGAAGGGGTGGTGACGCAGATCGAGTCTCCTCCAGAGGAACCGCTGCTTGCGGAGTTGCGGGCGTTTGTGGCCTCGGTACGGACGCGGGAGAAGCCGCTGGCGGACGGGTGGGCGGGATACGAGGCCGTGCGTGTACTGGATGCGGCGATGCAATCGGCCAAGAGCGGGCAGCGGGTGGAACTGAGATGATATTTAAAAAACCATGCAAAAAATACCACTGTCAAAATGTTTTGTGAACGGGGAGGTCGAAGAGGCGGCGCTGCGGGCGTTGCGCTCCGGCCAATGTATCCTGGGCAAGGAATGCCAGGCGTTTGAGGCCGAATTGGCGGCGCATACCGGCACGCAACAGTGCGTGCTTGGGTCGTCGTGGACGATGATTGTGTACATGATGCACCTGGCGCAGGGGCTGAAGGCGGGGGACGAGGTGATCGTGCCTTCGCACACGGCGATTCCGACGATGGAACCGCTCATTCATTGCGGGGCGAAACCGGTGTTCGTGGATATTGACGACACGTTCTGCCTGGATGCGGGCGCGGTGGAGGCGGCGGTGACGCCGCGGACGGTCGGGATCATCCCGGTGCATCTTTACGGACATCCGGCGGATTTGGATCGGATATTTGACATCGCGGCGCGGCGCAAGTTATGGGTGCTGGAGGATTGCGCGCAGGCGCACGGGGCGGCTTACAAGGGCAGGCGGGTCGGCTCGATGGGGCTGGCCGGGGGCTACTCGTTTTTCCCGTCGAAGAATCTCACGGTGCTTGGGGACGGCGGGTGCCTTTGCACGAACGACGCGGCGCTGGCGGAGCGGGTGCGGATGTTGCGCAATCACGGGCGCAAGGACAAGTATCTGCATGAGATCGCCGGGTTTAACGTGCGGTTCAATGAAATCCAAGCCGCGATTGGGCGGGTGATGCTCAAGCATCTGGACGGGTTTAACGAGAATCGCCGCCGCATCGCCGCGCGCTACAATGAGCGATTGCAAGGGCTGGTGCGGACGCCGGTGGAACGGCCCTGGGCGAAGGCGGTTTATCACATGTATGTGGTGCGCGCGGAGCGGCGGGATGAGTTGCAGAAGTTCCTCAAGGAACACGGCGTCGAGACGGGCATCCATTATCCGGTGCCCAATCACCAGCAGCCGGCGATCACGGGCAGATTTGGCGCGCAGCCGCGCCTGCCGCAAACCGAACAGGCGGTGAAGGAGATACTGTCGCTGCCGATACACGGTGAAATGGCTCTGGACGCGGCGGATCAAGTGTGCGCGGCCATCGCGGCGTATTACGGAAAGAAGTGAACGTTGCCTGTTTTGAACCGTCCAAGGGCGAATCGAGCAGGCTTTCCTCCTTGCTGGCCTCCAACGCTCCCATGCGCCGGGGGGAAACCGGCGGCACACCCGTTACACCGTTACATTACCTATGAGAAACGGTGCCTTTCGACCCGTTACATACCCGTTACATGCCGTTACAACGGTGCGGCACCAAGGGACCACGGGACTACGGACCACGGGATTACAGCGACCCGGCTTTGCGCGGGGGGAATATGACCCCGAGGCATCAAGAGAGTGATTTTTGAGCCGCAAAAAGGCACAGAAGGCTCAAAGCGGCAAAGCCGGAAGCAAAAAGGCCTGACCACGGATTACACGGATCACACGGATATATTTTGAACAGAAGGAAACGAAGAAAACGAAGAGGGGGAAGACATTTCCAAGAATTTGAACAGGAGGAAGCAGAGGAAGCAGAGGGGGAAAAGTTTGTCCAAATTCGCAATTTGAGGTGGACCCCTAAAATTAGACCACGGGTTAATTTCGATTTTTGCCGGTTTGCTGTAGATAAGAAAGGACAGACTTATGAAAGCAAAACGGAAACGACACAGTGCGG
>Ga0302320_10003055_pt1 | contig 39083 bp, 42 predicted proteins | sample Bog_T0_3_FD_202130 | JGI IMG/M metagenome (GOLD analysis project Ga0302320, IMG submission 202130) | Peat permafrost microbial communities from Stordalen Mire near Abisko, Sweden - Bog_T0_3 | ecosystem: Environmental > Terrestrial > Soil > Wetlands > Peat | place: Sweden: Abisko, Stordalen Mire... | reverse complement strand
GTCGGTGACGGCTTGCGGGCCGCAACATTTGTCTTCAGCCCGGTTGACGCAATCCTGCGGCCAGAGTTTGAGGGTGATGCCGACGACGTCGTAGCCCTGTTCAAGCAGCAACGCGGCCGCGGCGGAAGAATCCACCCCGCCACTCATTCCGATGATGACGCGTTGACGTTTTGGCGACTGCACAAAAATAACTTACATTATGTTAAAGCAAGGAGAATCCCAAATTTTGGCGCGGCGGCGCGGGGACGAAAGGAGTTCGTCTTCAGGATCGCCGCCGGTGAAGAGTGGGGAGCGAGCATTCAACCCTTTCAGGGTGGTGGATATTTCTTCACCAGGACCCTGGGTAGCTCGTGCCTCGCAACCCAGGGCTGAATGATTCAATCCCTTTGGGATTGGCGTGGAACCGCCCTCGATCTTTTTAGAGAATTTTCGACTGCGCATATTTTATTTGTGCCCGTTGGATTCTGCCAAAGAGCGGTTGACGGCGTTGAGGTAGGCGCGGGCGCTGGCTTCGATGACGTCGGTGCTGGCGCCTTTGCCGACGATGATCCGGCCACCGCCAAAATCCACCTTGACGGTGACTTCGCCCAAGGCGTCCTTGCCCTGGGAAACGGCGCGCAACTGGTAGTCCAGCAAGGTGCCGTGGCGGTTGGTGAGGCGGTCAATCGCCTTGAGGGCGGCGTCCACCGGGCCGTCGCCGATGCCGGCGTCCTGGGAGACGGTTTGCTGGCCGGTGCAATGGCGCAAACGGACGGTGGCGGTGGGGACGGTGGCGGTGCCGCTGGTGACGCTGAGGTATTCCATGGTCCAGGTTTCCGGCGTGTCGGCGATCTGGCCTTCCACCAGCGCGGCCAAATCATCGTCATAGACGAATTTCTTCTTGTCGCCAATTTCCTTGAAACGGCCAAAAATCCCAACGAGTTCGGTTTCGCTCATTTTGAAGCCAAGATGGCGGAGGCGGGCGAAAACGGCGGCGCGGCCGCTGTGCTTCGTGAGCGGCAATTCGGTCTGGCCCCAGCCGACTGTGACCGGGTCCATGATCTCGTAGGTTTCGCGTTTCTTGAGGATGCCGTCCTGGTGAATGCCGGAGGAGTGGGCGAAGGCGTTTTCGCCAACGATGGCCTTGCTGCGTTGCACGGACAATCCGCTCATGCGCGAGACGAGGCGGGAGGACTTGACGATTTCGCGGGTGTTGATGCCGCAATCGAGGCCGCCGTAGAAATCGCCGCGGGTCTTGATGGCCATGACAATTTCCTCGAGGGCGGCGTTGCCGGCGCGTTCGCCGATGCCGTTGACGGTGCATTCGACCTGGCGCGCGCCACGGGCGACGGCCGAGAGCGAATTGGCGACGGCGAGGCCCAAATCATTGTGACAATGCACGCTGAGGATGGCCTTGCCGGACTGGAATTCGGGCACGGCATCGTATAATTGACCCATTAACGCGCCGTATTGGTCCGGGACGGCCCAGCCGACGGTGTCGGGAACGTTGATGGTGGTGGCACCGGCGGCGACGGCGGCTTTGCAAACCTGCGCAAGGAAATCCGGCTCGGTGCGCGAGGCGTCTTCGGGCGAAAACTCGACGTCATCGACCAGGGATTTGGCGCGTTTCACGCCTTCAATGGCGAGGCGGAGGATTTCGTTCTGGGCCTTGCCGAGCTTGAATTCGCGGTGAATTTTCGAGGTGGCAAGAAAAACATGGATGCGTCCGCGCGCGCCGGCCGGCTTGACGGCTTTGCCGGCGGCGTCAATATCCGCCGGGACGCAACGGGCCAGGCCGCAGATGATCGGACCTTTGATTTCGCGGGCGATGGTTTGGACGGAGTTGAAATCGCCGTCGCTGATCACGGGAAAGCCGGCCTCGATGACATCCACTTTCAGGCGGGCAAGCTGGCGGGCGACTTCGAGTTTTTCGCGCAAATTCATCGAAGCACCCGGGCATTGTTCGCCGTCGCGCAAGGTGGTGTCGAATATGATGATCCGGTTTTTCTTCATAATGTTGTGTGGTTCGAGTCTGAGAACAAAAAACCCCACCGCCAGACGTGGCGATGGGGTTTGGAAATCTCTTGCTCAGTTCAAACCTCGACCGCCGCGCGGCTGTACAGCAGCGCCAGGAGCGACAGTCGAAGGTTCAAAAATTTAATCACGAAGAACAGATACGACAATTTCGGGACCCCGTCAAATGTTTTTTGCACCCGAAAAATGGCCGTGGCGTGGGGGGCGGGAATCGTGTATCCTAAATACCAAGATGGTTCTGTTTGGCATCATCGCAATTGTCGCCGGCGTCTGGCTGCCGGTTTCCAATTTGCGGGAACGGCTGCCCAAAGCGCCGGCGGCGGATTTGGAGCGATGGCTCCGGGCGTGGGCGATCAAGGGTTTGCTGGCGCCGTTCTGCCTATGGATGTTTTTTAATCTGGGGATCTCCGAGTATTTGCCCCCCATCGTGGGAGACATCCAGGCGGCGCCGCGCGGGTGGGGAACGGTCGCCGCGTTTCTCAGCGTGACGGGGGACAGCTTTTGCATCATCGGCTCCTATTGGGCGGCATTTACGCTGGGCTGGCTGCTGCGGGTGCTGGAGGGACAGGTCGAGAACCAGCGGGAGCTCAAAAGGATCGTTCTCGGGGTTTCGGCGGTGCTGGTCCCATGGTCGGTGCTGCTTATCTATTGGATTGGCACGCGGGCGGCGGGAGTGGCCGGGGTGCTGTGGCTTGCGCCCTTGGTGCAGGTCGTCATTCCGCTGGCGTTTCGGGCAAAGAAGCCGCCTTCCTATCACCGGGCGGTGGTCAAGATGCACGGCGACAAGTACAAGGAGGCGGAGGCGGCGGTGATCGCGGAACTGGAAAATTCGGAGGATGACTTTCGCGGCTGGATGATGCTGGCGAATCTTTACGCGCACCACTTTGACGATTTGGCGGGGGCGGATCGAATCATCCGCGACACGTGCGCGCAGGAAGCGGTGACGGTGTCGGAGATTTGCGAGGCGTTCAACGCCCTGGCGGACTGGCATCTGGAGCTGGCGCGCGATCCCGCGGCGGCGCGGCGCGCCCTGGCGGAAATCTGCCTGCGTTACCCCGGGACGCAGATGGCCCGCATGGCGCAACGGCGGATGGAACAGTTGGCGGCAACGCGGGAGGATTACATTTCGCAATTGACGCCCAAAGCGATCCGGCTACCCGCCCTTGGCAAAAAACTCGATGTTGCGCCAGCGGGGCCGGTCTCGCCGCAAGCGCAAAAGGACGCGGTGGCGCGGGCGAACGATTACGTGGAAAAATTGCAACGGAACCCGGACAACATGGTGGCGCGCGAGGAACTGGCGCGGGTGCTGGCGGAAGTATTGGGCAAGGCGGAGCCGGCCATTGTGCAACTCGAATTGCTGTTGAACATGCCTTCGGCGACGCCCGAGCAGGCGGCGAACTGGCTGGGTTTGATGGCGGCCTGGCAGCTCAGATATTTGAACGATCGCGCGGCCGGACGCGAGACGATGGAGCGGCTGATCCGGCGTTATCCGCAGAGCGGGCCGGCGCTGGCGGCGGTGGCGCGAATCAATTTGATGGACATCGAGGCCAGAGCGCGCGCGGCGCGGGCCAATTTGCCGCCGGAGCCGAAGCTTTCGATTTTTTCGCGGGCTTAGACCGGGTTACGGGTTGTTCCGGAGATAATTCGCGGCGAGCCCGAGGATTACCAGCGCAATGGGAACCAACTGGGAAATCAGCAGTCCGAGAACCGTAAGACAGCCGCCCCACAACCAATACCCTCGGGCCGGGTTCCACAAATCCGCCTGGGCGCAATGGACGCGCAGGAAATATCTCAATGAGCGGACGGCGAGCGGGAGGCCGAGGAAGGGCACGAAGGAGAGCAGTCCCAAACGGAAACAATCGAGCGACATTTCCATTAATTCTATATTTGACATTGTGGAATGCGGCTTCATTTCGGGGCGGGTAAGTTGGTCGCGGGACGTGGGTGGCTGACGTTTGTTCCGGGATTCAGGCGCTGGATCTGGTGTTTCTCGATGCCGCGCACTTCGCGGTCGAGGCGGTTCATCGCGAGGGTGTTGGCAGTGATCAGGGCGACCATCAGGATGAGCATCGCCACGATCAACAGGGTGACAGTGAAACCCGGTTTGGGGCGGGAACAACGGGCGTTTTGCAGGTGAATTATCATCGTTTATTCGCAGGGCCGGCGACGGCTTCAAAGGTGAAGAGCGGGCGGACTCTGGCGTCCTTTCGGATGGGGTTGAGTTCGAGTTCCCAGCTCCACGCTGTGACAGGCGCGCGGAGGGTGGGCTCCATTTGAGAGGAGCGGACGTTCGAGAGCAGCACATGGTCCCCTAGAGGGACAGCGGCTTGCCGGTGCAATTCTCCGCCGTCAAAGCTATATATGACATCGCCGTTGGTGGAGGGGATGCGCAACTTTTCGGCGTCGCCGCTGTGGGTTAATTGCGCCGATCCGGTGGCCGCGCGGATGTCGGCGCGCCATTGCTCCCCAACGTGCAGCACGCGGATGATGTCGTCGGAATTGCGCCGGACCGCGCGGTAATTGTCGAAGCAGTGGGAGAAGCCTCTCATCACGACCACCAGGATGATGGCGAGCATGGCGATGTAAACCAAGCATTCCACCAGGAAGTAGGCGGCGCAATAGCGCGATTGGCTGCCCTCCGGAGCCTTGGTGGCGGAGGGCGGATTTGCGCCTACGCTAGAGGTTCCAGGGGACCAACGCTTTCGTGAGAATGCATGGTCGGTGATGAAATTAGGGGCTCGCAGGAGCTCGCCCCTCCCGATATTGGTTGGACGCGTTTTCATGGGAGGGTGGCCTCCCGCACGACTTGGCCGATGCCATGCTTTTCCGTGGCGGACCACTCCAGACGGATATGGTTGCCGGCGCGTGTGAAAAGAAATTTTCCGGGCGGGAGATTGGTGGCGGACCGGGCGTGGACGGTCCACGTCTGCGCGCCTTCCGGGAGCGTGCGCCATTCGCCAGCGGCGAGAATTTCCATTTCGCCGTCCACAATTTCGGTGGCGACGGCGCGTTCGTAAGTGGCGCGAAGGCGCCTGGCGGTGGAACCGGCGGCGTAGGCAATGGGCAGGAAGGCGATAACCAGAATAGACATGGCGATGGTCATCTCGGCCATGAGCACGCCCCGCAGTTTTTGGTGTTGTCGAATGCGGATCACCATAGTGCGGATGAGTTAATGATTGACACCAAGAAAGAGAATACCGAGATCGCAATAGCTCCGACGTAAAGCCCGCTCCATAGCACCAATGCCGTGGTGATGCCCTGGGAGGCGGCTTGCTCCAGTTGAAAGGCCTTGGCGTCGAGGGCTTCGTGCCAGCCGGCCAGGGCCTGCAGGAAGCCGACGCGGCCATGATAGGCATTGGCGAGACGCCAGGCGAACTCGCCAGAGTCATCCATACTCAGGACGGCCTGAGGAAGGGTGACACCTTGCCGCAGTTTCTCGACGACCCGCACAGCGCGGCGACGGAAAACGTCGTTGGCGGCGCTGTCGGCGGCGAGGGTGACGGCTTCCGGTTCCGGGACGCCGGAGTCAAGAAGAAGCGCAAGCATGGTCGAGAAATCCCGTTGCAGGCGCTTTCTGCGCCACGGCAGGAGCATGTTGACCCGGTCCAAAAACGGGAACAGAAATGAAAAACGCCCGTCGCTGCCGTAAATAATGGCATAGAGCCAGACCAGAAACAGGAGACAGATTTGTATCCCCATTAACTGGGACCCATGCCGGGTAAGAAAATCTATTCCGGCGATGTCAACCCCCATGCCATTGGCGACCTCCTTGAACTTAGGGGCGACCATTACATTCATGGCGACCAGCAAGAGGAGGCCAAAAGGGGTGATGATGAAGGCGAGGAGGAAAAAATAGTTGACGGCGCTACGGGTCCTGGATGCGGCGTCCTGCAGCAATTGGCGGCAGGCCGGGACGACTTTTCTGATGTCCCCGATTTTGTGGCCGGCGTTGAGCATGGCGGCGATCTGCGGACCCAGAAATCGCGGCACTTTGGCGAGGGCTTCATCGAAGGAAAGTCCGCGTTCCAGCCAGGCGGCGAACAAGTGGAATCGAACGCCCAATGAAGGGTCGCCCAAATGGGAAATAACAACTAAAGTCTCTTCCAACGGCCGACCGTTCTTCAAGGCCGACTCGAGCAGGTCGAGAAACCGCCGGGTCCGTTCCGCCCGTCTCAGAGGCTGGCTAAGACCAGCGTAAACCAGGCAAATCAGGCCGCCACCAATCGCCAAGCCGATAACGATCTGAAGAACCTCGGCCACGAGGATGGAATCTGGTGGTGTTAAATATTCGTTCATTACGGTTAGTAATCCGTGCTGGCGCGGAAGATAACGGTGAAAGCAGCAATAACGGGCTGAAGCTGTGAAACGATCAATAGTCCCAACACCAGAATGGAACAGGGGAGCGCTGAATAAAGCAACAGTTCGGTGCGTTGCGTTGCGCGAGATTGATACATTTCGGCGGCGCACTGAAATCCGGCCGACAAATCCTCTTGTGCCTGGGAAACGGCCCAGACAAAGAAAGGCGGGAAGACCTTACCGCCGCCAGCGATATCGGAGAACTTGGCCTGACCCGCAGCCAGACGCTGGCGCCAGCGGGCAAATTCAGGTCCCGCCGGAGAATCGCCTTCAAGATTCTCCATCAAACCCAACGCCTTGTCCAAGGAAACTCCGCTCTTAAGCATGAGCGCCATCGCCGACGCTGCCTGAGCCAGGCTGGCATCGCGGAACGCGGAAAATCGCCATCGCAATTGTTGACGCAATTTCCGGATGGAAAACGCAGTCAATACAGCCACCGCAGCCATGCCAATGAGAATCGGGCCGGCCCACAGGGCGAAGGCGAACGGTTGGACCATCAAACCAGGAAAAATTCCCGGCGAGAGGATTTCAATAAGGTGGCTCATCAGAAGTGCCAAGAAGCAGGACAGGGCCAACGCGCCGATCAGCACCATCACCGGGTAAACCATCAGGCCTTTGAGCTTCGTCCATACAAGGTGCCGGCGGCGGAAGTGGTCGGCCAGCATGGTGAGGACGGCGGGAAGGTTGTTGCTCTGCGCGCCGACTTCGAGCATCTGGCGGTAGAGATCGGGAAGTTTACGGGCGGCGAGGGCTTGCGGCAAGGGCACGCCCTGGGCGAGCGCGGCTTCGACCTTTTGCAGTTCACTGCGCAACGAACCCCGGCGCATGTCGGCGCAGAGGCGGCGCAGGGCGGCTTCCAAGGGGATGCCGTCGCGCAACATGGCGGCGAGTTGTTGATTGAAGAAGGCAAATTCGTCGTTGTTCATAATCCAAAGATTCGTTGGAATTCCGCCTGGTTGGTCACACCGCGTTGGAGGAGGAGGCGGCCGGATTCTTCGAGCAGACGCTGGGGCGCGACGGCGGTCAATTGGTGGGAGCGGATTTGCGCGCGCAAATTATCATTGACGGTTAGCCATTCCACCAGCGGGACGCGCCCCTGGTAGCCGGTCTGCAAACAGGCGGCGCAACCGGCGCCCTGGCATTCGCGGCAAACCCGGCGCATGAGGCGCTGGTTCAAGACCAGTTCCACGGCGGCGGCAATGGCGGAACGGTCGGCGCATAACACCAGCAACCGTTCCAAAACCCCGCGGCAGGAACCGGCGTGCAGGGTCGAGATCACGAGGTGGCCGGTCAGGGCGGCGCGGACGGCGATGTTGGCAGTTTCGTCGTCGCGAATTTCGCCGATGACGAAGACCTGCGGGTCCTGGCGCAGCAAGTGGCGGGCGGCCTTGGCGAAGTCGAGTCCGCGCGCTTCGCTGACTTCGGTTTGCATGACGCCGGGGACGATCTGTTCGACCGGATCTTCGATGGTGATGATGTGGCGGCCGGCCGGTTCGGCCAGGGCGCGCAGGCAGGCGTAAATGGTGGTGGTTTTGCCGCTGCCAGCCGGACCGGTCAGCAGCAGCATCCCGGAAGGCTGGCGCAAAAAGTGGCGGAGTTCTTCGCCCGCTTCGTCGGGAAATTCCAGTTCGGCCAGACCTTTGGCGGCGACGGGATTGAACAGGCGCAGGACGATTTTCTCCCCCGTCACCGTCGGATAAGTGGCGACGCGGATGTCGCAGGCGCCCTGCACGTCCTTTCTGTCAATACGACCGTCCTGCGGCATGGATTCCTGATAGGTTTTCAGGCGGGCGAGGAATTTGATGCGGCCAAAGACGCGCTCGGCGATTTCGCGGGAAAGAGAGGTGGCCGGAGTCATGAAACCGTCGAGCCGGAAGGAAACCGCCGCGCCATTTTGGTCCATTTGCAAATGAATGTCGCTGGCGGCGGCGCGTTCGGCGCGGTGGATGAGGTCTTCCACGATTTGCGGGGCGGAGAATTCCGGATTGTCCGCGGCTACCTTCGACGGCACGACGGCAGGCTGGAAAGGTTTCATGGCGAATCCTGAATGAGATAATGCAGGCCGTGTTCGTCGCTCATCATGGTCTCGAGGTGTTTGGGAACCTGGGCGAGCGACTGGCGCAGGGCTTTTTCGTCTTTCAGTAAATTGCGGGACATGGTCTGAGGAAGGCCGCTTTGCCAGAGGCAAAACGCCGCCACCGCGCAGGCGGCGGAAAGTCTCGCCATTCCCACGATAAACGGAGACCGGGATGGAAGATGGCGGCGCTCTGCCGAGACGCCGCTACGCGTGTGCTTGAGGACGCGGCCTGGCATTTGTTCCCAAAAGTCCGGGTCGCGTTGCGGGACGCGGATGGACCTTATTTTTGACTCGAGATCGAATTCCTTCATGACTTTGCGGTTTCTCCGGCGTGGACGAGCCACTTTTGCAGTTTTCTCCGCGCCACAAAGACCCGCCAGGAAATGGTGGTTTCCGAGCAGCCCAGAACTTCGGCGGCCTCGGCGTGGGTCATGCCGTCGTAAAGTGTGAGCATGACTGCGGCGCGCTGCTTGCCGGGCAATTTCAGGAGCGCGGCATGGACGGAGCGGCCCAGGTCGTTGTGCGCGACGGCTCTGTCCTGGTCAAATTCGGGCGCGCCATTGGTCTCGACCCAGCCGGCCTGGACTTCCATTCGTTTGTGCTCCCGCTCGCGCCAGGTGAGGCAGACATTGATGGCGATGCGATAAAGCCAGGTCGAAAACCGCGAAGCGCGGCGGTAGGAACCGATCTGCCGGCAGGCGCGGAGGAAGGTCTCCTGCGTCAAATCCTCCGCGTCGGTGCTCGAACCGGTCATGCGATATGTGAGCGAGTAGATCATGCGTTGATGTTGACGGATGAGCGACTCCATGGCGGCGGTGTCTCCATGCTGGCTCCGCGTTACCAAGGTTTCGTCATCGGCGTCCTCCATGCCGCTTTCTTTTAACCCTTCAGACCAGCGGGAGGGGAAAATCCTTTGAAATTTCGCGGCGCCGCCGGTGTTCGGCGCGAACTCCCCGTCGGTCCAAGCAGGCGCGGCGGAAATTCTCATATTGTGGCCGGTGGGCGCATATTCACTCTCTTTACCCGTGAGACTGGCGGGAAGCCAAAAGCCTTTGAAATATATGCAGGGTTCGCTCCATGAGATGATTTAGTTTACACCGGTGAAGGGCCGGTGGCAAGACAAGGTATTGGGCCGCTGAAAGTGGCAGAGGCGTCCCGCCTCTGTCTGGGGTAAGAACAGCGGCGGGACGCCGCTGCCACTTTGGGAAGCCTGACGGGAGGCGTCAAAAATGATTTCCGCCGGGCTCACTTTTATAGTTAAATGCACCGGAACTAATGAAGAGCTTTGATTTCCTTGTGCTCGGCAGCGGCATTGCCGGGCTGTCGTTTGCCTTGAAAGCGGGGCAGCACGGCCGGGTCGCGATTGTCACCAAGAAATCCAGCGCCGAGTCCAATACCAACTACGCCCAGGGCGGCATCGCCGCCGTCACCAGCAGGGAGGACTCGGTGGAAATCCACGTGCGGGACACGCTGGCGGCCGGCGCGGGCTTGTGCCACGAAGACGTGGTCCGCGCCATCGTGCAGGAGGGCCCGGCCCGGATCGCCGAACTGATCGAAATCGGCATGCAGTTTACCGAGCGGGAAATCGCGGGCGGCAAGGAACTGGATCTCGGGCGCGAAGGCGGCCATTCCAAGCGGCGCATCCTCCACGCCAAGGACGTGACCGGCCGGGAAATTGAGCGGGCCCTGCTGGAGGCCATTGCCGGCCAGCCCAACATCGAGATTTTCGAGAATCACGTCGCGATTGACCTGATCACGACGCAGAAGCTGGGCCAGTTGTTCGATCCGCGGCCGAACCGCTGCCTGGGCGCGTATGTGTTGGACAAGAAGCGCAGCCAGGTCGAGACCTTTGCCGCCGGCACGGTGCTGCTGGCGACGGGCGGCTGCGGGAAGGTTTATCTTTACACCACCAATCCGGACATCGCCACCGGCGACGGCGTGGCCATGGCTTATCGCGCGGGCGCGGGCATTGCCAACATGGAATTCGTCCAGTTTCATCCCACCTGCCTTTACCATCCGCGGGCGAAGTCGTTTCTCATCAGCGAAGCGGTGCGGGGCGAGGGCGGCGTGTTGAAGAACAGCGAGGGGGTGGCGTTCATGGACGGGTGGCATCCGCTCAAATCGCTGGCGCCGCGGGACATCGTGGCGCGGGCGATTGACAGCGAGATGAAAAAGAGCGGGGCCGATTGTGTCTTTCTTGACATCACCCACCAGCCGGCGCAGTTTTTGATGGACAGATTTCCCAACATTTATACGACCTGCCTGAAATACGGGATTGACATGACGAAGGAGCCGATCCCGGTGGTGCCGGCGGCGCATTATCAATGCGGCGGGGTGCTGACGAACGTGGATGGGGAGACGGAAATTGGCGGGCTTTACGCGGTGGGCGAGGTCGCCTGCACCGGCTTGCACGGGGCCAACCGGCTGGCGAGCAATTCGTTGCTGGAAGCGCTGGTGTGCGCGCATCGCGCGGCGCGGCGGGTGTCGGAAAACCGCCCGCCGCCGCTCCACGTGGCGCTGCCCGAGTGGCATTCCGGCAACGCGCATGATTCCGATGAAATGGTGGTGGTTTCGCACAACTGGGACGAAATCCGGCGGCTGATGTGGGACTACGTGGGCATCGTGCGGACGAACAAGCGCCTGCGCCGCGCGCGCAGCCGCATCGCCCGTTTGCAGGAGGAAATTCAGGAATACTATTGGGACTTCAAAGTCCACAGCGACCTGCTGGAACTGCGCAATATTGCGATCGTGGCGGAATTGATCATTGCGTCGGCGATGGAGCGACCGGAAAGCCGCGGGCTGCATTTCAATCTCGACTATCCGAATGCGGACCCAGGTTGGGCGCAACGGGATACGGTGTTACGGAAGGCGAGGTAATCTCAGTGAAGAATCTCCCCTCGCGTCACGTCGCCGGGCACGTCCAGCAACTGCACGCTGGAGATGGTGCGCAGAGTGTTGGTGTCGGAGAAGGTCCAGACGACCTTTTTGTCGGGTGTGACTTCGATCAATTGCGGCGCTTTGCCGAACTGGCCGTGGCCGAGCCAGTTGGCGAAGACGGTGTTGCCGTTGGGCAGACGTTGAAAACCGGCGATAAATACCAGATGGACGCCGGGCAATTCGTCGCCCTGCGCCTGCCAGACGGTTTTTCCCCGACGGTCCACTTCAAAAATCCGGGAGCCCCCTTTGGCATCGCCGCAGGAGATGATGGTGTTGCCGTTGGCCAGCCGGCAGACGCTGTGCGGGTGGCCGAGGGCCGGGATTTCGCGCAGCACCTTGCCCTGCGGGTCGTACTCCTTCACCACGTTTGCGTCGTAGTGCGCGACGAGGTAATTCCCATTGGGCAGGCAGCGGGCATTCCGCATGTAGGCGGACCCGCCGTCGGCGCCGTCGGGCAGCAGATTTACTTCTTTCACCACCGCGCCGGCAGGATTCACTTCCAGCAGCCGGGCGGCGTTGCATTCGCCGACGAAGGTATTGCCGTTGCTTAGGCGTTGGCAGGCGTAAACGGCGCTTTTGGATTGATAATTGAAAACCACCTCTTTGGCGCGGGTGACTTCCTGCACCCCATGGCCGGTGTCAAAGAGAAAATTTCCATTGGGAAGAACCCAGACATCGTTGCAATTGGTGGCGGGCCATTCCCATTGGACCCGGCCTTCGCGCGAGAAGACAAAGACCTTTCCCCCGGTGTAGTCGGTGCAGATGAAGGGATGTCCAGTCCCGGTCTGCACGGCGGCGGTGGGGGCGAGGTCTGTCTCCTGGCCGCGGGCGTTTCCAGCGGCGAACAGGGTTGCGATTGCCAGCAGGTGGAGTGTTGCCGGCCATTTAAACAGGAATGGGTTCATTTTGGCGCCGGACATATTATCGGCTCGTGCAACCGGGTATAATCCCGATTTCGTTCAACGCACCATTGAGTTCAATACGTAGGATTTGAATTGGTGGGGTCCTGGCCGAATTTGGGGGTGACGGCTTCGATATGGGTGTCGGCGAACTCGACGTCGCCTTTGCCGTTGTGGCGGTCGGTGACATAGTTGTAGGTGGTGTGACGGCCGCTGCCGGAGCCGGAAACCTCGACCGGCACCCAGCGGGAGTCGTTGATGGTCTCGCGGCTTTCTTCCACCAACATGATCTTTGCGCTGGGATTTCTAATCGAGGTGGATTTAAAGGGAAAGACTTGGCGGGTCTTGGTAATAATGGTGGACATGCCAGGGTTGTTGGAGGTGCTCGTCAAATCGTAACTGGTCAGCGAATAGCTGTAGCGATACGGGTCGTCCGCCAATTCTCCCTGGGTCTGCAGGGCCAGCGCATCCTTGTCCATCGGGCAGGTAAAGACCTTGGCGTTGAATTTCCCAATATCCCTGGCGATGGAACTTTGATTGACGTCGCGGTCCTGCTGCCACCAAATCCAGTCTTCCGGTTGCGGGCCGTAGGCTGTTTTTGAGCCGGGGGCCGGGAAATACTCCTTGTTCTCCGAATAATATAGGGTGAAGCCGATTCCCATTTCATGCAGATTGTTGCGGCAGGAAATTTGAAGTCCGTTCTGCTTGGCCTTGGACAGTGCCGGCAACAGCATGGCGGCCAGGATGCCAATGACCGCAATGACCACCAGCATCTCCACCAGCGTGAACGCAGCAAGATGGCGCTGGTGGCGCAGGCCGTTTGGGGTCGCCCCGTCTTTCATTTAGTAATCCTCCAGAATGTATTTCACGACGAACTTGTACCGGTTCTTCATCAGGTCGGAGCCGGTCAAAATGTGGCCCGCGCCCGGATCCGTGCGCAGGCGGAAGGGAATTCCCCGCGCGTAAACCGCGGCAATGAATCTCGCTGTTTCGACCCCGCGCTCCGGATTGTCGTCCCCGCCGTTGACGACCGCCAGGCTGGCATAGGCCGAGGGGTTGGCTTGAATGTCCGGGAAGCGGACGGGCGATTCCAGGAAGGCTCCTCTCCAAAACGACGGGTTATAGTCCAGCACTTCGCTCAGATAGAAAGTAAAACGACTGGCGGCCAGAATATAGATGCGATGGGGGTCCACGTTCGGGTTGTTCAAGACGGCGTAGTAGGTTGTCAACATTTTTTTCGCATCGGCCGAGAGATTGTCCACGTTGCTCACGGTGGAGCCGTCCGACACCAAAACATAAAATATTCCGGAATTGGCCACCAGTTGGGCTTCCGGCGTCCAATAGTTGGCCTCGTGCGCCCGAATGAGGGCGGGATATTTCTTGCCCGGGTCCAGGTGGGCGGGGGGAACAAATTTATAGTAGGCTTTGCTTTTGCCTCCCGGGCCATCAACCCGGCTGTCTTCCATTCCGATCGTTTGCGCGCGGGAAAAAGGCTTCTCGACGCCTGGGATGACATTGCGAAGCGTCCGGGTGTTCAGATCATACTCCCAGATGCCCGGAGGTTCCTTGCCTTGGGAGGCGAACGCGTAGAGCTTGTTCTGGCGGGGCGACACGCCGAAACCCTGTACGTATCCATCCGCAAACAGATTGGTGGACAGGGTTTCGTCTTTTGCCACAACAAAGAGGGACTGCGTCTTCAGGTAGGCGACCCCTTGCCCGCCCAGCACCCACCGGCTGTTGGATACCTGGGTGATTGGAACTTGAGCGGCCCCGCTCTTGCCGGTGTTGCGTTGCATGACCGCCGTCGGGTTGATATTGGTGCCGTCGGGATTCACGCTGTAAAGGGCGTGGCGATGCCTTTGGTCGTTGATGTCGAAGAGGTATTCTCCTGTTCCCGGATCGTAATCCAGCTCGCGCAACACCGAACCAGTCAAATGGGCCACCTGCCGCGTCGCGCCCGACGTCAAGTCGAATGCCAAGACGTTGTTCCCGCTAATATAGGCCAGACTATGGTCGGAGACGCGGGTGAGGTCGGTGATGTCGGACTTTTGCAGGGCGGCGATCGCCAAAGGCATGCCGGACCGGCCCCCGACTGGGGCAATCGACGCCGTGGGGCTCTCCAGTTTGACCCTATAAAAAGTGCCGGAACGTCCCAGGACAACCAATGAATTGGTCGTCAGCCAGACCATTTCCTGGGGTCTTTCCGGCAGGTCCAGGGATTGCTGCAAGGAGGCCGTGGAAACGTCGAAGATGTTCAGATGGTGGCCCAATTGCGGCTGTGATTCATCGGGGACAGCCACCTTGTCCGGCAGCGCAAGAAGGCCGCCGCCGGGTGCCCAGGCGATCATGTTAAGGTCCGAGAAATCCATGGAGAAGCCATCGTTCTGAACCGTGAGGAGCGTGCTTTGTTGCGATCTCGGGTCCGCGAGGTAGATTCCGCCCCCCTCTTTGGCATTCCGGGCATAGACCAGACGCGTGTCCTCATCATTGACGAAGGGACCGGCGCGGAATTCCCCCGCCGCAAACAGCTCGTCCGCCATGGCCTCAAAGTCTTTTGGCAAAACGAACTGCTGTTGCACCGCCAGCGCGCCCGTCAAGAAACAAACCACCGCCAGCGCCACTCCCCAGCCGCACAGCCAGCGTTTGACCGGGGAGAGCAAAACGGGTTCCTCCTTTGTCTTCTCCGGTGCGAGGGGGACCCTCTGTTCCCCGGCGGGCGCGGTGGCGGGGGAAGTAACCGGCGCGGGCGGAGCGCCGGGAATCTGAAGCGTCATGTCACAGGAGGGACAGCGGATAAAACGACCGGCCTCGGACACGGCAACCACCACATGCTGGCCGCAGGCGGGATTGGTGCAGTTGAATTTGATGTCCGAGACATCACGCGCTTCCGGGGTCCCGACTGCCCGCGATTGCCGGCGGGATTGTCGGGACATCTGCCAATTCAAAATCACGAAGACACAACTGGCAATCAAGGCGCAAGCCAGCAACACGTTCACGCCCAGGCCGAGCGTTCGGGGAGAAATGGGAAACCAGTCATACAAATTGCCGAGGCAATCACTGAAATTTGGCGCGGACTTCCAGGCGAGAGCAATCCGATACAGGAGGACGGCCAATGTTATTCCGGCGATCGAGGCCAACTTGACTTGCCGCCTCCGTGCCGCGAACAGCCATGCCGACATCAGTAGTTCAAACACCGCCCAGCACACCAGCACCCCCCGGCATTTCAAAGGAAACAAGGCATCGGGTTGACTTAGCAGGGAAAAAGAACTGTGGGCGACAATGAGGCCGTCCGCGGCCAGCAAGACGAGAAGGACCGCCACAGCGTCGGAAAAACGGATTTGAATTTTGTTCATGACCTCACCTTTCCTGCATGAAAACCCCCTGCTTTGTATTTGAACCAAAGTAACTTGCTGCGACCATAGCGAGATTCGCAGGTTTTGCAAGCCTTTTGTGGGAACGGGCGTTTCTCCTCAGCGGCAATGCAATTGACTTGTTCAAGGAAAATCCGCTTTATTATGAGTATGAGAGGTTTACATGCGTGGGCTTTGGGGTGCCTGCTGTTGGGCGCCACGGCGGCGCACGCTCAGTTCACCTTCCTCACCAACAATGGCGGGATCACCATCACCGGTTCCACGGCGCAGGGTTCGGTTACTATTCCCAGCGCGATCGACGGGCTGCCGGTCAGGACCGTCGGCAACGGCAGCGTCGTCTTCTCCGGCAGCGCGCTGACGAACGTTACGATTCCTGACAGCGTCACCAGCATTGGCGCGTACGCCTTCGCGAATTCCATCAATCTACAAAACGCCACCATCGGCAACGGCGTCACCAGCATCGGATTTGCCGCGTTTGAGAACTGCTTTGATCTGACCAATGTCACGACTGGCTGCGCGCTGACGAATATTGATGACTATGCCTTTGAGTCCTGCTCCGCCTTGGGCAGCGTGAACTTTTCGGGGAATGCGCCCGCTATCGGAAATTTTGTGTTTTTCTACGATGACAGCGCCACCGCCTATTACCTGCCCGGCACTGGCGGCTGGACTTCCCAACTGGGCGAACTTCCGACCGCATTCTGGGTGCTCCCGTATCCGCTGATTCTCGATACCGGCGCCAGCGGGACCGCGCCTAACCGCCAGATTGGATTCACTGTTTCATGGGCGACCAACGCCAGCGTCGTAGTGGAGGCCTGCACCAATCTCTTAAGCCCCGTCTGGCAGCCCGTGCAAACCAACACACTCACGTCCGGTTCATTTCCCTTTAGCGAATCGCGGTTGACGAATTATCAGGGGCGATTCTATCGCGTCCGGGCGCAGTGAATCCGATTTCGGTTGCGTCTGTTCCGCCGCTTCTGAATTCTGGACGGGAAATGAGCCGCCTCCTTGCCGTCCTGCTGCTGGTCGTCGTAACTTCCTGCCAGCGTTTGCCGCCGGCGTCGGCGCAGCGCGCGGTTTGGTCCCCTGATTTGGGTGACGGATCCTACCGCAATCCGGTCCTCTTCGCCGATTATTCCGATCCCGACGTTGTCCGCGTGGGCGATGATTTTTATTTGACATCCTCCAGCTTTAACTGCGTTCCCGGCCTTCCCGTGCTCCACTCGCGCGACCTGGTCAATTGGACGATCGTGGGGCACGCCATCGCGCGGTTCAACTACGGGAATTTTGATATTCCCCAGCATGGCAACGGCGTTTGGGCGCCGAGCATCCGCTTTCATGACGGGCACTTTTACGTTTACTACGGCGATCCTGATTTCGGGATCTTTATGGCGCGCGCCACCCGAGCGGAAGGACCGTGGGAGCCGCTGGTCTGCGTTCGGCAGGCGCGGGGCTGGATTGATTGCTGTCCGTTCTGGGACGACGACGGCAGCGCCTGGCTGGTGCATGGCTTCGCCGCCAGCCGCGCCGGGTTTGCCAACGTCCTCCATCTCAACCGCATGAGCCCGGACGGCACGCGTCTGCTGGACGACGGTAAACTAATTATTGACGGCAATGCCGCCGGACTGACCACGCTGGAGGGCGCGAAGATGTACAAGCGCAACGGCTGGTATTACGTGATGGCCCCGGCGGGCGGGGTCACGGGAGGTTATCAGATGGCTTTCCGGTCCCGGAACATCTACGGCCCGTACGAGCAGAAGAAAGTGCTTGCCCAAGGCAGCACCACCATCAACGGTCCTCATCAGGGCGCGTGGGTTGAAACCAAATCCGGCGAGTCGTGGTTTTTGCATTTCCAGGATCGCGGTGCTTACGGGCGCGTGGTCCATCTCCAGCCGGTTCGATGGGCAGACGACTGGCCTGTCATGGGCGCAAATGGGGAACCGGTGCTGACCCACAAAAAGCCCGATGTCAAATACACGAATCCTCCGGTAGTTCCCCAAACCACTGACGAATTCAGTTCACCGGTTTTGGGGCTGCAATGGCAATGGCAGGCCAACCCGGATGAAAAATGGTATTCCCTGGCCGAACGCTCCGGCTGGCTGCGTCTCAACCCGGTCCCGCTTCCCAAGGGTTCCACCAATCTCTGGCCGGTCCCCAATCTTCTCCTGCAAAAACTGCCGGCGGAACAGTTCGTGGTCACCACCCGGCTCGACCCGTCCCGTATGGCGGCGGGCGATCAAACGGGGCTCATCGTCATGGGAATGGACTACGCGTGTCTGGCGGTGCAAAAGACCGGGCACGGTTTTCGTCTGCAGAAGATTGCCTGCCGCAATGCGAACACGGGAGGCCGCGAACTGGTTGAATCCACGGACGAGGTTGGACCGGGCCTCCTCGATCTGCGCGTCTCAGTCACAGCCGGCGCGACCTGTGATTTTAGCTATAGTATTGACGGATTGGAATTCAAGCCATTGGGCCGGCCCTTTCGCGCGCGGGCGGGAAGGTGGATGGGAGCCAAGGTCGGGCTCTTCTGCTTGACGGCATCGAACCCGGCGTCCGCCGGTTCGGCCGATTACGACTGGTTCCGCTTCTCGCCGCCCTGAACGCTGCACCGATGGGCAACAGGAGAGCGAAGCCCGATTCTGTAAGAGCTGAATTGAAGGATTGCCAGAATACTAACTCCAGTCCTTCTCCGGCGCTTCGGAGAGAATTCCACGGAGGGATTTCATCCGATTATGTCCGACACTTTTAGTCGATCCCGCCTTTTTACAAGGATCCGCCGGCGACCGTCCCGGATCACTCGCACTTCTTCAGCTCAATGCGCGTCGATCGTCCGCAGCTTTTGCCAGCCGGTAAATCGAAGAATCCGTGCCATGCTGGGCGGCGGCGGTAAGTGTTGTGCGCCCATTGAAGCTGGCCGCGCTCGGGTTCAAGCCGCATTCCAGCAGCGCGGCCAAAAACGCCTCCAGTCCAACGGTAGCCGCGCCAACGCCGATCTCCGTCAATTGTCCCGGCGTCTTTTCCGCAATCAGCGCCGCGAGCGCGTCCGGCCCTTGGTCCCGCGCAGTCTTCAACGCTTCGAGGGAAGGCCGCCCGGGCAGGGCGGATTTCTTCAGCAGGTCGCGCGCATGCTTGTCTAACATTTCACGCATCTGCCGCGCCATCCCTGCAGTGTCGCGGCCGAACATGGCTGGAATTCCCTGATCGCCGGTTGCGAGTTCATCGTTCCAAGCCTGTGTCAGCATATTTATTGCGAGCGGGAAGCTGTCCAACATTGGGTTTGCACCTGCGTTCTCATGCGGTTTCGCCCGCTTGCGTTCCAAGCCACGCCCGATCGGTTCAAAGTCCTCCACATCCGGCAGACTCTCCGCGCCTTCCTCTTCAAAATATTCGAAGCCAAAAATGGCACGTGACTCATCAATGCCGAGCAGTTTGGATAACTCGGTCACAATGTCTTCCGCCATTACGGGCGGACCGTCCGCCGGGTGCAGAACCTCGTCTAGCTGCGCTCGGGTGGTGCCGGCCAAGCACAACCGCAACAGAATCTCTGCATCGCCGCGCACGCGCTCGCGTGCCTGTTCATTAACCTCCGTAAAATAATCCGGCGCGGAATTGAACTCATCCGTCAGTTTGCCGTTGCGATAGAGCCAGTATTGCGCAATGTCGCTGTCATGGACTAAAAAACCGAGCACATCGGCCTTGAGAGATCGCGAAAGGCCGCCCGCAATCGCACACAAAGTGTCCCCATTTTGGTCCTCAGTAGCTTCGGGGTAAACTGTAACCCATCCATTTTTCTCGCCAGAAACGTAAGCGCGGGAATCGGTCTGCCGTGGCAAAGCCTCACTAACCGCCTTGGCGGAAGCGCCGCAGATCTGTAGATTGGTAAAAAAAGCACCCATAGTTTTCCCCCAAACTCTCGTAGATTACCCCCCCAGTTGTCAACTAATTGAAAGCACACCTGAATCGGTGGAAACCCCTCCAAGCAGGCGGGGAGAGAGGGAAAAACGTGTCGCCTGCCTTGTCTGCAGCAGTGCAGCAAATCAGGCCACCGCCTGCAACACCGTCGCCCCCGCGGCGGGACGGGAGACGAACATGGTCGCTTCGATGCCCGTTCTGCGATGATACTCTTCGCCAATCTTCTTCATGATGGATGGGACGCTGTCGTTTTTGACCAGCGCCACGGTGCATCCCCCGAAACCGCCGCCGGTCATCCGGCAACCGTAAACTCCGCCCGCTGTTCCGATGGCGTGCGCGATTTCCACCACCGCATCCAATTCGGCGCAACTGACTTCGTAATCGTCGCGCAGCGAGGCATGGCTGGCGTACATCAGTTGTCCGACGCTGGCCCAGTCCGAGGCGCCGATGCGTTTGGCCGCCAGCGGGGTGCGTTCGATCTCGCCAATGACATGGCGCGCCCGGCGGTAAATAACGTCGTCCATCCGCCCTTTGCCCGCGTCGAGCGCATTGGCGGTGGCATCGCGCAAGGAAGGAACTCCAAGGATCTTCGCCGCGCTTTCACATTGCGCGCGACGCTGGGCATACTCGCCCCCGGTCAGCGCGTGTTTGACATTGGTGTTGGTCACCAGAACGGCGACAGTCGGGTCGTTCATCGGCACCAACTCCGGCTTGCGCGAGCGGCAATCGAGCAACAACAAATGGTCTTTCCGGCCCATCACCGAAATAAATTGATCCATGATGCCGCAGGGCACGCCCGCGTATTGATGTTCGGCTTGCTGGCAGAGAAGCGCCTTTTCCACCGGGTCGAGCGTCTTCATGGTGATGGCTTCGAGCAGGGTGGCCGTCGCCACTTCCAGCGCGGCGCTGCTCGACAAGCCGCCGCCCAAAGGCACGGTGGATTGGATCATCGCATCAAAGCCGCACGGCTGAATCCCTCGCGCGAGGAAACCGGCGATGACCCCGGCGGGATAATTTGCCCAAATTCCCTTGGCGAACGGCTGCATTGGTCGGCTCAAATCAATCGTGGTGGAAACGGTATTTTTTTCCGAGGAACGCAATTGGATGCGGGGCGCGCCGCCCAGAGCCGGGGCGGCGGCGATCACGGTGTAGCGCTCGATGGCCATCGGCAGCACGAAACCGTCGTTGTAATCGGTGTGCTCGCCGATGACATTGACGCGACCGGGGGCGGCGGCAATCCATTGCGGTTTGCGTCCATAGGCCGCGGCAAATTGCGCGGCGGTGGATTGACTGAGTTCGGCTAAAGTCATGCTAAACTTTCTTGCTGTCGTCGGATTGGTTTTCTTTGGCTTTTCCGGTCCAAGCAAGGATGAGCATGACGGCTCCGAAGACGAGCAGGAGCAATCCCCAATAGAGGTTGATGTTGATGTCGAGCGAGCGTTTGTACAACTCGGCGTCGGAGCCGGTCATGGCCCCATAGCCGGTAAGGAGCACGCCGATCAGGGTGAACATGAGGCCGATTGGCCAGCGAATATCGAGTCCCATAAGTTGTTTTTCCTTTCGTTTTGAGGTTAGAAAAAGACCCAGTTCAGAATGCCACATCCCGCCAAAAGCACAACCGCCAGCACCGACGGTCGCAGGAACCATGATTTTTCCTCGTCCTTGAGTTTGGGCGTCAGGGAATAGACCAAGCCCTTGAGATCCGCATCTGTTTTGGTTTGTGCCGTGCCGAGGGAAATGCCGACGGTGAGAAGGAAGCAGACGGTGAAGGAGAAGGTGGCGAGCCAGAAATTCTGGGCCATGGTGGAGTTAAAGGTGGCGAAGCTATGTCCCAGCCATCCGCCCTTGCCTTCGGCCATGGTCAATCCGTGGAACATCGCCGAGGTGCCGACGCCACCGATCAAACCGATGAAGGCGCCGGTGGCCGTGCATCGCTTCCAAAACATGCCGAGGAGGAAGGTGGCGAACAGCGGCGCGTTGACAAAGCCGAAGATGAGCTGAATGAAGTCCATGATGTTGTCGAACATGCGCGCGACGTAGGCGCAGGCAATACTGACCAGGATGCCGACGACGGTGATGAACCGGCCCATCCAGGCGTAGTGCTCATCCGACTTGTTGGGCGCCAGGTGGGCCTGATAGATGTTGTAGGTCCAGATGGTGTTGAAGGCGGTGACATTGCCGGCCATGCCGGACATGAAGGAGGCGAGCAAGCCAGTCAAGGCCAAACCGAGCAAGCCGGTCGGACAATACTTTTTGACCAGCGAGAAAATCACACCGTCATAGTCGTTGTTTACCGCGTCTTGCAGGCGGGTCCGGAGTTGGGGTTCGGGAATGGGAGCAGCCGCCTGGTCCTTCAGGAGGGCGTCCACCTTGGCCAGATTGAATCCGACCTTGTTGCCGGCATTCTTCAAGGTTGCTGTCAAAGCACCGGACGTAACCTCGGGAGTGGCTTTCTGCGCTACGGCCTGATTAAGGGCGGCAATGGTGGCGGTATAGTTGGTGGCCTCGATCTGGGCCTGCGGAATGCGGTAGTTCTTTCCGGGAAGCGTGGTCAAGACCACGGCGAGCAAACCGGGCAGGATGACCAGGAAGGGAAAGAGCATCTTGGGGACGGCGGCGATCAGGGGAGTGCGGCGGGCCGCGCTCATGTTCTTGGCCGCCATGGCGCGTTGGACGACGAGGAAGTTGGTACACCAGTAGCCGAACGACAGAACGAAACCCAGTCCGAAGACCACGCCGAACCAGTCCAACCCGTAGGCGTTCTTGTCGTGGCCATCCAACAGTGGTTTCCAGGTGCTGGACCAAGCGTAAGAGCCATAAGAAGTAGTAGCCTTGTCGGCCAGATTCAGAGTGGAAGGATGGACCGCCACGGTGGCCAGTTGTGTCTTGGCGGTATCCCACCCGCCAACGTCCTTGAGGCCAAGGTAAACCACGGGGGCGAAGCCGAGCACAATCATGAAGAATTGCAGCACCTCCGTGTAAATGGCCGAAGTGAGACCGCCTTTGAGCACATAGATCAGCACCACCCCGGAGCAAATCCAAAGCGCCAGATTATAGTCCCAACCCAACAACGAATTCAGCAGTTTGGCCAGCGCATCCATGGAAATGCCGGACGCGAACACGGTCATGACCGCGAATGCCAGGGCGTTAAGCGTGGCCACCCGCTGGTCAAAGCGCATGTTGAGGTATTCCGGCACGGAGCGCGCTTTGGAGCCGTAATAAAAAGGCATCATAAACACCGCCAGAAAAGCCATCGCCGGTATCGCCCCGACCCAGTAGAAATGGCAGGTGATCATGCCGTACTTGGCTCCGCTGGCCGCCATGCCCACCAGTTCGAGCGCGCCGAGGTTGGCCGAGATGAAGGCCAGACCCGTGACCCAGGCCGGGATGGAACGGCCGGAGGTGAGGAAGTCCGACGAAGTCTTCATGTAGCGCGTCAAGGCGAAGCCGATGCCTATGACGAAACCGACATAAATCAGGAGGATGGCGTAATCCAGCACTCCTAAATTAATTTGGGATGAGGGCATAATTTTGTGGGTTCACAATCAGCCAGCCGCGCGCGTCCGGGAAAGCCCGGTCTGGCACGGCGACACTGATTGCGTGTTGGTTGCTTTGGTGTTCCGTGCGGATATAAAACACAAAACTGCTTTTCATGGCAATGACCATTTTGTCATCAGTTTTAGTGATGAGGCGAAGCCACCACCGCCGACGGCCAATCGCGCCGCAAAATCCTTGGAACGTGTTTTGAAATTCAATTCTAATGTAGGAGCCGACGTGAGGAGGCTCTGTTATCCGGGAGCCCATGCGGACGTCAGAGCCTCCTCACGTCGGCTCCTACATTTTCAAATCAGGCTCTTGGCGCGAATCCGGCGGACGCCGGCGTTCGGCCACGATCCAATTGCCTGGATTGGCCGGGTCAGGGTAGTGAACGCGGCAAGTCGAGAGGCGGAGGCTCAGTTGTTCGGCTTCTTCCAACCACTGGAGCTTCTCCCGGAACGAGAGAGCTTGTCCTGCGCGCAGCGTTTGTAGTTCGGCTTCGTCAAAAGTAATAAGCGGATTGGTGTCTGAGTTCATAGAAGCTTGAGCCTGCGCGCGTCCTCCAGGTCTTGCGGTCTCGCCGTTTCCAATTTCATTTTCAGAAGCGTTTCTTTGCAGACAAATGGCGCCAGGAGACCCGGAGCCACTTCAAACCGCGCCGCCCGCGCCAATTCGTCGTCGAGTGAAAATGGCTCGGTTACAAAAATGTCCACCGGGGTCGCCAGATGCTGCTCGCTCCACAACTGCAAAACCACCATGCCTTTTTCCCGGATCCAGCGCGCGCGGTTCTCCGGAACAGCAAATTCCGCGGATGTAACCGGGATGCGCGGCTGGTAGCCAAGCCCGGCCAGGGCTCCCAGGCCGGCGAGTATATTCGAAGGATCAAGACTGAGCACCAAATCAATGTCGTTGGTCAGTCGAACGTACCCGTGCGCATTCACGGCCAGACCTCCGACAATCAGGTATCTGACCTGATTATCGTTCAAAGCTTTAATGACGGCTTCTACGCTGTGGACTTGCATTTCAATTGACTGTGGCCGGCACGCCTTTCACGAGGAAATCAGCGTATGCGCGCTTGAGCCCGGTTTCGAGGTCAATTTTCGGTTTCCAGCCGAGCGCGAGAATTCTCGAGCTGTCCATCAACTTGCGCGGCGTTCCGTCCGGCTTGGACGTGTCCCAGGTAATTTCCCCGCGAAATCCGGTGATCCTCTTGATCATCTCCGCCAGTTCGGCAATCGTAAAATCGCTGCCATAACCCACGTTGATGAACTGTTCCTCGCTGTACTCGCGCATCAGGAAAACACAGGCCGTCGCCAGGTCGTCGGCGTGCAGGAATTCCCGCCGCACCGTGCCGGTTCCCCAACAGGTCACGGTGGGCGCGTTGGCCACTCTGGCTTCGTGAAATTTCCGGAGGAGCGCCGGCAGCACGTGGGAAGTCTGCAAATCATAATTGTCCTCGGCACCGTAAAGATTGGTCGGCATGGCGCTGATGAAATCGCAGCCGTACTGGCGGCGCAGGGCCTGGGCGAGCTTGATGCCGGCGATTTTGGCGATGGCGTACCACTCGTTGGTCGGCTCCAGCGCGCCGGTCAGCAGATGCTCTTCCTTGAGCGGTTGCGGCGCGAATTTGGGATAGATGCAGGAACTGCCGAGGAAGAGCAGCTTCTTCACGCCCGCCCGCCAGGCGCCTTCCAGCAGGTGGTTTTGAATCTGGAGATTTTCGAGCAGAAACTCCGCCGGCTGATTGTGGTTGGCGAGAATGCCGCCGACCTTGGCCGCGGCGACAAAAACGTACTCGGGCTTTTCCTCGTCGAAGAATTTCCGGACGGCGGTTGCGTCGAGCAAATCGAGTTCACGCCGCGTGCGGCCGATGAGACGACGGCAGCCCTGCTTTTCCAATTCGCGCCAGAGGGCGTTTCCCACCAATCCGCGGTGGCCGGCGACGTAAATTCGTGCATCCTGATTCATGCGCAGACAAAACTAAGATTCTTCGTTGTGTTTTCGAACCGCCCAAACCTGCCGTGAGCGCGGAAAATAAACCACGAAAAAACCGAGGTGGTTTTCACTCCCAGCCGTGCATCGAATCGTAACGGAAAGTCATCTCGCCCGCGCGGTAGCCCTTGTAATATTTTACGTGGGCGTCGGTGAAGAGGATATTCTGCCCGCCACTGTGCATTTGCCAGCCTTCGGCCGGGGTGCCGTTGGTCGGCCCGCCAACGCAGTTTTGCGAGTAGTCATCCTTGTCCGCGTCGGCTTCACTTCCCGTGGTCCAGATGGTGTCGCCCGACAGCACTTGCGCCGCGGGAAAGCGGATCAACTTGGTGTCCACGCTGCCAAAACTGCTCAACACGATGTAGGCCGCCCGGACGCCATTGAAGTAACTGAAGGGGCTCAATAAATCCGCCGGGCAACGGTAGATGTTGGTCGATTTGGTGTAGGGAATGGTCTGCTCCATCCAACTGGCGGCGCGGGTTTGCGGATCGATCTGGCCCCATTGGATGAGTCCGCCCGATTCAGGGAAGCGCCCGTGTCCGTCATCGGCATACATGGCCATGCCGAGGCCAATTTCACGAAGATTGGAACCGCACTTGGTTTGGACGGACCATTGTTTGGCGCGGGCGAGCGCGGGCAGAAGCATCGCCGCCAAAATCGCCATCACGGCAATGACCACCAATAATTCAATCAAAGTAAATCCGCGGCGGCCGCGCCCGGCCCCGGTTGCAAGCGGCGGGATTTTCATCGGAATGACATTAGCATCCTGGCGCCCAATGTCGAGCCATTCTCGAAGCGGATTTGGGACGCGGTTTTGAGGTGGATCGGTTCGCCCGGGGAACCCCGATCTGTCAAGAATCGTTATCGGCCCCAGTTATTCCTTGCGCTTGTCCGCGCCCGGGATTAACCTTTCCCCGTTCTTTGATAGTTCCATGGATGGCCAAGCCATCCAGCCGTAGCCAGCGCTGGGAACCTCGTGAAATTCGAGGACGGTTGCGCCACTGTAACGGGTTACAATCTTCCAAGGCCACTGGCTCTGTTCGCGGAGCCGGGAAGGCGGGAGAAAGGTTCGAAACCCCGAAGTCAGGATATCAGCCTGGTTATCAGCTCGTCGGGTCCCGCTCACGCGGGGCCGCTTCTCCGTCAAAGAGAAGGATGAGGCCAGCCGCCTGAAACTGTTTTTCAGCGGATCGTGAATGCCTTCATTCTCCCTTGCCGGGTCTGGAGGTTTTTTGCTTTCAGGCTCCGGCGCTGGTCTCCAATTCGTTCCCCCCGACCGGAACATCGTGGAAAGACCAGTTATGAAGATTAAACTCCTGTTGGCACCGGCCTTGGCCGGCTTCGTTTTCCTTTCAACCGTCCATGCCGGCACCATCGTGGAGGATTTTTCCCATGACCCCTCCCTGGATGGATGGCAAATGTTTGGCGACACCAACCTGTTTCAGTGGGATTCGGTCAATCACAATCTGCGCGTGACCTGGGACTCCTCCCAGCCGAACAGCTACTTCTATCATCCTCTGGACACGGTCCTGGGACGTTACGACGACTTCTCAATGGCGTTCGACCTTGTCCTGACCGATTACGCGATCGGCGTGACCCCGGGCGAAACGAACACGTTTGAAGTGGCAACGGGTTTCCTCAATTATTCGGAGGCGACCAACTCCCTCTTCCTGCGCGGCAGTTATCCCACGCAGCCGGACCTGGCCGAATTCGATTTTTTCCCGTCGGACAGCGAGCCAATCACCAATTCAATCAACCCTTCTTTTGTTGACAGTGCCAATGATTTCGCCTATAATACCTACGGTTACGTTACCCTGCCCGTAAACGTCACCCTGCGCGTGACCGTGGCTTATACCGCCACCAATCAAACCGCCGTTCTCACCGTCACCACCAACGGCATTAACGTGGTGGCGCCTTCGTATGCTTATCTAGATTATACGGGCGGGTTTTACACCGGCTTCGGGGATTTTCATCTCGACACGTTCGCCGTGGAAAGTTATTCCGGCGTCGGCTCCTACTACGGATCACTGTTGGCGCACGGGACCGTTGGCAACATCCTGCTCACGCTGCCGCCGCCGCCGGTAACGCTCCTGCAGCCGTCGGTGGCCCACGGCGTTGGTCAGGTTCAATTCAACAGCCGCACGAACTGGAATTACATTTTGGAAAGCAGCACCGACCTCACCACCTGGCAAACGAACGGATCGGTGGTCATCGGAACGGGCGGAAGCATGGTTCTGCAAGACACGAACGCGGCCCAACTGCATCAGTTTTACCGGGTCAACGCCCAACGGGCGGATTAGAAGCGATGACTGAGCCGGAACAAAAGTCCTGCCCGCGTTGCGGGGCGCAGTTTTCCTGCTGCGCCTCGCAAAACTGCTGGTGCGCCGAGCACCCTCCGCTCGCCCGCATCAGCCCGGAGTCCGATTGTCTCTGTCCAATATGCCTCAGCGATGCAATTGCTCATGGCGACCGTGGGACATCTCCGGCTCCATCAAATGCGCAATCCGCAATCCGCAATCCGCAATTCCCCACCGCCTTCACCCTGATCGAATTGCTCGTCAGCATTGCCGTCATCGCGATTCTGGCCGCCTTGCTTTTGCCGGCGGTGAACCGCGGCAAACTGCCGGCGCAGTCCGCCAAATGCGCCAGCAATCTCCACCAATTCATCGTCGCGGCGCAGCTTTATTGGGACGATGCCAACGGGAGCTCGTTCGCCTACATGGGCCCGGTTTCGTCCAATGGCACCACCTACTGGTTTGGCTGGCTCGGCAGCGGCCCGGAGGAGACGCGGTCGTTCCATCCGACCGCCGGTCCGCTCTACTCCTATCTCGGCACCGGCGTGGATTTTTGCCCCTCCTTCAATTATGGGTCCGCTCAATACAAGTTGAAGGCCTCGACGCCGACCTGCGATTACGGACTTAATCTTTACCTTTCCAGTCCTCCGGTCAATGTCCGCCGGCTTCCCACGGCCAGGCTCGCCCTGCTGGCTGATTCCGCCCAGGTCAACAACTTCCAGGCGCCAGCCTCGCCGAGCCATCCCATGTTCGAGGAGTTTTATTACGTTGATTACGAGATGGGCGACCCGAGTCCCCAGCCCAACGCGCAATTCCGGCACCAGGGTAGGGCCAATGTCGTCTTTCTCGACGGGCATTCCGGGCGCGAACAAATGGTTCCCGGCTCGCTCGACCCGCGCCTGCCCGCCCAATTGATCGGCTGGCTGCGACCGGAAATTCTCAAGCCGTAGTCTGCTCCCGCTCTGTTCTTGCGGGCTAAACTTTTTCGTCCGCCTGCCGATATAATTGCGGGGCCATCTGTGATGGTGCCTGAATCTGTTTCATGTCCGGCTGATTGCTGTATGCAATTTGTAAAGAATTTAAGAGGCGCGCATTCTTCTCTTGCAAGTGGGCCGACGAGGGATGCTGCCGTTTGCGGTCTGTGCGTTTAAGCTCCTGTCCATGAACACCAGCCAGCAAACCAAGGATTATTTCGAGACGGTCTCGCGGAATATTCGCAGTGCGCGCCAGCAGATCCTCAATCCCGCCGAGCGCTATCTCAACGGCATCGCCTGCCTGCCGCCCGCCCCGATGATCGTAACCGAACTGCTCACCCTCTTCCGGGAGCCGGACCGCGATGTGGACCAGGTGGTGCAACTGATCAGCTACGAGCCTTCGCTGACGGCGCAGATTCTCCGCACTTGCAACAGCGTCTATTTTGCCGGCGATCAGCCGCCATCCGATATTTTCGAGGCGGTCACCCGCATTGGTTTCTATCAAGTCTATACGCTGGTGGTTTCGATTTTTGGCGCCAAAACCAAGGCGATGGAGGGCGCAAGCAAGGGCGTGGACGTGGATGAATTGTGGCGGCACTCGGTCGCCGTGGCCGTGGCGGCCTCGGTCGTCGCGGACGAGGCGGGTCTGTCCAAACCGGTTGGGTTCACGGCGGGATTGCTGCATGACATCGGCAAATTGGTGCTTGCGTCGGGAGAGGGCGAAGCTTACGCCCGCCTGATTCAGCGCGCCCGGGAACAGCAGATGCCTCTGACCACGGTAGAACGCGCCGTGCTGACGATTGACCACGCGGAATTGGGCGGCGAACTGATGCGTCGTTGGAACTTGCCGGCCGAAGTCGTGGCGGCTGTCTCCTATCATCATACGCTGGAATCCCCGCCGATCCATACCCAGCTTTGCGCCGCGGTCCAGGTGGCCGATCTGATTGCACACCAGCTTTTCGCGGAAGACCTTTCCGGCACCGATTTCCTGGTTCCCTCCGCCGGCGCGCTGGCCTTCCTGCAACTCTCGGAAGAAGACCTTCCCCGGCTCATCACCAAAGCCCAGACCGAATTGGAAACCGTCAAGGGAATGCTGGAAATCTAAAACGGCAGGCCTGACTTCGGTTTTTCCACGATCGCCCGTCTTTTGTACTTGTCAGAAGTGTCGCGCAGCAACCGCTGCTCTTCCGGCGTCAGGCTTTGGAGTCCCTCTCTGGAAATCTTGGCCAGGATGGCATCGAGGCGGCGCTCGGTTCGTTTGTATTCCTCCAGATCGCTGCCGGCGGAAGGTCTCAGGGACGGGGCTTTTCGCCAGAGGTGAATCGTGCCCCCCGGCAAGAAAAGCGGATTCCTCGCCAGATAAAGGAACATCAAAATTGTTCCCAGCATCACGCTGGCAAACAGCGCCGGGCTGGCGCGGATAATCTCCGGATGCATGGCCGTCGCCACCAACATCCCGGCCAGCGCCCCGCCGAGATGGGCGTCGTGCCCGATATTGCCAACCTGATTCTTCATTCCAAAGAAGGAGACCACCAGGAAACCGACGGCATACAGCCAGCCCGGCACAAAAAAAGGCAAAGGAAAAAACCCGATTCTGATTCCGGGGAACAAAAAGACCGACGCCAGGAGAATTCCCGAAACCCCGCCGGAAGCGCCGTACGCGCGGTAATCGTGATGCCGGTGAACCAGCAGCGAAAGCAGGCTGCCGCCCACCACCGCTCCCACGTAGATCGCCAGAAACTGCGCCCCGCCGTAAGTCATCTCAATCCGCGGACCGAAGAAATAAAGGCTGAACATGTTCATCCCCAGATGCCACCCATTGGCATGGAGAAGGCTTGAGGTAAAAAGACGGTAATACTGTTGCCACGCCAAAATCGCCTCCGGCCAGAAAATATGCTTCTGCACCAACTGGGGATTTTGAAATCCGGCAATGGAAAAAACACAGGTGACAATGATCACCGCCCAGGTGCAGTACGCGACAGGTTCCATCTCAATCAGGGCACTTTGGTTGTTGAACGCGGCAACTCATCTGCTGAATATCTTCCGCCCCGCAATAAACCGCCAAAATTCCCGCACCTCAAGAAAATTTAGCTCTTGCAAAACGCCCGTGGCGCTCCCATTCCCACACTGATTTTACATTCGTGGCGGCAGACATTGGCCCACGATAAGCTTTTGCGGGGATCCCGCACCAGACGTTAATGGAAGCAGTGACACTCAACCCCTCGTGGTGACTTTTTAATCTCTTTTCCCACTTATCGGTAACGGAGCGGAAGCGGGCCTCTGCAACGGCCGAGCCGACGGGCCGACCGGCCATCGGCCAACCAGAGTTTCTACGAGCATCTCCATCAGATGGGGTTGATCTGCCTGTGGATGCCCAAGGCGGGAGTCGGCCTGAGAGAGAGCCGGATGCGTGGAAACCGGCACGTCCGGTTCGACGAGGGCCGGGGCCGCGGGCCCGTTTATGGCGCATCCCGCCTGCCCGGGCGTACTTCGCGGTCAAAAATGGATTTTCAAGTTCATTCAAAATCGCATTGCGGATTGCGTCAACGGCTTCGGCACCACTAAATTGGCGGCATGGTACCTTTGGCATTGCACGAATTTCATCAACAGGCGGACGCTGCGTTTTTTGAATTGGAGGGGATGGAGGCGGCGCGGGACTACGGCGATTCGATGGCGGAATACCGGGCGTTGCGCGAAACCGCGGCGGTGTTGGATTTGAGTTTTCGCGGACGCCTTTGCGTCCTGGGGGCGGACCGGCAACAGTTTCTCAATGGCCAGGTGACGAACAATGTCAAGGATCTCAAGACCGGGGCCGGCTGCTACGCCGCGCTGGTCACGGCCAAGGGCAGGATGGAAAGCGATCTCAACATCTATGGCCTGGAAAATGAACTGCTCCTGGATTTTGAACCGGGATTGAGCGCCAAGGTGCAGGCGCGCCTGGAAAAGTATGTCATTGCCGAGGACGCGCAAGTGGTGGACGTCGCGCCGCATTACGGTTTGCTCAGTGTCCAGGGACCGCGCGCGGACGCCGTTCTGGAAGGGACCTTTCCCGTCCGTCCGCAAAAGCCATTCAACGTCGTCCGAATCGAAGATGCGTCCCCCGGTGAAGTTTATCTGGCCAACCAGCCGAGGATTGGAACCACCGGCTACGACTTGTTCGTTCCCCTGGCGCAATTGCGATCCGCCGCCGACAAATTATTGACAGTTGTGCAGGCGAACGGCGGCCGTCCTTGCGGATGGACCGCTTTGGAAACGGCGCGCATCGAGGCCGGCCTTCCTCGCTTCGGCGTGGACATGGACGGCACCAATCTCCCTCCCGAAGCCGGTTTGGACGACCGTGCGGTGAGTTATAGCAAAGGCTGCTACATCGGCCAGGAGGTCATTGCGCGCATCCGCACCTACGGGCAGGTGGCCAAGTCCTTGCGGGGGTTGCGCCTGCCCGCCGGCTTGCCCGCGCTGCCCTTGCGGGGCGACAAACTTTTTTTTAACGGCAAAGAAGCTGGTTACGTCACCAGCTCCGTCGCTTCGCCGGCACTCCGCGCCAACATCGCGTTAGCCTACGTCCGCCGCGAAGCCAGCCCGATTGGAACCGAGCTGCTTTTGGAGACGGGGAAGGCCAATTGGAAAGTGGAAGTCGCGGAAATTCCGTTTGCGGCCGCTTAATCCACCGGACAGCCCGTTGAACTCCTCTCGCCCGTTCGACGCCGTGCCAGAGATCAGATTTTGTGTCGAGTTCAATCCCCGCGCGTCCCGATCGGGTATGGAAAGAGTGGTGATTTGGGGTATTGTTTGACAAACGTTGGTTGCGCGCGGAAGATCTCGATTGCAATCCCAATGAACTCAAATGCAACCACCCGGTTCTGATATTCGGGCGGAGATCGCGCGCCGCGGCACGGTTACGTTCGCCCGATTTATGGAATTGGCGCTTTATGCTCCGGGGAGCGGCTATTACGAGCGGTTGCGCGAAATTGGACGCCTGGGCGATTTTTTTACGAGCGTGAGCGTGGGGCCGGTGTTCGGCGGGTTGCTGGCATGTCAATTTGCCAAATGGCTGGAGCAAATTCCGCCGGCGGCTTCGGGGCGGCGCCAACTGGTGGAGGCGGGGGCGCATGACGGCCAGTTGGCGTTGGATGTTTTGGGATGGCTGCGCCGGCGGCGTCCGGACGTTTTTGACACGGTGGATTATTGGATCATTGAGCCTTCGCCCATTCGCCAGGCGTGGCAGCAGAAAAGGCTGACGGAATGGCCGAATGCCAAATGGGCCGCTGACCTCGGTGAATTAGGAGCAGGGCAGGTGCATGGTGTCATTTTCTCGAATGAATTGCTCGATGCCATGCCGGTCCACCGGCTTGCCTGGGATGCTGCGTCAAACACATGGATGGAATGGAGTGTGGGATGGTGGGATGAGCAATTTGTCTGGCAAAAAACGGCGCTGTCAAAAGAAGCGACGGCGGGTCTGCGGGCGTATCCTGGTCCTGCCAGCATCGGAGGAACAAACCCCTCTTCCCACTGCGTGGGGCGAGGGGAACAGAAAGAAGGCGGGGCGATTCCGACGGACCTGGAGGCGGTGCTGCCGGACGGTTTTATTCTGGAAATTTCGCCCGCAGCCGCGCACTGGTGGACGCGGGCTGCGGGCGCCTTGGCGTCCGGCAAGTTGCTGGCGGTGGATTATGGTTTTGGCGAGGGCGGGTGGCTTCGGCCGGAAAATGTCTCGGGAACGTTGCGGGCGTATTGCGGGCACCATGTTGGTGACAGCCTTTTGCAGAATCCGGGCGGGCAGGACATCACGGCTCATGTTAATTTTTCGGGTGTCCAAGGCGCCGGGGAAGCGGCGGGGTTGAGGACGGAGGCGTTTGTTGGTCAATCCAAATTTTTGATGGAAATCTTTCAACGCGGGCTGCCGGACAGGGTGGGTTTTCAGGAATGGAATCCGGCGGAAATCCGGCAGTTTCAAACCTTGATCCATCCGGAGCATCTGGGGCATCGGTTCCGGGTGCTGGTGCAGGCGAGGTAGGGACGGAACGCGGACGGAAAAGGGGAAGCTTGGAATTTGATCGAACTCCTCTCGCGGTATCTTTCTCCACTAAAGCTTCCACGGAATCGCCGCTTTCCTGGTGGCTCATGGCCGGTAAAGAATTAGGGGCTCGCAGGAGCTCGCCCCTCCCGATGTTGCACAGGGTTTCGGCGCGTTGCGCCGCTGGTTTGTTTCATGGGGTAAGTTGAAGCGCGGGTGCGGCAGCGGGGATTTCCTGCGCGAGGATGGTTTTGCCTTTGGATACACGAAATACTCCGAGCCACACGGCCCAATCTTGCTCGCTCGGCTCGTATTTTCCGCCGGAACAAAGGCGGCGATAGGTTGATTTGACGGAGCCGAGTTCGGTGCGCGAGGTGCCGGGCGGCTCATAGCCGACGGCGACAAAAGAGAAGCCGGGGTCGGGTATCAGACGAGGAGGTTCCCAAAAGACGCCGATGCCGAGCCAACCCATGTTCTTGTACTTCTCCGTGCCGACGGGGATGGCGCATTCCACATTTTGGCCGTCACGCCAGACGCTCACGGGCAACACCGTTCCGGAATCGGACTGCTCAATTTTCCGGCGGAAATCGAACAGGTCCGTCACCGGTTGGTGGTTCACGTCGAGAATCAGATCGCCCGCGCGCAGGCCGGCGAGCCGGGCCGGCGTGTTCGTGCCGAGCGCGGTGACGAGGATGCCATTCTTCCGCGCACACGGAAGCGATTCGGGAAACGCGTCGATCGCGTCGCGCGAATGCCAGAATTGCGGTCGCGTGGCCAGTTTGTATTCGCCGCCAATCCAGCCGCGCTGGTGGGTGACGTCAGGATGGGGTTGGCCGGTGGCACAGCCGACCGCCAGTGGCAGGACGACGAGGAGAATTACGCCGGCCGCGTTTACGGAACGGGAAACGATTGTTTTCATCATGCCGCAGTTGATACCTCACAGTTTAATGCTTGTCAAGGGTGAAAGAAAAATTTCCTTTTGTTTTCGGCGTTTTGCGTTTTGATGCGGTGATGAACAAAGATGTTTTGGCGCCGGCCGCGCACGGCCAGGCCGGCGAACTTTCCGGGTGGCGAAGCGCGGCGGAACCGGCGAATTCAACGAGCACATGGTTCGCTTAAAGGACATCGCCGCGCGCGGCGGCGTCTCGGTGATGACCGTTTCCAAGGCGTTGCGCGGTGCGAGCGACATTGCCCCAGGGACGAAGGCGCGCATTCGTTTGCTGGCGGACCAGCTTGGTTATGTGCCGGATTCGATGGCGCAGGGTTTGCGCAGTCGGACGACCAAACTGTTCGGACTGATTCTGCCGACGGTGGCGAATCCGATTTTTGCGCGGACGGTTTCGGCGATCGAGGAGCGGGCGCACGAACTGGGCTATGACCTGATCCTGGCGCACAATTTGAATTTGTCAGAGCGGGAAGAGGTGTGCATACGGCGGCTGCTTTCGCGGCGGGTGGACGGGATATTCATTTTTCCGGTGTATCGGTTGTCGCCGGTGGCGGGGATTTACGAGGAACTGGCGCGGCGCGGCACGCCGGTGGTGATCATGGGGCATCGCGCGCCGTTTTGTGCCAACTTTCATAATGTCGAAACGGACGATTTGCGTGGGAGCGGGTTGGTGACACGGCATTTGCTGGAACTGGGCCATCGGAGCATCGCGTTTCTGTGCGGGCCGGGCAGCGCGCCGTGGGCGATGGAACGGCTGGAAGGTTACCGGCGGGCGTTGCGGGAGGCCGCGATCGTCACCGAGGACCGGTTGTTGTTCCATGCCGGCAATACGATTGAGGAAGGGGAGAAGGCGGCGTTGCAGATTCTGCACGAAGCCCCAACCATCACCGCAGTGCAAAGTTCCAGCGACATGGCGGCCATCGGCGCGGCCAATGTTTTCATGAATCAGGGGTTGCGCATCCCGAACGATCTGTCGGTGGCGGGTTTTGGGAACATCCTGACCAGCGAACATTTCCGGGTGCCGTTGACGACGGTGCGCCAGCCGAAATTGCGCCTGGGAGCGGCGGCGATGGAGATGATGGTGAAGCTCCTGCGCGGGGAAAATCCCCAACCGCGGCGTCTGCCCGCGGAGATTATTGTGCGCGCCAGCACGGGTCCGCCGAAGAGTTGACGGGCGCGCCGGTTTTTCTTTCATGTGCGCCGAAGAGAATTCCGAGGGTAACCCGCTGGAATTGCCGCTGGATGGCGTGCTCGATTTGCACACGTTCAAACCGCCCGAAATCGGAGAGCTGGTTCCTGACTGGATCGCGGCGTGCCAGGAGCGCGGCATTCTGGAACTGCGGATCATTCACGGCAAAGGAATCGGCCATTTGCAACGCAGTGTTCACGCGATTCTGTCGCGGCATCCGGAGGTGATCACCTACTCGCTGGCGTCCGGGCTTTACGGGGGGATTGGGGCGACGATTGTCCGGCTGCGGGCGAAGAAGGGCGGTGGCGGTTAGGACGGTGGTTTTTGGCCGGCGCGGTATTTGAGGACGCGGACGTCTTCGAGGGTGACGAGGCCATCCTGCATCATTTCGTCGAGGAAAGGGAGGAAACGGTCCACGTTTTCCTGGCTGTCAACAATTTCGATGATGAGGGGCAGGTCGAGGGACAGGCGCAGAATCTTGGAGGTGTGGAGGTGGCTGTTGGCGCCGAAACCCATGTTACCCCGCAGGACGGTGGCGCCGGCGAGCCCGAGCTCGCGGGCCTTGAGCACGATGGCCTCGTAGAGCGGCTGGTGTTTCCACTTGTCGCTTTCGCCGATGAAAATGCGGAGCAACTTGCCATTTTCGGGAATATTCATTTGCTGAGAATGTGGATGAGCAGTTTGCCGAGGCTGAAGCCGAGCCAGACAGCCAGCAGGCAGAAGACCACGGAGGCAATGATGTTGAGCGCGGCGTAAAACCATTCCCGGTCCTGGATAACCAGATTGAGGGTCTGGAGGCTGAACGAGGAAAAGGTGGTGTAACCGCCGCACAAACCGACCATGAGAAGGCTGGTAACGGTGGTCCGCTGCGGCCCGTTGAGCGGGCCCTCCGGCGCGGTCCAAGCGCCGAGGAGACCGATGACGAAGGAACCGGTGACATTGATGACAAGTGTATTCCACGGAAAGACCGCCCCCAGGCGATTGGCGACGAGGCCGGAGATCCAGAAACGGCCGACGCCGCCGACCATGCTGCCCAAGGCGACCCAAAGATAGTTCATCATTGCGCCACTCCCTGCGGTCCTTTGCCGCCGCTGATGAGGAAGAGCACGGCCATGCGGACGGCCAGGCCGTTGGTAACCTGGTCCAGGATGACGGAGCGGGCAGAGTCGGCGATTTCGCTGTCGATTTCGACGCCGCGATTGATGGGGCCGGGATGCATGATGAGGGCGTCCGGTTTGGTGCGGGCGAGCCGCGCCTTGGTCAGGCCGAAGAGGCTGGTGTATTCATTGATGCTGGGGAACATGGTCTTGCGCTGCCGCTCATGCTGGATGCGCAGCAGGTTGATGATGTCGGCATTTTCGATGGCTTCATTGACATTGTAAGTGACGCGGCAGCCCATCTGCTCGAACACTTTCGGCACGAGCGTGGCGGGGCCGCACAAGGTCACTTTGGCGCCGAGCTTGGTGAGGGCCCAGATATTGGAGCGGGCGACGCGGCTGTAAAGAATGTCGCCGAGGATGGTGACGTTCAGTCCTTCGATCCGGCCTTTTTTTTCCCGGATGGTGAAGGCGTCAAGCAGAGCCTGGGTCGGGTGCTCGTGCGCGCCGTCGCCGGCGTTGACGACGCTGGAGTGGAGGAAGCGCGCCAGGAAATGGGGCGCGCCGCTGGCGCTGTGACGCATCACGATGATGTCGGCATTGAGGGCCTCGAGGTTGCGCGCGGTGTCGCGCAGAGTTTCGCCCTTTTTCAAGGAGGAGGCTTCGGCGCTGAAATTGATGACGTCGGCGGTAAGGCGCTGGGCGGCCAGTTCAAAGCTGATGCGGGTGCGGGTGGAGGGTTCGACGAACAAATTGACGACGGTCTTGCCGCGCAGCGCCGGCACCTTTTTAATGGCGCGTTCGCCGACGGCCTTGAACGCGCGGGCGGTGTCGAGGACGGTGACGATTTCGTCCGGTGTGAGTGATTGGATGTCGAGCAGGTGCTTGCGATTCCAACTCATGCGGCGCCTCCTTTCTCGAGGGTGACTTCGTCCAGGTTGCCCTGTTCGTGGAAGCGGACGCGGATACGCTCGTCCAGCGAGGAGGGGACGTTTTTTCCGACGAAATCGGCCTTGATCGGGAGTTCGCGGTGGCCGCGGTCAATCAGGACGGCGAGTTGAATTCTTTTGGGGCGGCCAATGTCATGAAGGGCGTCAAGGGCGGCGCGGACGGTGCGTCCGCTGAAAAGAACGTCGTCCACGAGGATGACCGTCTTGCCGGTGACATCGAATGGAATGTCGGTGGGTTGGAGGTGAGGCGGGGTGCGGCGGTCGAGGTCGTCGCGGTGCATCCCGATGTCCATGCGTCCGAGTGGAACCTGGCAGGACCAGATCGTGGAGAGCAGGGCGGCAAGGCGTTGAGCAAGGAATACCCCCCCGCGATGGATGCCGACGAGGGCGACTTCGGCGGGTTGTTCGTTGCGCTCGGCGATTTCGTGGGCGATGCGGGTGAGGGCGCGATCCATCGCCGTCTGGTTGAGAATGAGAATTTCGTTTGATTTCATAGGCCTTGGCAATCTCGCTGGATCGCCTTAAAGGGCGCGGCTTGCGCGGTGCGGGGATTGTGGGGGAAGGCCGGGAGGGGCGCAAGCCAGAACGGTGGGCCACCGTAGCGCAATGAAACGGCCGCAACTTGCATCCGCCACAAGGATTTGGCAGCCTGATCAACAGCGGGACACCACGCCGTTGGTTCTCAGCCGGCGTATGAACTTGACGATAACTCTCTATCTACTGTTTTTGACCGTGGTATCGCTGGTGGTGTGGCGGATGTGGATGAAAGGCGAGATTTCCGTGGGCTCTCTTCGAACGCCGGGTGAACGGGTCCGACAACGCTGGGTCATTCTTGGCGCCGTGAATTTTGTCGCATTCCTCGCGCATTTACTGGTTGACCGCGGCTGCGCCTTTCCCGCTGGTGGCCGCTTGGTTGGCGGTGCCTATCTCGTTACCGAGCACGGACAGGATGTTGCCTTCGCCCCGGCCGCGTATTTCTTCAGCTACCTGCATGGTCTTTTCTTTGTCGCATTCCATTTGGTTTGCATGATCGGGATCTGGCAATCGCGCCAGACGCGGCAATCTTCCAAGGATGTGGATGGAAAACGGCCGATCTTGAAATGAAATTCACACTCCGACCAAGTCCGGCTGAATCATCGGTGGGAACGTTTGACAATCGGCCCGCTATGTGTCACGGTGTGACACATGAAGACGATTACGATTCGAGAGCTTCACAATCGGACCGGCGAACTGGTGCGAACAGCGTCGCGCCACGGCGAGATTCGAGTGACGGATAACGGCCGCGTGGTGGCCAGGATCTTGCCGCAAGGCGAGACGCCCGAAGTTCCATATTTCTCCCGGCGCCGGCCATCCGCGGTGTTCAAAAAACTGGATGAGAGCGGCAAAACGGGGCGGCGCACCGACAGCACGATTGCCATTTCTCAGGATCGCGAGGATCGGGTCTGATGCTCTACTTCGACACCAGCTACCTGGTGCGGCTGCATATCAGGGACGCTGGTTGGGAAAAAGTCCGGGCGCTGGCCGCCAC
>Ga0302320_10003054_pt1 | contig 39083 bp, 39 predicted proteins | sample Bog_T0_3_FD_202130 | JGI IMG/M metagenome (GOLD analysis project Ga0302320, IMG submission 202130) | Peat permafrost microbial communities from Stordalen Mire near Abisko, Sweden - Bog_T0_3 | ecosystem: Environmental > Terrestrial > Soil > Wetlands > Peat | place: Sweden: Abisko, Stordalen Mire... | reverse complement strand
GTTCCTGGCCGCTATCGGGAGACGCCGGAATGAATGCAGTCCGCGCTGGCCGTTACACTGGTCTGGTGGCCTCTCCACGCATCTCGTCACCTCGCGTACTGGACGTCGGCTGCGGCATCAACAAGTTTGCCGGCGCTATTGGCATCGACAACAACCCACGCACGAAGGCCGACGTGCTGTGCGATCTGGACCACTTCCCGTATCCCTTTCGCGACAACTCGTTCGACCAGCTGCGCGCCATCCACGTCATCGAGCACGTGGCCGACGTGATCCGCACGATGGAGGAGTTCCACAGGCTGGTGCGGGCGGGCGGCACGGTGCTGCTCGAAACGCCGCACTACACCGATTTTTCCTCCTTTTGCGACCCGACCCATCGCTGGCACCTGAATTCGTTCTCTTTCCGTTACTTCGGCGAAAACAATGCCGGCTTCGGCTACTACTCGCAGGCCAGATTCCGCGAGAAAAAAGTGCGCGTGAAGCTACTGGCTTTGTGGAGGTATCTCGGCTTCGAGTTGCTCGTCAACGCCTTCCCGCGCTTCCGCCGGTTTTGGGAGTACTACCTCTGCTACGTGGTGCGGGGGAAGGTGCTGACGTTCGAGTTCGAGGTCCTGAAAAAACCCGAGTGATTCGCTGGCTTCTGTCACGGTTGCTTTCGATGATGGATTCGCTGCGCCATGCCGCATTGCGCAGCCGCAGTCGAAGTGCCCAGGCATTGGGTCGCCGGGGCGAAGATCTCGCCCATCGTTATCTGCAACGGCAGGGCTTCCGTATCCTGGCCCGCAACTGGACCGGTCCGCAGCTCGCCGAAGTGGACATCGTCGCCGAGCAGGACGGTCAAACGGTGTTTGTCGAGGTGAAGTCGCGGGCGGGTGTTGAGCACGGATCGCCGGAGCGTGCCATGGACGACTTGAAAGTTGTCGCACAGCGCCGGGCCGCGCGAGCCTGGGCGCGCCGCGCTGGAATCGAGGCGACAGGAATTCGCTTCGACCTGGTCACGGTCGTCTTCACCGAGCCGCCCACGATCGAACATTTCCCCGACGCCTGGAGTTTCAAACACTGAAACCCGTACGGACTAGTACTGAACGCTGCATGAATCGGTCCAGGAATTCGATATTCTAGTGTCTTGCCCTTACCCGGGCATTGGAGATTTCGTTGCCAGACCTTCGTAAAGACCCGATTACCGGACGTTGGGTCATCATCGCCACAGACAGGGCCCGCCGTCCGGAGGACTTCACCCGCGAGCGCGTCGTGTCGAAGAACGGCCGGCTGTGCCCTTTTTGCGCCGGCAATGAGTCCAAGACGCCGCCGGAAGTGCTGGCCTACCGCACCGGCGGCGCGCCCAACCACGCGGGCTGGCACCTGCGCGTCGTCCCCAACAAGTTTCCCGCGCTGCGAGTCGAGGGCTCGCTCGACCGGCAGGGCGAGGGGCTCTACGACCGGATGAATGGCATCGGCGCGCACGAAGTCATCATCGAATCCACGAACCACAAAGCGTCGCCCGGCTCGCTCACGGAGAAAGAGTACGAAGACACGTTCTTCGCCTTCCGCGATCGCATGATGGATCTGAAGAAGGACAGGCGGCTGCGCTACATCCTCCTGTTCAAGAACTATGGAGAAAACGCCGGCGCGACGCTGGAGCACCCGCACTCCCAGCTCATCGCTTTGCCCGTGGTGCCCAAGCGCGTGATCGAGGAGATGGAAGGCGCCAAGCGCCACTTCGACTATCGCGAGCGCTGCATCTACTGCGACATCATCCAGCACGAGTCGCAATCGCAGCAGCGCGTAGTGCTCGAAACCGATCACTTCACCGTGCTCTGTCCCTATGCCTCGCGCTTCCCGTTCGAGGTCTGGATCATGCCGCGCCGCCACGCCTCGCACTTCGAGACTATCGACACGGGCGCGGTCCGCAATCTTGCCTGGGTCACGCGAGTGCTGATGCGCAAGATGGAGAAAGCGCTCGAATTTCCGCCCTTCAACATGATTGTCAGCACCGCGCCGGTGCAGGACGCGCCCTACGACTACACTCATTGGCACATCCAGATCATCCCGAAACTGACCCGCGTCGCCGGTTTCGAATGGGGCACGGGCTTCTACATCAACCCCACGCCTCCCGAGGAAGCGGCGCGTTTCCTGCGCGACATCGGGCTGCCATAACGCCTGGGATCGCCGATCTCCAGATCGGCTCTTTCCGAACTGCCGATCTGGAGATCGGCGATCCCAGGCCGGCGGTCAGTCTCTCAAGCGGTTCTTCAGGATGTAGTCGACAATCGGCGTCGGGTCCTCCAGCGAGTGCGGATGGTGGCCCACGCCATGCTTTACGATCAGCTCGACATGCCCGCCGAGCGCCTCGTAGCGCTGCTTGAGCACCTGGGTGTTCTCGTCGACAGGCACTGCGTCGTCGGCGTCGCCAACCACGTGAATGATCGGAATCCGTGCGGCTGCAATGGGAGCGAGGATATCGATGGGATTCAGTTTCCAATCGACCGCCTGCGACTCGCTCAGCCCATAAACCTGTTTGAAAAGTTCCCAGTCCTGCGCGCTGCCTTTGCCCTTGCCCTTACCGCCGGGCCAACTCTTGACGTCGCAAACCGGAGCATCGCCGTAGATCAATCCGACCCGCTCCGGGTGGATTGCCGCCCAATTGTAGACGTAGAGCCCGCCACGGCTCATGCCAAGCAGGACCGGGCGGCGGGAGAGCGCATGTTTCTCTGTCAGCAGGTCGTACAACTCCGCCCAGCGGCGCATCGTGTCCGGGCTGCCAAAGGTGTTGGAGCAGTCCATGTAGACGACGTGCCAGCCCTGGTTCAACAGCGCCTCGTCCACGGTTGAGAACGCTCCGAAGAACTCGCCGCGCCATAGCCATGGACGGCCTTCCGCCGCTTTTTCGGGAGTCACCACGGTCACGGAACGCTCTGCCACTTCGAAGTCGAAGCGCGGATGTCCCTTCCATTCAGAGACCTTTCCAGGAAACGATTGGGCTGCCAGGAGAGTGCAGGAAACGGCCAGCCCTGCAATCACGGTCAGTGCGAAACCGTATGGACGATTTGTCTTCATTTGGTTGAGATAGACCGCTTGCGGCCGCCCTGGCTGTTCGAGAGGGAAAGCGGCTCCGCTCGCGGTTCACTTCTCCACGGGCATCCCCTCGGCGGACCACTCTCTCCAGCCGCCATCGAGGGAGATGGGGTGTTCGTACCCCATCTTCTTCAGGTTGTCGGCGACCAGAGCGCTGCGAAAACCTCCGCCGCAATACAGCACGAGCGTCGCGCTCTTGTCTGGGACGCGGGTCTCGATATCGCGCTCGATGATGCCTTTGCTCAAGTGGATCGCGCCAGCGGCGTGGCCGGCAGCCCACTCGCTCTCCTCCCGCGTATCGATCAGTATGTGCGGCGTGCCGCGGGCGACCAATTGCCGGTAATCGGTCAAATCGATCTCTTCGATGCGCGACTTGGCGTCGTTAACGAGGGCTAGGAATCCGGGTGCATGCTTCATGAGGCGACCTCCAATTCTTTTACTTTATATCTGGACTGTCGAAGTTGCTGCTCTGAGATCTCAGCCCCCAACGCTCGTCAGCGCTTCCCGAACACGCCCGCCGCAGGCCGCGAGCCGCTGCTCGGCCTCCTCGCGCAAAACACCGAGCTTGCTCATGACAATGGCCGTCCGAACACTGCGGCCGGAATCTTCGAACAATTGTGCCGCGCCTGCTCGCCGCAGCTTCGTCACAGCCATAATAATGCGCTCCGCCCGATCGACCAGCTTGGCGTTTGTCGGCTGGACGTTCACCATCAGGTTCGAATACACGCAGCCCAGGCGCACCATCACGCCGCTCGAAATCATGTTCAAGGCGAGCTTCGTTGCCGTACCTGCCTTGAGGCGCGTCGAGCCCGTAATCACTTCGGGGCCGGTGAGAAGCTCCAGGGGAAACCGCACGCGCGCGGCAATCGGCGAAGCAGGAGAGCAAACGATGCAGGCAGTCAACGCTCCGAGCGAATTCGCGGCATCGAGCGCGCCGAGCACATAGGGCGTGCGGCCACTCGCCGCGATTCCGACAAGCGCATCTTCCGCTGAAAAGCCGCGAGCAAGCAGGTCGGCGGCACCCGTTTCGGGCGAGTCCTCGCTGGCCTCCACCGAACTTCGCAGCGCGCGGTCGCCGCCGGCGATGATGCCGGTGACAAGATCCGGAGAGACGTTGAAGGTGGGCGGGCACTCGCTGGCATCGAGGACGCCCAGCCGCCCGCTGGTGCCCGCGCCCGTGTAGAAAAGCCGGCCGCCGGCGCGCAGGCACTCAGCGATGGCGTCCACGGCGCGGGCAATGCGCGGAAGCTCCCGCTCGACGGCGTCAACGGCTCGGCGGTCTTCGCGATGGAAGACAGCCAGCATCTCTCCCGTAGACAGGCCATCTAAACCAACAGAATCGGGATTGACCTGCTCCGTCAGGAGATGTCCAAGATCGAGAGAACGGTCCATGCTGCCATTGTCTCTTGCCTGGCGAGCATTGCGCGAAGCGGCAGGAGAAGGCTGGGGGTTGGCCGGGCAAAAAGGAGTTAGGCTACGCCGCGTCGCCGTAGGCCGTGAACGAGACGCGATTCCGGCCCTCGCGCTTGGCCCGATAGAGAGCCTCGTCGGCGATGCGAATCAGTTGGTCGGGCGTCAGAGCGGCCGGCGGGATTCCGGACACCGCGCCAAAGCTGCTTGTGATCTTCACGCGGTGGTTCATCCACTCAATAGGCCTGGCTGCGACCTCAGCGCGAATCCGCTCGGCATTGCTCTTCACGTCTTGCTCGCCGCAGCCGGAGAGAACGCAGATGAACTCTTCGCCCCCATACCTGCCGATCGAATCGTAGGATCGCATGGCTCCTTCGACCCGCTTGACGAGTTGTTTCAGGACCTCGTCACCGCACACGTGGCCGTAGGTGTCGTTCACGCGCTTGAAGTGGTCGAGATCCAGCATGATCACGCCCAGAGCCCTCCTCTCGCGGCAGCAGCGATTGATCTCGCGGGCCAGAATGTCGAACAGGGAGAACCGGTTCCAGCAGTGCGTCAGGGAGTCGCGCGTGGCCTGTTCACGGAGCGCTTCCTGCATTTGCATCAGCTCAGTCTGGAGATCCACGATGCGGCGTCCGGCGCGGAGACGGACCTCCATCTCCGGACGGTCGAACGGCTTGATAATGTAGTCGTCGGCACCGGCGCCCATGCCTTCGATCAGGTCCTGGTGCTGCGCCTTCGAAGTCAAAAGGAGGATGTAGGTATAGGTGCGGCTTTTGCGCCCGCGCACCCGGCTGCACAACTCGGGGCCTGTGAGCTTCGGCATCACCCAATCGAGAACGGCAATCGGCGGCGGGTCGTCCGCGCTCAAAATCTCAAATGCCTGCTCGCCGTCGTGGGCCTGAACTACCTCATAGCCCCACTCTTCCAAAGTAGATTGGAGCAGACGGCGCATGGTCGGGCTGTCGTCCGCTACTAATACTCTCATGGGCGTTCAATCAAATGTCCGGGCATGGGTTCAATCAAGCACTAGCATACTGCAACCACTACAGTTCCAGGACTACCTGGTGGGTGTAACGGTACCAAGGTAGCACTGGATAGTACCGGTCGCCGCGGAATTGCGCCAGGAACAAGCGCGGAGGATAGCACTCGCAGGCAGTATTATTTTCTGCGAGTCTGAACGGGAAGGAGGCCGAAGCATGATCGAAACCGGCTTGAAAGAGAAAGTGGTCATTGTCACGGGCGCGGCCACGGGAATCGGCCGCGCTACGGCGCTGAGATTCGCTTGCGAAGGCGCGCGCGTCGCTGCGTGGGACGTGAATGCGGAGGGAGCCGATGCGCTCGTGCGCGAACTGACGGAGGCAGGTGGCGAAGCGATCTTCCAGAGGGTGGATGTCTCCAACCGCACGTCTGTCGAGGAAGCCGCCGCCGGGGTAGTCGCCCGCTGGGGCGCCATTCACGTCCTGATCAACAACGCCGGCATCCTGCGCGACGCAATGCTGGTGAAGTGCAAAGAAGGTGTTCCGCCGGTCCTGATGAGCGACGAGCAGTTCGACGCGGTGATCGCCGTGAACCTGAAGGGCGTCTTCGTCTGCACGCGGGCCGTAGCGCCGTTCATGATCTCCGGTGGTGGCGGCGTGATCCTGAACGCCTCGTCCGTCGTCGGGCTGTACGGCAATTTCGGGCAGACGAATTACGTGGCGGCAAAATCCGGCGTCATCGGCATGACCAAGGTCTGGGCGCGCGAACTGGGCAAGTACGGAATCCGCGTCAATGCGGTAGCGCCTGGTTTTATCTCCACCGCGATGACCCGGAACATGCCGGAAAAGGTTCTGGATCGCATGCGGGCGGGTACGCCATTACGCCGGCTGGGCGAGCCCGCGGACATCGCTAACGCCTATTTGTGGCTGGCCTCGGATGCGGCCTCGTTCGTGCATGGGACCGTGCTTTCCGTCGACGGCGGCGTAGTCACGGGGACAATCTAAGACAGTCTGAAAGAATACACCGATGAAGAAGATCTACATCGCCGCCTATCATCAATCCAAGTTTGGAAAGCTGCTCGGCGCCACCGTGCCGCAGATGATCCAATCCGCCGCATTGGGCGCATGCCAGGAGATCGGCGCGGACCCATCCCTCCTGGACGTCGGCTCGATCGGCGCGGCTTGCAGTTTCTCATTGAACGAGCAGGGGTTGCTCGCGGGATTGCTGGCCATGACGCCGGGATTGGCCGGCAAGCCGATTGAAGCCGTGGAAAACGCCTGCGCCTCGGGCGGGCAGGCCGTGCTGAGCGTGATCTACAAGCTGCAACTCGGCCTGGGCGACACCGGCATCGCCGTGGGCTACGAGAAGATGCGCGACGCCGAAGGAAAGATGGATGGCAAGCTGATCGGCAAGGTGCTCGGCTACTTCTCGTATCCGGATGAGCGCGAGGGCAAGACGTTCATCTTCCCGCATATCTTCGCCGAGATCATGCAGGCCTACATGGCCGAGTACGGCGTTACCGAGCGCGACCTCGCCCACATCGCCGTTCAGGAGTACGCCAACGCCCGCTCCAACCCCTGGGCACAGATGCAAAAGGTGTCCATCACGGTGGACGACGCCATGCGTATCGAGGGAATCAATCGCTACGTGGTGGACGGGCTGCCTTTGAAGACCTATGACTGCTCGCAGATCACGGACGGCTACGCCGCGCTGATTCTGGCGACTGAGGAAGGCTTGGCGAGGCTCGGCGTCAGCAAGCAGGATTGCGTGGAAATCGCCGGCTACTCGCAGGCGACCGACCCGCTGGCCCGCGCGGGCCGGGACGTGCTGCGCCCGGTGGGCGCGCGGCGAGCCATGTCCAACGCCTACCGGATGGCGGGAGTGGCGCCCGAGGATGTCAACGTCGCCGAAGTCCACGACTGCTTCACGGTGATGGGCGCGCTGGGAACGGAGGTTATCGGGAAAGCCGCCGAAGGCCTGGGCGCGCGGTATTGGCTGGAGGGCAAGGCGGGCCCGGACGGCGAATGCGGCATCAACACTTCCGGCGGGCTGATCGCCAAGGGCCACCCGGTGGGAGCGACCGGGATCGCCATGATCGGCTGGAGCGCGCTGCAACTGCGCGGCAAGGCGCCAGCCGCGCTGCAGGTGAAAAATGCGCGCGCGGCGGCGACGTTTAACATCGGCGGACCGGTCTGCGCATCCGTCTGCACGGTGTTGAAACCGGCCTGAAGTGGGGCCCGTCTGGGGCATCCAGGCCCCACAGGTTGGCCAGGAGCGGGCTCTGGAGAGCCCGCGCGGACCTGGAGGTCCGCCCCACAAAGCACCTGCGCTTGCATTAGGGCCACCCAATCAGTCATCCTGTAAAGTTTCTCTATGCGCGTCGGAGGCGCTGACTGGCTACCCAGATGAAGGTTCGAATTCTTTACCACGACCACTGCTTCGACGGAGCGGCATCAGCCGCCTTTTTCAGCCGCTTTTATACGGACAAATTCGAGGCAGGCGCGGAGCTCCTTTACACGGGCATGGCGCACAAACCGGATCAGCTCTTTGAGGAGGGATTGTTCGACGGAGACGAAAACGCAATCGTTGACTTCAAGTACTCCAACAGCCCGCGGGTAACCTGGTGGTTCGATCACCACCAGAGCGCGTTCCTCAGCCCCGAGGACGCCGAGGATTATCAACGGCACAAGGACTCGAAGCGCTACTACTTCGACCCAACCTCGCGCGCCTGCACGACGTTCATCGCGAGAGTGGCGCGGGAGGTTTACGGCTACGAAGCCGCGGATCTTGCGGACCTGGTCTACTGGGCCGACATCATCGACGGCGCGCTGTACGCCAGTGCCGAGGAAGCGGTGGCCATGCGGGAGCCGTCCATGAAGCTGACGCTGGTGATCGAAGCCTCCAAGGGCTCGCAAACCGTCCAGAAGATCATCCGGATGATGCAGCGCCAGAGCCTCGCGGCCATTATGGAGGATCCTTCGATCCAGGCCGAATTCCAACCGCTCTATGCCCGGCATTTGAAATCGATCGATGTGATCCGCAAGGTGGGCGAGTGTAAGAATGGGGTCATTTTCTTCGACGTCGCCGACCTGGACATGGAGGGATACAACAAGTTCGTGCCATACTCCCTGTTCCCGCAGGCGACCTACACGGTCTCGGTGAGCCTGGCTAGCTTTCGCACGAAGGTTTCGGTCGGTTCGAATCCATGGTCTTCCAAGGAGCCGGAACACAACCTGGCGACCATTTGCGAGCGCTACGGCGGCGGAGGCCATCCGCGCGTCGGAGCCATCAGCTTCGGGCGGGATCAGGTGGCGGAAGCGCGCCGGGTCGCCCGCGAGGTTGTCCAGGAACTGCAGAGCTGAAACCAGGAGCCATTGTTGTGGGGCGGACCTCCAGGTCCGCGCGGGGCCTCCAGGCCCCGCTTCCGGAATGCAGTGGTTGTTAGCCTGCCGCGTCGGGATTCTTCTCGACACTCTTGTTCTGTTGCAGGCCTATCTCCTGGCCGGTGGCGGCAGTTCGCACACCGAGGGTCCGATCTTGTGCCGCAATCGAGCCACGATGCGGTAGCCTGCGCGGGTGAACGGCCGCACGATAGGGTTGCCCAGCAGGAACGCCAAGTATGGCCAGCCAGTGGCGCGCAGCGCGCGCAGGAGCGCCTGACTGCCGCCCCAGATGGTCCCATCGGGCTCCAGCCATAGCATCTGCCCAGAGACCGTCAGCGCGACCTCTTCCGGCAGGGTGGCGAGGACTTCGCGCGACGGGCGTTTCTCAAAAGGCTTGCGGGCAAAACGCTCGAGCAGTCGCACCGAACGGGAGCAGAAACCGCACTCCCCGTCGTAAAGCAGCAACCCGCGATCCGGCGCGGGTATGATCCGAATCTCAGGGAAACTCTCGCGGGGCGGCACGGTTACCGGGAAGCCGATTCGATGTGAACCAGCGATTCTTTCGAGCTTGAATCGAAAGGACGCGGGTCCGGCTGGGTCTGCGGTTTACGCCAGGAGTCGAAGTAGGAGACGTAATGCACGCAGGAGACCGTGCAGTGCGGCGCGCAGGCCTTCTCGGTGTTGTACTCGCGCCGCATATCGGCAGCTCCGTAGTCGGCCAAAGGCGTGCCCGGGTAGCCGCGCTGCTGCGAGCAATAGTGCACCAGGCCGTTTTCGCAGATGTAGACATAGCGGGCGCCCGCGCGGCAGCGCCACTTGTTAGGCCGGCCGTTGACGATGGACTCCTGGAAAAAGCTGAGCTGGGAGAAGTTGCGCTTCTCCAATCCCTTCACAGCCATGTAAACCTCGCGCTCATGCTCCGAGAGCGGCTTCAACTGGCCCGTGCCGTCGTGAATGATGCCGATGGTGGAAGAAAAGCCCAACTCGATAGCGCGCCGGGCGATGACCAGAGCGTCGTCGGGATACTTCACGCCGCCGCCTACCACGGAGTTGATATTCACGTGGAACAGGGCGTGGTTCGCGAGCAGTTGCAGCTTCCGGTCGAGCACCTTCAGGCTCTTCTTCGAAACCTCGTCGGGCTGGACGTTGTCGATCGAGATCTGCATGTGGTCGAGACCGGCGCGATTCAATCGCTCGACGCGGTCGGCGGTCAGCAGGTAGCCATTGGTGATCAGGCCGGCCACCGCGTCGTGGCTCCGGATGCGGCGGATGATCTGATCGAGATCGGGGTGCAGGAGGGGCTCGCCGCCGCTGATGGTGATAATCGCTGTGCCTAAACGGCCGAGGTCGTCAACACGCTCCAGCATGGTCTCGGTATCGACCGGCTTGGAGACATCGTCGTATTCGTTGCAGTAGGCGCAGGCGAGGTTGCAGCGGCGCATCGGGATGATGTGCGCCATGATGGGGTGGCCTGTATCCAAAGCGCCCCAGGCGAGCATCCCGATTTCGCGCATCCTTCGTTTCAGCGCCGCCCAGTCGCGCCGCGCGCGGAAGACCTGATCTGACATGCAGTTATCTCTATTTAAGCATAAGGATTCGTTCACCCAGCAGGAACGGCGCTTCGGCGGCGCAAAGCCAAGGTTCAATGGCGCTTTTCGGCCTCCGTGCGGAGAACGTGCCCTGGAGCCGGATGGTCTTCCGAAAGCGCATGTTACACTGGCAAGTGAACCCGCTCGCATGAGCCCTGGGGACTTGCGTCCCAAGGCGCTTTCCGCACCAAATTGGAGAGGTGGCCGAGTGGTTGAAGGCGCACGCTTGGAAAGCGTGTATACGGGAAACTGTATCGAGGGTTCGAATCCCTCCCTCTCCGCCAGTTTAGAATCAATAACTTACAGACAGAACAACTTTTCAGCGTGCAATAGCGTGCAAGGGTGTGTATGCTCTGGGAGGGTACGACATGGCACTTTCCCTGTATCGAAGGCATCGCACAGAGTGTGAAGGACAGCACGCGGAAGACTCCCGTTCCGGGCAGTTTGAGGAAGGACGGCGCGGCTGGAAGAAGTGCGCCTGCCTGATCCACGTTAGCGGAACGTTGGGCCGCAAGTTCAGCCGTAAGCAGACCGGCAAGTCTGACTGGGACGAAGCGAAGGCCGTTGCTGCGATCTGGGAAGCGGCCCAGTCCTGGGACGGCCCGGCCCAGATCGAAGCACCCGCGCCCCAGGTCCCGGACCCAGCGTCCGGGCGTATCACGATTGAACGGGCCATCAAAGCATTCACTGCGGAGCATCAGGAACACGCGGCCAGCGCCACCCAGAAGAAGTACAGGCTGCTTCTGGCGAAGCTAAAGGCGTTTGCCGATACCAGGGGCTACGTGATGCTGGACCAGTGGACGCCGATTGACGTTCGCGAATTCCGTTCTTCGTGGTCCGTCAGCGCTCAGACATCCGCGAAGCACATGAGCGTCATCCGCGCGTTCTTTGAGTTCTGCTTATCGAACGAATGGCTTGCCCGCAACCCGGCCCGGCTGGTCAAGAACCAGCGGGGACGCGATGCTGCTGACCGACGAAATGAACAGAAGCTGCCCTTCACCGACGATGAACTGAACAGGATGTACACGGCGTGTGCGACGGAGTACGGCAAGCAGGAAGTCAAATGGTCCAGGGTGAATCATGAACTGCCCGCTTCTGGGGAGTATTCCCGCTACAACTACAAGTGGACCGGCCAAGACCTGCGGGACTTCATTGATATTGCCGTCTACACTGGCCTGCGCATCTCTGATCTGTGTTTGTTCCGCATTGACCGCATGCAGCCCACGGGAGAAATCCACATCAGGACCACAAAGGCTGGCACGCAGGTCCGCACCTGGGTCCCTGAGTGGTTGCAGGAACGCATCCGCGCCCGCGCCCAAGAGTTTGGGCCGTACATCTTCGGCGAGCACCGGACCAAGGACTTGAACGTTATCACCGACGTCTGGCGACGCAAGCTGATTAAGCTCTGGTCACTCTGTGAAGGGGACGGCTTCAAATGGTCGGCCAAACCGACGCCGCATCGCTTCCGCCACACGTTCGCGCGCATTCTGCTTCAGCGGGGTAACGTGACGGTGCGCGATGTCGCTGAACTGTTGGGAAATACTGAGGCGATGGTGCGCAAGCATTACAGCGCTTGGATTCCCGAACGGCAGGAACGCCTGACGGCTGTACTCAAGGCTGCATTCGGTGAGAGACAACACTCGAATGTCACTGAGATGCCCCGAACCGGAACAAAGTAACACGCTGGGGAAATGGGGGCCGGTCACTCCAGACCGGCCCTTCGTGTCTTAGGCCGCGTTCAGCAGCCGGGTGTGAATACGCCGCGCCACGGATTCCGGGACGCTGTATGTGCAGTTTGCTTTCTTCCTGCCGAGTTTCAGCTTAAGGACGCCCGGCTCAAGCATTACCAATTTGCGGACGGTCTCACGACCATATCTCCACTGCGCTGCAAGTTGACCCACACTGTAGTGCGGCTCAAAAGTAGAATCACTCATCGGTCACTTCCAACGAAAACCCACCACGTGAACAAGCTGGCGTCACTTTCCAACTTGCGCCCGGAGTATACCATCCTTGCCATGTTCGCCAAGAGTGCCACTGCATCTCAAGGCTTGTGTTTCAAGTACTTCAATCGCCCCGGACCCTTGTGACCGGCCTGACGCGTGGCCTTGGTCCGGGCTCTTCCACCGCTGTGCGCGGTCCTCAGTAGCTGGTGCGCGCGGCCCAACGCTAGTTCAGGGTTACCAGTTTCTCGAAATCACTCTCCGTGAGAATCTTTATCCCCTGCCCCTTCCGAATCAGATCCTCCGCTTTTCTCTGCTTTGAGCTTTTGTCCTGGCCAGCCAGCTTCCGCGCGTCCTGGTTGCCAACGACAAGGATGGTGGTGTCCTTGGTGACACTCTGCCCCACGGTGCAGCCCACCTTTGCGGCCATGCACGCAGCCTCAGCCCTTGGCATTTCAAGGGCACCTGTGAAGACCAGGACTTCCCCCTGGAGTGGTCCTTCGGGATTCCCAGCTTGGGCAATGATGGAACTGAAAATGGGCTGGTTTACTCGTTGCATCCAGCCCGGCAAGTCGAGTCCGGTCTCTTTCATTGCAGCCAGCAGCACCTGGGCCGCTGCCTTCGCATCTTCCAGGGCATCGTGGTGCTTGAATTCGTAGCCGATGGCTTCGCACACATTGTGAAGCCCGTACCCGCTGCGCGCGAACTGGGGCCATGTTCTCCGCGCAACACGGGCCGAATCAAGCCAATTGCACTCCAACCCGTCCAGCTTGTAATCAACGCACGCCTGCGACAGCGCCACCCGGTCAAACGCTGTGTGGCACAGTGTGGTTCTCCCTTCCAGATGGCCCCGGATCTGCCCGATGACATTTGGAAAGGTTGGAGAGTCTTCCACCATGGCTTCAGTGATGCCGTGGATTGAGACGTTGAACTCATCGAAGTAGTCTTCCGGGTTCACCAGGGTGGACCATTCTTCCACTAAGCAGCCGTCTGCAAAGCGGGCGATACCGATTTGGCAGATGGACGAACAATCAGCATTCGCGGTCTCAACATCCAGCGCCACGAACTCCATTGAAGCCTCCAGTTGCGATGGGCAATTTCTGTGAACGAATACATCGTATCCGAAACTCCGGTATCCAGGAGTCACCACTCACGTGGCCCGGCGCTAGAACTGGGCGCATCCTTCCAGCGCCCTGGCTTGGCCGTAGGGCCACCCAGCGGGTGCGTCTGGCATCTGGGGTCGTCTGCACCGGTTGCGCACAACACGGTCACAGGGCTTAAACACTCAATCACCTGAGAAGCTATCGCACTCAAAGGAAAGCAGAAAGATCCTCAATTCGTCTCACCGCGCATTCTGGGGCTGTCCTGAGTTGTACTGCTGGCTGGTATAATCGAGATAGTTAGAAATTACATGGCTGGCGTGCAACACACGTCAGCCATTTTTGTATTTCGTGTGACCAAAGGAACTCACGTATGCGTTTAAACGGCATAAATGCGCTACCGCCTTACTTGCGCCGTAAGGATGCAGCCGCTTTCTTGACCATCTCAGTCTCGTATCTTGACAAGCTGACGCGCGAAGGGCGCGGCCCGATTTGCCTTCTCCTGGGTGGCAAAATCCCTGTCTTTCCTGTCGCTGGATTGAAGTACTGGGCGCGGAAGTCACAAACAAGGAACTGTGAAGCATGAACGGCCCTGCAATGTTAGTCAATGCCATCAGCACCCTTCCTGAGGGTGTAACCCTGATAGGTATCTGCGGAGTTCAGCAAAGCCCGCCGCAGGATCTTGCAGAAGCTGAAGACATGCTGCAGCATGTCACCCCCGAACTGGAAAGGCGCGCGACGGGGCACAGAGCCACTTGCGGAGATCTCCAGATGCTGGGAAATGCCCATGCTGAACTCAATTCTGCCCAGGCCAAGGTTGAAGCGGAACTCCAGCCGCTGCGCATGTCCAGTTGGGTGGAAGCGGTTCGCAACTTCGGCGCGTGCGACATGTTGGCCCTCTCGGAACAACTGCGGCCCCTGGAATACCAGCTAAAGTTCATCTCAGACGCCAAAGACCTGCTAGTGTTCAAAATGGTCCCGGCTGCCCGGCTCCGCATGCTGGAATCCGCATTGAACCTGAGGAAGATTGAGGCATTGGAAGCCAATCTCTTGGCTGCCATATCGCATGAGCGCACGATGCAAAGGGCCGCAGGTGTGTTTGAAGAAGAAGGGCACGTTGCCATTGTCGGGGAGCGAACCCAGGCCCTGCGGAAGCACGCTGTAGAAGCTGAGCGGCGGGTGGGGTTGGCCGAAGAGGAATTGCGCGAAGAACGCAAACGGCAGCTTACCGAGGAACAGCAGCGGTTTGCCTGCCATCAAGTTACGCGCGCCGAAGTAGTTGCGTCTATTCCGGCTTGCGCTGCACTTCTCACCTAGACAGGCGTGATTAGGACATAACAGTTTTCACGTAAACGACCGCTAAGGACGTATTTCAAATGGGACAGTTCGACGGAATGAATCGCGATGAGCTTGCGCGAGCAATCGATGAGTTCAATAAGAATGGGCAGGCTGGTGCATCCAGCCAGCCCAATGGGCAAAAGTCCGCTGGGGACCTGTATACGGAGTCAATCCTTCAAAAACCAGCCGGATCTTGGACACAGGCCGAAAAAGACCACGTTCGCGGTGGAATTAACGCCGCACTGAGGGACCTGGGCCACTAGAAACACAACAGCATGCCGCACTATCAGTGACGGCATGCTGTCACTTCCACAGTTTCAAGGAAACAGACTATGATTTTTGCAACTTTGGTTCAACAGTTGGAATTTGTGCGTTCACAGATGCGGACGCAGGATGAAATTGGGCAGGTCCCGGCTCAGTCGGTGCGTGAGAGCGATAGCCGGGATGAGAAGCGCGGGGCGATGCTTGGTGGAACGTACAGGCCCCCCTGCGGATGCAGTCCAGCAGAAGGCCCTGTACCGTGTGACGCGGCCATTCTTCGGGTACTTTCGGCGGAACCCGTCCCCGGCTGCCCGAACCTTTCACCGGCTGCGGAGTAGGCCCATGCAAGCCATTAGCCTAGGCCGCGTGACGGTCCCCACAGCCGGAACCCCGGTCAGTCTACTGTCGCAAATGACAACTGCCCAAAAGGCCATGTTGCCACCCAGCCAGCAGGTGGCCAGCATCACAATCTGGCCGGACCCTGCGGCCAGCGGCAAGGTCTTCGTCAAGTGTCAGGGGCCTGGACAGCCCAGCGGCATCATTGCCGCGTTGCCCCAGCCCACAGGTGGCTATCCGGTTCCGTGGACCACGCCGGGTGACCCGTCCCGCAACAGCATCAACTATTCCGAATTCTCGCTGGATGCCGTGACCAATGGTGACGGGGCCTATGTCACCCTTACGGTGGCCTAGAAAGATGGGGACCCCTAGCCAAGGGTACCCACACTGCCCGGAAATGAACGGGCAGGTTCATATCACAGGTAGTTCTTGAATTAAAGGCTGAGAATGGAAGCGAAAGAAAGCGGGCCGCACGTGACTGAGGCATGCGGCCCGAACAGGAGTATTACCCCCGTTGAGCCAATTATACCATCTGGTGTCAAGCTATTGCAGTTATCCCAGAGGTTTCATGCGCTGTTCTTAGGCATGGAACGCGCGCACGGGGAATACGGAAACATAGACCCGAGTGTGCAGGGGGGAAACGGGAAGATTAAAGGGCAGGCCGTCACTAAGCGCGAACCGGTCACAGACGAACTGTGGGCCGGGCACCTAGCCGGTACTAACGGAATCGGCATCATTCCTATCCGTGATGACAGCACTGTGGTTTTCGGGGCCATTGACGTGGACGTGTATGAAGGGCTGGACCTGCCAGCCGTGGCCGCAACCCTGAAGGGCTTAGACCTTCCCCTGGTCCCCTGCCGTAGCAAGTCCGGTGGCTGTCACCTGTACCTGTTCTGCAAAGGACCCGTACCGGCTGCGCAGATGGTGGAACGACTCAAAGCGATTGCAGCGGCCCTGGGTCACGGAAAAGCGGAGGTCTTCCCCAAGCAGACATCCATGACACCAGGAAAGGATGACCTTGGTTCGTGGATAAATGCGCCGTATTTTGCCGGTGATGAAACGAACCGTTACGCCATCAAGCCGGAAGGGGATGCCTGCACGGTTGAAGAGTTCCTGGCCTATGCGGAAGCCAGCAAGGTGGGAGTGGAATGGTTCACGCCGCCGCTGGCCTTCAGCCACAGCCTGGAACCCAAGCGGACAAAGAAAGCCGCTGCTCTACCTGATGTAATCGCTGAAGGTACGCGGGACCTGACGCTGACCAGGGCTGCGGGCAAGATGCGCCGGGCTGGGTTCAGCGGTCAGGAAATTATGGCCGCACTGCGGCAGATGAACCAGGAACGCTGCAAGCCACCGCTAGACGATGCCGATGTCCAGCGTATCGCGAAGAGCATCGGGAAGAAGGCCCCCGCGCCCTGTGATGATGACAACGGACTCACGCATGAATTGGCGGATGCCATCACAGCCGAAGAGCACTTCGCACGGGACAAGGGCGGATTGCTGTACCACTGGGAAGGTGGAGTCTACCGGCCCACAGGGCAGCACGCTATTGAAACCCGCGTGAAAGCACTCTGCAAGCTGTGGCAGAGGACGAAAAGCTGGTCCCCAGAACTGGCCACGCGTGTTGAGAACTGGATACTGGTTGACGCACCGCAGCTATGGGAACAGCCCCCGCTGGATACGCTCAACGTGCCCAATGGTCTATTGGACATTGGGACGCGGACCCTTCGGCCCCATTCGCCTGACCATCTATCGGCGGTTCAGATTGCGGCCCGATTCGACCCTGCCGCCACCTGCCCGCACCTTGACCGCTTCATAGAGGATGTCTTCCCGGATGACACACGGCACTTGCCGTTTGAAGTGACCGCATGGCTGATGCTGCCAGACACAAGCATTCAAAAATCTGTGCTGTTGCTTGGAGAAGGCGCAAATGGGAAAAGCGTCTGGCTGAAACTGCTGCAGACATTCTTGGGCCGTGAAAATGTATCAACATTGAGCCTTCACCGAATCGAAGGCGATAAGTTTGCAGCGGCCCGTCTGGTGGGGAAGTTGTGCAACATCGGCATGGACCTGCCCACAGCAGCCCTAGCCGGTACAAGCATGTTCAAAGCCTTGACGGGCGGGGACTGCATCACGGCGGAACGGAAGTTTGAAACCAGCTTTGAGTTTCAGCCTTTCGCCCGGCTCCTCTTTTCCGCCAATACCGCTCCCAGGTCGGACGATGCCACGCACGGCTTCTTTAGGCGCTGGACGGTCATACCGTTCAACAGGACGTTTGACGAAGCAGACCCGAACACCGTTCCCCGCGCCGTTCTGGACGCGCGGCTATCGGAGCCAGGGGAACTGTCGGGACTGTTGAACAGGGCGCTGGACGCGCTGCCCGTGATTCAGCAAGGCCGGTTCACTGAGTCAGCGTCTACCAGAGCGGCACTTGATGAATTCCGCAGGACCACGGACCCCCTTGCCGTGTGGCTTGACCAGCAGACGGTTGAGAGGCCAGACGCGATGGTGCCAAAGGACCGGCTGCGCAGTGCGTACGCACAGGTGTGCCAGGAAGCGGGACGCCCGATTATGCCGGATACGCAGTTCACCGGTGCATTGAAGCGGTTGCGGCCCAAGGTTCAGACTTCGCAGCGCAGGATTGATCGAAAACCCGTACACGTGTTTATCGGGCTGGGCTTCGTAACCCATGACCCGGTGCCCGGTGGAGACCTGTTCTAGGCCAGGGTGTCACGGGCCGTCATGGGTGTCACGGGTGTCCCTATATACCCACCCACATATACCAACTTAGAAAAAAGTGAAGGAGTGGGACGGTAAGGGGTGAGTGGGGGTATATGTGGGAACCCGTGACACCCATGACGGCCTGTGACGCTGTTCAATTCCTGGCCCTTGGCCTGACGCGCAAACTGAAGCCGATCAAGCATTGTTCGCATGAATTAGAAATGGAGAAGACCGCATGAAAGACGAAGTGAAGATGCAGGAATCCGCGTGGTGTTTTGACATCCGCACGGGGTGGGCTGAGATTGAAGACGCTGTATGGTCCTCTGATACCAGCGATGCGGAGACAGCCCGGTCACGCGCTGGCTATGCTACAAGCCTTATCAGCTTTGGCCAAGGCTCGTTCTCTCTTGAGTTTCAGATATACAGGAACGACACCCGCACAGGGCCGCAGTATTACGTTGAGTTCAGCGCAGAAGACAACGTGGAGCACTTCTATTTAGCGAATCTGCCTTCACTGTTGGCTTGGTTGAAGGACGCTGCGCCCGTGTTCCAGGCCGGTCTGCTGGGTGACCTTATCAGCCCGGACTTCGGGGACAGCATCCTGGACAACATCCGAAGCTATGTTGCCGGGGCTGCGCAGGCCAGACGCAGAAAGCGCTGATGACGGTTTAGGGCCGCGTGACGGTTCCCCTGCTGACGGAACCGTCACGCGGCCAAACCGGGCAGCCTTGAAAACATGAAGCTTTGTTAATTACCATAAGCCACGCTAATGCAATCATTTCCACAGCTCATGTCTCCATTAGCCGAATTTATCCGCATCAAACAGTTCGTACTAATTCATTGATATTGCGCCACGCCCACGCGCCCCGCGCGGCTGGAAACGGGCCACTGACGGCTTCATAACCGGGCCGGTGGGGTGTCTTTGCCCCCTGGCCCCATTCACAAACTGCGCGCCCCCCTGGGCACGCGGCAGACAGGATACAGGACCCATGGCTGATAAGCCGAAGACACCACGCGAAAGGGACCCCGGCCACCGATTCCAGGCACAGCATCCGCGCTATGGTGGCCGGAAGAAAAGGACTGCCCAGATGGCGCGGGACCTTGCGGACGAACTGGGGTGTGATCCCCTGGCCTTCATGATGAAAATCATCACTTGCGAGGTCTTTGAGCAGACCATAATTGATGAAAATGGTAAGGAAAAGCGCGTAAAGGTCGCGGTGGACTTGGCCACTCGGCTGTCTGCCTGCCGTGACGTGGCCGGATACCTGTACCCAAAGCTCAGCGCTCAGCAGGTGACGGGCAAGGACGACGGCCCGCTGGCAGTTGCCACGCTGGATGTTACGCAGATCCTGGCTAACCCTGCCCTGGCTGATGCGGCCCAGCAGCTTGCGCTGATGGTGGTGGAACAAGAAATTTCTGAAGAGCGCGCTGGCCTTCCCGCGCCCGATTATCGGTTCGCCACTCCTGAATACAAGTAGCGTTTAAACGCATCATTGGGGGCTGTCCACGGCCCCCGGAAAGACTCAATCAATGCCGAATGAAGACCGGTCCAGCCTCATGATGTTGGCATACCCCACGTGCGCGCGTTGCAACGGCACGGGCATGGATGCGTGCGATATATGCGCCTGCGTCAATCGAGGGGTGTTCCGGGCCGTGCTGAACAAGGCACTGGAATGCGCAGCCGGTGCACACCACCTGCGGCCAAGGTCCATCGAAGCGATTAGCGGACCGCGTGGGAAAGCAACCTATGGCTCAAAGCCATCAGAGTACCTTTGCGAGGTTCATTTGATCGGCAAGCGCGCCCTGACTGCGGATGAGTGGGACGTGTTCCGCTTTCACCACCTGCTGGGTGCGGACTGGAAGCTGTGCTGCCAGCGCTTAAGCATGACCCGTGGCAACTTCTTCCATGCGTGCTACCGGATTGAAGAAACGCTTGGCCGGGTCTTCCGTGAGTTGAAGCCATACCCGCTGTACCCGCTGGACGAATACTTCCAGCCGGTCACCAGGACCGTGGACGCGCGGCCCTTCCCCATCCCGCACGAACGCCACCCGAACGGCGCGCCGTTGTGCCCACCCCTGGCCCCGCGTACGCCACAGGCGCGCCCGCAGCCGGTGCCTGTGCTCAGCAGGCCGGAACCGTTGCCCGTGCCCACCGTGCCCCTTTTCGACGTGACGGACCCCGCAGCAATTGCCGATCACATACGCACGCTCTGGAAGGCGCGCCGATCTATTGGTGGCATTGTGGCAGTACTGAACCGGCTGGGGGCCCCACCTGCGAACGGGACGCAATGGCGACGGTGCGATGTCCGTAGCATCCTGCTGTATACGCGGCCCGAACTGCGAAAGGCCGCGTGATGTTTCAAAAACGTCCCATGCACGGGCGCATCAGCAACGGTGCAAACAAACGCGTCTTTGCCGTGCGTTTTCCTGTTGCAATAACGACCGTTTAAGAAACACAATAGGACATGAGAACTGCACTGTACGCCAGAGTGAGCACCAGGGATAAGGGCCAAGACACCGAGAACCAGCTTGCCCAGTTGCGCGAGTTCGCCCGCGTCCAGGGCTGGACCGTTACCGGCGAATACGTTGACAGGGTGACGGGCAAGCACTCTGACCGCGAACAATTCCAGCGGCTGTTTCAGGATGCCTCACAACGGAAGTTTGACACCGTGCTGTTCTGGTCCCTAGATCGTTTCAGCCGTGAGGGGGTCCTTGAGACGTTGAACCACCTGCAACGCCTGTCAGCACATGGTGTGGGCTACCGCAGTTTCACTGAGCAGTACCTTGACTCATGCGGAGTCTTCAAGGACGCGGTGCTGAGTATCCTGGCCACGATTGCCAAGCAGGAACGCATTCGCCTAAGTGAGCGCACCATTGCCGGGCTGGACAGGGCACGCAAGCAAGGCCGCATCGGTGGCCGTCCCCGGCTGGTGGTGAACCGGGCCAAGGTGGTTCAGATGGACGCGGACGGTATGACTACGCGCGAGATTGGGGAAGAACTGGGCATCAGCGCTGCGTCCGTGTGCCGGATCTTGCAGCAGCGCGCGAGCTAGTCCGTTGGTTTCTTCTTTGCCCGCACCTTAGCAGACGCAGCAGCCGCTTTCTTAGCGCGGGCTGTGCGTTCTTCAGGGGTCATGGTTTCGAGCGAACGCTTGCCCCCGATCTTGCCCCCAATTTGGCCACCTTTGCGGCCCATTTCACGCATCACCGCTGAAATGGTTTTCTTGTCCATATGTCCTGTACTTGCTTAAGATTGCCACAAATCAGCATGTCCTACAAGGCAAGCAAAGGCTTGCTGAAATTGCTTGACAGCTAAAAGCGGTCTTAGGTAGGATGCTTGGCATGACAGGGAGAAAGAAGCCAGCGCAATCCACCAGACGCACGCAACAGGCGCGCACGCAACGCAGGGTGGTATACCGGACGGCATATCAGGCAGCAAAGTTCAGCACCATTGCGCATCACGAAGCCGGGCACGCAGTGTTCTGCCTTCTTATGGACCTGCCTTTTGTTAGGGTTGAAATCTTCCCAGATCGTCATCCCACGCCACCGGATGGCACCGTCTTGGGCAATGTCATCTCTGATCGGGGATGGCCCCTCTGGGCATGTCCTGGCACTGCTGAGTACAAACCAAGGCAGGCGCGGGAATACTTCAAACGGGACGTATGCATGACCCTTGCGGGTCCTTTGGCTGAAACCCTGCACACAAGATGCTGGAAGGAACTGCCAATGAACGAAGGGGACGATGAATTCGTGGCGTACGAGTTGGCGAGTGAGCTATACCCGCAGCGAGGAACCCGGTTTAATTGGTTGAACACCTTGCGGTTCCAGACGCTGGAAATGCTGCATCACCCGCTGGTGTGGCAATCGGTGGAAGCGGTGGCAGATGCGATCTTTCGTTTTAGAACGTTGACGTGTGGCCAAGTGCAGCAGCTTGTGAGGCAGACCTGCCAGCAAAATGGTTGCAGCTTTACTGAGCTTCAGGCCAAGGCAAGGCGCGCTCAGCGTGCGGCTTCGTTCTTGGTGGTATAACTGCTGACCAGACAGTAGAATTCTCACGGAGGCGCAACGCATTTAGAAAAGTCCCGGCAAGGCTACGTGCTGGTCTGCGCACGCACCCGCACCGGCTACGGTGCCCACGTGCCGGACCTGCCGGGCTGCGTTGCGGCAGGCCGGACCCTGGCCCAGATGCTGAGCCTGATGGACGGCGGGATTGAGATGCACCTGCGGGGAACGCGGCAGGACGGGCTGAAGGTCCAGCGGCCCAGGACCGTGGAAACCCTGCGGCGAAAGGGACTGGTCATGGACCGTCCGATGTACAGAACCGAGCGCAAGGCCCTGGAAGACATCTTCCGGGAGCCAGCGCCCGCGCCGCATGCGAACTCTGGCCCTACAAGCCGCGCGAATCGGAACGTCACGCCATGCCATCGTGCTTTAGATCCCGGTACAGCTTTTTGAATTCCCGGAAGAAATCTGGGTTGTCAAGGTCCTGCCTGCTGGCGTTTTCCGAAAACGTCTTGTGCCAGTGAATCACTGCGTCCGCGTAAAAGCCCTGCATTTCCTTCTTCAGGATCAACTTGTGGTTTAGCAGAAACGCCATGTATTCGAGGGTATTGAAGAAGTCCTGGCACCATCGCGCAGTCGGTTTCAGACCTTTGGCCTTGAACTCCACCATGAACTCATCGTCTAGACGCTTGATGTCTCTGAAAATGCCGTCGAAAACCTGAAGTTGAGTTGCCCGCCGTGAGGCGTTCACGCTCTTGGCAGCATAGACCAAAGCACCCAGGGAAACGGGCAGAGTTAGTAACGCAACGGCATCAGAGACGGTCATTTCCCGTCTTCGCGTTCAGGGGGATTCCAGTGGTCATCCTGGTCCTGCGGCGTCTGATATCCACCACGAAAGATGTCGGGGCCTCCGATGGTATCTAGGTGTGCGGCCATGTCAGGCTGAGTAATTCTTCCGGAAGTGGGGATAGCTGTGGTTTCTTTATCGTCAGGCATGCGGTGTTCCTGGTGTGCATTGTAACCCCTTGTGGCGGTTGCATCCAGACCCCAGACCCCAATCCCCTAGACACGTGCGCTATCCGTTTTAGAGCTACCATAGGGCAGTGTGCGCGGGAACCTGCTGAGGTAAACGGCCTGGGTCTTAGCCAGCGTGCAATAGCGTGCAATGGTCGGCGGGAAGGGTGGCGAATATGGCACGTCAGGCAACGAAGAATCTGTAGGTTACACATTCCATTGCCGGTCGAAGTCTCCGAATCCCTCCCTCTCCGCCAGTTTAAAATCGGGGCTCTACGGTGACTTGAGGCTCGCCAAAGCATCCCCCCGGACGAGTTGAAACCTCGCCGGGGAGACGCCACACCCAGCCGCAGTGTGAACTGTCTCTCGCGAAGTGCATTTAGGAGTACCGTAAAGGGCAGCGAGAATCGTTTCGCAGGATCCCGATCCTATGCCCATAATCAACCGCCCGATGCTGCTTCCTCTGGCTCTCGTCTGCGTCGCGGGGTGGGCCGCCGCGCAAACCGCTATCCTCCGCCCCGACGGTAGCCCTCCCGAAGACCCCGTCCTTCGCGCCGAGGCTGTCCGGCTGCTCGAGCGCGCCAACCGGGTGAGCATACCGGCTGTCTGGCCCGCCAATGAAATGACTCTCCGCTTTCACGTCACGTCCCCTGCCCCGGGCGACCCTTACGACGGCGAATACGTGAGCAGCTCTGGCGGAGCCGGCTTGCGCCGCCAACACTGGCACTATGGGGCCTATGATCATACCCTGATCCGCAACGGCCAGCGCGTCAGCGAGACCGGCCCTCGCGGCCTGCCGACTGCGGCTATGACCCTGCTGCCCCAACTGGCGCCCATCTACCTCATCCGTTTTGACAATCAGGACGTGATTCGATCCATCAGGGATGCCGCCGAGGACGCTCGGTGCATCCAGTTCGACACAATCAGCGGAGACCGTCTCCAACCCAATGAGATCTGCGTAGATCCACGCAACGGGTGGTTGCTTTCCGTTCGCACCGGCGACACGCTCACCCGCAACTCGAGCTTTTTCCCGTTCCAGGGAGCCTTCTTCCCCGGCCACATCGAGCGCTGGTCAGCCGGCCGCAAAGTGATCGAGATCGAGGAAACCCTCGTTCCGAAGAACGACTACCCGGAAGACTACTTCACTGTCCCGGAAAACTCGACGATTTACATCTGCCAGCAATTCCGACGCGCATTCGAGGTCAACACGCCGCAGCCGCCCGCAGGCTCGTCTATCCAGATCAACGACATCCGCCTGCAGGGCCTGATCGACGCGAGCGGCCGGGTCATTGGCTTGAGGCCGCTCGATTCCGCCCGCCCGGACCTGAACGAAGAAGCTGTAAAGCTGGTCTCGACCTGGACCTATCAACCCGCCACCTGCGATGGCAAGCCTGTTATTTGGGGCAGCACCTTCACCGTCGAATTCAAGGGGCGCTGACCCGGCCAGATGGAACGCGTCCGCGGCCCTATTCCTCCGACCGGAAGGGCGACGCAGGCAGATTCTCGCCGTTGAAAAGATTGCAGTCCGGCACGTCTTTCCAGGCGTAGCGCACGCGCCGCGGCTCAGTGACGGACGGCGCGGACGCCACCACGGTCGCGCCCTCGATGCGGGCCTGGGCCTCGACGAACTTGCCGTCCGCGCCGGCGACTTCAAAACCCAGGACGACTTCGCCCTGCGTCTTCAATCCGCCCGTGGTGTGATCGAACCAGACACGCATTGCGTTTCCTTCGGCCGTAGCCTGCCGGAAGAGCGGACCAGAGTACTCGATCTTCTCGCCGTATGAGATGGCCTCGGCGGCCAGCGCCAGGCGCAGTCCGACATCCTGCTTATTCAGTGGATGAATGTTGGTCGCCTCGCCGATATCGATGGTCACGGCCATGCCGGTATTGGCCAGCGATAGCGTGCGCCGCTGGGCGTCGCGCACCTCGGGCCACATCGCATCCGGACCCGTTTTGAAGTCGGCGATTTGCACGAAGAAGAAGGGGAAATCGCCCTGGCCCCAAGCCCGGCGCCAGTCCTGGATCATGGTCTGGAAAAGATGGGCATAGAGCGGCGCGCGCTCCGGTCCGGCGTTGCTCTCGCCCTGGTACCAGATGGCGCCGCGAATCGGGAAGCGCGTCAGCGGCGCGATCATCGCGTTGAACAGACCGGCAGGCTGCCAGCAGTTGTCCTGGTTGCGATACCACGGGTATCCGGGCGCAGGCTTACCTTCCTGCTTCGCTTTGGCCACAGCCTGTTCCCACTCCTTCAGCAACTTTTGATGCTCGAGCAGCGTCGTCGCCTGATCCTGCATCATCTTGCCCCACTCGGCGAAGACGGGCATCAAGGACGCATCGGCGCCAAGCGACGTCATGCTGGTCCAAGCCTCGGCGGGAGTGCCACCCCAATTTGATTCGATCAGCCCGACGGGCACGCCGTATTTCTGATGCAACTGGCGTCCGAAGAAGTAGGCCGCGGCGGAAAACTCGCCAATCGTCTCGGGTGTCGTGGCGACCCAAGTGTGCGCGGCGATGTCTTCCAGCGGATGGTCCGCCACGCGATTCAAAGCACGGAACAGGCGAATCTGCGGGTAGTTGGCGGCGGCGATTTCGGCTTTCGCATTCTTGACGCCGTTCACCGCCATCTCCATGTTCGACTGACCCGAGGCAACCCACACGTCGCCCACCAGCACGTCCGTCAACGTGATGGTGTTGCTTGCCTTGACGCTCAGCTCGAACGGGCCGCCCGCCGCGCCCGCGCTCAGATACAGGCTCCAGCGGCCGAACGTGTCGGGGCTGGCTGAACGCGTTTCGCCGCGAAACGTCACACTCACCGCCTCGCCGGGCGCGGCGGTGCCCCAGACGTGTACGGGCAAGTCGCGCTGGACGACCATGTGTTCGGCAAGCAGCGCGGGGAGTTTCACCTCGGCAAGAGCGGGCAGGGCCAGCAGCAGTGCGGAGGCAAGGAAAGAGAGAGTTCGGCGTGAGAAAGACATGATGGGTGAAACAGCGATCATACTGCACCCGCGAGACGCCTGCGCGACGGCGTCGGACAAAACCATCTCGCGGCCATAGGCGGCGCGGCTCTGCGTATGCTGGTAGAGATTCATGCTTCAGAGAGCTCTCGCCTGGCTGATCCTGCTGGCTACCGCCGGGCTCGCCATTTATGCTTTCGCCGTCGAGCGGCCTTTCCTACAACCGGTCTGGACTCCGGACGGGCTGTACCATCTGGCTGGCTATCTGGCAGTCTTCACCGGACTCTCGGCGGCCATCCTGCTCTTGCAGCCACGCTGGTACTCGGCGATCCTCGCGGGACTGGGGATCGTTTATTCGTGCTATGCCGTGGGGCCGCTGGCTGTTCTGGCGGTCCTTTACATCCTCCTGTCGGCCTACTCCATGGGCCGCCTGATCCTGCGCAAGATCCCGCGTCCCACTTCGACGACGCAACTGCTGACGTTGCTGACCGGGCTGTGCGCTTACCTGGTCTGGTTTCTGATCACTTTGCGCTTTCCCATCCACTACGCGCGGGTCTATGGGGTTCTGCTGGCCGTGCCTGTCTGGCTGGCATTCCGTTATGGATTATTCCCAGTGCTGGCCTCGCCGGCGGGGCCAGAGGAGCGCCGCACCGCCTGGCCGCTCACCCTGTTGTGGATGCCTCTCATGGCGAACTGGCTGCTCGCGCTCAAGCCCGAAGTGAGCGAAGAGGGCCTGGCGCGCCATCTGGTTTTCGGCGCGCATCTGGCAGCCGAGCATGCCTGGACGTTCGATGTGCAGAAGTTCACCTGGGCTGTGTTCCCGACGGGCGGCGAGTCGATGTTCGGGCTCGCCTACCTGCTGGGCGGCGAGGCCGCGGCGCGCCTGCTGAATTTCGCTTTGCTGGCTCTGATGTGTTGGATGCTTCACGAGCGGATCCACGCGCGCGTTCCGGGATGGATCGCCGCGCTGCTGGCCGGAGGGCTTGCGACATTGCCGCTCACGCAAATGGTCACCGGCAGCCTGTCGATCGAGAACTGGGTTGCGGCCTACCTGCTAGGCGCGGTGCTGATGCTCCGGCTCCACAAGAAGGAGCGGCGCAGCATTTATGCCTGGGTATCCGCCGCGCTCGCGGGTGCGGCCTGCGCCTGCAACTTGTCCGGATTCGTGTTTCTGGTTCCCTTCTATGTCGCATTCGCGAGCATGACACGGCCCAGCGCCTGGATCCCTGGCGCGTTGCTGGCTCTGTCCATCGGGCTGTTCCCTTATGTAGACGCGATGCTGCGGACGGCGAACCCCATCTTCCCTTACTTCAATAACTTCTTCCCGTCGCAGTTCTACCAATCGTTAACGGCGTTCCGCGATTCTCCATTCCACGAGAGATTCTCGTATCGCGGCCTCTATGACCTGACCTTCCATTCCCGCCGCTTCTCCGCCGGCTCGGACGGAGCGTTCGGGTACACCTGGTTTCTGTTGTTGCCGGTAGCGCTCGCGGGCGTAAAGCGGCGCTGGCCGCGAACGGGATTTGTGCTCTTGTGGACCGTGCCGGCCGGAGCACTGCTCATACTGCTCATCGCGCCGGAGCTGCGGAACCTGTATCCGCTGATGCCGTTGTCCATCCTGCTGATCGGGATCTCAATCGGCAGCTACCGCGTACACAGTTACGGATTGGGACGGACGCTCGGCTGCTTTGCGGTCGCGGCTTATACCTTGAACCTGGCGTTCTTTCCCGGCGCCGGAGCGTTGCACCGCGATTTCGTGTTTGGGCCGCTCTTTTCCAGCGCCGCCGTCGACGCCTACGTCGCGGCGCATGCCCCGGAGCGGCGGCTGATTGAGACGCTGAAGTCGCACCAACCCGTCTTGGGAGTGGCCGTGTTCGAATCGCCAAACATCGGCGCGTACGCGGGCCGGATCTTCACGAATTCCTGGCGGACGCCCGGGTTCCCGCAGCGCCTCTACGAGTCGTCGAACGCCGAATCAATGGACATCCTGGCCAGCGAGTTGAACCTCAACTACTTCGTTGCGTCCAAGGAAACGGAAGCGCGCCACCTGACCATCGTGCCAAGCCGCGAGTTTATCGACCGGTACACGGCGCCGGTCGCGTCTTTTGGCGACGCGGAGTTGCGTTTATGGAAACCGCCCGAACCCGGCACCGCTCCTCCGGAGCAGAGCTATGCCGGCCCCGGACGTCATGACGACCTCGACGCGGCCGTCCATTTCGAGGGCCGTTGGGCGCGCTTCGTAGATCAGCCCAAGGCCTACCGGGGTACGTTCGTCCACACGAACGACATGAGTTCTCATCTCGAGATCCGCTTCGAAGGACGCTCGATCCGACTGTTGTATGCCGCCGCTCCCAACCGCTGCAAGTCGAACGTGAGCTTCAGCTATGGAACGCCGCTCGATTTCGACGAGTACGCGGAGCGGACACAGTGGCAGGCCATCTCGCAGACATTCGAAGCGCCCACTCCCGGCAAAAACATTCTGATCCTGAAAATTGAAAACGGAGGCGGAGCATTGAACGCGTTCGCTCCCTGCCACCTCGACCTGGACGGCTTCATCGTGGAGTGAAAGGCCGGAAAGCGTAGCGAATGAAGCGCTCCCCTCGCTCATCCGAGGATAGACTTTCAGAATTACAGCGGCAGGCCGTTCCTCTTCCGCTCTTCCCGCTGCTTTGATATCCTCGCCTCGAGGCAGACAATGCACGGCGATTACCATGTTTTGTGGATGTGGATCGATAGCTTCATTTTGCTTCTGCTGTTCGTGCTGCTCGTCGTTGCTATCCGCGCGTGCGCGGCCGATGCCAGACGCCGGGGTAAGTCCCCGCTCCTGGTGACTCTCATGGTCCTGTTCTTCTTCCCTTTGGGGCTGATCGCGTGGCTCGTGTTCCGGCCTGACCCGCTGGACGCGACCAGAGCGCGGCGACGGTTCCGGCTTGAGACTCATCGGGTCTGATGAAGTGCGGCGCCTCGCGAGCGCGCTCGGAACCGCCGCGTGAGTGCCTGCGGAGCGTTCAGGCCGCGCGGGCATTACCATGAAAGTATGGACCTTCCTCCCGCCGAGGGCGCGGCGCAAACTGCTCAGCCCGTCGCGACCGCCAACCTGTCGCAGCCGATCTTCGATCTGGAAAAGCAGTATCTCCTGCAGAACTATGCCCGCTATCCGCTGGTGCTGACCCGCGGCAAGGGCTGCTGGCTCTATGACATCGACAAGAACCGCTACCTCGACCTGATCACCGGCATCGGCGTCAACGCGCTGGGCCACGCACACCCGCGCATCGTGAAGGTCATCCGCGATCAGGCCGCGCGGCTGATCCACTCGTCCAATCTTTACTATCACGAGTATCAGGGCGCGCTGGCGCGCAAGCTGTGCGAAACCAGCGGGCTGCAGCGCGTCTTCTTCTGCAACTCGGGCACGGAAGCGATTGAAGGCGCGATCAAGATGGTGCGCTCGCACGGCCACCACCTGAACCCGGAGAAGTACGAGATCATCTCGGTGGAAAACTCGTTCCACGGCCGGTCCATGGGGTCGCTCTCCATCACCGGGCAGCCGAAATACCAGGCGGATTTCCAGCCGTTGCTACCCGGCGTCAAGTTCGTGTCGGCCGGTGATGAAGCGGCGCTCTCCGCCGCTGTCAACGAGCGCACCGCGGGCATCTTCGCCGAGGCCATCCAGGGTGAAGGCGGCATCTTGCCGGCTCCGATCCAATGGCTGCGCAAGGCGCGCGAACTGGCCGACCAGCACAACGCGCTCCTGGTTTTCGACGAGATCCAGTGCGGCATCGGGCGTCCCGGCGTGCATTTCGCCTATCAACTGCATACGCCGGCCGTGATGCCTGACGTGGTCGCGCTCGCCAAGCCGATCGCCTGCGGGTTGCCGCTCGGCGCGATTATTGCCAACGAACGAGCCGCCGCGGCCATCGCTCCGGGCATGCACGGAACGACGTTTGGCGGTGGCCCTCTTGCCTGCCGCGTGGCGCTCGAGTTCTACGACATTCTGGACGAACTGCTGCCACAGATGCGCCGGGTTGGCGAGTACTTCTTCGACGGCCTGAGAAGACTGCAAAAGAAGCACGGCTTCGTCCGCGACGTGCGCGGCGCGTGCCTGATGATCGGCGTGGAGTTGGATTTCAATTGCGCCCACCTGGTAGCCGAAGGCATGAAGGAAGGGCTGTTGTTCAACGTGACGCACGGCAATGTCGTGCGACTCCTGCCGCCTTACATCTTCACGGAGAAAGAAGTGGACCGCGCGCTGAACGGTCTCGGCCGGGTATTCCGGCACGCTAAGCCGCTTCAGGCGTAGGCGCAACGGATCAGGATTGTGACTGCACCACCGGAGTCGCGGAGCGGGCGTCACGCGCGGCGGCGCGCACGAGGAACAGGCCGCCCATCATCAGTACGGCTCCCGCCCAGTAGGGAGCGCTCATGCCCACATGGTCGAACACCGCGCCCGCGAAGATCGGCCCGCCCACACGCGCCAGGCTGCTGAGCGAGGCGCTCACGCCCATCAACGTCCCCTGCTCGTGAGCTTCGGCCTGGCGGCTTAGAAGTCCCTGCATGGCGGGGCCGCCCAGCCCGTTGCCGACGGCGATGATGGCGATCGCGACGAACAGCCACCCGGCCGCCGGGCTCCAGGCGAGGACCGCGTAACCGATTACGGACAAAAACAGAGCCTCCGAGGCTAGCCGGCTCTCTCCCACCTTGGGCAGCATCTTCCGCACAACATAGCCCTGGATCACCACCGAGACGACGCCCAACCAGACCAAGATGCCCGCGTTTTGCGAGGGGGTGAGCCCGTAGCGGTTCAACGTGTACACCGCGAAATTCGACGTCAACCCGCTCATGGCGAATGCCAGAACGAAGAAACCCGGCAGCAGCCAGCGCAGAACAGGACGTTTGAGCGGAGCGGCAATGTGCCCGAGGGGATTCAAGTGGCGCAGGGTGAAACTCGCGCTTTTGCGTTTCTCCGGAGGCAGCGACTCCGGCAGAAAAAACAGCGCCGTAAGGAAGGTGATGAGTGAAACGCCGCCAGCGGCGAACGCGGGCGCCTGCAGGCTGATCTTGCTGAGAGCCCCTCCAAAAGCAGGGCCGAGGATAAAGCCCAATCCGAAAGCCGCTCCAATCATGCCGAAGTTCTTCGCGCGGTCCTCCGGCAGACTCCTGTCGGCGATGTAAGCCTGGGCAGTGGAGATGTTCCCGCCCGTCAGACCGTCCAGAATCCGGGAGGCGAACAACACCCACAGGCTGCCTGCCCAACCGAACAGAAAGTAGCCGAAGGCGGAGCCGAGGATACTGGTGAGCAAAACGGGCCGGCGGCCGACCCGGTCGGAGACCGCGCCCAGAACCGGCGTCGCCAGAAACTGCGCGGCCGAATAGGAAAGGCTGAGCAGGCCGACGGTCATTGCGTCCGGACGGTAGCTCCTGACGACATAAGGCACTACGGGGATCAGAATGCTCGCGCCGAGCAGATCCAGGAACACGATAAAGAAAGCCAGACCCAGCGCCTTGCGATCTGATGATTGAGTTTTCACAGGGGTGTGACCTCTATTGTCAGGGAACCGGACGGGGGAGAGTCAACTGGCGGGAGCGAACTAGCACGGGTCCGTGGTGGGGCGGACGCCCTCGTCCGCGGCCGGCCCCTTGGCCGGCCTCACCGGGTATCCTGGTGCGCCTGACGGACTAAGTTGAAGGCGGTCGTTTGCGAGCGGGATCCGTGAAGCAACCCCGCTGGAATAATGCCCAAGCACAGAGATGAAGGGCGACCAGGGGGTCGCCCGCGGACGAGGGCGTCCGCCCCACCATCCACCCTGATTACTTTGCCGGGCGCGGCCGCGGAGTAGCGTCTGCCTCGATCAGGCCCAGGCACCACTTCGTCGCTTCCAGCCACATCTTCTGCATGTCGGGCCGGTCCCACGACTCGGGCGTATGCCCAAAGGTCGAATAGAACACGCGCCCTTTGCCGTATTCCTTCATCCAGGCGACAGGGAAGTCCTTGTCGGTACGATGTACGCGCGGGTTCTTGAGGTCAAGCTTGTTCTCATCCAGGCGAGCGAGGACGCGGACCTTATCCCGCGAAAAATCCTTGGGCTGGTAGATCTCGTCCCAGGTCTTAAACGCCAGCGGGAAGTGCCTCATGATCGGGCTCTCGGGATCCTCCACGATCACCGGAGCCTCGAAGGTCATCCAGGGGTGCTCGTCGAAGTAGGCGCCCGTCATCTCGCCGTATTCCGGCCATTTATAAAACGTGTCGATCGCGCTGTGAACGCCCAGGAAGCCCTTGCCATCTTCCTTCACGAAGGAGATCAGCGCGGCCTTCTGCTCGTCGTCCATGTCGAGTTCACCGGTGGTGTAGAAGGCGACGGCGTCGAAATAGTCAAGGTTCTTACCGTTAACGGGCAGCTTTTTCTTGGTGATTAACTGCGTGTCGGTCTTGATGTAGGTATCCCACAAGGCCGATTCGCGGCCGAGATTCGAGAGGGTCGCCATGGCCTGCGAAGTGGAGTCGTGCTGCCAGCCCTTCACGGCGCCGATCACGAGCAGGCGCTTTCGCTTTGCCTGGGCTTGCAGCGGGTTGGAGATCGGCGCGCTCAGGCCGACCAGAATCAGAATCGCGATGAGTATTCGAATTGGTTTCATGGGGTTCGCTCCGGGTCGCGGCCATCATATCATCTCGGCGCGCTGTGGCAGGCGTGCGCCGCATCAGCGCGCCGAAATACATTGCGGACGGCTTAGGCAATCTCCTGGTACTCCAGTTAAGCCATTGCCGCTGAATGCCTTAGTCCCATAGAAATTCCCTTTGGACCCTATGAATTATTTCGTTCCAGCCGGGCGCGCCCGGCGATGTACCATGTTTTCAACCCCAGTTTGGTTTAGACCACGTAGGAGTACCCCATTCGTGTTGCGGAGAATCTGTCTTTCTCTACTGACGTCCCTTGTGTGGACATCGTTCGCTCTGAACGCTCAGTCTCCAGTGAGCCTCGACGCCAGGCTGAAGGCGCTTGAAGAATCCACGAAAGCGGCGCAATCGTCCGGCGATAATGCCTGGATGCTGGCCAGTTGCGCGCTGGTTTTATTCATGACCGGGCCGGGATTGGCCCTGTTTTATGGCGGTCTGGTCCGCCGGAAGAACGTACTCTCCACCATGATGCACAGCTTCGTCCTCATGGTTCTGGTGACGCTCTTATGGGCCGTGGTGGGCTACAGCCTCGCGTTTGGGGAAGGGAATTCGTTTGTCGGAGGTTTTCAATACGCGTTCATGCACGGAGTGGGCACGGCACCGAATGTCGACTATGCGCCGTCCATCCCGCACCTGACGTTCATGGTCTTTCAGTTGATGTTCGCTATCATCACGCCCGCGCTGATTTCCGGCGCATATGCCGAGCGAATGAAGTTCTCGACGATGCTGGTCTTCACGACGCTCTGGATGCTGGTGGTTTACTTTCCCATGGCGCACATGGTGTGGGGCAAAGGAGGCTTGCTGAACGCGGCGCTGGGCGGGAGGATTCCCTGCCTGGACTTCGCGGGCGGAACCGTAGTACACATCACGTCGGGCATCTCCGCGCTGGTCGCCGCGCTGGTGCTGGGGCCGCGCAACGGCTACCAGCGGGAACCGATGAAGCCGCACAATCTGGTGCTGAGCGTGATCGGAGCCTGCATGTTGTGGTTCGGCTGGTTCGGATTCAACGCGGGCAGCGCGCTGAACGCCTCGGGCCTGGCATCCAGCGCTTTTGTGGCGACGCACTTCGGCGCGGCCGCGGCCGCGGCCGGATGGATCCTGGCTGAGTGGCTGCACAACGGCAAGGCGAGCATGCTCGGCGGGATCTCCGGCTGCGTGGCCGGATTGGTCGCCATCACGCCGGCTTCCGGGTTTGTGCAGCCGATGCCGGCGCTGATTATCGGATTTCTGGCTGGCATTTTCTGTTTCTTCATGGTGACTTTCGTGAAGATGCGGCTGGGCTATGACGACGCTCTCGACGCGTTCGGCGTACACGGCGCGGGCGGAACGCTCGGCGCCCTGCTGACCGGAGTATTCGCCACCAGCCGTGTGAACCCGATTCTGAAGAACGCCGCCGGGGCCACGCTGCCGTCCGGCCTGCTCGAAGGCAACGCCGCGCAACTCGGCAACCAGGCAATCGGCGTGCTCATCGCGCTGGCTCTGGGCGCGGCGGGCAGTTTCGTCTGCCTGAAGGTTGCCGGCCTGCTTTGCGGCCTGCGGCCGGACGCCGACCAGGAAGAAATCGGCCTCGATCTGAGCATGCACGGAGAAGAAGGCTACAATTTGGATGCATAGCGTTCCAAGTCAGAACGGAGATCCACCATGAAGAAGATTGAAGCCGTAATTCAGCCTTTTAAGCTTGAAGATGTCAAGAATGCCCTGAAGGCAATTGGCGTCGATGGGATGACCATTATCGAGGTTCGGGGCCATGGACGCCAGAAGGGCCACAAAGAGGTTTATCGCGGCCAGGAATACCAGGTGGACCTGTTGCCGAAGGTAAAGCTCGAGCTTATCGTCGCCTCCGCGCGTGTCGATGAGATCGTACAGACGCTCTCGAATGCCGCGCGAACCGGCAAGATCGGCGATGGCAAGATTTTTGTCTACACCGTCGAGGAGGCGATTCGAATACGCAATGACGAGCGCGGGGAAGCAGCTCTCTAACGAGTTCCTGGACGGCTGGAGGGCCAGGTTTCTCGAAACCGGTGACGCTCAATCCGTCTGGAAAGCGAGGACGGCCTACGTCGACACGGCGGTCCTCGAAGCTCACGCAGCAGCGCTCCTGCCCGCCTTTCAGGAGGATTTCGCACTGCTGGCTGTCGGCGGTTACGGCCGGCGGGAACTCTTCCCCCATTCTGATATCGATCTGTTGCTGCTCACCCGCAGCCCGCTGGTACACTCCTCGTCGAAAGCAGCGATCTCGGAGTTCGTTCGCCGTTTGTGGGATGAGGGCATGCGCTGCAGCCAGTCGGTCCGTACCCTGGACGAGTGCGTGGCGCTCCACGACGGCAATCTGGAACTGACGATCAGCCTGCTGGACGAGCGGTTGCTGACCGGCGACCTGGCGCTCCACACGCAGTTACAGGAGCGCTTCGGGCGCTTTATCAACGCGGAGCGAAAAGAAATCGTCCGGCTGCTCTGCAAAGCCACGCGTTCCCGCCACGCCAAGTTTCACCAGACCATCTATCGCTTGGAACCGGACGTCAAGGAGGCTCCCGGCGGATTGCGCGACGTCCACACGGCGCGCTGGCTGCCCCGTTTGCGCGACGGCGAAGTGCCCGCTACTCTCGATCCTCATCCGGCGGCGCACGTGTCATCGGTGCGCACATTCCTGCATTTCCGTTCCGGCCGCGACCAGAATCTGCTCGACTTTGAATCGCAGGACGCGCTCGCCGCCACGCCGTTTTCTCCCTGGCGCGACCCGGCGGAATGGATGAGAGCCTGGTACCGCAACGCCCACTCCATCTGGCTGGATATTCAATCGGAATTGGAGACGAGCGAAAAGCTGGAGCGGTCGATGCTGGCGAACTTCCGCGACTGGCGCTCGCGGCTCTCGAACAGCGAATTCACGGTCTCGCGCGACATGGTCTTTCTGCGCAATCCAGCGGAGTTGGAGGTTGACGCGGAGTTGCCGTTACGGCTGTTCCAGTTCGTTGCCCGGCATGGCGTCGCCCCGGCGCGCCAGACCGAGCAGCGGGTGTCGGCCCATTTGGCGAAGTGGGCGCGGAACTACAGGACGCACCCTCCGCAAGCCAAGTGGTGGCGCGAAATGCTCTGCCTGCCATCGGTCTCGCTCGCCATGCGCTCCATGCGGGCCTGCGGATTCCTGGGCGCGATTCTGCCGGAGTGGGAGCGGGTCGAACACCTGGTGGTGCGCGATTTCTATCATCACTACACCGTGGACGAGCACACCATCGTTACGCTCGAATCGCTCGAAGAACTCGCCGATGCGAAGTCTGGCCCCACGCTCCGCTTCGTGCCCCTGCTGGAGGAAAGCCGGGAAGAACTTTGGATGTTGCGGCTCGCGCTGCTGTTCCATGACCTGGGCAAAGGCACAGGCGGTAATCATGAAGTCGAGTCGGTCCGTCTCGCTAAGGAATTCCTCCTCCGCAGCAATTTTGGAGAGGTAGAGAGCGCAACAATCCTCTTCCTGATTCAGCGCCATCTGGATCTCTCAACGTTGCTACAGAGCCGCAACCTCTCCGATCCAGCTACGGCGCGCTACTCGGCTGAACTCACTTCCACGGAAGAACGTCTCCGCTTGTTGACGCTGATGACTCTGGCGGACATCAATGCGGTCAACCCGTCGGCGCTGACACCCTGGCGTCTGGAACAGCTATGGCGTCTCTACCGCGTGACACAAAGTGAGCTGAGCCGGGAACTCAGCACGAACCTCGAACCGGAGACTCCGCCCGTCTCGCCAGCAGAGAACCCCGAACTCGCGGAATTCCTTGATGGGCTCCCGAAACGTTACCTGTTCACGCACTCGCTGGAGCAGGCCGCCGCGCAGTCCAAACTCTACACGCTGGCTCTCGAACAAAGCGCAGCGCTGCACATTGAAAAGCGCGACGGCTTTTACCATCTGTCGGTCGTGGCGCAGGACCGGCCGTTCCTGTTCGCTTCCGTGGCGGGCGGGCTGTCGAGCTTCAACCTCAATATCCTGAAGGCGGAAGCCTTCCACAACCGCCACGGTTATATCGCCGACACCTTCGTCTTCTCTGATCCGGGCAAGAATCTGGAATTGAATCCTCCCGAGCTGGAGCGGTTGCGTTCGATGCTTCGCCGCGTCATTTTGAGCGAGGTGCGCGTGGAACAACTGCTGCAAGGCCGTCCCGCGAAAGCGGCGCCCTCGCGCTCCAGCAAAGTGGAGCCGCAGGTCGCGCTCGACTCAACGACTTCGGAAGCAGCCACGCTGTTCGAAGTCGTCGCCCAGGACCGGCCCGGTTTGCTCTACAGCCTCGCCTCGGCCATATCGCGCTCCGACTGCAATATCGAAGTGGTTCTGGTCAACACCGAAGCACATCGCGCCATCGACGTTTTTCACGTGACGCAGAGCGGCCGGAAGCTGGATGAAGCGCAGGCGCGCCACGTCCGCGAAACGCTGCTGGCCGCCGCGGAGGGTTAACGACTTTTTGTAGAAACCGAGAACCGCTAAAGTGAGCGGTTTTGGGTAGTGGGTCAGTTTCCGAAATCGTCCGCCCCGCGACACGCCACAAGAAAGGAACCGGTCGAGCTGCGAACGCTTATCTGCCTGCTTCGCGGCTGCGCGGGACCGAATCGAAACCCCGGGTTTTCCTACTCTCGATCTTCTAGCGAAGGAAAATCGAAAACGTAAAATCTTACGGTCTTCTAAAATATCCCATTTAGAATCAATGGCTTGAAAATAGAAACCGTAAAGTTTTACGGTTTCGCATTTTAGCCCGGGGTCAATTCCCGGTATCGCGGCCATCCTAGCTTGGTTCACTTGTGCCTTGCAGCCGTGGAGTACCGGGGTTGTGTCAGATGTGCAGACTGACCCACTACTCGGTTTTGGCATTTCTGCCGGAGGGCTAACGCTCGCCGCGAAACTGGTACACGTCGCGTGTGCCGGCCGCCACACCGGCCAGTTTCAGATAGATCAGCAGTTGGTACTTGTGGTTGATCAGGTGTTCCAGGTTGCCGAGTAGCAGCGTCAGCAACAGCTCACCCTCGGGCACAAAAACGGTGGGAACCCGGCAGGCCAGGTCAGAATCCTGCAATAGCGACATGCCCTCGTCGATGCAAGCGGCATAGTCCGCGATGCGGCGGCGAGCTTCGTCCGTGCCGCAGAGATGGTTCACGGGCAGGGCCTTCAATCGCTCAAAGTGTGCCAGCGCCTCGGGACGAACGGCGTAAAGCACGGCGCAGAATCCCGCCAGACATTCGAGCATGTGCCCCATCAGCCAACCGACGGGACGGGCGTCCGGGATCGGCGGTGTCCAATCAAGTGGGAGTTCCGGAAGCAGGTCCAGCAAGTGGGTCGATCTCTCGATCTCTTCCCGGATCTTCTCAAGGAGCGCGGAACATAGCGGCTGCAGCATTCCTTTGTTGTAGCGCAGAGGTGCGGGCAGGCCGTGCGGTGGCAAGCTGCCGACGCATCGAACCCCGCAAGCACCACTCCCTCCCTCCCGGCCGCGCTCCATTCAGCCGGCGACAACTTCGCGCAGGGCTTCGAGCGCCGTCAAGCATTGGTCCCGCGTCACATCATAGTGAGTCACAGCCCGCATCTGCCGGGCGTCGATGGGATTGATCAACACGCCGCGATCTTTCAAACCGGCGCTGATCTGCTGTCCGGTCATACCTGTAGAGGATACGTCGAAGATGACAATGTTGGTCTGGGTCTTCGCAGGCCAGGCCTGCACGCGCGGAGTCGCGGCGAATCCCTCGGCCAGCAGCCTGGCGTTGGCGTGATCCTCAAAGAGCCGCTTCGGCATGATTTCGAGCGCAATCAGGCCCGCCGCGGCGAGCACGCCCACCTGCCGCATCCCGCCGCCGAGACGCTTACGGTAGAGCCGGCCTTTGTCGATCAGCGCGCGCGGTCCGGCGAGCATCGAACCCACCGGCGCGCCCAATCCCTTCGACAGGCAGAACATCACCGTGTCGGCTTTGCGGCACATTTCGCTCACCGGCAAACCCGTCACGACGGACGCATTGAAGATGCGCGCGCCATCGAGGTGCACGCCGACTCCGCGCTCGTGCGCCCGGTCGCAGATGGCGTCGAACACATCCTGCGGGTACACCGTGCCGCCGCCCATGTTGTGGGTGTTCTCCAGCTCGATGCAACCAGTCTGTGCGGAGTGCGTATCGAACGGCCGGTAATGCGGCTCGATCTTCTCCCAACTCAGAATGCCGTCGTCGCCCTCGACCGTGCGGATCAGGCAGCCCGAGAACCAGGCCGTCATCGACAGCTCGTAGTTGAGCAGATGCCCGCGGACATCGCAGATCACTTCCTGGCCATGTTCGGTAAGGAGCTTGACGCCG
>Ga0302320_10003053_pt1 | contig 39089 bp, 43 predicted proteins | sample Bog_T0_3_FD_202130 | JGI IMG/M metagenome (GOLD analysis project Ga0302320, IMG submission 202130) | Peat permafrost microbial communities from Stordalen Mire near Abisko, Sweden - Bog_T0_3 | ecosystem: Environmental > Terrestrial > Soil > Wetlands > Peat | place: Sweden: Abisko, Stordalen Mire... | reverse complement strand
CGGCGAAAGGCGCGCCTCCCAGGCGCGGATCGCCGCGTCGAGCTCCGGCTCGCGCCGCCGCCGCGCGGCAAACGTCGCGCGCTCGCTTGGCTCGAGCGTGCCGAGGGCGAACTCGGCGGCGGCGAAATCGTCGTCCGGCGAGAGGGTCATGATTCCAGACAATCCCGCAATTGCATCAGGCTGCGGCGCAGCCAGGTCTTGATCGTCGCCGTCGGCGCGCCGAACCGCCGCGCCAGCGCGTCGCGGCTGAAGCCGCGATAATAGGCGAGCAGCACCGCTTCGCGCTTGTCGGCGTCGAGGGCGCCGAGGCAGGCGAGCAGCGCGGCGAGCCGCTCCGAGCGCGCCCGACCCGCCAGCGGATCGACCGTCTCGGCGGCGGGCTCGAACCCTTCCGGCATCTCTTCAAGCGACGTCGGACGGATGCGCCGCACTTCGTCGAGCGCGCGGTTGCGGGCGATGGTCGCCATCCAGGCGAGCGGCGATCCCTTGGCGAGGTCGAATTCACCCGCCTTTTCCCAGATCCGCACATAAGCCTCCTGCAGCGCCTCGCCGCTGGCGTCGCCGCGGGTCAGGATGCGCGCGACGACGCCGTAGAGAACCGCGTGGGTCGCGCGATAGAGCGTCGCAAAGGCCGCGGCGTCGCGCGCCGCAACGCGACCGAGCAGCTGGGCGAGATCGTCGCCCGCCGCCGCGGAATCCGTCGCCTTGGGCGTCTCTTCTGCGGTGGACATCGCGCAAATCTAGGACGCGCTCGCGTGGGAAGCAAAACGGGCGTCCCAAGGGACGCCCGCTCGCCGCTCGAACATGAGCTCGCGACCCATCCTCAGCCGGGAATCAGCACCTTGTCGATGACGTGGATGACGCCGTTCGACTGTAGCACGTCGGGGATGGTGATGCGCGCGACGTCGCCCTTGGCGTCGGAGACCGTCAGCGCCGATTTGCCCATCCGCGCGAAGGTCAGGTCTTCGCCCTGCACGGTCTTGAGCGTCAGCTTGCCGCCCATTTCGTCGATCTTGCCGGCGATGTCGGCCGCGGTCATGTGGCCGGGCACGACATGATAGGTGAGGATCGCCGTCAACTTGTCCTTGTTCTCCGGCTTCAGCAGCGTTTCGACCGTGCCCTTGGGCAGCGCGGCGAACGCTTCGTTGGTCGGCGCGAAGACCGTGAACGGGCCGGGGCCTTCGAGCGTGTCGACCAGGCCGGCGGCTTTCACCGCGGCGACCAGGGTGGTGTGGTCCTTCGAGTTGACCGCGTTCTCGACGATGTTCTTGGTCGGATACATCGGCGCGCCGCCGACCATCACCGTCATGGCGGCGTAGACCGGGGCGATCGCCAGCGGGGCGGCGACGGCGAGGCCGGCGGCGAGCGCGATCGCGCCGAGCGAGATTTTGGAATGCATGTTGGTCTCCGTGTCCTTGGGCCCGAAGGCCTTCCTTGGTCGTCCCTTCGAACGGGACGTGAGGAGATACGGGCCGCCCTCGCCGAGGTTTCAGCCCCGGCGAAAGAAATCTTCGCCCGCCGCCGGCGTGAAACTTTCTCGAGCCCGCTCCGTAGAGACCTGGAGCGCGCTCGCGCGCGCGGGAGACTCGATCATGTCTGCAGCCGAACGCGCCTTCCGCCCCGGCGCCCAACGGGTCGTCCTGCGCCATTCCGCGCTGACGCGGATCTGTCACGGGATCAACGCGGTCTGTTTCTTCGCCCTGCTGATGAGCGGACTGCAGATCTTCAACGCCCATCCGACGCTCAATTTCGGCCAGACGACCGATTTCGCCCGGCCATTGCTGTCGCTGGCGCCAGACGGGTTCCCGTCGTGGGCGACGCTGCCCGAGGCGCAGGATCTCGCTGTCGGCCGCCGCTGGCACTTCTTCTTCGCCTGGGCGCTGGCGCTCAACGGCGCGGTCTATCTCGCCGACCTGCTGCTGCGCGGCCGTATCCGCCGCCTGTGGCCGAGCGCCAGCGATCTCGCCAGCATCCCGCACGCAATCGTCGAACACGCGCGGCTGCGTTTCCCCAAAGGCGACGCGGCGCTCAGCTACAACGTGCTGCAGAAGCTCGCCTATCTCGCCGCGATCGCCGCCTTCCCGCTGCTGATCCTCGCCGGCCTGACGATGTCGCCGGCGATCGACGCGGCCTTTCCCTGGCTGGTCGATGCGTTCGGCGGCCGGCAGTCGGCGCGCGCCGTGCATTTCCTGCTGGCGAGCTTCCTGGTCGCCTTCGTCGCCATCCATCTGGCGATGGTTGTCCTCTCAGGCCCAATCAACAACATCGTGTCGATGATCACCGGCCGCTATCGGATCGAGGAGGAAGGCCATGACGCGTGAGACGAAGCTCACTCGCCGCGAAACGTTGCTGAAGCTGATCGCCGGCGGCGGCGCGCTGTCGCTTGCCGGCTGCGGGCTCGACGCGCGCTCTCCCGCCGCGCTCGCCGTGCTCGAAAAGGCCGAGACGCTGACCCGTCTCGCCCAACGCGCGCTGCTCGCGCCGCGCGAGGCGCTGGCGCGCGAATATCGGCCGCAGGACATTTCGTCCTATTTCCGCCCCAACGGCTCGACCGCGCCCGACGACGCCGATTACCAGGACGCGGCCGCCATCGGCTTCGCCGACTGGCGGCTCGAGGTCGGCGGCCTGGTCGACAACCCGCTGAAGCTGTCGCTCGCCGACTTGCGCGCGTTTGCCCCGCGCACGCAGATCACCCGCCACGATTGCGTCGAAGGCTGGAGCTGCATCGCGCAATGGAAAGGCGCGCGGCTCGCGAGCGTGCTGGCGGCGGCGCGGCCGAAGCCTGCGGCGCGCTTTATCGCCCTGTTCTGCGCCGACACGCTCGAACAGTCGCTCGACGGCAATGGCCGCTATTACGAGACGATCGATCTCGTCGACGCCGCGCATCCGCAGACGATCCTGGCCTATGAGATGAACGGCGCGCCGCTGCCGGTCGAGCACGGCGCGCCGCTGAGGCTCAGGGTCGAGCGCCAGCTCGGCTACAAGATGGCGAAATACGTGATGCGCATCGAGGCGATCGACGGCTTCGCCGCGCTCGGCCGCGGTCGCGGCGGGTTCTGGGAGGATCGCGGCTACGAGTGGTACGCCGGAATCTAGCGTCGCCCGCGGTCGTGGGTCAGTTTGAACGATTGTTTTGCGCCGATTGCGGCCAGCCCCAGCCGTGGATGCTTTGCTCGAAAGCGGATGCCCGGCCACCGCGGCCGCCAAGAGAGAAGCCCGCCGGGTCGCGACGGGCTTCGATGTCTTGAACCTGACCCTTGAGCGGGCGGGTTGCGATTACATCTGGTGGTAGGTGAGCTTGCCGTCCGCGTTCTTCGCCCAGACGTACCAGACGAAGTCCATTGAGGTTCGGTCGCCCTTCTTGTCGTAGGAGATGTCGCCGAGCACGGTCTTGAACGCCATGCCCGAGTGCATGACGTCGGCGACCTTGTGCGGGTCGGTCGAGTTGGCCTTCTCGATCGCCTGCTTGATGATCTGCATCGCGGCGTAGGAGTAGAGCGTATAGCCTTCCGGATCGTAGCCCTTGGCCTTGAACTCGGCGACGACGTCCTTGGCGGCCGGGTTGTCGCGCGGCTCGGGGCCGAACGACATCAGCGTGCCTTCGACGCCGGGGCCGCCGATCGAGGCGAACTCGTTGTCGGTGATGCCGTCGCCGGAGATCATGATCGTCTTCATGCCCTGGTCGCGCATCTGACGCACGATCAGGCCGCCTTCGGTGTGCAGGCCGCCCCACATCAGGTAGTCGGCGCCCGCGGCCTTGATCTTGGAGACGATCGCCGAATAGTCCTTCTCGCCGACGTTGACGCCTTCGTAGAGGACTTCTTTCTTGCCGCCGGCGTTCATGAAGCCGCGCGCGGCGTCGGCGAGGCCCTGGCCGTAGGGGGTCTTGTCGTGGACGATGGCGATCTTCTTGTCCTTGAGATCGCCGAGCGCGAGATCGGCCCACAGCTTGCCCTGCTGGTCGTCGCGGCCGCAGGTGCGGAAGGCGTCCCACAGCTTGCGATCGGTGACCTTGGGGTTGGTGGCCGAGGGGGTGACGAAGAGGACGTCGTTGTCGGCATAGACTTCGGAAGCCGGGATGGTCACGCCGGAGTTGAAGTGGCCGACGACGAAGTGGACGCCGTCGCCGACGAACTTGTTGGCGACCGAGACGCCTTGCTTGGGATCGGAAACGTCGTCGCCCTGCTCGAGCTCGATCTTCTGACCGAGAATGCCGCCCGCCTTGTTGAAGTCCTCAACCGCCTGACCGACGCCATTGGTCAGCTGCGCGCCGAACGAGGCGTTCGGGCCGGTGATCGGCCCGGCGACGCCGAACTTGATCTGCGCGTCCGCCGCGCTGGCCATGCCCAGGCCGGCGGCGAGCACGAGACCCGTCAACCAGTATTTCTTCATACTACGCTCCCTGTGTTTGGGGCGCAGACAGCGCCCCCGAGGCGGAAACGATCCCACCTTAGGCAGGATCAAAGCGTGTTTTTCGGCGGGTGTCACCTGCTCACCGGGCGCTTTCGGGCGATTTCTCGCCCGCCGCGCCGAACGAGGTCAGCGCGCCCGCCAGATCAGGCCGACCCGTTCGAAGGCCCAGGAATATTGCGTCGCCATCTGCCGAGCCCGCATCCTCGCATAACCGACCCAGGCCGCGAGCAGCAGCAGCGCCAACGTGACGAGGTAGTAGTGGAGCGACAGCAGATCCTCCTGGAACAACGCGAAGTGCAGGAACTGCACGGCGGCGGCGAGGGCGACCGCCGCCGGAACGATGCGCCACCGCGGGCTCCAGCCGCTCGCCAGCGCCCGTCCGGTGGCGAAGGCGGCGGCGGCGCCGAGGGCGCTGAGGATGATGAATGCAAGGAGGCCGAAGTCGCTGTCGACCCACAGAAAGCCGGCCATCAATGGCCCCCCTCGAGATAAGCGGCGCGCACTTCCGGCCGCGCCAACAGTTCCTGGCCGGTGCCCTGCATAGTGATCACGCCGTTGACCATCACGTAGCCGCGATGCGCCAGCTTGAGCGCATGGAACGCGTTCTGCTCGACCAGAAACACCGTGATCCGCTGGTCACGGTTGAGTTCGGCGATGGCGTTGAAGATCTGTTTGACGATCAGCGGCGCCAGGCCGAGCGAGGGCTCATCGAGCAGCAGCAGGCGCGGACGACCCATCAGCGCGCGCGCGATCGCCAGCATCTGCTGCTCGCCGCCGGACAAGGTGCCGCCGCGTTGTTGGCTGCGTTCCTTGAGCCGCGGGAACATGGTGAAGACCTGCTCAAGGTCGTCTTCGAAATGAGCGAAATTGTCGACCGAGGCGCCCATCTGCAGGTTCTCGAACACCGTCATGCGCGGAAAGATGCGGCGGCCTTCGGGCGACTGGGCGATCGACATGCGCGCGATCTTGTGCGTCGGCATGTTGGTGATGTCCTGGCCGTCGAAGATGATCGAGCCGCGCCGCGCACGAGGTTTGCCGAAGATGGTCATCATCATCGTCGACTTGCCGGCGCCGTTGGCGCCGATCAGAGTGACGATCTCGCCTTCGCCGACGTCGATGTCGACGCCCCTGAGCGCCTGGATCTTGCCGTAGAAGGTCTCAACGCCGCGGATCGACAGCAGCGTCTTAGGCGCAGGGCCGACGCGCGGCGCGTCATGGCTGACAGTGGCCTGGCTCATCCGCCGATCTCCGCTTCCGCGCTGGCGAGTTCGTCGTCGTCGGCGACGCCGAGGTAGGCGGCAATGACCTTCGGATCGGTGCGCACCTCCTCCGGCGTGCCGTCGGCGATCTTGATGCCGTAGTCGAGCACGACGATGTGGTCGGAAATCTGCATGACCACCGACATGTCGTGCTCGATCAGCAGGATCGAAGTGTTGTGCTCCTCGCGGATCGAATGCAGCAGCTGGTTCAGCTCGAGCGACTCGCGCGGGTTGAGGCCGGCGGCGGGCTCGTCGAGACAGAGCAGCACCGGATCGGTGCACATCGCGCGGGCGATCTCGAGTCGCCGCTGCGCGCCGTAGGGCAGCTCGCCGGCCGGATCGTCGGCGCGGTCCAGCAGGCCGATCTTGTCGAGCCAGTACTTGGCCCGCTCGACCGCCGCGGTCTCGGCGGCGCGGTAGCTCGGCGCGCCGAACAGCCCCAGGATCGTGAAGCCGCTCGCCAGCATCAGCGAATTGTGATGGGCGACGATGAGGTTCTCGAGCGCCGTCATGCCCTGGAAGAGGCGGATGTTCTGGAAAGTGCGAGCGACCTTCGCCCGCCAGGCGATTTCGTTGCCCGGCATGCGCTCGAGCAGGAAGATTTCGGATCCTTCGCTGATCGCGTGCTTTCTGGCCGATCGCGTCAGCGCGTCGACCTGCGCCGCCGAGGCGGCGCCGAGACGAGCAAGCGCCAAGCGTCCTTCCGTCGGTTTGTAGAAGCCGGTGACGCAATTGAACACCGTCGTCTTGCCCGCGCCGTTGGGGCCGATCAGCGCGGTGATGTCGCCGCGGCCGACTTGGAACGTGAGGTCGTTGACGGCGACCAGGCCGCCGAAACGCATGGTGAGATGTTCGACGACCAGCAGGGGATTGGACTGCCACCGCATCAGCCGTGCCCCTCTTTGACCAGATCGCCGGACACAGCTTTTCGCTCCTTGAGGAAGATCGACGGCGAGCGGGTCGAGACGAAGCCGCGCGGCCTGACCACCATCATCACCACCATCGCCAGGCCGAACAGCAGGCCGCGATACTGGGCCGGATCAAAGCCGGGCATACCGAACGGCGCGACGAGCGTGGGCGGAAGCAACTGGAAGACGCGCAGCGCCAGCAACGCGACGATCAACGCCAGCGCGATCTGGGCGGCGAGGCGGCGCTGACGCACGACGCCGAAGATGAATACACCAACGCAGATCACGATCACGCCGGTGCCATCCGACATCACCGCGCGCAGGAAGTCGAGCTCGCGCAGCATCTCGAAGCCGCCGATCAGGAACACCGCGGCCAAGGCGACGCCGATCTGCGAGCCCATGCCGCCGAGGACGACGATGGCGAGGATGGTCGCCGATTCGTTGAAGGTGAAGCTCTCCGGGCTGATGAAGCCCTGCCGCACAGCGAAGAAGGAGCCGGCGAGTCCGGCGAAGAAGGCGCCGAGCGCGAAGGCGGTGAGTTTGGTGTTGGTAGTGTTAACCCCCAACGAACGACACGCGATCTCGTCCTCGCGCAGCGCCTCCCAGGCGCGACCGATCGGCAATCGGCGCAGGCGGATCGACACCAGGTTGGTGATCAGCGCCAGGCACAAGATCACGTAGTAGAGGAACATCTTGCCGTGCAGCGGCGAGTAATCCATGTGGAAGAATTTGTCGAAGCTGCTCGGCGTGTCGGCGAAGCGCAGGCCGAAGAAGGTGATCTTCGGGATTGAGGCGATGCCGGCGCCGCCGCCGGTGAAGGCGACCCAGTTGACGAGAATGGTGCGGATGATCTCGCCGAAGGCGAGGGTGACGATCGCCAGGTAGTCGCCGCGCAGACGCAGCACGGGAAAGCCGAGCATGACGCCCCACAGCGCCGCGAGAACGCCGGCGAGCGGCAGGCAGATCCAGAACGAAAGGCCAAAGGTCGTCGCCAGCAGCGCGTAGGAATAGGCGCCGACCGCATAGAAGGCGACGTAACCGAGATCGAGCAGGCCGGCGAGCCCGACCACGATGTTGAGGCCCCAGCCCAGCATCACATAGATGAGGATCTGGATGCCGTAGCTGTCGACCCATTTTAGCGAGCGGCCGGAGCCGAGGATCAGCAGCAACAACAGCGGATAGAGGAACAGCGCGGCGAGGCCGACCCCGGGCAGGCGTTTGGCGATCGTGGCGCGCCAGCCGACCGCTTCGGTCGATTTGACGACGCGTTCCTGTTTTCGACCTTCGGCGAAATTCAACGCCGCGAGGCGGCCGAAAAACGCCAGGAAGGCGAGGATCGCCACTGGCCACGGCCGCGGGATCGGGTGGAGCACGCCGTCCATGTCGGCGTCGGCGTGCAGGAACACAATCGGCATGCACAGCAAAACGACGAGGACGGCCGCGGCCGCCGCATCTTTGAGGCGCGCAGAGACGCCCACGGTCTCGGTGGTCATGGCGACGGCGGTCATCGTCAAACCTTCTCGATCTCAGGACGGCCGAGCAGGCCCGAAGGCATGAAGATGAGGGTGATCGCCAGGATCGAGAACGCGGCGACGTCCTTGTAGTCGGACGAGAAGTAAGCTGCCCAGAAGACTTCGATCAGGCCGATCGTCAGCCCGCCGAGGACCGCGCCGGGCAGCGACCCGATGCCGCCGAGCACCGCAGCGGTGAACGCCTTGACGCCGGGAAGGAAGCCGTCGGCGAAATTCACCACACCGTAATACATCATGTAAAGCGTGCCGGCGACCGCGGCGAGCGACGCGCCGATGACGAAGGTGATGGAGATGGTGCGGTCGACGTCGATGCCCATCAGCGAGGCCATTTTGCTGTCTTGTTCGCAGGCGCGTTGCGCCCGCCCCAGCGCCGTCTTCTGCACCAGCCACCAGAAGCCGACCAGCAGGATCCCGGTGACGACCATGATGACGATCTGGCGGTATTGCAGCACGATCTGATGGCTGGCGCCGCCGACGTTGATGAAGTTGGTGAACATCGGCGGCACCGGCTTGTTGCGCGGGCCTTGGACCACCTGAACGAAGTTCGACAGGAATGTCGACATGCCGATCGCCGAGATCAGCGGCGCGAGACGAAACGAACCGCGCAGCGGGCGGTAGGCGATTCGTTCGATCGTCCAGTTCCACACCGAGGTCAGCACCATGCCGCCGATCAGCACGATGACGAAGGCGACCGGCAGCGAGGCGACGCCGACAACCTGCGACAGGACCAGGAAGATGAGGAGCGCGATGAAGGCGGAGAGCATGAACACGTCGCCGTGGGCGAAATTGATCATGCCGATGATGCCGTAGACCATCGTGTAGCCGATGGCGATCAGGCCGTAAATCGATCCGAGCGTCAGCCCGTTGATGAGCTGCTGCAGGAAATTGTCCATACTGCGACGCGCCCCCTGAAGTTCACCTTATCGATGCAGGAACCGCGCCATTGCTCACCGTCCGACCAGTGGTGGTTGGCCGCCCGTCGCCCTGGGTTGCGCGCCGCCGCGCGCAACAGTTCCCCCCGACGACATTAGCGGGCGCGCGCGCGCGCGGCAATCGCCGGATTTGTTTTGATCCTCAACCCCTTTGAGGGCCGCCGCCGCCCTCGCGGCCGTCGGCGCCTTCGGCCGTTGCGGCGCCGTTCGCTGCGGGTCAGTCGGGCGGAGGGGCGCAATTTCCAACGAAAATGGCGTTGTCCCCGGCCGGCCCGAACAAGAATCGGCGAGGCGAGTCGGGACTTTTCGAACGAACTTGCGCCGCGCCGGCGAACGGGCGTCGGCGAGGCTATCGGAGCGGATCGGCGAAGCGTGGACGTCGGCCAAGGCGTGAATTTTCGCCGTCGGCGATGAGGTTCACTCGGCCGCTGCCGCGGAAAGCGCGCCGTTCCGGCGAGCGTTCCGCCGCCGCGGCGTCGCGGACAGGCTGCCTGCGGGGGCGCGCGTCGCCGCGGCGGCGACCAAAATTGGATCGTTTGGCGCCGCTTTCGTAGGCAATTCGCGCCTTTCGACGCCGCATCAGCGGCGGCGATTCCGGCATGGAACTTGCGCTTCCGAAAGTGCGATGCGAAAGCCTCGGTTAAGCTTTCGCGTGCGCAATGAGGAATCGGCGGACGCGCGAGCCGCAGCCACGGTCGAGTCGTTCCGCCGCAGCCCGGAGGGCCGCGCTATGGCGTCACGCGTTTCCGAGGACTTCGTTCGCCAGCTGCAGGGGTTCTGCCTGACCACCGCCGAAATTCTCTATCGGCTGCCCGATCACCTGTCGCTGTTGCAGACTTACGTTTGGCAGGACTACGACTTGGCGCCGGAATTCCCGGCGCTGCACAAGTTCCTCGATTTCTGGAACATGTCGCTCGACGGTCCGCTTCATTCGGTCCGCGTCGCCCGTGTCCGGCTGGTGGGCCCGGCCGAGATCCGTACGGTCAGGGCGCAGTTCGCGCTGCACTGAACGCCGCTCGCGTCCGTCAGATCAGCCGCAGGCCCTTCAAGCTCGCGTGGCCGTCGCGGCCGACGATGATGTGATCGTGGACGGCCACGCCAAGCGGCTGGGCGACGGCGATGATGTCGAGCGTCATCTTGACGTCCTGGGTCGACGGCGTCGGGTCGCCGGACGGGTGATTGTGAACGAGGATGACCGCAGTCGCCGACAATTCAAGGGCGCGGCGCACGACTTCGCGCGGATAGACCGGAGTCTGGTCGACCGTGCCGACGCCCTGACTCTCGTCGGCGATCAGTCCGTTCTTGCGATCGAGAAACAGCACGCGGAACTCCTCGCGCGCGTCGAACGCCATGGCCGTGCGGCAATAGTCGATGACGGCGCTGAACGAGCCGACCGGCAGCCGCTTGCGCGCGACGCCCTTGGCGAAGCGCTTCGCGCCCGCCTCGACGATCTTGAATTCGGCGATGGCGCCCTGGCTCATGCCCTCGACCTCGGCGAGCCGCGCCGGCTCGGCGGCGATCGCTTCGGCGAAGGAGCCGAAGCGAGCGATCAGCGTCTTGGCGAGCGGTTTGACGTCGCGGCGCGGGATGGCGCGAAACAGCACCAGCTCGATGAGCTCGTAGTCGGCGACCGCTTCGGACCCCGCCTGCAACAGGCGCTCGCGCAGACGCGCGCGGTGGCCGTGGTAGTGGGCAGGCCCGTCGGTGGCCGGTCGCCCGTTCATCGCGCGTAAGGCGGATGCTCAAGGCCGGCCGGCGAGGCGGTGAAGATTTCCGCTCCCGTCTCGGTCACGCCGATCGTGTGCTCGAATTGCGCCGACAGCGAGCGGTCGCGCGTCACCGCCGTCCAGCCGTCGGCGAGAACCTTCACCCCGAAGCCGCCGATGTTGATCATCGGCTCGATGGTGAAGAACATGCCCGGGCGCAACGGCGCGCCTTCGCCGCGCTTGCCGACGTGCAGGATGTTCGGCTCGTCGTGGAACAACTGGCCGAGGCCATGGCCGCAGAAGTCGCGCACCACCGAGCAGCGCTCGCTCTCGGCGTAGCTCTGGATCGCATAGCCGATGTCGCCGACCGTCGCTCCCGGCTTGACCGCGGCGATGCCGCGCCGCAGGCACTCGTAGGTGACGTCGATCAGCCGCATCGCGCGGCGCGGCGCCTCGCCCGCCACGTACATGCGGCTCGCGTCGCCGTGCCAGCCGTCGACGATCAGCGTCACGTCGATATTGAGGATGTCGCCGTCGCGCAGCGGCTTGTCGTCCGGGATGCCGTGGCAGACGACGTGGTTGATCGAGGTGCAGATCGACTTGCGGAAGCCGCGATAGAGCAGGGGGGCCGGATAGGCGCCGTGGTCGCGCGCGAACTCGTAGATGAACCTGTCGAGCGCGTTGGTCGTCACGCCGGGATTGACCCGCTCGGCGAGCCGGTCGAGCGCCTCGGCGGTCAGGCGGCCAGCCTTGCCCATGCCGGCGAAGCCCTCCGGGCCGTGCAGCTTGATGTGGCCGCTGCGTCGGCTGTGCGACTGAGCGGAATCGATGAAGGTCATGAACGATCCTCGGCAGGGGGGCGGGCGACGCGCCCCAGACTGTCGTTCATCTAATACGCCTTCGTCACAAGGCAATACAAGCCGCGGCGGAGGCGGGCTCGGCGCTCGCCGGGCTGATTTTGGCGCGAGGCTGGCGGGCGCCGCGCCGCCCGTGCTAGACCGCCGGCGTCGTGCTGAAGCGAGCGTCGATGTCCCGGGACAATCTCGTCGAATCCGCGCCCTTCGGCGCCTATGCGCCGTCGGGACTGCTCAAGCTGACGCTTGCCGCGACGCGCCGGTGCTCGACGAGCTGGCTGGGCAAGCGCATCGCCTTCCTGGTGCGCGGCCTGGCGATGCGGGGCCTGCGCGGCCGGCCGGTCGACGTCGTCTCGCTCGGCGCGCGCATGCGCCTCTACCCTCACAACAACAACGCCGAGAAGCGGCTGTTGTTCACGCCGCAATATTTCGATCCGCGCGAGCGGGCGTTTCTCGCCGAGCGGCTGAAGGGCGACTTCGTCTTTCTCGATGTCGGCGCCAGCGTCGGCGGCTACGCGTTGGCGATCGCCGCGATCGGCGGCCCCCGCGCGCGCATCCTCGCCGTCGAGCCGTTGCCGGCCTTGTTCGAGCGGCTCGCCTACAACATCGGCCAGAGCGGCTTCGCCAACGTCAAAGCGGTGTCTTGCGCCTTGGCCGACGTCGACGGCGAGGTGACGCTGTTCGTCAACACCCACAATCAGGGCGAGTCTTCGGTCCGGATCGTCAGCGCCGAGGCGCGCGTCGAGCAGATCCCGGTGCGCGCGAAGACGCTGCTGACCTTGGCGCGCGAAGAAGGCTACGCGAAGATCGATGCGATCAAACTCGACGTCGAAGGCGCGGAGGATCTGGTGCTCGATCCGTTTCTGAGTGCTGCGCCGCGCGCTCTGTGGCCGCGGCTCATCGTCATGGAGTTCGCGTTGCTCAGAGTCGGGGCGCAGCTCGAGCAGCGGCTGCGCGGGCTCGGCTACCGCGAAATCCTGCGCACCGGAGAGAACGTCGCCTACGAGCTTGCGGATGAGGAGACGCCAGCATGAGCGAGAAGATCGTCACCGCGGCCGTTCTCGTCATCGGCGACGAGATCCTGTCCGGCCGCACCAAGGACCGCAACATCGGCTATATCGCCGAATACCTCGCCAACGCCGGCGTCGATCTGCGCGAGGCGCGCGTCGTCCCCGACGTCGAGGCGGAGATCGTCGCGGCGCTCAACGCGCTGCGCGTGCGCTACGACTACGTCTTCACCACCGGCGGCATCGGTCCGACCCATGACGACATTACCGCCGACGCGGTCGCCAAGGCGTTCGGCGCGCCGATCGACGAGGACCCGCGCGCGCTCGCGCTGATGCGGGCGCGCTATAAGACCGAGGAACTCAACGCCGCGCGCCGCCGCATGGCGCGCATGCCGGTCGGGGCGGAGCTGGTCGACAATCCGGTTTCGCCGCCGCCGGGCTTTCGCATCGGCAACGTCATCGTCATGGCCGGCGTGCCGGCGGTGATGCAGGCGATGCTGGATACGGCGGCCAAGACGATCGAGACGGGGACGAAGATGACCGTCCAGACGATCGACGCCGGCGCGATTCCGGAGGGGCGCTACGCCGAAGCGCTCGGCGCCATCGCCGCGGCCCATGGCGAAACGATCATCGGCTCCTATCCCTCCTACGCCGACGGCTCGTTCCGCAACCAGATCGTCGTGCGCGGCCGCGATCCGGCCAAGGTCGCGGCGACGCAGGCGGCGGTCGAGGCGATGCTGGCCGAGATCCGCGCTTCCGTCAGGTCGGTCTGAGGGCGGGGCGGGGCGGCAAAGCTGTTGACGGCGGCCTCCGCGCCTCGCGCGCCGGCGCGCCGCTTGCTAATCAGGGCGCGGCAAGCGGAACGAGGACAAACGCCATGGCTGACGGTCGCGAAAAGGCATTTCCGGTCTCGTGGGACCAATTCCACCGCGACGCGCGCGCGCTCGCCTGGCGCCTGTCGGCGGCGGGCCCGTTCGAGGCGATCGTGGCGGTGACGCGCGGCGGCCTGGTCCCGGCGGCGATCGTGGCGCGCGAACTCGAACTCAGGGTGATCGAGACGGTGTGCGTCGCCTCCTACCACAATTACAAGGACCAGGGCGGCGTCAAAGTGCTCAAGTCGATCGGCGCCGACGTCGCCAAGTCAGGCGGCGCGCGCGTCCTGCTGCTCGACGATCTCGTCGACACCGGCGCAACCGCCAAGGTCGTGCGCGAAATGCTGCCGAAGGCCCATTTCGCCACCGTCTACGCCAAGCCGCTCGGCCGGCCGCTGGTCGACACCTTCATCACCGAAGTGTCGCAGGACACCTGGATCTACTTCCCCTGGGATATGGGTCTCGCCTTCCAGCCGCCGATCGCCAAGGACGCCGTCGGCTGAGCCGTCGGGTTCAATTTCAGCCGCGGATGTGAAACAACACGTCCGGCGCGGACGTGGCGGAACTGGTAGACGCAAAGGACTTAAAATCCTTCGGCCGCTTGGCTGTGCGGGTTCGACCCCCGCCGTCCGCACCAACGCGCGAAGCGCGAATCGTCGCAATGGCCGCGAGTCGCGCCCTGGCGTTCCTAAACATCCTCTCGTCTGTGCGGTGGGGGCGAAAATCCGGTGTGCGCCCGTGGTTTGGCGTATTCGCGGGTGGATTGTTCCACTCCTAATTGACACGTATAGGTTGCAGAGATTAGCTGGGCGCGGTCGGGCGTCCGGCGGCGGGGGAGGGCCGGCGTCCCAACGGCTTTGCGCGGGGCGCGCAAGGCGGGAGCGGGGCATGCGGACCTTCTGGGATCAGGTGGTGGCGTTGGTCGAGCAGGGCGACCGCCCACAGGGCGCGCGGGAGGCGCGGCTGATTGGACACGAAAGCGTCATGCCGCAAGTCGGCGCCCGCAGCGCGGCGCTGAAGGCGCAATGCGAGGACATCGGCCGCTCGCTCGATCACCTCGAGCGGCTCAGAGGCCTGTTTCAGAGCTTCCTGTCGCCGGTATCGGAGCTCGTGCTCGAGTTCGAGGCCTGCAACGGCCGGCTGGAAGAGACGACCGCGAAACTCGCCGCCCTCGAGGAGGCGCATCGCGACCTCGCCGCCCGCCACGCCGCCGCGCTCGAAGACCGCGATCGACTCGCCGAGCAGGGCCGGGCGTTCGCTGAAAGCGAGGCCGCGTTGCGCGCCGCGACGGCGCGCTGCGCGGCGCTCGAGGCGCGATTGGCGACGCGGATCGACCAAGAAGCGGGCGCGCCAGGAAGCCTTGAAGGGTCGGTTAAGGGCGGCGAGCGGGGCGTCGCGACGTGAGATCCGGGCGGCGCGTTTCGACGCCGCTTTCCTTCGGCGGCGCGCGCGCCTAAACAGCCGCGATGAACGCCCGCCGGCCCCATCGCGCCTTGAAGACCGCCGAAGATCTGGTCGCCGCCGGGCTGATCGCGCCCGAACGCCGCAACGAGGCGGCCGCGGTCGCGGCGCGCTACGCGATCGCGCTGACGCCGGCTGTGGCGCGTCTGATCGCGCCAGGCGAATCCGACGATCCGATCGCCCGCCAGTACCTGCCCGACGCGCGCGAACTCATCCGCCACCCAGCCGAGGTCGTCGACCCGATTGGCGACGCGCTGAGAAGCCCGCTTCATGGACTGGTCCACCGCTATCGCGACCGCGTGTTGATCAAGCTCGCAGCGGTCTGCGCGGTCTATTGCCGCTTCTGCTTCCGCCGCGAAATGATCGGCCCCGGCGCGCAAGCGCTGAGCGCGGAGGAATTCGCCGCCGCGCTCGCCTATGTGCGGGCGCGTCCGCAGATCTGGGAGGCGGTGCTGACCGGCGGCGATCCGCTCGTCCTGTCGCCGCGCCGTCTCGCCGAGACGACCCAGGCGTTGGCGGCGATCCCGCATCTCAAGGTGCTGCGCTGGCACACCCGCCTGCCGGTCGCGGCGCCGGAGCGCGCGACCAAGGCGATGGCCCGTGCGCTGTGCCACGGCCACGGCAAGACGGTGTACGTCGCGCTGCACGCCAACCATCCGCGCGAGCTGACGGACGAAGCGCGCGCCGCCTGCCGGCGGTTGATTGACGCCGGCGCGACTCTGGTCAGCCAGAGCGTGCTGCTGAAGGGCGTCAACGACGACGCCGACACGTTGGAAGCGCTGATGCGCGCCTTCGTCGAGGCGCGGGTGAAGCCCTATTACCTGCACCACCCTGATCTCGCGCCGGGCACGGCGCACTTCCGCGTTTCCGTCGCCCGCGGTCAGGCGCTGATGCGCGAATTGCGTCAGCGCCTGTCGGGACTCGCCACGCCGACCTACGTGCTCGATCGGCCCGACGCGCACGGCAAGACGCCGATCGGGCCGAGCTACGCGGCCGAGTCCGACGACGGAAGCTGGCGAATCGTCGACGCCGAAGGCGAGGCGCGCGTCTATCGCGACGCGCTGCCGGGCTAGCGCCTATCCCTGGAATCCCTTGGCCAGTGCGTCCTGCACCTCGGGCGGCGGCGCGCCGTAAAAGGCGGGCGGGTCGTTGCGGCCGCCGAGCGCGCCATAGGCATGGGTCGCGTCGGCGTCGAACATGACCTCGAACTTGCGGTCGCCGCAATCCTGCGGCTTGCAGACGAAGGCTTCGCGGTAAGGTTTGCCGCCGACGTCGACCGCCTTCAGCGCGCCGCTGACGCCGTCGTAATTGCGGTTGAACTGCATCAGCCAGTCGGGCGTCGGCTGCACTTCTTTCATCAGCCTGTCCCAGGCGGCGCGGTAGGGACGCTCGCGCAGGGCGTCGAAGAGGAACGCCCCGTCTTCGGCCGCCGCGGCGGCGCTGGCGACCGAGGCGACGAGAAGGGCGAGGAAGACGGAGAGGCGCATGGCGGGAGCGGCGGTCATGGGGCGGCGCCGGTCAGAACGCTTTAAAGGTGATGATCGTCCGCGTGTCGACGATGCCCGGGATGACCTGCACGCGATGGCCGACAAAATGGCCGATATCGACGTCCTGTTCGACGTAGAACTTGGCGAGGATGTCGAAGTCGCCCGCGGTCGAGTAGATTTCCGAGGCGATCTCGGCCTCGGCGAGGGCGCTGGCCACTTCGTAGGTCCGTCCCAGCGCGCATTTGATCTGGACGAAGAACGTCTGCATGAATCATCAATCCTGACTGGCGCCTTCGGGCTTGGCGCTCTCGGGCGGGGCGCTTTCGGGCTTGGCGGCCTCTGGTTTCGCGCCCTCTTGTGCAACAACTTCGACGTCGCGGTCCATACCCGATTGCACCTCGAACGTCGCTTGGTAGGTCTTCGATTCGTGGCGAGCGATGACGACGTATTCGCCCTCTCCGAGCACCAGCGAAGGGAAGGCGCCGATCAGGTCGCGGATGAGGTCGCCGCCCGGCGTCAGCACCGTGAAATTACTGTTGGCGAGCGCTTCGCCGCCGGGTGCATTGACGAGCTTGATCGTCACCGTCGCGCAACGGTGGCGTAGCGTCACGTCGACCAGCTTGCCGGCGGCGACCTTGATGTCGGCGGCGACGATCGAATTGGTCGGCGTCGGCGCGCTGGCGCCCCCCGCCGCCTTGCTGACGCCGACCGATCCGATCCCGACCGTGTCGAGGAAGGTCGAGACGATATGGTAGGCGCCTTCCGGCAGCCCGATGATGTCGCCGGCGCGCGCCTTGGAATAGACGAGCTTGGCCTCGGGATTGTTGCGATCGGGCACGTAGAGAGCGATCGACAGCTTAGACGGGTCGATCGGCGAACCGCCGCTCGGGCCCGGACCGCTGAGCGTGCCGGTGATGCGCAAAGCCCCGGCGGCGAGGGTCAGCCGTTCGCTGCGCACTTCGGCGCCAAGGGTCAGACGCCGGGCGGCGCTGGCGAGGCCGAGCGAGACGTGGACGACGTAGTCGCCCGGCGGAGCGGTCAGCGTCGGCTGGGCGTCGTTCGATTCGACGATCAGCGGCCGCGAGCCGTCCGGCTCGGCGCGGGCCGAGAAGAGCCGCCAGTGCAGCCCGCCGGTCAGGGGCGTCGTCGCGCCGGAAAGGCTCGCCGAAAGGCGCAGCGTGCCGAGGCCGCCATCCAGCGTCCCGGCCGTCTGGGCAGCGGCGGGCGCGCCGGCGCTGACCGCCAGCCCCAGCGCCAGGAGAAACGTCAAGCGAAACATGGTCGATTGCCTTGCCGCGATCCTCGATGCCGGTCAATCCTCGACGCCGGCCAATCTTCGTCGCGCGCCCTGGCTGGTGGCGCGACAATGAGGCGGATCGAGGGCGGTTTACGCGCGGCGAAAATGCCGCCATGGATGGCTTCGCCCGAACGGGGCGGCAATTGCGGAGCCTGAGCAGCCATGAACGAGACGATTCGCCTTCTTCAGCGCCGGCGGTCGCTCGCTCCCGCCAACCTGACTGAGCCGGGTCCGAGCGCAGCTGAGGTCGAAACGCTGCTGACCGTCGCCTCGCGGGTTCCCGACCACGGCAAGCTCGCACCGTGGCGCTTCATCGTGTTCCAAGGCGAGGCGCGCGAACGGGTGGGGCGGATCGCCCTGCAGATCAAGCTCGCCGACGATCGCGGTCTCGCCGAAACGGCGCGATCGGCCGAACTCGCGCGCTTTACGCTGGCGCCGCTGGTCGTCGCCGTCGTTTCGCGCGCCGCCCCACACGTCAAGATTCCCGAGTGGGAGCAGGTCTTGTCGGCCGGCGCGGTTTGCATGAATCTGACCGTCGCCGCTAGTGCGCTCGGCTATGCGACGACCTGGTTGACCGAATGGTGCGCCTACGACCGGCGCTTCGCGACGGCGATCGGGCTTTCTGACCATGAACGGATCGCCGGCTTCATCCACATTGGCCGACCGAAGGTCGAACCGCAGGACCGGCCGCGACCGCCGCTGGCGGAAATCGTAACCACGTTCGCGCCCTAGAGGGAGGCGCTCATGTTTTACGAGACCGCGCTGCGCGACAAGGCGCTGCTGCCGCGCGACCCGTTCAAGGCGATCGTCGCGCCCCGGCCGATCGGTTGGATCTCGACCCGCGCCCCCGACGGGCGGGTCAATCTCGCCCCCTACAGCTTCTTCAACGCCTTCAATTCGGCTCCGCCGATCGTCGGCTTTTCCAGCGAGGGCTGCAAAGATTCAGCCTCGTTCGCGCGCGACAGCGGCGAGTTCGTCGCCAATCTGGCGAGCCGCGATCTGATGCAGGCGATGAACTTAACTTCGGCGCCGCTGCCGCGCGGCGACAGCGAATTTGTCCACGCCGGCCTAGCGATGGCGCCGTGTCGGCTGGTCAAGGCGCCGCGGGTCGCCGAGGCGCACGCTGCGCTGGAGTGCAAGGTCATCGGCGTCGTGCCTTTGAAGGACTCGGCCGGCGAAGCGATCGACTCCTATCTCGTGCTCGGCGAGGTCGTCGGCTTCCATATCGACGACGCGCTGATCCGCGACGGGCGCTTCGACACGGCTGCGGCGCAACCGCTGGCGCGATGCGGCTACCAGGATTACGCCGTCGTCGAGTCGCTCATCGCGCTGGCGCGTCCGCCCGGCGGCGAGGGCCGCAACGCGAGCTGAGCGCGCCTGCTTGCGGCGGCGCTATTAGCCGGCGCATTCGTTCACGTGCGTCCAGCCGACGAACTGGTGACGACTGTTGTAGGCCTTGCGGTAGACCCAGCAGTGGCTCACGTCGGTTTCGTCGTAATCATAATCGTCGCCGTAGGAATAATATGGGCCGGTGGGCACGAAAACCGAGCCGCCGGGCCACGGGTGATGACGCCGCCAGACGTCGCCGCCAGAGGGCTTGCCGCCGACCCATCCGCCCGACAACCTCTGCTGCACGAAGCCGCCGTTGGGGGTCGCCTGCGAGCGCGGCGTAAAGACGCCGCCCGAAACGTGACCGCCAAGGCCCGGGACCACGCCGCCGCCGGTCGGTGCGCCGCCCCCGCCGGCCGGTGGGCCGCCCCCGCCGCCCGGCAGGATTGCGCCGCCGCCTCCGCCTACGCCAGCGCCTCCGCCTGCGCCACCCCCGCCTCCCATCGGCCCCGCGTAGGCGGGCGCGACGAGCATCGTCGTGGCGAGCGAGAGAGCGAAGATTTTCGCCAATGTGCGCATGGAAGCCTCCTCCTCAAAGGACGCGGCGCTCGTTGGCGGCGAAAAGCCTGACGTCTGGTCCGCCGCCGAAGGCGCGCGCCGCTACGTCGTGACGCGAACGTTCGCGTAGAATATGTGTTCCGCATGGGGCGACAGCGAGAGGCAGTCGCGCAGGATTGATCGCGGCCGCCCTATTGGCCCTTGCAGAAGTTAGGGTGCGCCCAGCAATCAACGCTGGAGCCGTGACCGGCCAAGCTTGGGGGCGCGGGAGACGGCGTCGCGCCGGGATGCGGCGCCGGGGGATCGGAATTTGGTCCGCCCAAGGTCGAGGGCGATACGATTCCAGCTCCCTGACCGGAAAGGCCGCGCGAGTGCGGAATCGGCCCGTTATTGGCGCCCGACGATCCGCCGCCGCCGCCGGAGGGACCAGCGCCGGACAGGCCGCCGGCCGCCGGCGACGCGAAGGCGAGCGAGACCAGCGTCGCAGCGAAAAGCCTCGAATGACCGCGCATATTCGCCTCCCGACGGGGCCAGTTGAACGCCGGCGATATTTGAAAGGCGGCTGGCGGTCAGAGCGAGCCCAGCCGCTTACTTAGGCGCGAAGCGGCGGTTTGTCATGATGGGCCCGCTCCGCCCATGATAGAATCGCGTTGGCCCAAGGCGCGATGGCGCGATGTTTTCGACGCCGCTAAGGTCGCGCCTAATCGGCGGCGCCTTCTCGTGACGGAAGCGCGCGCCATCGCGCGAGAGGAGCGCCATATGAGATTCCGCAGCCTGACGATCGCGATCGCCGCCGTTTTCCTTCCGGCGCTAGCGGCGCCGTTCCCTGCCGAAGCCGCGGTGAAGATCGGCGCGTTGCGTTGCGACGTTTCCGGCGGGCTCGGCCTGATCATCACTTCTTCGAAAGAGATGCGCTGCTTCTTCAGTTCCGCCCACGGCTATCGCGAGTGGTATTACGGCACGATCCGCAAGTTCGGCCTCGATCTCGGCGCGACCAGCCGCGGCGTGCTTGCCTGGGCGGTGTTCGCGCCGACCGCCGGGGCGCGGCGCGGCGCGCTCGCCGGCGACTATGTCGGCGCCGCCGCGTCGGTGGCGGTGGGGGCGGGGGTCGGCGCCAACGCGCTGGTCGGCGGCTTCGATCGCTCGTTCACCCTCCAGCCGCTTTCGGTCGAGGTGCAATCGGGCGTCGCGCTCGCCGCCGGCGTTGCGTCGCTGTCGCTGCGGACCGCACCCTGAGGCGAGCCGCAACGATCCGCGTCAGGCCGTGACGGCGCCGCCGCGCGCCCGCCAGCCATTCATGCCGCCTGGATAGTGTCGGACGTGGGTCGCGCCGGCGGCGTGCGCCTGGCGCAACGCCGCGCCCGAGCGCGCGCCCGCCTGGCAGATCAGCACCGGCGGCTTGCCGGCCGGAATCTGATCGGGTTTGAATCGCGATAACGGCAAATTGATCGCGCCTGGGATATGGCCGCCGGCGAATTCGTGCGGCTCGCGCACGTCGACGACGGTCACGCCGCCCTCGCTGACCGCCTTCTGCAACTCGTCATGGCCGACGTCGCGCGGCGACGCGTTCGGATCGGACTTGCCGAATAGACTGGAGAAGATCATCGCAGGTCATCCACGGTTGGCCGAAGCGGCTTTGGCCGCCTCGAACTGGGTGAAGGCGCCGAGGGCGTGGCTCGCGTACATGGCGGAAGGTCCAGCCCCCATGTAGATCGCCATGCCGAGGGTTTCGAGGACTTCGTCGCGCGTCGCGCCCTGTTCGACCGCCGCCTTGGTGTGGAATGCGACGCAATCGTCGCAGCGGGTCGCCACGGCGATCGCCAGAGCGATGAGCTCCTTGGTCTTGACGTCGAGCGCCCTGGGGGTGAGCGCGGCCTGGGCGATCGTTGAAAACGCCTTCATCACGTCGCTCGCGCCGGCGCGCAAATTCTTGAGTTCGGCGCTGAGCTCCTGCGCCGTCTCCGGCCAATCGGTCTTGCCCATGGGGTTACTCCTTTGCTTTCGAGTCACGAAGAGGTCGGGGCGGGGCGCTCGTCGTCGCGCAGCCAGACGTAGATCGCCGGAATGACCAGCAGGGTCAGCGCGGTCGACGAAGCGAGTCCGAACACCAGCGAAATCGCCAGGCCCTGGAAGATCGGGTCGGCGAGGATGAAGGCCGAGCCGATCATCGCCGCCGCAGCGGTGAGCACGATCGGCTTGACCCGCGCCGCGCCAGCGTCGATCAGCGCTGCGCGCAGCTCGGCGCCTTCGGCGCGCCGGCGACGAATAAAGTCGACCAGCAGGATCGAGTTGCGCACAATGATGCCGGCGAGCGCGATGAAGCCAATCATCGAGGTCGCGGTGAATGCGGCGCCGAGCCACCAATGGCCGAGCAAGATGCCGATCAGCGTCAGCGGCACCGGCGTCAGGATCACCAGCGGCAGCTTGAATGAACCGAATTGCGCGACGACCAGCAGATAAATGCCGAGGATCGCCACCATGAACGCCGCGCCCATGTCGCGGAAGGTCACATAAGTGACCTCCCATTCGCCATCCCACAGCAGGGTCGGCGCGGCGTCGTTTTCCGGTTGGCCGTGATAGCGGATCGCCGGCGCGCCGTCCTTGCCCCAGTCCTGCCTCGCCATTTCGCCTTCGATCGCCAGCATGGCGTAGATCGGCGCCTCGAAGCGGCCGGCGACATCGGCCGTCACCATCTCGGCGAAGCGTCCGTTGTGGCGGAAGATCGGATAGGAGGCGGGCTCGCGCGTCAGCCTGACGACGTCGCCGAGCTCGACGTTGGCGCCTTGGCGAACTGTGCCGCCCGCCGGCAGCGGGGTCGACAGGATGCGCTCGTCGGGCGTGCGCGCCGAGAGGGGTAGGGCGACGGAGATGTCGATCGGCTTGAGTCCGTCGCCGCGCTGCGAAAAGCCGATCGGCGCGCCGCCGAGCAAGCCGGCGATGGTGTCGTAGACCGCCTGTTCCTCGACGCCGTGAAACTCGAGCGCCTCCTGATCGATCGAGATGCGCAGGCGTTCGGCCGGCTTGGGAAAACTGTCGTCGACGTCGACGACGAAGTCGACCGCCGCGAAGGCCTTTCGCACTTTCGCCGCGATCGTGCGACGGCTCGCCGCGTCGGGGCCATAGATCTCGGCGAGCACCGTGGCGAGCACCGGCGGACCGGGCGGGACCTCGACCACTTTGAGGGCCGTGCCGGCGGGCAGCGGCAGGTCGGCGAGGCGGCGCCGAATGTCGAGGGCGATGGCGTGGCTCGCGCGCCTGCGCATCCCTTTGTCGACCAGATTAACGGCGAGATCGCCCTGCTGCGGTTCGTCGCGCAGGTAGTAATGGCGCACCAGGCCGTTGAAGTTGAACGGCGCCGCCGCGCCGACGTAGGCTTGGATCGAGGTCAGCTCCGGGAGGTTCTTGAGCCGCTCGGCGGCGGCCATCAGCGCGCGGTCGGTCTCCTCCAGCGCAGTTCCTTGCGGCAGGTCGAGCACGACCTGGATTTCCGACTTGTTGTCGAACGGCAGTAGCTTGACTCGCACGTTCTCGGTGGCGAACAGCGCGCAGGCAGCGACGGTCGCGAGGCCGACAGCCAGCAGGAAGACTTGCGAGCGGCGTCGGCCGCGCAAGAGGGGAGTGGCGACCCTCGAATAGAGCCGGCCGAGCGCGCCGATGTCGTGCGCATGGCCCTCGCTGTGTTCGATCTTGCCGGCGTGACGGCCGGCGATGTGCAGTAGCAGCCACGGCGTGACTGTGACCGCGACGCCGAACGAGAACAGCATCGCGATCGAGGCGTTGGCCGGGATCGGGCTCATGTAGGGGCCCATCATGCCGCTGACGAACATCATCGGCAGCAGCGCGGCGACGATCGTCAAGGTCGCGATGACGGTCGGATTGCCGACTTCGGCGACGGCCTCGACCGCAGTCTCGACCAAGCCGCGCTCGCCGCGCATCGACCAATGCCGGGCGATGTTCTCGACCACCACGATCGCGTCGTCGACGAGAATGCCGATCGAAAAGATCAGTGCGAACAGGCTGACGCGGTTGATCGTGTAGCCCATCAGCCACGAGGCGAACATCGTCATTAGGATGGTGGTGGGGATGACGATGAACACCACCACGCCTTCGCGCCAGCCGATGGCGAAGGCGATCAGGGCGACAATCGACAGCGTGGCGAGGCCGAGATGGAACAGCAATTCGTTGGCCTTCTCGGTCGCGGTCGCGCCGTAGTTGCGCGTGACCGTGACTTCGAGACCTGGCGGAATGATGCGGCCCTTGACGATCTCGAGGCGATGCAGCGCGTCGTCGGCCACCGCGACAGCATTGGCGCCTTTTCGCTTGGCGATCGCGAGCGTGACGGCTGGTCTGCGCTGAAGATCGCCGTTGTCGAGCTTGGTCATCGTCCAAGCGCGATGATCCGGCTCGGCGGCGCCGACCACGACATTGGCGACGTCCTTGACGTAGACGGGTCGGCCGTCGCGCGTGGTCAGCAGCAGCAAGCCGATGTCGGGCACGCCCTGCAAGGTCTGGCCGACGACGACGGGCAGCGAGCGGCCGTCCTCGCGCAGCGCGCCGACGACGAACGAGCGGTTGGCGTTGGCGAGCTTGTCGACCAGCTGGTTGAGCGTGACGCCGTAGAGCGCGAGCCGCTCGGGGTCGGGCTCGACGCGGATCTGGTTGCGGCTGCCGCCGACGATGTAGGTTCCGCCGACGTTGTCGACTTTGGCGAGTTCGTGCTGCAGCTCGTCGGCGACCTGATAGAGGCCGTTATCGGTCCATTGGCCGGCGTGGGCGGGGTCCGCCGACAGCGTCAGGTCGACGATGGCGACGTCGTTGACGCCGCGACCGACAATCACCGGCTCGGGGATTCCCTTGGGCAGCGCGACGATGTTGGCGCGGATCTTCTCGTGGATGCGCAGGAGCGCGACGTCTTCGTCGGTCCCGACCAGGAAGCGCGCGGTGACGACGACCTTATCGTCCTGGGTCTGCGAATAGACGTGCTCGACGCCGTCGATGCCCTTGACGATGTCCTCGAGCGGTCGGGTGACGAGCTCGACCGCATCTGCGGCCTTGTAGCCGTTGGTCGTCACCATGATGTCGACCATCGGCACGCTGATCTGCGGCTCTTCCTCGCGCGGCAGCGAAACGAGGGCGAGGGCGCCGGCGGCGAGCGCCGCCAGCAGCAGCAGCGGCGTCAGCGGCGAATTGATGAAGACGCGGGTCAGCGCGCCAGAGATGCCGAGCTTCATGGCGCGACCAGCGCGTCGCCGTCGGCGAGGCCGGCGAGAATCTCGATCGCGTCGCCGTGGCGCTCGCCGGGCTGGACGACGACCTCGGACCCGTCCGCGGTCTTGACGTAGTTGACCCCGGCGCGGCGGAAGACGAAGGCGGCGGGCACGATAATGACGCGCCGCGCCCCGGCCGAGACCCAGGCCAGCGTGCGTTCGCCGACGAAATAGTCACCGAGGCCGGGCACTTCGACGTCGGCGATGACGCGGCCGCCCTGAATCTCGGGGTACACGGTCGTCACGCGGCCTTCGCGCCGGGTTTCGTCCGTCAACTCGGTGAGGCCGCGTGAGCCGATCTGCACCTTGTCGCCGGCGCGCATGAACTGCGCATGGCGTTCAGGCAGTTGCAGGCGCAGGATGTAGCGATCCTCGGCGAGGGTGGCGACGGTTTCGCCGGGCATGACGACGCGCCCTTCTGAAACCGGTACCGAGAGAATGCGGCCGGCGCCGGGCGCGAGCACAGCGCCCTCGCTCATCTGCTGGGCGATGACGCTGCGGTCGCCGCGCATCGCGTCGAGATTGCGTTCAGCGACATCGTAGGCGGTGCGGGCGGCGTCGACCTGGACCTGCGCGCTGACGCCCTTGCGCAGCAATTCGTCAACGCGGTCGAGATCCGTCTTGGCCTTGTCGACCTGCGCCTGCTGCGATTCAATGCGGGCGTCGAGCGCCTGCATCTGCAGCACGAGCTTGGGGTCGGCGACGGTCGCGAGTTCCGCGCCGGCCTCGGCGCGTTCGCCCTCTTTTGCCTTGAGCGAGACGATCGTGCCGCCGAGCCGCGCACGGGCGACGAGCTGATGGACGGGCTCGACGGTGGCGACGACCGCCTTCTGATCCTGGACCTCGACCGCATGGACGACGATTCGATCCGCCGCAAAAGCGGCCTGAGGCAAGGCGATGGCGGCGATCAGCAACAGGCGGCGCATGGGCTCCCCTCCAGCGAGGCTTGACACATATATTCGGATATTCTAATTTAGCAAGCATGAATTTAGAGGCGCTGGAAAGTCAGGCGGGCGCGGCGGAGGGCCTGCTCAAGGCGGTCGCCAATCGCCGCCGGCTGACGATCCTGTGTGAACTGTCGCGCGGCGAACGTTCTGTGTCGGATCTGGGCGAGGCGATCGGACTGAGCCAATCGGCGCTGTCGCAGCATCTCGCGCGGCTGCGCGCCGACCGCATCGTCGCGACTCGGCGCGAGTCGCAGACGATCTACTATTCGCTGGAGAGCGAGCGCGTCAGGAAGCTGATCGACCTGCTCTACCAGCTCTATTGCGCGCCCGAATGCGGCGTCGAAACGAAAGCCAAAGAACAAGGAGAGGCGAAGCGATGACGATCGACAAGGCGGTGATGGCGTTCGCGGGGACGGTGGTTCTGTTTAGCTTGGGGCTTTCGCTGTGGCTCAGCCTCTATTGGCTGCTGCTGACAGCTTTCGTCGGGCTCAATCTGCTGCAGGCCTCGTTCACCGGCTTCTGCCCGCTGGCGATTGCGCTGCGGTGCGTCGGCGTGCGGCCCGGTCAGGCGTTTCGCTGACGCGCGGGCCGCGCAAAGGAGGTCAGTGATGAACTACTATCTCTCGCGTTCGGTCGCGCTGGATTTCGAGGCGGCGGTCGCCAAGACGATCGCGGCGCTCAAGGCCGAGGGCTTCGGCGTGTTGACCGACATCGACATCGCCGCGACGCTGAAGCAGAAGCTCGGCGTCGACTTCCGCAAGTATCGCATTCTCGGCGCCTGCAATCCTCCGCTGGCGCACAAGGCGCTTTCCGCCGACGACAAGATCGGCGTGATGTTGCCGTGCAACGTCATCGTGCAGGAGAGGGCGGAAGGGGGCGCGGAACTGGCGGCGATCGATCCGCGCGCGGCGATGCAGCGGGTCGGCAACCCGGCGCTCTCGGCGGTCGCCGAAGAAGTCGCTGAGCGACTGTCGCGCGCGCTGCAAGCGGTCTGATCGACCTGCGCAGGCCGACGAAATCCTTGGGTCGGCTTTTGGCGGCGCTCGTTTGCGTGTAATGAGGACCCAGGCGCGAAAAGCGCGCCCGCCGCGGCTGCGCCGCGGTCTCGCACGGGAGCGATCATGGACAAGCGCGTCGCAGCTAAGGCGCAGGTCGCGCCCGGCGGAGCGCGCTTGGCGATTGATCCGACCGAACTCGGCGCTCACGCCGAAGCCGCAGCGGCGTTGTTGCGCGCGATGAGCGGCAAGGCGCGGCTGCTGGTGCTGTGCAATCTCGTGCACGGCGAGCGTTCGGTCGGCGAGCTGCAACGCATCGTCGGCCTCAGCCAGTCGGCGCTGTCGCAGCATCTGGCGGTGCTCAGGCGCTCGAAGTTGGTCGAGACGCGCCGCGAAACGCAGACGATCTATTATCGCTTGGCCGGCGGCGCGGCTGCGGCGGTGCTCGAGACGCTGCACGGCATCTATTGCGCGCCCCCGGCGGGCGGCAAATCGCGCGGCCGCTGAGTCGCGCCCTCCGGCGCGTACCAGTTCAGCTTCTCGCGCAGCGACACGACTGTGCCGACGATGACGATCGTTGGGCCACGCAGGTTCGCCGCGCGCGCCTTGGCGGCGAGGTCGGCGAGCGTCCCGACGACGACGCGCTGGTTCACGCGCGCGCCGTTGTCGATGATCGCCGCGGGCAGGGCGGGGTCGCCGCCGCGGGCGACGAAGGCCTGCATCAGCTCTTCAACACGGTCGAGACCCATGTAGATCGCGACGGTCTGGTTGGGCTTGATCAGCGTTTCCCAGTCGAGATCGAGCGGGCCGTCGCGGCCATGACCGGTGACGAAGACGCAAGCCTGGGCGTGGTCGCGATGGGTCAGCGGGATGCCGGCATAGGCGGCGCAGGCGGTCGCGGCGGTGACGCCGGGACAGACCTGGAACGGGATGCCGTGTTCGGCGAGCTTTTCGATCTCTTCGCCGCCGCGGCCGAAGATGAACGGGTCGCCGCCTTTGAGCCGCAGCACCCGCTTGCCCTCGCGCGCGAGCCTGACCAGCAGATCGCTGATCTCTTCCTGTGGCAGCGCGTGGTCGGCGCGGCGCTTGCCGACATAGATGCGCTCGGCCACGCGCCGCGCGAGATCGACGATGCTCGGATCGACCAGCCGGTCGTAGAGCACGACGTCGGCCTTCTGCATCAGTCTGAGCGCGCGGAAGGTCAACAGGTCGGCATCGCCCGGACCGGCGCCGACGAGATAGACCTCGCCGAGCCACGGGCCTTCGCCGCTTTCCGTAGCGCGATCGAGAGCCTCGACGAGTGCGGCCTCGGCGGCCGGTTCGTTGCGGGCGAGCGCCAGCTCGGCGATCGGCCCGTCGAGGACGCGCTCCCAGAAGCGCCGCCGCGCGACCGGCGAGCGCAGCTTGCTGTTGACCTGCGCGCGCATGCGGCCGGCGAAGGCGGCGAGCCGGCCGTAGGCGGCGGGGATCAGCGTTTCCAGCCGAGCGCGCAGCATTCGCCCAAGAAGCGGCGAAGCGCCGCCGGTTGAGACCGCGACGACGAACGGCGCGCGGTCGAGGATCGAGGGTGAAATGAAATCGCTGAGATCGGAGCGGTCGGCGACGTTGATCGGCGGGCCGGCGCCGGCGAGCGCGGCGTGGAGCCGTTCGTCGGCGGCGGGATCGCCGGTCGCGATATAGCAGACGAGGCAGCCGGCGAGATCGGCGCGCGCCGGCTCGCGCGCGACATGGGTGAAGGCGAAGCGCTCGCTGAGCGGCGCGAACTCCTCCTCGTCGAGCCGCGGCGCGTAGATCGAGACGAGCGCGCCGGCGCGCGCCAGCGTTTCGACGCGGCGCGCCGCGACAAGACCGCCGCCGACGACCGCCGCTTTCTGACCGCAGGCGCGCAGGAACATCGGCAGGTAGGGCGTCGTCGCCGCGGCCGCGGGATCGGGACCGTCTTCGCTCATCAGCGCCTCTTGGAGTCGCGCATCGGCTCAGGCCGCATCGGCGAGGCGGGCGCGATTGCGCGCGCGCCACAGCGCCTTGGCCCGCGCCCCGGCAGCGGCGGGATCGCGCTCGACGCCGAGCGTCGCCAGCGCGATCGCGACGGTGCCGATGATCGCCGCGGTCGCGTATTCGTCCTGTGTCTCGCCGCGCCACAGCGCCGCGAGGCGGTCGAGATCGAGGTTTTCATCGGGAATTGCGTGTGGGTCATCGAGCAGCGGCGGCCAGCGCGTTTCGCCGGCTGCGCCGTCGGCGACGGTGAGTGTTTCGCACGGCTTGTTGGGCCGCCGCTCCGCTTCGCCGCCTTCGCCGCGGAACACCGTCATGCGCGCTTCGTCGAGCCTGAGCGCGGCGTCGCGGTGGATCGCCATGTAGCCGGGATGGAACACCGACTGGATCGAAGCCGGCGCGCCAAATGGATTGACGAGCCGCGCCAGCGTGTGGACCGGCGAGCGCAGGCCGAGGATCGTGCGCAAGGCGAATAGCTCGGCGAGCCGCGGGCAGAAGGCGTCGAGCGGCAGATAGACGAAATTGCGCGCTTCGAGATGGGCGGCGGCTTCGTCGAGGTCGGCGGCGATCGGCAGGCCGAGGCGGGCGATCGCCTCGCGTGTGTAAAGGCGCCCGGCGGTGTGGCCTTCGAGCCCGTGCATCGCGACGCGCCAGCCGGCGTCGGCGAGCGTCAGCGCCGCGAGCAGGAACCACGGCAGGCGCCGGCGCTTGCCGGCGTAGCTCGGCCAGTCGAGGTCGGCGCGGATCGCCGGCTTGGACAGGGTCGCGCGGACAGCGCGCACGAAACCAGCGATCTCGTCGCCGGTCTCCTCCTTGACCCTGAGCAGCATCAGGAAGGCGCCGATCTGCTCGGGTCGCGCGCCGCCGGCGAGGATCATCGCCATCGCTTCTTCGGCCTCGGCGAGCGTCAGGGCGCGCGTCAGCGACTTGCCGCGACCGAGAACGGCGATGAATCGCGCGAAAGGATGCGGTTCGGTTGCCAAGGGAATCGATTGCGTTTCCGGGCGTCGCGCGCCGGCGGCGACGCTAGCGGAATGCGCCGGGGCGGGGAAGGGCGCCGGCGCCGCGACCGCCGCCGGGCCGCCGCCCACGCCGAAAGACGCACAGGGCGACCCTAGACAAATTAGAATAACATGATATTCTAATATATGCAGCAGGCCGACCATGGCCGCGCGAGACGGGGAAACGCAGGAGAGGGAAAGGTGGCTGAAATCGTCATCATGGGCGCCGGACTTGGCGGCGCCGTCATGGCCTACGAAATGAAGGACCAGATGCGGCCGCAGGACAAGCTGACGGTCGTCACCAAGGACCCGATCTATCATTTCGTCCCGTCGAACCCGTGGGTCGCGGTCGGTTGGCGTTCTCGCCAGGCGGTCGAGGTCGACCTCGCCCCGACGCTGGCCAAGCGCGGGATCACCTTCAAGCCGGTGCCGGTGGTCAAGGTGTTTCCCAACGAGAACCGCCTGGAGCTCGCCGACGGTTCGGCGATCCGTTACGACTACCTCGTCATCGCTACCGGTCCCGAGCTCGCCTTTGACGAGATCGAGGGCCTCGGTCCCGACGCCAACACCTCGTCGATCTGCCACATCGACCATGCGTTGAAGGCCGGCGTCAGCTTCGAGGAGTTCTGCAAGAATCCCGGCCCGATCGTCACCGGCGCGGTGCAGGGCGCCTCGTGCTTCGGCCCCGCCTACGAGTTCACCTTCATCCTCGAGACCGAACTCAGGCGTCGCCGCATTCGCGACCGCGTGCCGATGACCTTTGTCACCGCCGAGCCGTATATCGGCCATCTCGGTCTCGATGGCGTCGGCGACACCAAGGGCCTGCTCGAGAGCGAAATGCGCGAGCACCACATCAAGTGGATCACCAGCGCGCGGGTGAAAAAGGTCGAGCCGGGCAAGATGACGATCGAGGAAGTCGCCGACGACGGCTCGGTCAAGGCGACGCGCGAGTTGCCGTTCGCCTATTCGATGATGCTGCCCGCCTTCCGCGGCATCGCGCCGCTGCGCGGGATCGACGGCCTCGTCAATCCGCGCGGCTTCGTCGTCGTCGACAAGCACCAGCAGAACCCGAAATATCCGAATGTCTTCGGCGTCGGCGTGTGCGTCGCGATTGCGCCGGTCGGACCGACGCCGGTGCCATGCGGCGTGCCGAAGACGGGCTTCATGATCGAGTCGATGGTCACCGCGACCGCGCTCAACATCGGCCAGATGCTGCGCGGCGAGAAGCCGACCCACCAGGGGACCTGGAATGCCGTCTGCCTCGCCGACTTCGGCGATTCCGGCGTCGCCTTCGTCGCCCAGCCGCAAATCCCGCCGCGCAACGTCAACTGGTCGTCGTCGGGCCGGTGGGTGCACGCGGCCAAGCTGGGTTTCGAGAAGTATTTCCTGCGCAAGATGCGCAAAGGCGCGAGCGAGCCCTTCTACGAGTCGGCAGCGTTGAAGATGCTCGGTATCGACAAGCTGAAGACGGTGACGACCGACTGATTGCGGCCGGGGCGGCGTGCGGTCACGGGCCCGCGCCGTCCTTGGGCGCGCAAAACATCTCGTGGACCGCCGCCAGCATCGTTCGGATTTCTTCGTTCGCCAGGCGATAGTGGACGGTCGCGCCGTCGCGCCGGGCGGCCACCAGATTCTCGAGCCTGAGCCGCGCCAATTGCTGCGACACGGTCGACTGCCGCTGCGACAGGAACGCCTCCAGCTCGCCGACCGATTTCTCGCCGCCGGCGAGCGCGCACAGGATCAACAGCCGCGATTCCTGCGCCAGCGCCTTGAGGAACACGCTCGCCTCGCGCGCCTTGCCGACCATCGCGTCGAGGTCGACCGGCGTTTCGAATGCGCGCGGCGGTTGGGGCTTCATCGGCTTCGTCCCGGCGATTCAGAGGTCCGAGCCGAAGCTAGCGGCGACATCGAGGTCGGTAAAGCCGGCCGCGATCACGCGGCGAGCCGCCAGATCCGCGTCGCGTTGCCGCGGAACAGTCGCGTCTGTTCGTCGAGGCTGCTGCCCTTGACGATGGCGTGAGTCGCCGCGACCCAGATCGACAGTGAGGCGGTCTGCGTGCATACCGGCCAGTCGCTGCCCCAGACGACGCGGTCCCAACCGAAGCTGGCGATCGCGTGCTCGACGTAGGGGCGAATGTCATCGAGCGTCCAGCTTTCCGCGTCGGCGTAGGCGACGACGCCGGAAATCTTCACCGCAACGTTCGGTCGACGCGCGATCTCGACGATCCGCTCGCGCCACAGGTGCTCCTCGCGCTCTTTGATCTTCGGCGCGCCGCAATGGTCAAGGACGAACTGCACGTCAGGGCAGAGGTCGACGAGCGCAATCGCTTTGTCGATCTGGTCGGAGCGGACGCAGAGGTCGAACGGACGTCCGGTCCCCGAGAGCCGCGCGACGTTGACGCGGAAGAGCGGCGACAGACTCACGCCGTCGGGGACGACATGCAGCACGCGGCGGAAGCCCTTGACCAGCGGATTGGCGAGCTGGCGCTCGAGAAAGGCAGGAAAGTCCGCGCGCTCGGGTCGGCATGAGCTGATCGCGCCGATCAGCGGGCTCTTTGGCCGGGCCGCGAGGCGCTTCACCTGTTCCGACTCGGCCTCGATCTGATTTTCGGCGACGTCGACTTCCATGTGCAGCGCCGATCCGATGCCGCAGCGAAACGCTTCCGCCTGATAGCGTTCGAGCCGGAAGTCGTGGTTCAGCGCCGGAACGTCGGCGAGCCAGGGATAGGCGAGGACGCTGCGGTCGATGAGGTGGAGGTGGGTGTCGAGGATGCTCGGATAGGTCATCGGATCCGACTCGCGGGCCAGAAGCGGCGGGCGCAGAAATAGGCGCGGCGCGAGGCGGGGTCAAAAGAGCGCCGGCTCTTGCGCGCCGCGCGCCGATGTGTTGATCGGTTGGACGCGAGACCGACTGTAAGGCGCTCGGCGACATTGAGGGAGCGGAGCAGGACCATGGCCGGCAGGCTCGAAGGAAAGGTTGCGTTGCTGACCGCGGCGGCGGCGGGCATCGGCCGCGCTGCCGCCGAGGCGTTCGCCGCCGAAGGGGCGAAGATCGTCGCCACCGATCTCAATCTCGACGGGCTCAAGGGGCTCGCCGGCGCGACGCGCCAACTCGACGTGCGCTCGAGCGAGGCGGTCGGCGCGCTGGCGCGCGAGATCGGTCCGATCGACGTTTTGTTCAACTGCGCCGGCTTCGTCCATCACGGGACGATCCTGGATTGCACCGAAGGGGATTGGGACTTTTCCTTCGACCTCAACGTGAAGTCGATGCACCGAACCATCCGCGCCTTCCTGCCAGGCATGCTGGAGAAAGGCGGCGGCTCGATTGTCAACGTCGCCTCGGCCGCTTCCTCGGTGCGCGGCATTCCCAACCGCTATCTCTACGGCGCCTCGAAGGCGGCGGTGATCGGCTTGACCAAGGCCGTCGCGGCCGATTTCATTCGCCGCGGAATCCGCTGCAACGCGATCTGCCCGGCGACGGTCGAGAGCCCGTCGCTCGACCAGCGCATCGCGACGCTCGCCGCCCAATCAGGGCAGAGCGTCGCGGATGTGCGCAAGGCGTTCATCGATCGCCAGCCGATGGGCCGGATCGGCAAACCCGAGGAGGTGGCGGCGCTCGCCGTCTATCTCGCTTCGGACGAAAGCGCCTTCACCACCGGCCAGGCTCACATCGTCGACGGCGGCTTCGCGCTCTGACGCCTCTCAGCCGGCGCGCTTCGGCAGCGGCGGGGTGAAGCGGCCGTCAGCCGCCGTCCAGCCGCCATCGACCAGCAGGTACGAGCCGGTGACGTAGGAGCTCGCGTCGGAGCAGAGGAACACCACCGCGCCGGCCATCTCGGCCGGGCTCGCCCAGCGCTTCAGCATCGATTTGTCGGCGTAGGCGCGATACCAGGCCTCGTTCTCGATGATCTGCTTGGTCAGCGGCGTCTCGACCACGCCCGGCGCCACGGCGTTGAGCCGCACGCCTGAAGTCCCGAGCTCGGCGGCGAGCGCGCGGATCATTTGCAAGGTGCCGGCCTTGGTCGCAGCGTAGACCCCCTGGCCGGGCTCGACGACCTGGGCGCGTACGCTCGAGAAGGCGACGATCGAGCCCCTGCCGCGCGCCGCCATTGGCGGGGCGAACGCGCGAAGGACGCGGAACACGCCCTTGAGGTTGAGGTCAACGACGCGGTCGAATTCGTCGTCGGTGAGATCGAGCAGCGGTTTGCGCACATTGATCGACGGCGTGACGACCAGCGCATCGAGCGCGCCGAGGCTTTGCGCCACCGCCTCGATGATCGCTTTGTCTCGCATGTCGATCTTCATCGCTGCGCCCTTGCCGCCGCCCTTGTTGATTTCGTGGACTGTCTCCTCGGCGAGCGCGACGTTGACGTCGGCGACGACGACCTCCGCGCCGTGAGCGGCAAGGCCGAGCGCGCTCGCCTGGCCGATCCCGCTCGCCCCGCCGATCACCAGCGCGCGGCGCCCGGAAAGATCGAACATCTTTGAGTAGTCGAACATCGCGTTTCCTCTCAGTTTTGATTGGGCGGCTCGGGCCACGGGCGCGCTTCGCCGGCGCGCATTTCCTCGAACGCCATCGCCGCGCTCAGCACGCCGAGGTCGTCGAAGCGGCGGCCGACGATTTGCAGTCCGATCGGCAGGCCGTCACGGTCATAGCCGCAATTGACCGTCGCCGCCGGCTGCTCCGACATGTTGTAGGCGACGGTGAAGCCGATGTGGGCCATGGCGTTGTAGGGGTCGTTGCTCGGCATCGCCCATTCGGCGGGGTAGGTTACGTCGGGCGAAGTCGGCGAAATCACGAAGTCGTAGGGGAGGGTCGCGGCGACCGTCGCCTTGGCCATTTCCCGCATCTGATTGAAGCCGCGAAACACGGTCTCGCCGTCGAGGCCAGTCGCCGCCTCCGCCCAGGCGCGGATGAACGGCAGCACTTTGGCGCGCTTCTCGATCGGCAGCGCGGTAAGGTCGATCAGCGAGCGCACGCGCCAGAAGCGGTCGAGGCCGTCGAGCATGTCCTGGGTCAGGAACGGCGCGAGTGGCTCGATGACGGCGCCCGCCGCAGCGATGTCGCGCGCCGCGCGCTCGATTTCGCGCCTGACCGTCGGCGTCGGCTTGTCGCCGCAGCCCGCCTCGACAAGCAACCCGACCTTGCGGCCGCGCCAATCGAGCGGCTTGACCCGCCAGTCGAGCGTCTGCGGCGGCAGGCTCGAATAGTCGCGCGCGTCGGGCTTGGTCAGCGTCGCCATCATCAGCGCCGCGTCTTCGACCGTGCGCGTCAGTGGCCCGGCGGCGCGGCCGTAATAGGACGGATCGAGCGGGACGCGGCCGCCGCTCGGCTTGAGGCCGATGAGGCCGCACCAGCCGGCCGGCAGGCGAATCGAGCCGCCGATGTCGGTGCCGACGTGCAGCGGCCCATAACTCGCCGCGGCGGCGGCGGCGCCGCCGGCCGACGAGCCGCCGGGGTTGCGCGCGACGTTCCATGGATTGCGCGCGAGCTTGTGGAAGCTCGACAGGCCGGACGACAGCATGCCGTAGTCAGGCATCGTCGTCTTGGCGAACAGGATCGCGCCAGCTTCGCGCAAGCGCGCCGCCGGCGGCGCGTCGGCGGCGGCGGGCGCCATGTCGCTCGCCGCCGTGCCGACGGGAATCGGCTCGCCCTTGGTGGCGATGTTGTCCTTGATCGTCGCCGGCACGCCGTCGAGCGGACCGATCGGCTGGCCGCGTCGCCAGCGCTCTTCCGACGCGTTCGCTTCTGCGAGCGCGCGCTCAGGCGAGAGGAGATAGGTCGCCGAGATATGCGGCTCGAAGCGCGCGACCCTATCGAGCACGCTGCGCATCGCCTCGAGCGGCGACAACGCGCCGCTCTTGTAAGCCTCGAGCAGCGCGGTCGCGCTCATCCGGAACGGTTGCATCTATGAACCTGTTTCACCTCTCAAGGCCGCGCCGCCCCCGCCCGGATCGGGTGCGGCCGCGATCTCTACTGCTTCCACGACATCGCGCCGACGTCGTTGGCGAAGATCGGCGCGTTTTTCCACAGGCCCTGCAAATGCGCGTCGGCGATCGTCACGTCGGGGAGTTGGAAGAGGAATCCGTTGACGCAGTCCTTGACGATCTGTCGCTGTGCGTCGCCAATCGCTGTCTTGAAAGCGTCGAGATCCGGCGCCGCCTGGATGCGGGCGAAGATGTCGCGGAACGCCTGGCTATCATACTGGAAGTAGTAGTCGGGATTGGCGTAGATGCCGATGTCGAGCGGCTCGACGTGGCTGATGATCGTCAGATCGAAGTTGTGGCCCTTGTAAACGTTTGACAGCCACTGCGCCCATTCAACTTCCTCGATCTTGGCCTGGACGCCGACTTCGGCGAGCTCGGCCGCGATGATCTCGCCGCTCTTGCGGGCATAGTCTGGCGGCGGCAGCGTCAGCGTCACCTGCAGCGGCGTCGTCACGCCCGCTTCCTTGAGCAGCGCCTTGGCCTTCTCGGGGTCGTGCGGATAGGCGCCGGTCAAGTCGACGTAGCCGGGGTCGTTGGGGACGAGGTGGCTGCCGATCGGCGTCGCCAGACCATTCTGAGCGCCGTCGATGATCGCCTTGCGGTCGATCGCATAGGCGAGCGCCTGACGCACGCGCAGGTCGTCGAACGGCTTCTTCTTGTTGTTGATGGCGAGGATCGTCTTGCCGTCGGTGCCGCCAGTGAGTACCTGGAAGCGCGGATCAGCCTGGAACTGGGCGACGTTCTGCAGTCCTTGGAAGCGCGGGAAGGCGTCGATGTCGCCGGCGAGCAGCGCCGCCATTTCGGCCGATGGGTCGCTGATGAATTTGAAGGTGACGTGCTTGATCGCGATCTTGGCCGCGTCGCGGAACCCGTCCCACTTCTCCAGAGTCGCCGAGGCGCCCTTGTTCCAGGAGACGAACTTGTAGGGGCCGGTGCCGACCGGAGCGGTCGCGTCGGTCGCGGCGCTCTTTTCGTCGACGATCACGGCGGTGTTGAGGCCGAGGTGATAGAGCGCCTGGAAGCTCGGGTCCTTGAACGTCAGCGTAATCGTCGCCGGGTCGCTGGCGTCGATCGACTGGATCGAGGCGAAGAACGCTTTCTCCTTGTTGGTCGAGTCCTTGCCGGCGGCGCGCTCGAACGCGAATTTGACGTCCTTGGAGCTGAAAGGCTCGTCGTCCTGGAACTTGACCCCTTGGCGCAGCGTGAAAGTCAGCGTCTTGAGGTCGGGTGAGAATGCCCATTTCTCGGCGAGGAGCGGCGTAACATTGAAATTGTCGTCGAGCTTAACCAGCCCTTCGAAGATGTTGTAGTGGGTGATCTCGCCGATCGCAGCGGCCGCGCCGGTGGTTGGATCGAGCGTCGGCGGTTCGAGCGCCATGCCGATCGTCACGCCGTCCTTGTCGGCGGCGAAGGCCGTCGAAGCGGCGATCACTGCGGCGAAAGCAAAAAGCAATGAGAGGGGCTTGCGCATGCGGCGCTCCTTTGGCGGCTGGCGGGGTCCGCCAAACTCTAGCATCTTGGGCGATGAGGGCGTCAAGCACGGAAAAGGCAGCCGGAGAGGGCGCCTGCCTTGCCCCGCGGCATGGACGCCTTTATGCCCCGGTCCAAACGGCGACCGGCCTCAAACGGTCGCCGCAAGCGGCGCGGGCGCGCCGCCAGCATGGTGAGCCGCCTGTGACCGAACGCGCCATATCTCCGCCGGTCTCGCTGCGCAGCGAGGCCGCGCCGCCCGCGCGTTGGGCGCCTGTCGCGCTAGTCGCCGTGCAGATCTGCGCTTGGACAGCGCTGGGCGCGCTGTTCGAAGGGTCGATCGACGCCGACGTCGCCGAAGGGGTGGTCGACGGCCCGGAATGGCGGCTCTCCTATTTGCGCCACCCGCCGCTGTCGTCGTGGCTCAGCGGCGTCGCCTCGACAACCGGACCGTGGCGCTACCTTGTTCTGTTTGCAATCGCGGTCGCCTTCGGTTGCTGCGCGTTCGCGCTGGTCTCGCTGTTCATCCGTCGCGTCGATGGATCGGCCGCGAGCCTCGTCGCTTTGCTGGCGGGCCTCGGCTCGCCCTACGCGACCTACTGGCCGCTCAAGTTCAACCACAACATCGGCGTGATGCCGTTCTGGGCGCTCGTCCTGTGGACGGCGTGGAACGCCTTCGAGGGCGGATCGCTGGCGAGCTGGGCGCTGTTCGGCGCGGCGGTCGGCTTCAGTCTGTGGGCGAAATACGCGATCCTTCACCTCGTCGCTCCGCTCGGTGTGGCTTTCCTTCTGACGCCCGAATGGCGCAAGCGGCTTGCCGGGCCGGGTCCGTGGCTGGCGGCGGCGATCGCCGTCGCGATCGTCGCGCCGCAGGCGATCGACGTCGCGCGCCACGGCGCCACGACCCTCAAGTGGGCGACCCACACGACGCATTCGGGCGCGGGCGAGCGCATCGGCTGGATGGCGGCGTTCGTTATCGACGCGGCGCTCGCCAATGCGCCGATGGCCCTGATCGCCTGGTTGGCATGCGGAGGCGAGCGGCTCAAGGCGGCGATCCGGGCGATGATCGCGCCGGCGACGCGCACCCGGCTCGACCTCTTTCTGCATTTCGCCGTCGTTGGCCCGGTCGTGCTCATCATTCTCGCCGCGCCGTTCGGCGTGCGCGTCTTCTATCATTGGCTGACGCCGGTCACGGTCGGCTTCGCCGCCTGGTGGGGCCATGCGGCGGCGCGGGCGGGCCTCCAGGTCCTGCCACGCCGCGTCTGGTTCGTCTTCGCAGCCTGGGCCGTCGTCGTCGTCGTCGGCTATGTCGGCGAGCGTGAAGCCTGGCGCCTGCAGGCGCCGCTTAGCACCGGCGCCTATCCTGAAATGGACGGTCCGGCGCTCGCGGCGCTCGCCGAGCGCTATTGGGCGGGCCACGGCGGCGGCCCTATCCCCTACCTCGTCAGCTACGACGGCAAGATCGGCTTCCAGGCGGCGGGGTCGATCGTTTTCGATCTTCCTTACCGGGTGCGGGCGCTAGACGGGGGCGACACGCACAACGCGCCTTGGCTCGACGTCGCCGATCTCAAGCGGCGCGGCGCGCTAGTGGTCGCCGCCGGGCCAGACTTGAAGGCGACGATCGACGGCGCGCCGATCGAGGTTCTCGACCTGACGGCTTTCGTCCGGCCGACCCTGCCTGGGGTCAAGGCGCCGCCGCAGATCTATTTTGGCGTGATTTCGCCACAGCCTTAGCGCTCAGGTCGTCGCGGCGCCGCTCAGCGCCGCGGCGAGCTTCTCGATCCGCTGGCTGAGGTCGCCAAACGCCTGGG
>Ga0302320_10003052_pt1 | contig 39091 bp, 29 predicted proteins | sample Bog_T0_3_FD_202130 | JGI IMG/M metagenome (GOLD analysis project Ga0302320, IMG submission 202130) | Peat permafrost microbial communities from Stordalen Mire near Abisko, Sweden - Bog_T0_3 | ecosystem: Environmental > Terrestrial > Soil > Wetlands > Peat | place: Sweden: Abisko, Stordalen Mire... | reverse complement strand
ACCAACTCCATTCCGTTCCAAAATTCATCAGGCGAGGTCGGTGCGATTAAACTTACCCAGCCATTGCTGAATAATTTCTGGATTGACCAGACGCGCCTGAATGTCCGCGTCGGCAAAAACCGGCTGCAGTATTCCGAGCAGGGTTTGCGCGGGCAGATGATCACCAGCATCACCGCTGTCGAGAATGCCTATTACGAACTGATTTACGCGCGGGAAAACGTGAAGGTGCAGCAGGAGGCGCTGGCACTGGCGCAGACGCAGCTCGACCAGGACCAGCAGCGGGTGCAGATTGGCACGCTGGCGCAATTGGACGTGCAGCAGGACGAGGCGCAGGCGGCCACGAGCAAGGCGAATTTGATTGCGGCGGAAAACACGCTGTCCGTTGACGAAAACGCGCTGAAAAATGTGCTGACCGACAATTACGTGCAATGGCATGACACGCTGATCCAGCCGACGGAGACACTCGCCGCCACAATGCAGTTGTTCGACTTGCAGGACAGTTGGAACAAGGGCATGACCGAACGGCCCGACCTTTTGCAGGCGCGGTTGAATGTGGAGCAACAGGGCATTCAGTTGAAATTTGACTACAACCAGCTTTATCCTTCATTGGACTTGATCGGGTCATACGGCTACAACGGCTCGGGTGGAAATTTCGGCGACACGTTCAACTCGATCAACCAGGCCAACCAGCCTTTCTGGTATTATGGCGCGCAGTTCTCCATGCCGTTGAGCAACGTCGGCGCGCGCAACACTTACAAGGCCGGCAAGGTGACGTTGAAGCAATTGTTGTTGCAGTTGAAACAAATGGAACAAAGCGTGATGGTGGACATTGACAACGCCGTCAAGCAGGCGCAATCGAGCTATGAAAGCGTGCAGGCCACGCAGCAGGCGCGCACTTACGCCGAGGCCGCGCTGGATGCGGAACAGAAAAAATACGCCGTCGGCAAGAGCACCACCTTCACCGTGCTCCAGCTCCAGAAAAATCTCACCTCGGCACGCTCTGATGAAATCCGCTCGCTGGCCGACTACAACGAGGCGCTCGCCAATCTGGCCGCTAAGGAAGGCAGCACGCTCGAACGGAATAACATCAACATCGAGCTGAAGTAATTGGTGGGGACGCCGCGCTGCGCAATGTCCCTACCAGAAATTCCACGCGTGCCTCCAGACAATCCACGCACCGAGCAGAAAGTTCGTGATGGCGTGCGCCGTCATCGCGTCGCCGAGGCGGTTTTTGCGGATGACCAGCCATTGATACGCCGCGCCGCAGAGAATTCCCGCGAGCCATTCGTTGTGGGAAAATCCGAAAACTATTGCCGTCGCGAAAAACGGAACCGGCAAAAACTTATTCAGCGGAACCGTGAGAAAATTCTGGCTGGCGAGGTAGCGGTATAAAAACGAGCGGTAAAAAACTTCTTCCAGCGGCGGCACGACAAACGTCATTCCCAAAATGTGAACCGCGATGAAAAACCACGCGAGCGCGGAGCCTTCGCCAAACGTCTCATTAGGATTTCCCGTCGCGCCGCCTTTCATCAGATGCGGATAAAACCGGTCAAGCCCGACCCAAACGGCGAAAATACCGACACCGACGAGAACCGCTTCCCAACCGAACGCCCAGCGCATTTCGGAAACGAACGGACGCATTTCCCAGACCAGCCAAGCGCCGGCGAGCGTTTTGGCGAGATAAAACCAATAAGCCGAGGCCGCGCCGAATTTTCCTTGAAAAAAAGTCAACGCGAGGAAAATCAGGAACGGCGCGACGCGCGCAACCGCAGGCGAGCGGGCGAAAGTTTGTTTTAGAAACCGCACGACCTGAAGTTGCCGGTTTTACGGCTCGCCGACAACCAGCGTTTTCGTGTGACCGTCGCCGGCCAGCGTGACGGAGTTGGCCGAAATTGCGGTGACGTGCATCCCATCCACCAAGCTGCCGACAGAGACGGCTTTGCCGCCGATGATCGCCGACGGATGCACCGCGTCATAAGCGATGCCCTGAAGCCGCAGCGGCTTGGGAGCCGGCGGGTTGGTGGCGACGGTGCTGGCGGCGGCGACTGGCGCAATAGGCGCATTCTTGACCAACGGAACGGCAGAGACGGCTTCTGATTTCAAGACGACCACCGGCGCGGCAACCAGATTTTCTGTCGGAATTCTGTGGGCATGTCCGGCCAGCGCCAAACCAATTAATACGAGTGCGGCGGTGATCAGAAAAATTATGACGACCGGCAAAACCATGTTGGAATCACGTTGTGTCCCGTTTGTATCCACCGGCCTCAACGGTGTCACGCCCACCGGCGAATTTTTCCGCTGCGATTCCTTGGCGCGTTTGAGTGCGTCGTTGATGAGGCTCATGCGCGAATGTCTCCTTCCAGTTCGCGGATGGCGCGGCCCACCATCGAATAGCTGATACGGTGGCTGCGCTTCACAAAACTCGCGAGCAGGGCCTTGTCGCAGACCGCATTCACCAATCGCGGAATGCCGCCGCTGTATTTGAAAATGCGCCAAAGCGCCGGCAGCGTGAACTTCGGGCCGTCCTGCGCGCCCGAAACCTGGAGCCGGTGCTGGATGTATTGCGCGACCTCGGCGCGCGTGAGCGGCGCGAGATGAAACCGCACCGTGATGCGCTGGCGCAGTTGCTTCAGCTGCGGGCTGTTCAGGCGATTGCGTAGTTCCGGCTGGCCAAGCAAAACGATTTGCAGCAGCTTCCGGTCGTCCATCTCGATGTTCGAGAGCAGGCGCACCTGTTCAAGGAGTTCCTCGGTCAGGTTTTGCGCCTCGTCAATGATGAGCACCGTTTCGCGGCCGGCTTCAATCTGGTTGAGCAGAAATCCAGAAATGGCCGAAACCGTTTCCAGGCGATCCTTGCCCTGCACGTCCAGTCCGAACTCCATGGCGATGGCCTTCATCATCTCGTCCGGGTTCAACACTGGATTCAGGATCAGTGCCGTTGAATAATTGGAATCCAACTGCTCCAGCAGCGCGCGGCACAACGTTGTCTTGCCCGCGCCGACCTCGCCGGTGAGCTGCACGAAGCCCTTGCGCTCGCGAATGCCGTAGAGCAGATGGTTGAACGCCTCACGATGCTTGGAGCTGTGGAAAAGAAAGCGCGGGTTCGGCGTGATGTCGAACGGGGCGTGCGTCAATCCGTAGAATTCCAAATACACAAACGGTTTGAAGCAGAAATCCGGCCAAGCGATGAAGCGACGATTTGCTGCACGTAAATGTATCATCAGCGCGGTTTTAAGCCGCGATTGGGGACGATTGAGACGGAAGCGGGACTATGATTTGGACACCGCCAAAATTTTGCACACCGATTTGACCAGAGCCTTCGCTTCTGCCGGCGTGCCGATCGTGATGCGCAAATAATCTTTCACCTCCGGCGCACTGAACCAGCGGACGAGGATTTTTTGGTTGCGCAATTTCGCCAACCAATCTTTCGCCGGAAACAGCGGCGGCTTCGCCAGGAGAAAATTTGTCTGGCTCGGTAGCACGCGGAAGCCGAGCTTCGTCAGCTCGCTCGAAAGCCATTCGCGTGTGACAATTATTTCTTTGAAGTTCGCGCGGTAAAATTTCAGATCGTCCAAGGTCGCGGTGGCGGCGATCTGACCGAGTCCGTTCACATTGTAGCTGTCGCGGATTTTGTCCAGCGCCGCGATGAGTTCAGGATGTCCGACAAAATAACCGACGCGCTGGAAGCACAGCGAATATGCCTTGGAAAAAGTTCTGGCGACCAAAACGCGCGGAAATTTCAACGCCAGCTTCAACGCGTTTTCCTCGGCGAAATCCACATACGCTTCGTCGAGGATCACCACGCCCCGCTGCGCGCTGCACAGTTTTTCCAGTTCCGCAGTTTGGTAGCCGCGCCCGCTCGGCGCGTTCGGGGTTGTTACGAACGTCAATGCCGCTCTGAAATCCCATTCCTTGCCGCGCTTCAATTCCGCCACGCCGGGCAAATCAAAATCGGATTTGAGCGACACCGCATTTTTCGCCGCGCCGTGGATGTCCGCCAGCACCGGATACAGCGAATAACTCGGCGTGAAATACTGAACCGTGGCTTTGGATCGGTCGGCCAGTCTGCCGAAGATGGCGTTCGATCCTTTGCTTGGTTCCACAAAGGCCCGCACCGCCAGTGCCAGCACTTCATCCGAGCCGTTGCCGATGATGATGTTTTCCGGTGCGCAGCCGTGCAGCCGAGCCAGCTTTTCGCGCAATGCCTGCGCCGTCGGGTTTGGATACAGCCGCAACCGCCCGTCCACCGCCGCCCGAACTGCCGCCAACACGCGCGGCGACGGCGGATACGGATTCTCGTTCGTGTTGAGCTTGATCAACCCTTTGATCTTCGGCTGCTCGCCCGGCACATACGCGTGCAAGTCGCGGACGAGCGGACGAATTAATAATCGTAAAATGTTTCGAGTCATTTTGAAGAACGTGGCAACAGCGGCAAAATATTCCAACCTTTCCCATTACAAAACTTGCAATCTTGTCTCGGCGCTCCATGACGGCTGCATAAGCCACATTCTGATTCAACAAGTGAAATCAGATAATTTTCGTTTTGCCGGATCAAAGTATATCGCATTTTATTATTTTCGCCGTAACCTGTTGTGATGATTTCCGTTGAATCGGCTTTTTTATTTACATTTGCTATGGTTTCTCCTTTTGCCAACGAAATACTTTTAGACGGATCAAATGGATTATAGCCAGCTTTGAAGAAACATTCTTGAACCGGTGAAAATTCTTTAGCCCACTTCTCAAGGAAATTTAACTTAACTGCCAAATAATCTTTTAAGAATTGTTCTGCTGTTTCCATAATTAATTACTATTTTAGAATCCTCACTTCCGCGCTTTTTCCATGCGCGCCGAGGCCTTCGAGTTCCGCGAAATTATTCACCGACTTCAGCGCCTTCTTCAGCGACGCACGGTTGTATTCCACGACGCTCGTGCGGCGCTGGAATTGGTCCACCGTCAGGCCGGCAAAACTCGCGCCCGCGCCATCGGTCGGCAGCACATGGCTCGGCCCGGCGACGTAATCGCCCAGCACCGTCGGCGACCAGTTGCCGAGAAAAATCGCGCCCGCCGTCACGATGCCGCCGCTCACGCGCCGCGCGTCGCGCGTGATGACTTCGCAATGCTCCGGGGCAATCTGGTTTGCCAGCGCCACGGCGTCGGCCACTGTCGCCACTTGAATGAGCCAGGTGTTGCGGTCGAGCACCCGCTGGATGAATTCGCGGCGAGGCAGTTTGGGCAATTGTATGGAAATTTCTTTTTCCACGGCTCGCAGAATTTTCGCGGAAGTTGTCACGAGCCAGACGCGTTCGTGGCCGGAACCGTGCTCGGCCTGCGCCAGCATGTCGGATGCAGCAAATTTCGGATTCGCCGTGTCGTCGGCCAGCACCAGCAAATCGCTCGGTCCAGCAAGCAAATCAATTGCGACACGCCCGACCAGCAGCCGCTTGGCCATGCTGACATAGGCGTTGCCCGGCCCGAAAATTTTCTGCACGCGCCGGATCGTCTTGGTGCCGTAAGCCAGCGCCGCAATCGCCTGCGCGCCGCCGATGCGGTAGATTTCTGTCGCGCCCGCCGCGCGTGCCGCAAATAAAATCGCCGGATTGATGGAGCCGTCCTTGCCACACGGCGTGGTGACGACGATTTCAAGACAGCCCGCGACCTTGGCGAGCGTGATGGTCATCAGCGCCGTCGAGACGAGTGGCGCAGTGCCGCCGGGAATATAAACGCCGACGCGTGCGAACGGGTCAAACTTTTCGCCAACGCTCGCGCCGTGGGAATTCTTCGCCTGCCAGTTTTTGCGCAGCGATTTTTTTGCGAAACCGGCGATGTTCGCTTCCGCTTCCGCCACCGCCGCGCGCAGCGGTTCATCGGCCTTGATGGACGCCGCGAGCAATTCCGCCGCCGTCACAGCGAGCTGGTCGGCTGACAATTTTGCGCCGTCGAATTTTTCCGTGAACTCCAGCACCGCATCGTCACCGCGCACGAAGACCTCATGCAAAATTGCCTTGGTGCGCGACTCAATCTCGGCGTCGAACAAACTGGTGTCGGCGGACACTTCGCGGAGCCGGGTGAAAAAATCCTTGTCGGTGTGGCGGGCAATTTTCATGCGCGCAGGCTAACGGATGAAGAATTGAAAGTCAAAACGCGCGCCAGCGGCGAACCAGATATGCGACCAATCCCGCGACGGCAAACAGCGAACTGGTTGACGGCTCTGGAACCACGCTGCTGATCCACGGCAGTGCGGCCGAGACGCGCCCGGCCCCGCTGAGATTTCCATAGACGGAAGTTGCCGTGCCGCCGCCCTTGACGGCTTCGAAAGAAATCACGCCCGCCAGATAGTCTTGCGAGTCAATATCAATGAACACGCCGCCGCCGCTGTCGCCCGGCGCGACGCAGCCTTCGAGCGGCAGCGGCGTGGCGTCGCCCCAAACATTGTTCGCGGTCGAATTCGGGTTGTCAAAATCGCTGCCGAGCAACCCGGCCGGATTGTTGAAGTTGCCGTCCAGGACGTTTTGAAACGCCCGCTTCTGGTTGCCGAGTGAAGTCTGATAGCCCGTCAATCCGGTTCCGGTGAAACCATAGCCGACCCAGGTGGCGACCTGTCCGAATTCCGCCGAGCCGGAATAAAGCATTACCGGCGTGACGCTGGTGACGGGGGTGCTGAGATGCACCAGGCCAAAATCGTTGCCGCCAAAAACATTGCCCGTATAGGCGGGATCCGTGAAGAGTGCGTCGGATGAATAGGAAGTTCCGCCAACGGTGAAAGTCCCCGAACTAGCGATGTCCACCAGATGCGCAGCCGTCAGCACCCAGTCCGGCGCGATCAGCGTTCCGCAACCGGTTATGCCGCCATTGCCGACAAATGTTCCGACCGCCGCGTAGGCAAGGCTGGCTGCGAGATCTGTATAACTGCTGTCGGGCACGTCATCGCGAATCGTGGAGCCACGGGTTGAACTTGGATTCACCGCCAGCGAAACCAGAAGAACGCAGAACCCGACAAATTTGCCTTTGGCAAATATCATGATCTCATTGCCTCACGCCCGATGCGGCCGGTCAAGGGCAAAATTTTTGGCTTTCGTTCTGGTGCGGGAGCTTTGATATTCATCACATGCGAAATCCCATCATTGTCGCGCTCGACGTGCCGTCGGCGGAACAGGCATGGAAGCTGGCGGAACAAATCGCGCCGGCGGTCGGCGCGTTCAAGATCGGCAAGGAACTGTTCGTTGCCGCCGGGCCGGACATCGTGCGCCGCGTCCGCGCCACCGGCGCGAGCGTTTTTCTCGACTTGAAATTTCACGACATCCCGAACACCGTTGCCAAAGCCGTCGCTTCGGCAGTGCGACTCGACGTGCAGATGCTGACTATCCACACCAGCGGCGGTGGCGAGATGATGCGCGCGGCGGAAAAATCCGCGCAGGACACGGCAAAGTCGCTCGGTTCGCCCGCGCCGCTCGTACTCGGCGTGACCGTGCTGACCAGTTCCAACAACGAAACGCTCGCGGAAATCGGCTGCGAAGCGGACACGGAAAAACAGGTTTTGCGGCTGGCGCAACTGGCGGTGAAATCCGGTTTGCGCGGACTGGTTTGTTCGCCGCTGGAAATTGTCGCGCTCCGAAAAGTTTTGCCGGCGCACATCCGGCTCGTCACGCCCGGCATCCGCACCGGCGCGGAAAAGGCCGACGACCAGAAGCGCACGCTCTCGCCGCGCGAGGCGATGCAAGCCGGCGCAAGCTGGCTGGTGATCGGCCGGCCGATTCACGCTGCGGAAAACCCGCGCGCGGCGGCGGAGAAAATTTTGGAATCGCTTTCCTGACCGCGAAACACACGAACCACACGAAATGAAAACCGTCACCGTCGTCGCCACGTTTCAAGCCAAGCCCGGCAAGGAAGCCGAATTAAAAAGCGCTTTGACCGGTCTCGTGGCACCGACCCGCAAGGAAGCTGGCTGCATCAATTACGATTTGCACCTCTCGCCGGAAGACCCGGCGAAATTTATGTTCCACGAAAACTGGACGAGCCAGCCGCACCTTGACGCGCACTTGCAGTCGGCCCACCTCAAGGCGCTACGGCCGCGCGTGGACGAACTGTGCGTGGCGTTTCCTGAAATTAAAATCTGGGAAAAAATCGCCTGATTGTTAGCCTTCGCTGGTTTGGCGGTTCAACCATTGAAAATCTTGAAAACGAAACAACCCACTTCCGTCGTCACCGGTGCCGCCGGTTTTCTCGGTTCACACCTCACCGACCTTCTCTTGGCGCACGGTCACAAGGTCATTGGCCTCGACAATTTTGTCACCGGCAGCGTGGACAACATTGTCCACCTTGGCGGCAACAAAAATTTTAAGTTCATCCAGCAGAACGTCACGGAATTCATTTTCCTCGACGTGCCGGTGGATTACGTCTGGCATTTTGCCTCGCCCGCCAGCCCGATTGACTATCTGAAAATCCCGATTCAAACCTTGAAGGTCAGCTCGCTCGGCACGCACAAGGCGCTGGGTTTGGCAAAGAACAAAGGCGCGCGTTTCCTCATCGCCTCAACCTCGGAAATTTACGGCGACCCGCTCGTCCATCCGCAAACCGAAGAATACTGGGGCAACGTCAATACCATCGGCCCGCGCGGTTGCTACGATGAAGCCAAGCGTTTCGCCGAAGCGATGACGATGGCGTATCACCGCGAGCACAAGGTCGAAACCCGAATTGTCCGCATCTTCAACACCTACGGGCCACGGATGCGCCTCAACGACGGCCGCGTTGTGCCGGCGTTTATCAGCCAGGCGCTCACGAACAAGCCGATCACCGTCTTTGGCAAGGGCACGCAAACGCGCAGTTTTTGCTACGTCTCGGATTTGATCGAGGGCATCTACCGGCTGATGATGAGCGATTACGACCTGCCGGTGAACATCGGCAACCCGACCGAGATGACGATGCTCCAGTTCGCCGACGCCATCATCCGTGCGACCAAATCCAGGAGCAAAATCGTCCACAAGTCGTTGCCGCAGGACGATCCCCGGCAACGCAAACCAGACATCACCAAGGCCAAAAAGATTCTGAAGTGGGAACCCAAGGTGCCACTCGCGGAAGGCATGGAGAAAACCATTGCCTATTTCAGACAGAAAGTTTGAAGGAATTTGCGATTTACGATATACGATTTACGCGGCCTTCAATCTGTGGCAGCGGAAAACGCAGCTCGTAAATTCAGCCGATGATCTTTAACGCCCGACAATTTGAATTTGTATTCCCGCGACCGGCGCTGGTCATGGGCGTGGTCAACGTCACGCCGGATTCCTTTTCCGACGGTGGAAAATTTTTTAATGCCGATGCCGCCGTCGCGCACGCGCTGGAACTGGTGGCGCAGGGCGCGGACATCCTCGACATCGGCGGCGAGTCCACGCGGCCCGGTGCCGCGCCGGTGGGCGAGGCCGAGGAGCTGCGCCGCGTGGTGCCGGTGATCGAAAAACTCGTCGCCCAGGTCAAGGTTCCGGTTTCGATTGACACGACCAAGCCGGCGGTGGCGCGCGCCGCGCTGACGGCTGGCGCGAGCCTCGTCAACGACGTCTCGGCCAACCGCGACCACGAGGCGCTGTGGCGGGCGGTGGCGGATTTTCGGGCCGGCTACGTTTGCATGCACGCGCGCGGCGAGCCGGCGACGATGCAGCAGAATCCGGTTTATGCCGACGTGGTCCGCGAAGTCGGCGAATTTTTTCAGCAGCAGCTGGCCAGCCTGCTGAACGGTGCCGGCATCGCGCCCGAGCAGGTGGTTCTCGACGTGGGCATCGGTTTCGGCAAAACGCCGGAGCATAATTTGGAGTTGCTGGCGAACCTGCGGAGTTTTACAAAGTTGCGGCGGCCGCTGCTGCTGGGCATTTCGCGCAAGTCGTTCATCGGAAAATTGCTGGGCGCGGACGTGAATGAACGCTTGCCCGCGTCACTCGCCTGCGCGACTCTGGCGGTGGAGTCCGGCGTGCAAATTATCCGCACGCACGACGTGGCGGAAACCGTGCAGGCGGTGCGGATGACGGAAGCGCTGCTGTCGCGGAAAAATAATCATCATGGCTGAAGCGGACAAAATCTGGTTGCTCATCGTCAACGGCTGGCGGCACCTGCTGGAAATTTTCATTCTGGCGGTGCTGATTTATTACGCCTTCCGTTTTGTGCGCGGCACGCGCGGCTGGCCGGTGGTCATCGGCTTTGTCGTCGTGCTGCTGACGCTGGCGCTGGTGACGACGGTTTTGGATTTGAAGGTGCTGCGCTGGATGCTCGGCAGCGCGTCGGTGTTCATCGCGCTCGGCGCGCTGGTAATTTTCCAGCCGGAACTCCGCCGGATGCTTGGCGAACTTGGCAACCTGCCGCTCTTCGCCAGCACGAGCGAACAGCGCGAGGCCATCGAGGTCGTCATCCAGACCGTCGAGCGGCTGGCGGACGTGAAGATTGGCGCGCTCATCGCCATCGAGCAATCCATCCTGTTGCAAGAGGCAGTCGAGGCCGGCATCAAGGTGGATTGCGACGCGACGCCCGAAATGCTGGAGACGATTTTCTTCCCGAACAACGCAATCCACGACGGCGGCGTGATTTTGAAGGGCGACCGCATCGCCTACGCCGCATGTATTTTCCCACTGACGCAGCGGACGGATTTGAACAAGTCGCTCGGCACGCGCCACCGCGCGGCCATCGGCTTGAGCGAGGAAACTGATGCCGTCATCGTGGTCGTGTCCGAGGAAACCGGCATGGTTTCCTACGCCTACAAGGGCCAACTCGTGCGCGGTGTCACACTGGAGGAACTGCGCGCGTTCCTGACCTCGGTGATTTTGCTCCCGGCCAAATCGCATGGTTTCGTCAAATGGCTGCGGATGCAGGTGGGCGAACGCCACCGCGCCGACGGCCCGGCGGTCATTACCAAACACGAACCGCGCCCGGCGGCGAAGAAATGAAAAATTCAAAATTAAAAATTAAAAATGGCTCGGAAGTTGGCGGCGCGCGGTGCCCGCGTTTTTAATTTTACTTTGTATGCGCGACCTGTTTTTCAAAGATATCGGCTGGAAAATTTTTTCCCTGCTGCTCGCGGCGGGCATCTGGCTGACCGTTCACCGGATTTTGCTGGAGTCGCCCGAACCGGCGGTGCTGGGCGGTGCCAGTTCGCTGACCTACGGCAACCTGCCGGTCCTGATCGTCGCGGCGGCATCCGACGTGCATCTTTACCGTGTCGCACCCAATACGGTTTCCGTCACCGTTCGCGGCTCCGCCGACGCCATCGCGGTGCTGCAGGCGAACCAGATCCGCGCGACCGTTGACCTGACCGATGTCGAATCCGCCGGAGAGCTGAAACGGCACGTGGATGTTTCCGTTCCGTCGGGCATCACGCTCGTCAGCATCGAGCCACCCAAAGTCGGCATCATCATTCCGCCCTCACCAGTAAAAAATCAATGACCGCTCCAAAAAAAATCTTCGGCACGGACGGTGTCCGTGGCACAGCGAATGTCGAACCCGTCACGGCGGAAACCGCCTTGAAACTCGGCCGCGCCGCCGCGCACGTTTTCAAAAACCTCGAGCGTGAAGCGCGCGGACGCGGCAAACACAAGATCGTCATCGGCAAAGACACGCGGCTCTCCGGCTACATGCTGGAAAACGCGATTTCGTCCGGCATCCTCTCGATGGGCGTGGACGTGCTGTTCATCGGGCCGCTGCCGACGCCGGGCGTCGCCTACGTCACGCGCAGTCTGCGCGCGGACGCCGGCATCGTCATCACCGCGTCGCACAATCCCTACACCGACAACGGCATCAAGTTTTTCCGCGCCGACGGCTACAAGCTCGATGACAAGATCGAAGGCGAAATTGAAAACCTGGTTTTCACCGGCGAAATCGAAAACGTCCGGCCGAGTTCGGAGCTGATCGGCCAGGCCGTCCGCATTGACGACGCGCTAGGGCGCTACATCGAATTCGCCAAGTCCTCTTTTCCGAAAGGGCTGACGCTGGAAGGTGTGAAGATCGTTTTGGACTGCGGCCACGGCGCGGCCTACAAATCCTCGCCCAGTGTGCTGCGCGAACTCGGCGCGGAAGTCATCGTGTATGGCAATACGCCCGACGGCAAAAACATCAATGCCAACTGTGGCTCCATGCACCCGGAAGCCATGTGCGAAAAAGTTGTGAAACATGGCGCGCACATTGGCATCGCGCACGACGGCGACGCCGACCGCGTTTTGCTCTGCGACGAAAAGGGCAATCTGATTGACGGCGACGACATCATGGCCATCGCCGCGCTGGAGATGCTGGCGGAAAATTCGCTGGCCAAAAAAACCCTGGTCGCCACCGTGATGAGCAATGCCGGGCTGGAAGCCGCGATCAAAAACGCCGGCGGCAAAATGCTCCGCACCGCCGTCGGCGACAAGAATGTGATTGATGAAATGCTGCGCGAAAGTTTCAACTTTGGCGGCGAGCAGAGCGGTCATCTGATTTTCCGCGATTATGGCACGACCGGCGACGGCTTGGTGGCGGCGCTGCAAATTTTGCGGATTCTCAAAACAAAGCAGACGCCGCTCTCCAAGCTGGCGCAATGCTGGACGCGGTTTCCGCAACTCGTGACCAACGTGAAAGTGCGCGAGAAAAAACCATTCGAACAGCTCGACGGCGTGAACCGGCTCGTGGCCGAGGCGGAAAAGGAATTGTCCGCGCAAGGCGGACGGTTGCTGCTGCGGTATTCCGGCACGGAACCGAAAGTGCGCCTGCTCGTGGAAGGCCGCGACGCGAAATCACTGGAAGCGTGGTCTCAAAAAATCTGCGGCGCGATCCAGAGGCAGATAGGCGCGTAAAAAATTCGCCCGGAAGAAGCGCCGCAAACCTGCTCGCCCGCCATTTGAAGTCGAATTGAAGGACTGGAAATTTATCTTCCGTTGATGCGGATGGCCTGGCACAACGCAGCGTTGAACTCTTCCGCCAGCTGCAATTGTTCCAGCGTCAGGTGCATCCGATAGCGCCAGTAATTTTTCGGATTGGCCGGCACGTTGATGCGCTCGGCGTCCACGTCTTTCCGGCGCAATTCTCCGTCCATGCCCAGCAAATCCTGCAATTGAAAAATGCTCCACATCGCCGGTGAGGCGAGATGCTGGCGCACAATGGCCTGATTGATACCGGGGTCGCAATGCAACGGCGCGTCACCCGATCCTTGCAGTTCCGAATGATAAAACTTCTGCATAAATTTCCGGTCCTCCTCCCACCAGCCGCGGAGGGTGCTCATGTCGTGCGTGCCGGGCGTGACCACGCTCAAATAGGGCGCGTCCGCCGGACGGGAAAACAACACGCCCATCGCCTTGGGCATCCGCTGGATTTCGAGGCTCAGCAGGCCGAGCTGCTTCATCAAGTCCGGCACGCACGCGGGCACGAGACCGAGGTCTTCGCCGCAGATGAGCATGTTAGTGACGCGCTTGAGCGCCGGCAGCTTTTGCAGCGCTTCCTGCATCCAGAAATCGTCCTGCCACCGGAAAAAATAATCCACATAAAGCTCCTTGAGCTTCGCCTGCGTCGCCGGGTCGAGCGCCTTGAACGACGGCGTGTCCATCATCGCGAACCGGAAATGGAATTCGTGGCCTCCGGATTTTTCCACCTCGAATAAAATGACGTTGCTGATGAGGTCGAACAAGCCTTCCTTGAGTTTTTGGTTTTGCGCACTGGCTTCCAGTTTGGCAAAGTGGTTTTCCACCTGCCGTTGCGTGGCGAATTCAATTTTCAGAAAAAAAAGTCCGCCCGGCTGCGGCACGAGGAATTCGTGCTTCACCCGTTCCGCATCCGCGCCGAAAATTTCCGCCAGAACTTTTTCATTGATGAGCGGCTTGACGAAACGGTCGTGGTTGAAATGGATGCCGCGCTGGCTGAACTCCGCCAGCTTCACCGGGATCGCCGGCACGAAATAGCCGAGGATGCCCTCGACCGCGTGCGCCGGGCTGCTCCAGATGCGGAAGAAACCGAGAATGTGGTCAATGCGGAACGCGTCAAAGTAGCAGCTCATTTGCGCGAAACGCTGCTTCCACCAAGCGAAACCGTCCTGCTTCATGCGCGCCCAGTTGTAAGTCGGAAAGCCCCAGTTCTGGCCCTTCACCGCGAAAGCATCCGGTGGCGCGCCGGCCTGCATGTCCGTGTGGTAAAGTTCCGGCTGCTGCCAGACATCCGCACCGTGGCGATAAACACCAATGGCGATGTCGCCTTTCAAAATCAGGCCGTGCGAGTGGATGTATCTCGCAGCGTCCTGAAGCTGAAGGTGCAGATGAAATTGAATGAAATAATTCAACTCAATCTCGTCACGAAAGTTGGAATTCTTTTTAATGAGCGCCGCGATTTCGTTATCGCGATAAACACGGTGCGCCGGCCACTGGTTGAAATCCGCCGTCCCGAATTTGTCGCGCAAGGCGCAAAACGCCGCGTAAGGAGCGAGCCAATGCTTGTTCTGTTCAAAAAAATCCTGATATTCGGTGGAGGCAAACGCTGCTTCTTTCTGCTTCGGGAAAATTTTCCGCACGAACTTCAGCTTGGCCGACATCACCGCTTCATAATCCAAAGCGTCGAGCGCGTTGAGCCGTTTGCGTTCGGTTTCCAACCGTTTCGGCAGGCTCTTCTTTTTGCCGGCGAAGAGTTGGTTCAAATTCAAATATAGGGGATGCAGCGCAAACGCCGAAATTGCCGCGTAAGGATACGAATCCATCCAGGTGTGAGTGGCGCTGGTGTCGTTGATCGGCAAAATCTGGATGAGCTTCAGACCCGCTCGCTTCGCCCAGTCGGCGAGCGGTTTCAGATCGGCAAACTCACCGACGCCAAAGCTGTTTTCGCTGCGCAGACTGAAAACCGGAATCGCCACGCCCGCGCCTTTCCAGGTGTCGGCGGGCAACCGGACGAAGCCGTCATTGACGATGGTGTGTTTTTTTGGCGCGACGGCATCTTGCAAAATCCGGTTGTCGCCGTCTTCGAAGCGGATGAATTTCGCGTGCTCGACATCATACACACCATATTTGTATTGGATCGGAAATGCTTCGCGGCCGAAGTCAACCTGCGCCGACAAAAAATCTTCGCCGCCCATCCGGTTCAACAAAAGCGGCGCGCTGGTGTTCCAGTTTCCCAGCCGGACGCAACCGCCGGTGAGGCAAAGCGTCTGCCCTGTCGGCAGGAGCGGCGCCTTGACCTTGAAAGTGTGGCTCGCACCCGGCGTGGGCAGAATGCGGACTTCGGTGTGATTGGGCTGGAGCAGAACTTTCTGGAACGGCTCGGTGTAAAAGGCGTTTTCCACCGCGCCGGCCGGATTCCAGGAATCAATGATCAGAAATTCGTCCTGCTTGAAAGACGCAGGGTTGATGACGCGGTCGCTGCCCCAATCTTGAACGGTCGAACCGTCGGCATTCCGCAAAATGTAATTGTAGGTGATGACGGCGTCAGGAATTGAGCCGGCCGCCAAGTCCAGCGCGGCCTGCCAGGATTCCGCGTTGAAATACTTGAGCGGCAGCGCCCGGTCGGCGCGGCCGTCGCCGAGCAGCGGATGATTCCCGGTGAGCCAGAGTGACTGGCCGACTTTGGTGTGAAAGCGAAGCCGAAAAAAAAGTTTCATCGTATGGCAAAATTGTTTTGGCCGCGTGCCGGTTCAAGCTGCCGTGACGCGGAAACGGCGAACAGATCAGTGTCCGGCACCGCCGCCGGTGGGAATCGGTTCCGTTCCGGTTTTTTTGTAGCTGACCACCAGCAGGGTCAGCAGCGCGGCAAGGCCCATGCTGGCGCCGCCGAGGGCGAGCACATTCACGGGCTCGTTGTGCAGGAAATGTTTCAGCGCGAAACCCAGCAGGCTGGACGCGGCGATCTGCGGCAGGACGATGAAGAGATTGAACATGCCCATCATCACGCCGACCTTGTCCTTAGGCAGCGAAGGCACCAGCATGGCGTAAGGCATAGAGAGGATACTAGCCCAAGCGATGCCGACGGCGGTCATGGAAATCAACAACTGGTGTTTGTCGGCCATCAACGGAACCGACGCCAGTCCCGCCGCGCCGACCGCGAGACAGATCACGTGCATCAGCTTGGGGCCGGTATATTTTGTCGCCCAGAGCAGCACGAACGAAAAGAAGAAGCAGACGGCGTTGTAAGCCGCGAAACAAAATCCCGACCACGCGCCGGAGGCTTCCATTTCCGGCGAACCCGGCAGGGCGTGAAAAATATTTTTGGCGACCGCAGGCGAAAAATAAACCCACATCGAGAACATTCCAATCCAGGTGAATAACTGGACCAAGCCGAGTTCCCACATCCGGCTCGGCAGATGAAAAACCTGTCCGAGAATTCCATCTTCCTTTGCTAAATAAAACAGCTGAACGATTGCGTAGACAAGCCCGACAACTCCAAATGCTATTCCCGCCATGCCGATTTGGTCTGTTGCAAAAACCATGCTCAAAACAGAAACCAAAATAAAAATATAGTTATGTGCGATCACAAAAGACCTGGCCCAGCCGAGACGTTGACAAAGTCCGATGCCGCCTATTAACAAAGAAGAGCCAAATAATATTAGAACAGAACAAATAGGAATGTTTTGTTCGCCAAAAAGGTTTGTCGCTAAACAAACAGCTGTGCCCACCAAAACCAACAGGGCAAACATTAAATTAAGAATTCCAAAAATTAGATTTTCACTAAAACCTCCGTTTGCGGTCAGTTTGTATTCGCTTGGATCGTTACCCATGAAACCAAACGTCCAGTCAAATCTCCGCGCCTTGATTTCTTTTAGCTCCGCATCGGTCGGCGGATATTCCTTGGTGCTGAAAACCGTCCACAGCACCGCGCCCAAGAATGCTGCCGCGCCGATGTAAAACGAAAGCCGCACCGACTTGGGAATGTGCCCGTTGCCGCCGACATCGGCGGCGAGGCCAAACCAGTTGGTCATCATCCACGGCAGCGCGGACGCGATGGTTCCGCCGAGGCCGATGAACAGCGATTGAATGGCGAAGCCCTGCGAATTTTGTTCTTCCGGCAAATTATCCGCCACGAGCGCGCGAAACGGCTGCATGGAAGCGTTGATGGTGCCGTCCAAAACCCAGAGCAAGCCAGCCGCCATCCAGACCGACGGACAGTTCGGCATCAAGACCAATGCGAGCGAGGCGAGAATCGCGCCGCCAAAAATAAACGGACGCCGCCGCCCCAATCGTGTCCAGCAACGGTCGCTGGACTGGCCGACTAGCGGCTGTATGATAACGCCGGTGACCGGCGCGGCCAGCCAGAGAATGGCGAGGGAATCGGCGTTCGCACCGAGGTAGCCGTAGATGGCGCTCATGTTGGCCATCTGCAGTCCCCAGCCGAACTGGATGCCGAGAAAGCCGAAACTCATGTTCCAGATCTGCCAGAAACTTAATCGTGGTTTTTGCATAAATGGGCCGGTCGGCTTTCGTCAAATTGTATGCGGATTATTTTAAAGAACGATGGTAAATTCGCCATTCAAAGCCGTTCAGGTGGAACAACGGCAGGCTGCTGTCGTGCACATCAGGCAGTCCTGAAATTTTCACGATCTGATAATCGGGACCGTTTTCGAGCTTGACCGAGCCGGTGATGGGACGGCTGGAGAAATTGATGACCACCACGAACTCGTCGTTCTTGTCGCAACGCATGAAGGTCACGAGATTATTTTCATCAGAATTCCGCAACCATGTGACACGGCTGTTGGTGAAGGCTGGATATTTTTTGCGGAGTTGGATTAACGAGCGGTAAATGTCACGGAACGCCGGGCGTTCCCGCGGCGCCCACACGATCGGCAGCTTGTCGAACAACGCCGGGTCGCCGGATTCCGTAGCGTCGCCGACTTCCATGCCGTTGTAAAGCACCGGCACGCCGTCGAGGCAAAACATCAGGGCTTGCGCCGCCAGCGCGCCGTTGACGCCATAACGAGCAATCGCGCGGGACTCATCGTGGTCGTCCGAAATGCGCATGTGCAGGGCGTCGTGCGGGTTTTTGCTCAATTCTTCCTGCCACGTTGCCTGCAGTTTCGAGGCGGGGGCTCCGTGCATCAGCACGTCGTTCAACGAGTGCAGCAGCGACCAGGAATAATCCACATCAAACGCGTTGGTCAGCAGTTCGGGTTTGTCCGCCTCGGCCAGCATCATGATGTCCGGCTTGGTCTTTTCGAGCGCGGCCCGCGCTTGTTCCCAAAAATCCGTCGGCACGCCCCACGCCACGTCACAGCGGTAGCCGTCAATGTCGCAGGTTTTAACCCAGTAGTTCATCATCGCGATCATGTATTCGCGCAATTGCGGATTGGCATAATTCAACCCGGCCACATCCGACCAGCCGGGTTGCGGCGAGATGACATTTCCCTGCGCATCCTGCTTGTAAAAATTCTTGTTCGTCCTCATCACGCTGTCCCACGAGGTGTGGTTGGCGACGAGGTCCATGATCACCTTCAGGCCGCGCTTGTGCGCCTCGGCGACGAGGTTCTTGAAATCATCCAAGGTGCCGTAGTTCGGATCCACCGCGTAATAATCCTTGATGGAATACGGGCTGCCGAAATCACCTTTGCGGCCCTTTTCGCCAATGGGATGAATGGGCATGATCCACAGCACGGTCACGCCCGAATCCTTTAGTTGGTCGAGTTTTGCTGTCACGGCTTTGAGGTTGCCGGCGGCGGAAAAATCGCGCGGAAAAATTTCATAGATCACGCCGTCGCGCAACCAGGCGGGCGAGGTGCGCGCCGGCTGCATTGAGATGTCGGCGGCGTTGGCAAGCAGCGCGACGAGAAGCAGACCGACAGCAGGCAAGGCAAGGAGCCGGCGGAGGTTGAATATTTTTTTCATATTTTAATTATTGTTCAAGCCCGTGCGGGTGCGTGGCACCCGAAAGCTATAGTTATTATTAGTATAATTGTCAGGGTAAAAGTTGGATGCGATAAAACCGCTGGGTCGCCGTGATGGACGGCGTGTCCGTGTAATTCAACTGTAGTTGCAGCAGACTCGGATCGTTCGACACACCGGCCAGATTGCTCCAGTTGTTCCCCAGCGCACCCACATATTGGACTTGATAACCGCGCCCCGGCATTGCCGCCCAGTTCACCGCACAGCCGCCGACCGACGAATTGGCGGACAAAATTTTGAAGCCGCGCGCCGGATCGCACAAATCCAGCGTGCCGTTGCCCCAGGAATCGCGCAGCGCGGCAATCGGAATCTTCAAGAAATTATTCGTGTTGATGTTCGGCCCGGAGCCGGCGGGACATTCCGCCACGAGCGGGCCGCCATTGGTGGTGATGTAGGCGGCGGCGCAAAGATAAATGTTCGTCGGCATGTAGCCGAACGCGGTCACGAGGTCGAGCGTGCCTTCCAGCGCGCCGGAATTTGCCGGAGCTTTGGCACACGGCCAAGTGACAGAAGCGTTGTTCACAAACCAACTGACGTAGGTGCCCTGGCTTTCGCTGGCGAGAAATGGTTTATTCTCGCTGACGGTCACTGTTCCCGCTTTGGCCCACGGCGCGGCGGCGCTGGCGGACGGAAGTAACTGGTCGGTTACAAAAATGAAATGATCGTTCGGTCCGCTGATGCCCGTGGACCACGTCGCAACGTAGAGCGTCGTGCCGCGCACCGCGCCGTAAAGCACCATGCCGTTGCTCGCGAGCAGATAGCCCGCTGAATCAAATGCCCCGTCCATCACAAACGGCGGAACCACCACGGTAACAGCAAGTGTGTTCGTGCAAACCGTCGCGCTCGCGGCAGACGCGCCGATGGTATTTGACGCGATGATGGAATAGCAGTGCGACGAATTCGCCGCCAGGCCGGTGTCGGAGCAGCTCGTCGAAGCCGTCGTCGCAATGGTCGAGCTGTCGCGGCTTACAAAGTAAAGGCTCGCGCCCGCCGCCGCCGACCAGTTCAAGTTGATTTGATTGGTCGCGGCGGGAGTGGCGGAAAGATTTTGCGGTGGTGGTGGCGCCTGCAGATTGCTGTCCCCGGCCACGGAAAAATTCCAGTTCGCGCCGCCACTGTTGTCCCAGGTGCCGGAACCGTTGTTGAAAACACAGTTCAGATTCGTCGCGGTGGTCGGAACCGTCACCGTAAATTGCCAGGCGCTTGACGCGGAGTTGAAGGTCATCGCCGCGTCCGGCGAGACGACGGGATTCCAATTATTCCAGCCGAGATGAATGTAAACTGGATTGGCGGAAGAAATATTTCTGCCGGCGGCAACGTATTGAATCGTCACCTGATTTCCGGCGACTGGCGGAGCGGGAGAAACGGTGACCGGGCCGCCACTGCCACCGCCGGAACTGCCGCCGGAGCCGACGCCAACCCAGACATGCTGGATCGGTGATTTGTAAGTATTGCCATAACTGTCTGTGGCGCTGACGTAATAATCCACGAACGCGTTCGAGATGCCGCTGACCTTGGCGTAATAATAATCCGCCATGTATTGCGGCGTATAGCCGCTGGAATCGCGCGTGATGCGCTGGGTCATGTTGGTGGACTGCCACGCGCCCGCGAGCGGACCGCCGGCGAAGGTTTTGAACTGGTCGCTCGTCGGCGGATTGGTGCCATCGTTGCGGACAAGCAGGCTGACATTCGTAATGCCAGAAACGTCGTAAGCGTAAGTCCAGACCCAGAAATCGGAGTTGGGTTCGGTTACGGTTTTGTAGCCGTATTGCACGCCGAAATTCTGGCCACCGGGATTCCAGGGATGCCGCTGCGGCAGGAAAACCGTCGGCGGCGTGGTGTCGGCGGTTGGATTTGAGGCGATGACGGAATCCACGTTCCGCACCGCGTTGGACTGGGCATAGATGGAGCGGAGACATTCGTCAGCGGTGCAACCGTAATAAACAAATCCGCTGTCGAGCGATCCCAAATAATAATGCCAGCCGATTTCCACGGCGTTGGGCGTGGAGGAAAAACTTCCCGGGTCGCGGACTTGGTCAATGCGTGGCGTGATGCCGGAGATTTGCTGCGCGGTCTTCACGCGGTTTTCCGTGGCGATGATGACGCGCCAGTTGTCGCCCTTGTCGGTCACGCCGTTGCTGGGATCAACGACGTTGCCGTTGCTGGTCGAATAGCTTGGCGGCCAGTTCCAGTTGATGAAGCTCGGCGAGCCGAAATCGCTGTCGGCAAAAACCCAGCCACCGTCCTCGACGTGAACCACGTCGCTCGCGTCCGGCGGAAAGTCGTTGATGAATTGTTCGATGGTCGTCGGCTCATAGCCGTCGGCGACCGCCTGGCTTGCCATCTGCGGCACCCATTCGTTGTAATATGATGAACCGCCGCTCCAGGCGTTGTCACCGTCATGCGCGCACAGCACGAGCGACGGTTTGGCTGGATTGTTGAGCGCTTCGAGCGGTGCGATTAGTCCCAAATCCCAGGTGCTGTAACTATCCTTCCAGCCGAACACTTGATCGCTCGGCGCGAGAATGATTTTGCTTTCCACGCCGGTGTTCGGATCAACGTAACGGCCATAGTGCAGTTGAAAACCGAAGGGCATCACCTGCGTCGGCGAACAGCCACGATCAATCGAGAGGCTGCGATAGCTGCCTGCGCCTTGCGCCGGATTGATCTGGTCGGCGAGATTGGGAATGTCGCACATTTCACCACCGCTGCCGGTGACGATGGGCATGTCCGGGCAGGTGCGCGAAAGATGGTTGTTGGCGATGACCGTCCACGCGATGCCGACTTTGTTCAGGATTGGAATCATGTGTTCGGAGAAGCACGTCTCGGCGGGAAAATAACCGCGCGAGAGCGGCACGCCTGGACCCCAGAAAATCTGCATCTGCCGCTGATGAATGCGCAGTTCCATTTCCAGCGTCTCGTCGCTGACGAGCGGTGCCATCGCGTGATGATAAGTGAAATTCACGAGGTCCATGCGCGGCTTGCCACTGCTGGTCGTCCAGCTTCGCGCGACGGTGTTGCCGCTGTTCCAGCCGCTGCCATAGCCAAGCTGGTTTTGGGCAGCGAGGCTCTGGACATTTTCCATGAGTGCGCCGGAATAATTCACCTGCGCGCCGGCGTTGGCGTAGCCGCGGAGGCTGTTGACGGTGGAACTTGGCCGGCCTTGGTAGGCGTTCACTCGGTCAGATTCACCAAATACAGTGGTCAACGAAGTGTCGCTGGGGTGGACGTTGCCGAGTTGGATGGTGTCCCAGGCGTTTTGATAATGATCGGCAACGTGGTTGGCCGGGGCGCGGTCCGGCCAGTAAATCGGCTGGTGCAGATGCCAGAGCCACGACGTGTGAACATTCGTGTTAGTGGCTTGAACCGCCAGCGGCAGCAGGAGCGCAAAAAAGCAGATCCTTGTCAAATGGCGTTGAAGCTTCATTTTAATTTTTGTCTTTGGCGGTCAGCAATAATAACGGCAGTCGCCCTTGTGCGTCATTGTCCGGCGATGGGTCATACCTTACTTGATTTCAGGGGAGAAACCACCGCACGAACATGCGGTAGCGACCCCGGCAGGCTCATGGTATCCATAGGTGATGTCACCCGTCAGGCCATGTGAAAACGTATGCGTTGAAAATGCCGCCGCTGACGTTTGCAGCTATTTGACGAGTTGTTTTTCCAGAGCCGGTGTAATTCGCGCTAATCGGTTTCCAATTTAAAAATCATTGGCGAATTTCACATGAACCCCCTTTCCCGCCGCCTGTTCACCAAGCAGCGTTCCGGCAACATGCCACGCCGGACAACCGGAAGCCCGGCAGTGTTTGTGGCGTTGCTGTCAGCCTGCCTCTTCAACGACGTGAACCACAGCCGGGGCGAGGCGATGTTGGAGCTGTTCAATGTGCCGTGGGTGCAGTTAACGCAGAAAATGCCGGAGATCGCCGAGGCCGGCTACGACAGCCTCTGGCTGCCCAATCCAGCCAAAGGGAACAGCGGCTCCTATTCGTATGGCTACGACCAGTTCGACCCGTTTGATCTGGGCAGCACAAACCAACAGGGCACCGTGGCGACCCGCTGGGGCACGCAGGATCAACTGATTCAAATGGTGCAGACAGCCCATCGTTTTGGCATCCGCGTCTATTTTGACAACGTGATGAACCATCGCTCCAGCACAGTGCCGGGCTATCCGGGTTCCGGCACGCCGACCAATTATTATCCCGGCCTGGTGCCGGCGGATTTTCATTTGCAGACTGTTTCCGGCGGATACCAGAACTGGCCGTCTGTTGGCGACCCCTATTGGTGCAACATACCCGTGGTGCAGAATCAACCGCTGCTGGGTTTGTGCGATCTGGCGCAGGAGCCGGGCACCGTCAATTGGAACTTCGGCAACAGCCTCGGCGACACGACGACCAAACCGGTGTTCGTCCGGTTTCCGAACCGGCCGGATATCTACATGGACACCAACAGTCCGTTTCTCGGCACAGGCTGGGGCGGCAGCGGCTGGCATGGATTTAACGGCACGCATGGTCAACCGGTGGCGGAAGATGTCTCGACTTATCTCTGCCGCGCGGTGGCGTGGACGCTCTACACGACCAAGTGCGACGGATTCCGTTTGGATGCCGTCAAGCATGTGCCTTCCAGTTTTTTTGGCAACAACACTGGTCAGACAGATGATCCTTCCTTTGCCGGCTACACCGGTGCGATTCAGGCGATGTATGACTATGTGCATGGTTATGGAAATAATGTCACCGGCAACGGCTATGTCGAAACCGACGGCAATCGCAACAGCCTGTTCAATACCGAAGCGCCGCGCAACGACGCGATGATTTTTGGCGAACATGTTTCACCGGCCCCGGATTATTTTCAATACCTCGGATCGGGAATGCGCCTGCAAAACCAGACACTTTACTCCCAGATGAACAGCGCGTTCAACGGCGGCTCCTCCGTCGCGGGCATGGACGGACGTGATTATGCGCCCAACTATTTGAACTGCGACGGCAGCGGCAACTATAGCGCGGCGCAAGGCGTCAATTTTCCGATGAACCAGGACTACGGCTACAACGCCAACCTCGGATTGGAGGACGCCTATCTGTTCATGCGCGAAGGTCTGCCGATGGTTTATTCCGACGGCTACAATCATAATTTTTCCGGCGGAACACCGGTGGTCAGTTACGCCAACTACCTTGGCGAGTTCGGTGACACCACCATGCCGGACACGATGTATGTCCACAACCAGCTCGCGCGCGGCGGCACCTGGTCGCGCTGGAGCGACCAGAACATCATCGCGTTCGAGCGTTATGACTATCGCGAGGGCAACGGCTCCCAACCGCAGACCCAAGACGTGGCGCTGTTCGCCTTGAACACCAAGACCGATTTTCCCGCCGACATTTCGTTTGACGACGGCGTGACCCGGACGAGCGACGGATATTATCTAAACCCCGCCAACACGACGTCCACCGCCGTTTCCAATTCGCGCGGCGTGGGCCTGGTGGTGGGCTTCGCACCCGGTTCCGTGCTGGCACAACTCGCCAGTTCATCGCCGACCGGCGGGCGTGCCTACACGAAATTACTGGTGCATGGTGCGACAAACAGTTTGTCCGCCGCGCAGGCGAGCGCGAACTCCGCCGATCCCGCACAACGGCTCATTTATGTCGGTGGTCAGGTGATTCCCAGCGGTGGTGGTGCGATTGAACTGACCGTTCCCAGCGCCAGTTGGGTCATGTATGGCTACCAATGGCCGGAGGCGAGCCGCGCGAACATCTCCACCAACGCCATTGTTCTGCGGCAGGGCGGCGTTGAAGTGCCGCGCATCACGGTCTATCGCAAGGACGGCACGAATGGTGACGCGGGATTCAATCCAATTTATCCCTTCAAAATGCGCGGCAGCGTGGATCAGTTTGGCAACGTCATCCGCGGCGTGAATGTTTCCAATCTTACTTATGCCATTGATGTGCCGATCGTGACCAACGCGAACTTCGACATCCTCGTCCGCAGCGACGCATCCTGTTCCAACACGCTGGTCAAGCTGGACGGCGGCATTGATTTGAACAGCCAGATGGGACTCGGCCCGACGAATTACACCGGCCTGGCGCCGACAAATTTCCTCGACTTGCGCGACAATCCGCCTGGCTATGCCGACGATGTTTTCCTCGGTTACGAGCAGACCGCTTTCCAGTTCCGCAACGGTCCGGAAAAATTTGCGGCGGAAAATACGTCGAGTAACACCATCGTCTCGCTCGGCGCGGAAACTTATTATTACACCGTCGGCGGCGGCAGCAACATCGTCTCCGGTTCCGGCTACGGCCAAAGCATTGGTCAGACGGCCACTTTTGTTTATCATGATCCCGCCGCGCCGGCGACCGCGACCAATAACGCCGTCGCAACCCAGCGCCTGCCGCTGAGTCCGACGGCTGGTCAGCCAGCGGACATCTACGTCAAGGTTGGTTATCAGTTTCAAATCAACACCTGCTTCATTTATTACACCACCGACGGCTCCAATCCCGAGGGCGCGTTTGGTGTCGGCAAAGGGACCACGCAGGTCGCGCAGGGATTTTTTTTCAACCACGACAATCCGACCGCCAGCATTGATTGGTGGAAGGGAACGATTCCCGCGCAGCCCAACGGAACGCAGATCCGCTACAAGGTTGCGCTGTTCAATGGCGGCAGTGTCAATGCCGGCCAGAGCATCCAACCGATTTCAGACGCCGAAACCACCGGGGCCAAACTCTACGGCATCAACCAGGCGGTAATCACGAATTTCAATCCGACCACTGCCACCGTCTGGTTACACAACGATTTGAATCCGGCGAATACTGTCACTGGCCTACAGTCCGGATTTCATATTCTCCGCGCGCGCACCTTCCTGCCACGCGGCGGCCAGTCGAGCGTGTATAATACCTTCTCGCAAACCTTCTATTATGACGGCGGGTCGCCGACCGGGACAATTGCCTATCCGAACAACGGCGACACCATTGGCAGCGCCAGCTACACCGTGGTGGTGCGCGCCGACAGAAGTGTCACCGGCGTTGATTTCAACATTCAAGACAGCTATGCCGGCAATGACGACCCCGTCACCGGCGCGAGCAATGGGAATGGTAATTCCAACGGCGTGCCTGTGTTTGTCAGCGCCGCAGCCATCAGCCCCGATTCGTCCATCAGCGCCCAGTATCCGAACTATCCGCAGGAATACCGTTTCAATTACGTCAACGTGCCCGCCAGCGGCACCGCAACCATCACCGTCCGCCTGAAAACTTTTGCGACGAGCGTCTATACCAACCGGCTCACGACGCTGACCCGCACGGTCAACACGCTGGGACCGCTGCAGTATGTTGAGATCTCCAGCCCGGCCGCCGACGGCTCGGTGATTTCGATGAACACCAACACCACTTATGTCATCCAGACTTGCTTCACGGCCTCGCTGACGACGTCCGACACCTCCTTGTTCAGCATTTACATCAACGGCGCGCTGCAACCGCAAAGCAACTGCATCATCCAGGCATCCGGCTGCGGCTACGGGCTACGCTCGCTGTCTTACAACTGGACCGCCGGTTCACCTGGCACAGTGACCGGCACCAACGTCATTCAAGTCGTCTATTCCAACAGTGTCACCAGCACCGTATTGAGCGACACCCGCACTGTGGTGGTGGCGCCGCCGCTGCGGATTTCCGGGCTGGACGTCAACAACCAGTTGGTGATCTGGGACAGCGCGCTCGGTGTGAACTATCAGGTTCTGGCCACCACCAATCTGGCCCAGCCGTTCACACCCATCAGCGGCAACATTCCCGGCACCGGCACATCCACGTTCTTTTACGACAACTCGACCACCAACGCCCCGCAGAAATTTTACGAAATCGAGGTTGTGCCTTGAACCTGGCCGGCCGGCCGGATTAGAAAAATCCACTCCATGAAAATATATTCCATTATTTTGAGCACGGCACTGTTGCTTTACCTGAACCCAAACGCCCAGGCCGTGCTCGCCAATGCGTGGCATATCCCGGACAATTCCGGCGACCTGACTTCAACCAACATGCGCAGCCCGGAATTTGAAATCGGGTCGGCCACCACGGTCACGGTTTATTCCGGCGTCCAAAAATCCAACAATTCCTATGGCACCGCCAACCAGACCGGCGGGTGGGTTATTTACAAGGGTGCGACACAAAGTTCGTGGAGCAGCAACGCGTTGAGCTTTTATCTCAATGGCGGCCCCAGCCCGAACAACCAATACTGGAAGGCGTCGTTCGGCAGCGCGAGCTTTGGCACCAACGAAATCATTCAATATTACCTTTACCTCACCTTCGACGGCGTCAACGGCGTGGCGAACACTTATGTTTACGGCGGCGACGGTTTCAGCAACACCACCGCCAGCCAGGCGACTGCCGCCGCCAGCCCGTTCACCGTCCGCAACCGGCCGGCGTGGCTGTTTCATGCCGGCAACCGGGTCGTCACGCCAAATGCCAGCGGAACCAATTCCACCGTCAGCTTCTGGATCAAAGTCGGTTACCAGTCCAAGGACAGCAGCGTTCGTTGGGCGGACAACGCCTGCATTTATTACACCACCGACGGCTCGACGCCGGCGGGATCGCATGGCACCGGCAGCGGCACGACGCAAGTGACGCCGATGATTTACGACCACGAGGAAGACGACACCAGCATTGCCGGCAATGCGATGTGGTGGGCCGGCACGGCGCCGAACATGCCCAATTACACCGGTATCAACTACAAGATCGGCGTCTGGAACAGCGCCAACGGCGAGGAAAAATTCGCCGATTACGATGCCGGCAAAAATAATTCCGTTTTCAATTTTTCAATCGGCTCCACGAGCGGTTCCACCGGCAGCCCGGCGCTCACGGTGGACGGCATGAACGCCGATTACACCACCGAACATCTGTTTGTGGATGAAGTGGCGGGCGACTCGATTCCGGTGACGGTTTTGTTTTCACCGAACACGAACAACGTGGTTGAAGCGGATGCTTTTTCCAACTTGAACCGCCGCAATCTCACCACGCTGGCCGTGGTGGACTCCAACGGCGTTGCTTCCGAGGAAGGCATTTCGCCGCCGAACGGAAACTATATTTCCACCGGCGACGACAGCCATTATTACAAGGCCTACGCCATGACGCCGGTGGGCGGCGGCCAGTATTCGTTGACTCTTTACGCGACGAACTGCGGCGCGTATCGCCTGACCGCGCGTTTCAAGGTGGCTGGCAACACCAACTGGTTCTGGTATAGCGGCAACGGCGTGCGCGACCATGCCATCGTGGTTTCGCCGGCGAAGGCACGCAACATGACGATGTATGAGTTGAATGCGATGAACATTAACGCGCAGGGTTCAAACTTCAACCAGCGCAGCACGTTCGTGGACCTGATCACGAACCGTTTCAATCTGAATTATTTTAAAAACCTCGGCGTGAACTGGCTGTGGTTCCAGCCGATTCATCCCATCGGCATTCTAAACCGCCAGACAGATGGCAACGGCCAGCCGTATTCTGTGGGCAGTCCGTATTCGGTGAAAAACTTTTTCCAGGTCAATCCGCTTTTGAGCAAGGCTGACACGCGCGCCGCCGGCATGGTTGAATTTTCCAACTTCGTCGCCGCCGCCGATGCCGCCGGTATGAACGTGATGCTGGACGAACCGTTCAATCATTCGTCGTGGGATTGTGAATTGGACAAAGCGGGAACCAATTATTTCGCTCCAACCGCCAGTTCCACCAACATCATAATGAATTCCGAGGCGCGGTTTTATTCGCGCGCCGGCGAATACGACCAGCGCGCCACCAGCGCGGCCACCGTCGCGCAGGCACCGGACCGTTACGACTTCGGCAAATGGACGGACGTGGCGGACATTTATTTCGGTCTTTACGCCGCGCTGGTGCCCAACGCATCGCAGTCCGGCAACTATACCAGCGAGGGCGACTGGTTCGATTATTCCATCGGCAACGAAAACAGCACCGGCAGCGGCAACGGCCATTTCGACCTCATCACGCAAAATGTCTGGCGCTATTTCTCCGACTGCATCCTTTACTGGCTCGACCAGACCGGCTGCACCAACGGCACGCCGGCCAGCCAGACCTCGCGGGGCATTGACGGCTTGCGCGCCGACTTCGGCCAGGGACTGCCGCCGCAGTGTTGGGAATATATTATCAACAAGGTCCGCAGCCGGAAATGGGATTTCGTGTTCATGACCGAATCGCTCGACGGCGGTGCGGTGACCTACCGCTCCAACCGCCATTTCGACGTGCTCAACGAAAACGCAGTGTTCGCCTTTCAGACTGCTGCGACCGCCAGCGATTACCGGAATATTTTCGACAGCCGCCGCACTTCCTACGGTCAGGGATTGGTTTTGTGGAACGGCACCTCGCACGATGAGGAAAGTTTCGCCGATCCGTTTGAAGGGCTGATCCGCTATCTCGTCGGCGGCACCATTGACGGCGTGCCGGAAATTTTCTACGGCCAGGAGATGGGCATCGGACAGACGTTCGGGTTCGATTCGTATCAACTCAACTTCGGCAAGCTCATTCCAAATTTCATGGTCTATAACGACCTCCAGCCGATTTTGAATCCGGCGAACCGCAATTTTGGACTGGATCAATTGAACCCGGTGTTTGCGGCCGCCGGACAGGCGCGGCAGTTCAGCCCCGCGCTACGCAGTTCCAACCGTTATTATCTGGATCAAAGCAACGGCAGCGGGCCGCAGGCGAACATTTTCTCCGTGGCGAAATATCAGACGGCCAACGGTGCGCCGAATTTCAACGACGTGGTCTTTGCGTTCGTCAACCTCGATCGCAACGACACGCAGATTGGAACCTTCAACGTCAACATCACGCAGAACGGCTCGAACCTGTTCGGCATCCTGCCGGGCCGGATTTACAATGTGAAAAATATTTCCGCCTACACGGCGATTGATCCGAACCGCCGTAATTACTGGCAGTGGGGCGGCGGCATCGCCGGCAGCAACATTCTCTCCGGCGGCGTTTACATCAGCCTCAACCCGGTGCCCACAAGCAACGCCGCTTGGACGAATATGCCGTTTGAAGCGCAGTATCTGAAATTGTATGACGTCACGCCGCCGCCCGCGCCGTCTGCTCCCGACATCGGTTCGACGAATAATTACGTTTTGACGAATGTCGTCACATTCGCTTGGACGTCGGTCACGGATTTGGTTGGCGGCGTGAGCGGCTACCACATTTTGATCGGCAGCTCGCCCGGCGGCTCTGACATATTAAACGGCATCATCAGCGGAACGTCCTTGACGGTGACAAACAGTTTCGGCGTGCATCTTTACGCAACCATTACGGCGGTCAACGACGCTGGCATTGAAAGCATGGCCAGCGCCGGCAATTCAGGAATCGCGCTGGTGAATCCGGCTTGGATTCCGTTGGCGAGCATGACCGCGCCGAGCCTGTTGAACTGGTCCAGCGTCTCCGGCAAGGTATATCAGGTCTGGTCCACCACTAATTTGTCCGTGCCGTTCACGGCGTTCGGCGGCTATGTCACAGCATCGGCTCCGTCGTTCACCCTCACCAATAATGCTGCCAATGCGGCACAATTTTACAAAATCCAGCTATTTCCCTGAAATTCATACCGCATGAATATGCGGTAGCACAGCCATAATAATATTGATATTTTGATTTCACATAACCCGAAACAGTTGTTAAAAACCCACAAAAAATCTTTAAAATGAAAATGAATACATTGGCAGGTATTTCAATCATCACCTTTGCAACCGGGCTTGCTAGCGTTCACGCCCAAACGATTGATGGAACTTTAGATGGCAGCTATGGCAGTGCGCTGTCGGTTCAAACTGTTAACACCACTTGGGGTTCAGGAACCGCAGCAAGTGGCGGAAATCAGTTGGACGCTGCCTACGGCATCATCAGCGGCGGAAACCTTAATTTATTCTTTGCCGGCAACACTTCAGATGGCAATCATCTGCAAGTTTTTTTATCTGACGGTCGGACGGGACAGAGCACTTTTAGTGGAATTGGAGGCCAGATGACAGCTCAAAACGGTTCAATTTTCAGTCCCGGGTTCAGTGCCACATACGCCATAGATGTGAACACTTACACGGGGACAATTTATGCTGGTCTTCTTGATCTGATTGCTAATACCGGTGGTTATGCGGGCGCAGCTCCGGACGCTGGTGGAACTATCGGCGGCGTGCAGTTTGCTGTCAACAATTCCAGTTCCGCCGGCACAGGGAGCAACACTGGTGCTGGAGCACTGGCCGTTACTACTGGGTGGGAAATGTCCATTCCACTTTCATACCTGGCGAACCCAAGCTCAGTAGAAGTGCTTGCCGACATCAGCAATGGTGGACTATCAAATCAGCTCCTTCCGCCGGATGGAACAGTAAGCGGCTCGACATTTAATTATGGTTCAACTCCCGGTCAATATTTCACGGTGACTGTAGCTCCAGAACCCACGACCTTGGCCTTGACCGGTTTGGGTGGGCTCGCGACGCTGGTGGCCGCCCGCCGCCGGAAATAATCTTGCAGATTTTCTTTCAAGCCCCGCAAGTTGCGGGGCTTTTTTACTTTCTGGAAGCTTCCGCAAAACTAATTCGCCTCGACGTGCAGAAGGGCTGCGGTTGAATTTGCTAAAACTTCTGTTCGTTCCAAGCTCGCCGGAATCAAGCTGAATTGTCCGGCGGACATATTCACCGCCATCGTGCCGCTCTTAATTTCAATTTCGCCAGCTGTTGCCGCGATGATTTGCAATTTTTTTGGCTTCAACAAACCGCTCGCGCCGGAATTCAGTTTCCAAGTTTCGACATTGAAAAGCGGATTGTTCACCAGCGAACGTTTCTGGATTTTTCCGTCGGCGACAAATTTAGTTTCCACCAGCTTCGGCTCAAAGTCGTTGAAATCAATGCTGGCGAGTGATTGCGTGATATGAAGTTCGCGCGGCTGGCCGTCAAGGCCAACGCGGTTCCAGTCGAACACGCGGTAGGTTGTGTCCGAGTTTTGCTGGATTTCAAAAATCACCAAACCGTCGCCGATGGCATGGACGCGACCGCTGGGCAGAAACATTGTGTCGCCAGCCTTGACCGGGATCCGGTGAAAACAATCAGCCACGCTGCCGTCGGCAATCTTTTTCTCAAACTCCGCGCGCGTCACGCCGCACTTGAGGCCGACATACAGGCTCGCATCTGGTGCGGCGGCGGCGATGAACCACATCTCCGTTTTCGGCTCGCCTTTGAGTTCGGCGGCTTTGCTGGCGGGCGGGTGAACTTGCAAGGAGAGTTTTTTGCGTGCGTCGAGGATTTTGCAGAGCAAGGGAAAACGTCCTTCCGCCGCCGGTTTCGCGCCGCCAAGAATTTCCGCCGCGTAATTTTCCATGAGCCAACGCAGATTTTTTCCCGCCAGCGATCCGTTGACAATGACGCTGGCGTCGCCGGGCCGGTCGGAAATTTCCCATGATTCACCAATGACCGCAGCGGGCGGAAGTTTTTTGCCGTAAAGCCGTTCGAGTTCGCGTCCGCCCCAGACGCGCTCCTTGAAGGCTGGCTGAAAAATGAGCGGATAAAGCACGTTCATTTATCCAGCAGCCTGGGGAACGGCATTGTTCTCGGCAGATTCAATTTTCTCCCTGAAATGCCCGTGCGCGCGAAATTTTTCGTAACGCTTTTTCAAACGTTCCGGCACAGACAACGCGAGTACTTCTTCGAGATGCTTGAGCAGATGCGTTTTCAAGTTCGAGGCTGTTCCGGCGGTGTCCGTGTGCGCGCCGCCGAGCGGTTCGGGCACCACATCGTCCACGAGTTTGAATCTGATGAGATCTTTCGCGGTGATTTTCAAGGCGGCTGCGGCCTTGGCGGCATTTGCGCGATCCTTCCACAAAATCGCCGCACATCCTTCTGGGCTGATTACGGAATAATATGCGTTCTCCAGAATCAAAACCCGGTCTGCCACACCGATGCCCAGCGCGCCGCCGGAACCGCCTTCGCCGATGACGGCGGCGATGACGGGCACTTCGAGTAAAGTCATTTCGCGCAGATTGACGGCGATGGCCTCAGCAATGTGGCGTTCCTCGGCCGCGACGCCGGGATACGCACCCGCCGTGTCAATGAGCGTGATGATGGGCAGGCCGAATTTATCCGCGAGCCGCATCAGGCGCAGCGCCTTGCGGTAACCTTCGGGATGTGCGGAGCCGAAGTTGCGCAAAATGTTTTCCTTGGTGTCACGGCCTTTCTGCGTGCCGATGACCATCACGCGGTGTTCGCCGAGTTTGGCAAAACCGCCGACCATGGCGCGATCCTCGGCAAACAGGCGGTCACCGTGTAGCTCTTGAAAATCAGTGAAGGCATGCTTGATGTAATCCAACGTGTAAGGGCGCTTGGGATGCCGCGCGAGTTGCACGCGCTGCCAGGCAGAGAGGTTCAGGAAGACCTGCCGCCGGGTTTCCTCGAGTTTTTTCTCGATGAGCTGGATTTCCTCCTCAAAACGGATGCCCAGGGAATGTTTCTCGGGATGCAGACGGAGTTCGTCCAGCTTGTTCTGCAACTCCGTGATCGGCTTTTCGAAATCAAGCTGATGTTTCATGCGTGGGGAAGTTTAACGGCTTTTTCGCCTGAATCAATGCGGATTTCCAGCCGGGGGTTCACCGGTAAAAAAGCGAAAGGCCGGACTTGCGTCCGGCCTCTCTTGGTGACGAGATTTATACGCCCTCACCGGGGCGCTCAGAAGGGTGGTGCGGCCAACTTGGGGTCGCTGTCCGAGCCGCACCACGAGCAAAATCCCTATGCCAACCCTAAACGAACAGCGAAAACCCAAACCCATTCGTAACATCAGACCGGGCAACCTCGTATTCGGTTCAAAAAAAAGCAAATTATTTTTTGGGGCCGGTAAAACGTGCTGTTATTCAAGCGATTTGAATGAAGAAGACAGCTATTAACCGTTTGGTTACTAGCTCAACCGCTTCGGCGGTGTGGGACGGTTTGCTGGCACCGGCGAAGGAAAGCAGTTAAAAATTTACCTGAAGTTAAGTCATTGCCTCATTCCAATTTTTACAGCAAATGCAATGAGCGTGATGAACAACAAAATTATGTAAAACGCGAGATAGTTGCGATAGGTATTCGCAAGTCTCATTAAATTATCATCGGCTAGTGAGTAATATTCTTTTCGCCAGAGGAAACGTAAAACTCGAAACGTGGCTGTTGGAGAAGAAATTATGGCTGGGCGACCTAAAGTCTCCCAATTTATTTTGTGGTGGTATTTTAGGCGTGAATAGAACACTCGAACACACACTGAATAATAAAACCAATGATGCCTGTGGAGATAAGCAACACGAATAAAATTCTTAACAGTGTGTCCATGCGAATTATTTTATCACCAGCGGCTCGTGCCAGACGTGGCCGGATTGCGCGAGCAGATCGTCGGCGGCAATCGGCCCCCACGTGCCGGCGGAATAAAATTCCCGGTTCGTCAACGGCTTGTCCTGCCAGCCAGCGCGGATGGAATCCACAATCTGCCACGCCGTCTCCACCTCGTCGCGGCGGATAAACAGCGTGGCGTCGCCGGCAATGGCTTCGAGCAGGAGCCGTTCGTAGGCTTCGGGTGTATATGCGCCGAACTCCGAATCATAGCTGAAGTGCATCCGCACCGGCCGCACGCCAAGGCTCATGCCGGGCACCTTGCCGTTGAAGCGCAGCGAAATGCCTTCGTTCGGCTGCAACCGCAGCGTGAGCGCGTTGGCGTCAATTTTGTTGGCGCATTGCGCGGCGAACAAGACATGCGGCGTCGGACGAAATTGAATCCGCACTTCGCTCGCGCTCATCGGCAGGTTTTTTCCGGTGCGCAAATAAAATGGCACGCCGCTCCAGCGCCAGTTATCAATAAACAGCTTCAGCGCGGCGTAGGTTTCGACGTTGGAAGCCGGGTTCACCTTCGGTTCCTGCCGGTAGCCAGGCCGCGCCTCGGTGCCGACCAGGCCGGCGAAATATTGCCCCCGCACGACCTGTTTCGCCACGTCCTCCGAAGTGAGGGCGCGGATGGATTTGAGCAATTTTACTTTTTCGTCGCGCACGGCTTCGGCTTCAAGCGAGACCGGCGGCTCCATCGCGATGAGTGCCAGCACCTGCAGCATGTGGTTTTGCACCATGTCGCGCAGCGCGCCGGCCTCCTCGTAATAACCGCCGCGACCACCGACGCCGATCTTTTCGCTGACAGTGATCTGAACAGAGTCCACCGACTCGCGGTTCCAGAGCCGCTCGAAAATCGAGTTGGAAAAACGGAACATCAAAATGTTCTGCACCGTTTCCTTGCCAAGATAATGATCAATGCGGAAAACCTGCTGCTCGTGCGCGTAGCGCGTCAGTTCGCGGTTCAGCGCCTGCGCGGACGCGAGGTCGTGGCCGAACGGCTTTTCCACCACGATGCGCTGCCAGCCGACGCCTTCCTTGTTCAGCAGACCGGAGCGATGCACCTGCTCGACTACCTCGCCAAACTGACTCGGCGAAATCGCCAGATAGAACAGCAGGTTTTCGCGCAGCGGCGCGCTGCCAAACGAGGTCAACAGCGTTTCCAGCTTCGCGTAAGCTTTGTCATCGGTCAGATCGCCGGTGCAGTAAAAGATTTTTTCCGAGAAATCATGCCAGATTTTTTCGTCCACCGGCTTCGTGCGGGAAAACTGGTCGAGCGCCGTGCGCAATTCCTGCCGCCACGAGGCGTCGGTCTTTTCGCGGCGCGCAAAGCCGACCACGCGGAAATCCGCCGGCATCTGTTTCTCCTTGAAAAGCTGATACAGCGCCGGAATCAGCTTGCGCGCCGTCAAATCACCGCTCGCGCCAAAGATGACGATGGTGCAGGGCGTGAGGGTTTTGCGTTCGGCGCCGATGTCGCCGTGCGACGGTTCGCTCATGTTCACGATACTCATGGCGCGAACATTGGCCTAACTTCCGGTAAATTTCAATGCCCCTTGTACGATTCCATGCAAAAACCACCTGAAACGATGGCGGGTGCTGATGAATCATTTTCACCGCCGGAGAACTCCGTGCTGGCGCAAAACTTTTTGACTCGCTTCGCCGGCAAAATTTCCGCAACCTTTGGTTTTGCGCGCAATGAAAGCTAAAATCATCATCACTCCCAAAAAGGCGGTCGTGGATCCGCAGGGCATCACCGTCAAAAAAGCCCTCGAACACATGGGCTACACCGGCGTCGCCGGCGTCCACATCGGCAAGTATATCGAGATCGACCTCGCGCCGGGCACCGACAAAGCGGCGGCGCAAAAGGCCTTGAACGATGCGGCGCACAAGCTGTTGAGCAATCCGGTGATTGAAGATTACAAACTCGAAATTTCTGAATAGCCAACGAGACACAAAGCCACCAAGAACAGTTTTTCCTTTGTGCCTTGGTGTCTTGGTGGTTGAAAAAATATGAATTTCTCCGTTCTCCAATTCCCCGCCAGCAACTGCGATCAGGACGCCGTCCACGCTGTGCGGCACTTCGGCCATTCCGCGCGGCTCGTCTGGCACAAGGACGCCGCGCTCGGCGACACCGACTGCGTCATCGTGCCCGGCGGATTCAGCTACGGCGATTACCTGCGCTGCGGCGCGATCGCGCGGTTCAGCCCCGTGATGCAGGCCGTGAAACAATTCGCCGACAACGGCGGCCTTGTCATCGGCATCTGCAACGGCTTTCAAGTCCTCACCGAAGCCGGCCTGCTGCCCGGCGCGCTCATTCGCAACCGCGATCTGCAATTCCATTGCGAAAACATTTTCCTCAAGACCGCCACGAACGATTCGCCGTTCACCAGCCAGATTCCGGCGGGAAAAATCCTGCGCGTGCCCATCGCCCACGGCGAAGGCTGCTATTTTGCCGACGAAGAAACGCTCGCGAAACTCAAGGCCAACAACCAGATTTTGTGGCAATACTCCGACGCGAACGGAAACCTGACCGACACCGCGAATCCGAACGGCGCGCTACAAAACATTGCCGGTATCTGCAATGAAAAGCGCAACGTCGCTGGACTGATGCCGCATCCCGAACGCGCCTGCGAACCGCTCCTCGGCAGTGACGACGGCAAATGGATTTTCGAAAGCATCTTTGCGGCGCTCAAAAACAAAACTGTCGCTGCCATCGCCTGAAAATCCCAATCAAATGAATCGCTTTGCATAAAATTAAAAACGACTAAGCACTATTGGTCACAACAAAAGGAAAACATTATGCCACTACCAGACGGATACACACTGAAACCTGGGGCAATACCAGCTTATTTTGACGCAATGCTCCAAGCTGGAGCACCAGAAAGATTTTCCGTGAAGTTTTTGGAAGGTTTGGAATTCAAGAGCACGAATGACCGAACACTTATAGGCATCTTAAAGGATTTAGGTTTTTTGGACACAGACGCAGCACCGACGAAGCGTTATTTTGAATTTCTTGACAAGACACAATCTAGAAAAGTTCTCGCGGCTGGCATACGAGAAGCGTTTTCAGAACTTTTTGCTCTCAACAAAGACGCAAATAAACTCACAGCGGACGAGGTGAAAGGAAAACTGCGAACTCTCTACGCCGGTTCAAAAAAGGATAGTGTTATTTCTCTCATTGCTCGGACTTTTACAGCACTCTGCGAGTATGCAGACTTCAGCTCCACTTCACCTGCGCAGCCTCCAGCCGAAAAGAAAGATGAGACTATTGCGACGGCTTCTGGTGTTACCGCACCAGAAATTAAAGTTAAACCCGCTGCCCCCCATAAATCAGTTTCGCTGGATTCACTTCAATATCACATCAACATCGTTTTGCCTGAAAGCCGAGATCAGGCAGTTTACGATGCCATCTTCAAAAGCCTTCGAGATCATCTCAAATAAGGTATGGATGATCTTTACACATTTGTTTACCGAGGGCTCCTGACCGAGGAGAGCCTTGATAAAGCTGGGCGAAGGAGAAGACGGCATTTTGGCGCTGAACTAGCAGCAAAAATTAGGGAGTCGCTTTCATTTGAGATGTTAGACCCCGACTTGCTTGCAGGTGCAGAACAAATGGCGATTGTTTATGCCGCTATTCATGCGTTTGAGAATTCAGTTCGTGAACTTGTAAAGAAGGCAATGACGGAGGCACACCACGATGCTTGGTGGACAAAAGTGCCGGAAAAAGTCCAAAAAAAGGCGAAGTCCAGAATGGAGGAAGATGCCAAGTTCAAATGGCATGGGACACGCGGAGCGTCCGAAATCGTTTACTGTGATTTTGGCGACCTTTCTTCAATCATTGTAACCAACTGGCCGCAGTTTGAGAATATTCTCAGTGACTTGGAATGGGCTAAAGCCATTTTGAACACGCTAGAAAAATCTCGGAATATTGTCATGCACGGCGGCTTATTATCGAAAGAGGACATTGAACGAATCGGTATGAACATTCGAGATTGGATTCGTCAATCCGGTTGAAAAATAACCGGCCTGAAGTTGGGATTGCATATGTCCGTTATGAAAACAAAGACCGGAATTGATAACCGCGAAATACGCCAAATACGCGAAAAAGATTTTTGCCTGTTTGTTCGCGTATTTCGTGTGGTTCGCGGTTAAAGAATTTATGAGCACCGACATTCTTTACAAAGACGAGAGCTATAAGATTGTCGGCGCTTGTTTTGAAGTCTATCGCGAGAAGGGCTGTGGATTTCTCGAAGCGGTTTATCAGGAGTGCATGGAGATTGAATTGCGGCTGCAAGGGATTCCGTATGTGCCGAAGAAGCCACTCGCGCTGGAATACAAAGGCTGTCCGTTGCGCTCAACGTATGAGCCGGACTTTATTTGTTACGAAAAGATTGTGCTGGAATTGAAAGCTGTGACTGAACTGACCGACGAGCATCGGGCGCAAGTTCAGAATTATCTCAAAGCCACCGGCCTGAAATTGGGATTGCTGGTGAACTTTGGACATTTTCCGAAAGCACAAGTTGAACGCATTGTGGCCGAACGTGGACGCTATGAAAACAAAGACCAGAAATTATAACCGCGAAATACGCAAAATACGCGAAAACGGAAAAGGCATTTTTGTTTTGCCTTGTTCGCGTATTTCGCGTGGTTCGCGGTTAAAGAATTTTTTGCCGTAAATTTATTATTTTATTTTTGTCATGACCGAACCCGCCATCACCCCAGAGTTGGTTGCCAAGCACAACCTCACGCCGGAAGAATACGCCCACGCCGTGGAAATCCTCGGCCGCACGCCGAGTTACACCGAGCTCGGCATCTTTTCCGTGATGTGGAGCGAGCATTGCAGCTACAAAAACACCAAGCCGCTGCTCAAGACTTTCCCCACCAAGTCGCCGAAAATCCTCGTCGG
>Ga0302320_10003050_pt1 | contig 39093 bp, 34 predicted proteins | sample Bog_T0_3_FD_202130 | JGI IMG/M metagenome (GOLD analysis project Ga0302320, IMG submission 202130) | Peat permafrost microbial communities from Stordalen Mire near Abisko, Sweden - Bog_T0_3 | ecosystem: Environmental > Terrestrial > Soil > Wetlands > Peat | place: Sweden: Abisko, Stordalen Mire... | reverse complement strand
CGATATCGGGCAGGGCCGTCCAGACAAACGGTCTCGTTTTCCCCTGGTGCCAAGTCCTGACCGTTTGGAAATCGCAAAGTCAGGCACTTAGGCTGGCCACCGACAACTGTGTGGAACAGGCGGACGGTTAAGAGCTAGGAACTTGCTCTTTTCAGCATCGCTCGCAGCTATTCTATATTGCTTAGTTTTAATGGATTGCGAGCACTCACTGCTGCAAAGAAATTGTGGGTACTACCCACAATTTCCCAACTTTTTGAAGCAGTCTACCCACAAAAGTCCCCACAGCCGTTTCTGCTCTTCGCTCGACCTCCCTCGGCCGTGTCCCTCCGAGCTGTGCATGGCCGGCGTATTCTAGAGAAATGTATGACAAGCGACCACCGGCATGGCGATCAGTTGTTCAATGGCGGTGCCACGGCAGTCGACTGACTTGGCGAAGAGGTGGCTCAGATGACTAAGAAATCGGATAAGGCAGTCCCTGCAAGGGAAAAGTCGCCCTGGTTCCAAATTGCACAGTTCCTGTTTCTGGTTGGGTTGGCCGTCGCCGTTTTTCTGCTTGCCCAAAGCATGGTGCATCACCGTTTCTTTCGAGGCGGCTGGATCAATCAGAACGGCACTCTCAGACCATAGCAGGCACTGCACTCCGGCGTGAGGCGGAAGGTCACCTTCCCCGCGGAAGCCCTGCAACCTGCACCCATTGCAATTCCCGCGGCTTCCTCAAAGCCGGCGGCGCAAACCCCCAACACTTCAGCCGTAACCAGCCCCTCGTCCCCCACAGCGGCAGAACATGGCGCGGTTGTTTCACCTCTCCCAAAGCCCTCAACCACGGCGGAAACACCGCAGCCTTCCCCAGCCGGCGCAACGCCTTCCGCTGCGGATTCCAAGACAAGCCAGCCTTCACAAGACCCCGAATAAGTGAAGGCAACACAAGCGTATAGGAAGCGATACAGGCCGTTCAGTCGCGCAGGAAGACATTCAGCAACGATTTATGAACTCGGATATGGCTGTTGTATTCAATGAATCCGAGCTTGCGAAAGCGATTCATGAAGGTGTTCACGCGAGACCTAGAACTGCCAATCATGTTCGCCAGTGCTTCCTGCGATATCTGAGGTATCAGAGGGTCCCCATCCTCTGGGTGACTATACTCCGCCATGAGCAACAGGATTCGCGCCAGCCGCCTCTCGACTCGATTGAAGAGCTGATCGACTAAATCGGCCTGGACCCGCAGATTGCAGGCCAAAAGGAACGACGAGAATGAATTGGAGAAGGAAGGTTCTTCCTGCATCAAGCGGAGAAACTCTGGCCTTGCTACTCTGAGCGCGTCACAGGCGGTCATGGCAGTCGCTGTGGTCACGCGCATTCCCGGCTCTGGCCCTATTGCCTTCTCTCCAAAAAACTCACCAGCGGACACCAACCGGATCGTAGCTTTCTTGCCGGCCGCGGAGATTGCCGAAATCTTCACGCGCCCCTCTTGTAAAAAATAAACACAATCTGCTGGATCACCCTGTGAGAAGAAGATCTGCGCCCCGGTCAAACGGACCGCCGTTCGCTCGTATCGCGCTGTGGCAAGAAACGCGCCAACGTCAAATTCAGCTTGAATATTCTTGGTCATCGACAGTATCCATTCTCGCTCGCATATCGCATAGAGGATCGGCAAGGCCCACGAACAGGCCCATGGTGGAGAAAACAAGATCGATTCACCTGAAATATTAGGCTGAAAATAGAAAAACTCACTGTCCCAAACGGAACACCTGTCGCGGATTCGCTCGATTCACAATGGTGCTGATCATGCAAAGACTTCCGGCAAGGCTTGGGGGGAGTTTTGACGTATGCAGTTGCTGTTGGCAACGTCACCTTGCCAACACGGTGAAGTGTGCCGTCATCGACCGCGGCTATTGATGCCGGCAACGGAGTTGGGATGTACGACAGAACGGCCAAGCGGTCAGAAAACTTTTGTGAATACAAGAAAAGGAGAAGTTTCATGAATCGACTGAATCGGATTTTACTTCCCGTTGTGCTGGTTGTTTCCATCATTGGTGTCTCAGGCTGCAAGAAAAAGCCGGTCATCCTTCCTCCCACGGCGACGGCGCCCGCGGAAGTCGTGCCCGCGCCCACGGCGAAAATTACCGCCAATCCCACCGATATTACCGCCGGTGGCGAGGTCATGCTCAGTTGGAGCACAACCAACGCGGCCAGCGCCACAATTGATGGCATCGGCGACGTGCCCACTTCGGGCGTGAAGACCGTCTCTCCGACCGTCTCGACCAGCTATGAATTGATCGCTAAAGGAGCGGGTGGAATCGCAAACGCGTCGGTGCGCGTGACCGTGAGTCCGCGGCCAGTTACCGTGGCGCCGCCCGTCAACACGATGAGTGCGGAAGAGGCGTTCAAGGACCACGTTCAAGACATCTTCTTCGACTACGACAAGTATGACGTTCGCGCCGATGCGCAGGCCACGCTCGCGCATGATGCCGCGTACCTGTTGAGTCATCCGGATGCCAAGATCCTCATTGGCGGCTATTGCGATGAGCGCGGATCCAATGAGTACAACCTGGCCCTGGGTCAGAACCGCGGCGACTCTGCCAAGAAGAATCTCGTCGAAGCCGGAGTGGCTGCGAGTCGCATCCGTGTGATCAGCTACGGCAAGGAGAAGCCCTTCTGCACCGCATCGACGGAGGCGTGCTGGCAGCAGAATCGGCGTGCAGGTTTCACGCTCGATCGCTAAGTCATCGAGGCACAGGCGAGAATCACTTCGGGAATGTTGAAGCATTTTGGCGCAATAAGCTTGCAGCCCGGCGGGTTTGCCGGGTTGCAAGCATTTTCCTATTCATGGGAAGAATTCAAATTCAATTCGGACAATGGCCTGCAAATTGGCGAGAAAGGAGAACAGTATGCTGAGAAGAATTGTATGCATTAGTGTTCTGGTGGGATTGACTTCTTTTGTCTCACTGGCGGCAGTAGCCCAGGAGGTGGTTCATGCCCTGGCTGGGACTGTGAGTTCGATCGACGCGGCCGCAAAGACAATTACGGTCAAGACCGACGACGGTTCCGAAATTCTTTTCAATGATTTGATCGATTCCAAAACACCGATCGAATTCGATCCGAATATCCGCAGGGATGCAACAGCTGCCAGTGAATTCAAGAGCAGCGGGGTGCGCGTGATCGTCTATTATTTTGGCTATGGAAGCATACGCACGGCCGTAGCATTGCGGAGCCTTGGAACAGGACCGTTCACACTGGCCAGTGGAACGGTAGTCAATTTCAGCAACTGGGGGCGTACGCTCTCGATCAAGGACAATTCGGGGGTGATCAAAACTTTCAATATCAGTTCCGATTTGGTGGTCGAGACTACAACGGGAGCTGGCGTAAAAACGAAGTTTCAACCAGCCACGGGCGATCCGGTGCGAGTCACTGCCACAATGGTGAATGGGAGCGCGACAGCCCTGTTTATCAATACGTTGGTTGCCAACTGAACGGGCTTTCAAGTCTATTATTGACCAGGGATTCAGCGAGATCTTCGGCACATCATGTCAGTGCTTTGGCATGATGCGCATACTGTAAGTCCCAGGGGTTCATCAACAGTTGCTAGAAGCTCAACACTTCGAATTGTCCATTGAGCAAGTATGTTTTCACCTTGTTGGGTCGGTCACTCGGCCCATGAATAGAATCCCGCCTGAGCGATTGTCGCGGATCAGGAAGATAAACGGGTGATCAGCGCGGAAAACGGGAGGCGCCGGCTGTTGCATCCTGGCCATCATTAAACGCATCACTACCGCCGTTGCCGCTGCGGCTTCGGTTCCCTCTTCGTTGACGTCGATGTAGGCCTTATGGATCGCGGCCGAAATGGAAAACTCGCGGTTGCCTGTCATCCCCGATAAATCTGCGTGCGCATCGAAAGCCAGTGTCATCCCCATCGCGCCGAGCGTGTCTTGAAGCTCGAATTGCTGCGTCATCTTAAACTTGGGCAATGTCATAATAACTTTGGGAACTGGCCTCAACTGGCCAAGCCATTGCCTTGTGTTGGGCGCGGTCAGCGACTGTTCTAAAGCAAACATCCCGCCTACATCATTGGGTAGCAGGACGATCATGGACAACTCCGCGCTCTTGTAGGGAATTTCCAGAATCTGAAATGTTCCGCCATCAAAGTAGTTGAAGCCCCCTTCGCGGTGCATCATGGGCGCTTTCACATTCTGTGCCGCAGATAGGTGGAAATCCTCATCCCTGGTTTGCGCTTTGTCGAATTGCGTCTGCCAATCGCCCTTGAAATAGATTGCGTTCGTCAGCACCAGCCTTGTACTGGAGCTAAGTACACCGGGTTGGAGCAGGTCTTTGATCTTGTCGTCGGTTTGCTGCTCAACCCATTGGTTGATCGTCAACCGAGCCGCCTCGGTGGCGTCTTTGAAATCAACCTGTTTGAAGCCCGCGCCGTAATCGCTGTTGGTCAGCTTGAGGAAATCATCGAGAAACGTATACCCCTGTTGTGCCCAAAGCGCGTTGGCCATGCGAAGCTTGTATCCATCATGCGGAGCGTTGAGGTCGCCAAGCAGACCTCCCATTGCGGGATGCAATCGCTGCGGCGGCAGCGTGAAATGCAGCGTCTTAGCCATCTCGGTGGCGGTGTCGCCACGCGCCCCGGCGTAGGTCATGGCCAGCGCAGTAGAAATGCTATCGGGCGAGAAGAAGAGGTTGCCGCTTTGAGTCCGCAATTGGCCGTATAGATCAATGGCGAAGGCGTTGTTGCCCTCGACCATCGCCGCTCGGTCGGCCAATGGTGGCGTCTCTGCTGACAATCCGTTCATCGGTAGGATCATCCACATGAGGAACATCCTTAACAAGAACTTCATACTTTTCTCCTAGGAACCAAGCGTGGCCCTGATCGATTCGTTCGCTACCCATCTGGGTGTCATAAACCGTACCCTCTCTGTGCCATAGTTAGATCCCGGCATCCAGCGTTACAAATCTCGCTGAAATCATGCGCAAGTACATCCCGATGCCCAGTTGGAGTCATACTCGTCGGCGTAAATCTCCAAAGTGTGGCAAGAATACGTACTATCTGGTGTGAAATCTTAGCCAGCAACGGGTTGTTCTTTCTGTCCAAAACCGGACAGTCTCTGTGTCAGCCAGGTGTCATGATCGGGAAGTATCGAATTTGTTGATTCCTGAAAACGAAGACTCTTATGATTCCGAGGCATTCAACCAAGGAGGATTATGCTGCACACGCTGAGTGATTTAATGGGGTATTCCGCACATGCGACAGACGGCGAAATCGGCAGTGTCAGAAACTTTCTTTTCGACGATATTACGTGGGAGATACGCTATCTGGTTGTCGATGTGGGAAGGTGGCTTGAGCATAGAAATGTGGTTCTGGCGATTTCGACAGTCGAGAAGCCGAATCGCGAGAACAAGACATTCAATGTCCATCTAACAAAAGAGCAGGTGCGCGATAGCCCCGATGTTGACACAGAGAAGCCGGTCTCTCGCCAGCAGGAAATTGCATTGGAAGAATACTTTGGTAAGTTGGCTGCATGGGTGCATCGTAATCTGGACTGCGGACCCCCAACTCCGACCGGCAGGAAATACCCCGTTCACTCGAAAGAAGACCCGCATCTTCGCAGTGCTCGTAACTTGTTCGGCTATGAGGTTCGAGGCACAAACGGTGAGATGGGTCGTCTGGAAAGTTTTATTCTGGACGATACTACCTGGCATATCGGTTACCTGGAAGTCAAAGCTGGAAAATGGCTTCTCAACCGCACCGTGCTGATTCCCACTCGCTGGATAGAGTCTGTCTCCTGGGACAACTGTCGCGTGAATCTGCATCACAGCGGGAGTGGACTCACGGCAGACTTGCAATCCAGGGTATGAACCACTTAATCGCGCAAAAACACTTGCAGTAACGACTTGTGAACCTTGATACGGCCGTCGTAATCAACGAATCCCAGCTTGCGAAAGCGATTCATGAAGAGATTGATGCGTGGCCGAGCGCTGCCGATCATGCTCGCCAAGGCCTCTTGGGAGATCGGTGGAATCAGTGTCACATCCCCCTCTGACGGAACCAAGTCAGCCATGAGCAACAGCAGCCGCGCCAACCGCTTTTCTGCGGAATTAAAGAGCTGATCGACTAGATCGGACTGGGTTCGCAGACTGATGTCCAGCAGGAACGAGGAGAACAGATCGGAAAATTGACGTTCTTCGTGCATCACACGAAGAAACTCCTGCCGCACTATCCGGAGCGCGGTGCAGGCGGTAATGGCGGTCGCCGTCGTCACACGCGGCCCTGGCTTGGTTTCCATCGCTTTTTCGCCGAAAAAGCTTTCGGCGCCCACCAGCCGGATTGTGGCCTCCTTGCCGGCTGCGGAGACAACCGTTATCTTCAAGCGCCCCTTCAGAAGATAAAAAACGCTGTCAGCCGTATCTCCTTGAGAAAAGAAGACTTGTTCTCTGCTTACCTGAACGATTCTCCGCCCCGGCCCGGCGTTCGCCAGATAGGCGGCAACATCAAATCCAGACTTATTGTCCTTCTCCATCAACGGGGTCCACTCTTGCGCTTCTGGCACGGGAAAGAGCTTTGAAACGCACACGTCGATTATAAAGAACGTGTGCGCGACTCAACCGTCATGAAGATTCTATGAGGGCGCCTGTACGACTTTCTTTGGGTTTCAGTGAGCCCCGATATCCCACTGCGTATCCCAAATCGGCCGGTACAGCTCCACGGGAGAGAAGCTGATCGCCTTGGTTTTGCGATCCACCCATAGAAAAACAGGTGTTTTGTTGCCGTTAATATCCAATCCCTCAATCACGCCGTTGCCCCAGGATCTCGACAGGATAAACTTATGGCTGCGGATGTGTCCCCATGGACTGCCACTTCCCCAGTCCTGCTGGAAGCGGTCAAAGCCATAAGCCTTGTAGCGTTCCGGGTGCTGCTGCCACGCTGGATCCTGGTTCCATAGACCGTAGGCCTTGGTCAAGTTGCCGGACTCGACTGTCGTCAGAAAATTGCTTACGCAGTGCTCTTCCGGCCAATTCCAGAACCACCAGGCACCCAGTGCGCTTAGGACTGCCAGCACAAAGACGGCTATCACGATATGTTTGTGTCGCCGTTCACAGACTGCGTCGTACTTCGGTGCATCCATCAAAGTCATGGTTTGCAGTGCCATCCTTCCTTGATTCCGGGTTTCGCCCTTGATTGCGGGGTGGAATTGTCTTCCGTATCGGCTCCGAAAATCGGCAAGACGCTCGTCAGACTAGCTGTGTATTATCCTCAAAACTCCTCGTGGCTATGCCCGTGCACGATTTCAGCATTGCACCGGGAGAACCAATAATCCGTCCAAAAGAGAACAGTATTGATTGATCGGTGCCGCTACCATTCGTAGCAAGCCCGCAGACGGCTTTAGCATCAGCGCCAACCTCGCCCGCTGCGGCACCGCGCAAGCATCGACAGCGCCTATTCAACGCTATTTTGGTATCCACGCGACATCAGTCCGATGGATGAAATCGAGAACAGAAGGGCGGATATCGTGAAAGCGAAGACAGATCATCCAGAGTCCACCGAAGACCTGAAGTCTATATCGATGGCTGACCTGCAAAAGAAGCTCGCGTCCTCTGCAGACGGACTCACTCAGGCCGAGGCCGAGAAGCGCCTGGCGCAATACGGTCCGAATGAAATCGCGGAAAAGAAAACCAACGAATTCCTTAAGTTCCTCACGTATTTCTGGGGTCCCATTCCTTGGATGATTGAAGCGGCGGTCATTTTATCGGCAGCCGTCCAACACTGGCTGGACTTTTTTATCATTCTCCTTTTGCTTTGTTCCAACGCAGTGGTCGGATTCTGGGAAGAACACCAGGCGGGTAACGCCATTGCAGCGCTGAAAGCCAAGTTGGCGATCTTGGCGAAAGTCAAGCGTGACGGCAAGTGGAAGAATCCCAAGGCAAGTGAATTGGTGCCGGGAGACGTCATACGTCTGCGACTCGGCGACATTGTTCCGGCAGATGCGCGCCTGCTCGATGGCGATTCGATCGAGGTGGACCAGTCCGCATTGACCGGCGAGTCCTTGCCCGTCACCGCCAAGCCTGGCGGCGCGGTCTATTCTGGTTCAATCATTCGTCAGGGCGAGATCGATGCGATGGTCTACGCCACCGGCACGAACACCTACTTCGGCAAGACCGCGCAAATGGTGCAGGAGGCCAATACTGTCAGCCACTTCCAAAAGGCGGTGCTGAAGATCGGCGACTACCTGATTGTTCTCGCGGTAGCGCTGGTCGCGTTGATTCTCGCTTTTGCGCTCTTCCGAGGCGACAAGGTTCTCACCACGCTGGAATTCTGCCTGGTGCTTCTTGTGGCCGCGATCCCCGTCGCCATGCCCACCGTGCTCTCGGTGACGATGGCCGTCGGTGCGCGACTCCTGGCGAAGAAGGAAGCAATTGTCACCCGCCTGTCGGCCATTGAGGAATTGGCTGGCGTGGATGTACTGTGCTCGGACAAGACCGGCACACTCACGCAGAACAAACTGACATTGGGAGATCCGTTCACAGTGGACGGGATTGCTCCCGACAAGGTGATTCTCTGGGCGGCGCTGGCCTCCCGTGCGGAAGACAAGGACACCATCGATCTTGCCGTGATTGGCGGCGTGAAAGATGACAAGGAGCTGAAGAGCTGCCAGGTGCTGCACTTTCAGCCCTTCGATCCGGTGCATAAGCGCACGGAAGCTACCATCAAGGGAGCGGACGGGAAGCAATTCTTTGTGGCCAAGGGGGCCCCGCAGGTAATTCTGGAGATGTCGACCAACGTCGGCGAGGTCAAGCCTGCCGTCGAGAAGGCTATCAATGAATTTGCGGGACGCGGCTTTCGTTCTCTCGGCGTGGCGCGGGCCGACGAGCAAGGCAAGTGGAAGTTTGTCGGCATGTTGCCGCTCTTCGATCCGCCCCGCGAGCAAGCCAAGGCGACCATTGCGAGCGCCCGGCAGATGGGCGTGGACGTCAAGATGGTTACGGGCGATCAGATCGCCATCGCAAGAGAGACCTCAAAACAGCTCGGGTTAGGTACAAACATCCTGGATGCCAGTTCGCTGGGCGATACGAAGAAGCAAGAGTCTTCGCAGACTCAGGAAGCAATCGAAAAAGCCGACGGTTTTGCCCAGGTATTTCCCGAACACAAATACCACATTGTCGATGTTCTTCAACAGCGCGGCCATATCGTCGGCATGACCGGCGACGGAGTGAACGACGCACCCGCTCTGAAGAAAGCCGACTGCGGCATCGCCGTCTCCGGCGCCACAGACGCGGCCCGCGCTGCGGCATCCATCGTGCTGCTGGCGCCCGGCCTATCGGTGATCATTGACGCCATCAAGGAAAGCCGCCGCATCTTTCAGCGGATGAACAGCTACGCCATTTACCGCATCGCGGAGACGCTGCGGGTGCTGTTCTTCATGACGCTTGCTATCCTGGTCTTCAATTTCTATCCCGTCACCGCGGTGATGATCGTGATGCTGGCCTTGCTCAACGACGGAGCAATCCTGTCCATCGCCTATGACAATGTTCAATACAAAGACAAACCCGAAGCCTGGAACATGCGGCTCGTGCTGGCAATCTCCACAGTGCTGGGAGTCATCGGGGTTGTTGCTGCGTTTGGCCTGTTCTATCTTGGCGAGCGCACCTTCCATATGGATCGCTTGCACATCCAGACACTGATGTATCTGAAGCTTTCTGTAGCCGGACACCTGACCATCTTCCTCACGCGGACCCGCGGTCCATTCTGGTCCATCCGCCCCGCTCGGATTCTATGGATTGCTGTGCTGGGCACGCAAATCATAGCAACATTGATCGCGGTTTTTGGCGTGTTCATGGCCCCGCTGGGCTGGAAATGGGCAGGATTTGTTTGGGTTTACGCTCTGCTCTGGGCCCTTGTCAATGATCGCGTGAAGCTGCTTGCATACAAGATTTTTGATCCCGTCAAGGCAGAGCCGAAGCCCGATGCCAAAGCCGATGAATCCAAGCCTGAAGTGAAGGCCAATGCACCGAGGCCCGATGCCAAAGCCGAGGCGAAGCCTGATGCCAAGGGCGAGCCGAAACCTGAAGCCAAGGATGAGCCAAAGCCCGAAGCCAAAGCTGATGCTCCGAAGCCGGAAGAGAAGGCTGACGAACCGAAGCCTGAAACCAAAGCTGATGAGCCGAAGCCCGAAGCCAAGGCCGATGCACCGAAGCCCGACGCCAAAGCTGATGAATCCAAGCCTGAAGTGAAGGCCAATGCACCGAAGCCCGAAGCCAAGGCCGATGAATCCAAGCCTGAAGTGAAAGCCGATGCACCGAAGCCCGAAGCCAAAGCCGATGCACCGAAGCCTGAGGCCAAGGCTGACGAGCCGAAGCCCGATGCCAAGGCTGATGCACCGAAGCCGGAAGCCAAGGCCGATGCACCGAAGCCCGATGCCAAAGCTGATGAGCCGAAGCCCGATGCCAAAGCTGACCAGCCGAAGCCTGAGGCCAAGGCTGACGAACCGAAGCCGGAAGCTAAAGCTGACGAGCCGAAGCCGGAAGCCAAAGCTGACGAGCCGAAGCCGGAAGCCAAAGATAAAACGCAGCCTGATGTCTCGCCACAGCTCGTCAAACGTGTCCATGAACTCTACGAGCAGCTAGGGCGCGAGGACGTTCAAACCGTTCAGGCCTGGGAGAATGCGGAGCCGGAGCGTCAGAGGACCGAATCCCACAAATAATCAGACACAACAACGGGGATGGCATGACTGACAAATCGAAGATAAAAATCAGTTCAAAGGATTTCCGTGTGCCGCCGGATAAGAAAGTCGACCTCGGCGAATGGCCGACAGTTGTCGACCCCTATTGCAAGTCGAAGAAGCAGTACAAGGAACTTCTGCACCAACACATGGAGAAGCTGAGCGCGCAGCAGCAGCTTCACTACGCGTCTCACCGCTATGCGTTGCTGCTCATCTTCCAGGGCATGGACGGCGCCGGCAAAGACGGCGCAATTCGCCACGTCATGTCGGGGGTGAACCCGGAAGGCTGCGAGGTCTTCAGTTTCAAGCAGCCCAGTGCCGAAGAGCTGGAACATGATTTTCTTTGGCGGACGACGTGCCGACTCCCGGAACGCGGCCGGATCGGCATCTTCAACCGTTCTTATTACGAGGAGGTGCTGGTCGTTCGAGTGCATCCGGAGATTCTCCGCAGCCAGGGGCTTCCCGAGGAGTTGTGCGACGAGAAGAACATTTGGGACCAAAGGTATGGTTCTATCGTGGACTTGGAAAAACACCTGCATCGCAACGGCACGCAAATCGTCAAGATTTTTCTCCATCTCTCTCACAACGAACAGCGCAAGCGATTCCTCGCGCGCATCGATGAGCCGGAAAAGAACTGGAAGTTCAGCACCTCTGACATTCACGAGCGAAAATTCTGGAAACACTACATGAAGGCCTATGAAGACTGCCTTCAGGCAACAAGCACTCATCATGCGCCGTGGTACGTGGTGCCCGCCGACGACAAGGAGAACGCGCGGCTCATCGTCTCGCAAATCGTTCTTGATACGCTGGGGGATTTCAAGATGGCGTATCCCAAGACAACCGAACAGCGCCGTCTCGAATTGCTCGCAATCAAAAAGCTGCTGGCGAAATGATGTCAGGCAACCTTCGCGGACAGACCCAAACAAACCAATCTCTCAGAGCCACCACAGCGCTGTTACTCGCTGCGGAGAAATGGAAAGGAACAGTCAGTATGGCCTCCACCGAACTCCCCATCAAAGATGAGAATCATGAAACGCCTCAACCCTTCAGCAAGAACTTCGATCAGTTTGGCAATACATCAGGATTCATCTTCGACGTGAGTCTGTCGACCGCAGTTGCCGCAGACGGCAAAAGCGAAGAAAGAGCCCCAAAGCCCAAAGGGCCGCTTTCGCCAGAGATGTTGGACAAGATGAATCGCTACTGGCGGGCAGCGAACTACTTGTGCATCGGACAAATCTATCTGTTTGAGAACCCTCTGCTGAGAGAGCCGCTCAAGGCAGAACAGATCAAGCCGCGTCTGCTCGGGCATTGGGGAACATCGCCGGGGCAAAACCTCATTTACATTCATCTGAATCGCCTCATTAAAGAACACGATGCGGACATCATTTACATTTCGGGTCCGGGACACGGGGGCCCCTCGCTGAATGCCTGCTCCTATCTGGAAGGCTCGTACACTGAGGTCCACCCTGAGATCACACACGATGAAGACGGCTTGCGGCTCATGTTCCGCAAGTTCTCGACGCCGGGCGGCGTGCCCAGCCACTGCGGGCCACACGTCCCGAACTCCATGCATGAGGGCGGCGAGCTTGGCTACTCGCTGGTTCATGCATTCGGCGCGGCCTTCGACAATCCCGACCTGATTGTCGCCTGCGTCATCGGCGACGGCGAGTCCGAGACCTGCCCGCTGGAAGGAAGCTGGAAGTCGGTCAACTTCGTCAACCCTGTGCGAGACGGCGCGGTCCTGCCGATCCTTCATCTCAATGGATACAAGATCTCGGGGCCAACGGCCCAGGGACGCACCAGCGACGCCGACTTGAAGGCCCTTTATGTGGGACGGGGTTACAAGCCGTACTTTGTCGAGGGAGACGACCCGGAGGTCGTACATCAACTGTTGGCTCAAACGCTTGAAGACTGTTATGCCGAGATTCGCGGAATTCAGCAGGAGGCTCGCAAGAACGGTTTCAAGAAGCAGCCCGTCTGGCCCATGATCATCTTCCGCACGCCGAAGGGATGGACTTGCCCCAAGGAGGTGGATGGAATCCCCATCGAAGGCACATTCCGCGCGCACCAGGTTCCGCTCGCATCGGTTAAAGACAATCCCGAGCATCTCAAGATTCTTGAAGCCTGGATGAAGAGTTACAAAGCCGAGGAACTGTTCGACTCGAACGGGAAGTTCATCGACGAGTTAGCGGCTCTCTCGCCCGTGGGCAACCGGCGCATGGGCGGCAACCCTCATGTCAATGGTGGACGCGAGCTGATCACCCTCGCGCTGCCCGATTTTACCGACTACGCGCTCGAGATCCCCGGCCCGGGTCAGGTTCTGGCCGAAGCCCCGCGCAAACTTGGCGATTTCTTCCGCGATATCTTCAAAATGAATCCGAAAAACTTTCGCATGTTCTGCCCCGATGAATCGGACTCCAATCGCCTGAACTCAATTTTTGAGGCAACAGATCGTTGCTCGATGGCCGAGATTGTTTCCATCGACGAAAAACTGGGTCCGGATGGCCGCGTCATGGAAGTGCTCAGCGAGCATCTCTGCCAGGGATGGCTCGAAGGCTATTTGCTTACAGGCCGCCATGGTATGTGGTCCTCATACGAAGCCTTCGCGCAGGTGGTTGATTCAATGACCACACAACACGCCAAGTGGCTTGAGCAATGTCGCGAATTTCTCTGGCGCCGGCCACTCGCATCTCTCAATGTTCTGCTCACCAGTCACGCATGGCGCAACGACCACAATGGTTTCAGCCACCAGGCAACCGGATACGTAGTCAATGCATTGGAGCGCAGAAGCGAAGTGATCCGCGTGTATTATCCACCGGATTCCAACTGCCTCCTCAGCGTCTTCGACCATTGCCTACGCAGCCGCAATTACGTGAACGTCGTCACCTGCGGCAAACAACCTCAACTCCAATGGCTCAATATGGACGAGGCTCTTGATCACTGCTCAAAAGGCGCATCCACGTGGAAATTTGCAACCAATGATGGAGGCGGTGAGCCGGATGTTGTGCTGGCCTGCGCCGGCGATGTGCCAACCATCGAGATCTGCGCGGCCTCGTGGCTGCTACAGAAACACGTGCCGGGCATCAAGGTGCGCGTCGTGAACGTTGTGGACCTGATGACTCTGATGTTCCCAGACAAGCATTCGCACGGGATGGACGAAATGTCGTTCAACGCGCTGTTCACTGAGCAGGCGCCGGTGATCTTCGCCTTCCACAACAATCGCTGGCTCATTCATACCCTGGTTCATGGGCGCTCCAATGAAAGCCGCTTCCATGTGCACGGTTATATGGATTACGGCACGACGACCACACCGTTCGACATGGTCGTGCTGAACGAAATGAGCCGCTTCCACCTTGCACTCGACGCATTGAAGCATGTGCCACGGCTTCGTCTGCAGGCTGAAGATGCAATCAACTTCTTCAATCAGGAATTGCAACGCCACCACGACTATATTCGCGAGCATCTGGAAGATATGCCCGAGATCAGGAACTGGCAATGGACTAAAGACTTCAGCGATTCCGCCGCACCAGCTCCGATGGCCAAAGGACATCCCGATAAGGCAATGTTCACCGACAGTTAAGCGGCAACCAGTCGAAATCGAGGCGGAGGACTGTGTCAATCCCGGGTCCATCGTAATGCTGCATTACGGCCATGCAACAAATTGCAAAGGTACTACTGCGCGGCGGTCGAATTTCTATCATGATGATGAAAAGCATCAGCGATAGCAGGATGATCCCCAACGGAGCCAATACCTTATCAAGGCCCAACGGGGGAAGGTTCCGTGGTATGGGTGAAGATATTGAGGACGACTATCCCGTCTGCAGGCAAGCACTTGAGCGGTCGAGCTCGAAGATGGTGGCGCTATGAAACTTCATAGGAAAGATAGTCGAGGATACTCCCCAATAACTGTACGGGCTTCGTTTCCTTCGATGCTGTTGATCCCGGTGCTCCTGGTCTGCCTGGGGCTACAGGAGCCCGCAAGTGCTCTACAACCTGGTGCGTTCGCTCCGCTTGTGAACGCTCCACTTAGCGGGGACCAAGTCGTCGAAAATCTGATCGCGATGAATCTAAAGCGAGCTCATGCGCTGCATTCTTACCAGGGAACACGATTTTACGAGATTGAATACCACGGGTTTTTAGGCGTTCGCAGCGGGAAGATGGTTGTGGACTTGAAATACCAATCACCCGAAACGAAGGTTTTTATAATTCGGTCTGCGACCGGGCCGAAGCTGATCGTCGACAAGGTATTCAAAAGGCTCCTACAGGCCTAACAGGAAGCGCTGGGCACGGAGGCCCAAAAGCGCACCGCTCTGAACAAGGACAATTATGATTTCACGCTTGTCGGATACGACAGCACTCCATCCAGTTCAACGTATGTGCTTCGCGTGAAGCCCAGAACGACGGATAGATTCCTCTACCGTGGCCGAATCTGGGTGGACGCGAAGGATTTTGCTGTAACCCGGTTAGACGCTGAACCCGCGAAGAACCCTTCGTTCTGGACGAAGAAAAGCAAGATCGAAGAGACGTACACGAAAGTGAGCGACTTCTGGCTGCCCGAGCGCAATCATAGCGTCACCGCGATTCGGTTTGGGGGACGTGCCGAATTGACGATTCAATACACGAACTACCAAATCACGAGCGCGGATCCGGTCTGCAACCTTCCGACGCTAAAGTCAAATCAATAAGATGTTAGGTTCCTGTAGAGTTGCTTTCCGTTTTCAGCTCCCAACCTCACGATTCTGGACTCAGGCAGCTTTGAGTTTCTCGCTCTTGGACGAGATGCAAGCCAGCAGATCGTCCCAGGACTTGGCGAAGGAGGCGACCCCTTCTCCGAGAAGCTGGGCGGCCACCTCGCCGCTATCAATGCCAGCTTTGGCGAATTCGGCCAGCACCTCGCCGTCATGCGCGGGTAAGGCTTCGCCGAATTCTTCATGATCCGCGAGGGCTTTCAGCGTGACTTCGGGCATCGTATTCACGGTGAAGGGCAACGCGAGGGCCTGAACGTACAGAATCTCGGAGGCTTTGGGATCCTTGGTTCCGGTGCTGGCCCAGAGAAGGCGTTGCGGATGTGCGCCGGCATTCAAAATGCGCTGCGACCGCGGCGAGTCAAGCAGAGCGCGGTACCTCTCATAGGTCTCCCCGGCGATGGCGATGCCGAGTTGGTTGCGCAGCGACTCGGGCTCTTTGTGCGCTACCGCGACATCCCAGCGGCTGACGAACAGCGAAGCTACAGAGCCGACTTCGGGATTTAGCCCGGCGGCGATGCGCCGCTCGATGCCGCGCAGGTATGCCTCGGCAGCCGCTACATATTGCGCGCCCGAGAACAGTAGTGTTACGTTGATCGGCACTCCTGCGAAGATTGCCTCCTCAATGGCTGGGAGGCCCTGGCTGGTCCCCGGAATCTTGATGAATAGATTGGGCCGTCCCGCGCGGGCGTGGAGCGCCTTGGCCGCGGAAAGAGTTCCGGCGGTGTTGCGAGCCAGCAGGGGCGAGACCTCAAGAGAGACCCAGCCATCCACGCCATTGGTCCGGTCGTAGATCGGCCGAAAGAGATCGGCGGCCTGCCGCAGGTCTTCGATTGCCAGTTCGAAGAAGATCGCTTCGCTCGATTTTCCTTCCTTCTGCTTTTGGCTGATAGCGTTGTCATAGTCGAGGCTGTTCTTGATCGCATGATCGAAGATCGTGGGGTTCGAGGTGAGTCCCGTAACCGACAAATCCTGAATATAGCGGCGGAGCGTGCCGCTGGTCAGCAGACCGCGGGTGATGTTATCGAGCCAGATGCTCTGGCCGATTTCGTGTAGCTTCTGCGTAGCGTTCATTTCATTCCTCCTCCAACCCTTTTCATTACAAGGCTGTTTGCGTCCTTACGGGCTCAACTGGCGGCGATGATCCAGTTATGTGCTTGCGCTGTCGCCGACGGCGGAAACACCTTCACAGGGCAGGGCATGAGGAAGCTAAATATCCTCACCATTTGCACGATCCAGTCTACGTCTGTGACCACCGCGACGCGCTCCCAGCGCGTGGGATGTTCCACCCCAATCTTCAGATCCTCCCAGAGCGCACCTGGATCGTAGCCGGTGAAATCCGCAGAGGTCTTGTAGAGAAGCCGGATCTTGTCGTGCCGTTTGAGCGCTTCGAGAATGGCCGGGACAAGAATCCCGTCATAATCCTCTTTTGTGACCTGTCCCTTGCAGGAGAGCGCTATAACGTTGTCGGGAAAGTTATTCAGAATCTCGATCATGGAAAATCCTCCATCGCGCGCTTTGTAAGTACCAATTTCCGGCCTATACCGGAAACACCTGACTGACGCCTTTGCGGCCTACGTAGCTTGATCCCCGCAAACCGCAACTACCGGCTGCTCCTCATTCGCACCAGAATACGGCCAGTTCAACGAATACTGTCAATGCGCAACCTCATGCATTTCCAGCGCCTTCACTTTGCCGACTCTACGTTGATGGCGTTCGGCGCCGCTGAAGCGAGCCTTTAGAAACGTCTCGATCAATTCCCAGGCCAGTGCCGGCCCGATCACCTTTCCACCCAGAGAAAAGACATTCATGTCGTCGTCTTCAACGCCCTGGTGAGCGGAGAACACGTCGTGGATGAGCCCTGCGCGCACACCGGCAATTTTGTTGGCGCAGATGGATGCGCCCACGCCGCTGCCGCAGAGCGCTACTCCGCGATCAACTGTGCCAGCGGCTACGGCCCTGGCCAGTGGGATAACGTAATCCGGGTAATCGTCTCCGGGACTCAACTCGCGCGCGCCAAAGTCTACGACTTCATAGCCCGACCCGCGCAGCAAATCCGCGATCTGCTCTTTCAGAGCGAAGCCTCCATGATCCGATGCGATTCCTACACGCATGATACTTTCTCCTTGAGCTGGTCGAGCACATGATGAGCCTGCCTGCAGACGTTCTCCACAGTGAATCCGTAGTGCTGCATCACGACTGGCCCGGGAGCCGATGCCCCGAATGTGTCGATCCCAATCACGGCGATCCGGGGGCCAACAAAGGATTGCCATCCTACTGGAGAACCCGCTTCGATGACCAAGAGTGGCACATCCACGGGCACGACCTTTTCTCGGTAATCAGCCGATTGTGACGCGAACAGGTTTGTGCTCGGCATACTCACCACTCTTGCGTGCACGCCCTCTGCCGCGAGCCGGTCGCGAGCTTCTAAAGCCAGATGCACTTCCGATCCTGTAGCAATAAGAACAATGTCCGGTCGTTCGCTGGTTGGAGAATCAGCAAGGATATAACCGCCTAGCGGAACTCCATCGGGAATGGCTGGATAGGATTTCAGGTCAAGCACTGGAAGACCCTGACGTGTGAGCACCAATGCGACAGGCCCTTGCTGCCTGCCAATCGCAACTCGCCATGCGGCCACTGTCTCGTTGGCATCTGCCGGGCGCAGGACAACCATTCCAGGGATTGATCGCAAGCCGACCAGTTGCTCCACAGGCTGATGGGTCGGGCCGTCCTCGCCCATGCCAATGCTGTCGTGAGTGAAGATATAAATTACCGGCAGCGCGTTCATGGCCGCAAGGCGCATGGGAGGACGCATATAATCGGTGAAAACAAAGAACGTTCCCCCGTAAGGGATTAGGCCGCGATGCAACGCAATTCCATTCAGGATGGCGCCCATGGCATTCTCGCGAATGCCAAAGTGCATGTTGCGTCCCGCCCAGTTCTCCGGTTCAAAGTTGCCAGCTCTGTCAATATTCGTGTGGGTGCTGGGACCAAGGTCTGCCGACCCTCCCATCATCTCCGGCAGACGAGAGCCGAGAATTTCGATCACTTTTCCTGAAGCGACTCGGGTGGCCATTGATCCATCGGCTGACGCAAATGTCGGCAGGCTGGCATCCCAATCTTTGAGCAGATGTCTGTCTATCACTCTCTGGAACTCAACGGCAAGGTCCGGGTGTTCTTGTGCGAAGGCTTTGAATCGCGACTCCCATTCCACTTGCGCAACGCTTCCGCGAGCGACTGCTCTCCGAAAATGTTCCAGGGCCTCCTCGGGAATATGGAAGGCAGGTTCAACCGGCCAGCCCATTCCTTCCTTGGTAAGGCGGACCTCTTCCACACCGAGCGCCTCTCCGTGGGCGGCGGCGGTGTCCTGCTTGTGCGGGCTGCCAAAGCCGATGTGCGTGCGGACCGCGATCAACGACGGGCGGTCTGTTTCCTTTCGGGCATTCTCCAGTGCAAGGGCCACCGCATCAATGTCGTTGCTCCGTTCTACTCGTTGCACGTGCCAGCCGAAAGCGGCGAATCGCGCCATGCGATCCTCGGTGAATGCAAGCTCCGTGCTCCCCTCAATGGTGATGTGGTTGTCTGCGTAAAGTACGATCAGCTTTCCAAGATGCTCGTGGCCAGCGATTGATCCGGCCTCCGAAGAGATTCCTTCCTCAAGATCGCCATCGCTGACAAGGACGTAAGTGTAGTGGTCCACGATCCGGTGACTGGGCCGATTGAAGCGTGCTGCAAGAGCAACCTCGGCGATGGCCATGCCAACGCCATTGGCCAATCCTTGCCCCAAGGGCCCCGTGGTAGCCTCGACGCCCGGAGTCTTGCCATACTCCGGATGACCCGGCGTGCGACTGTCCCACTGGCGAAAGTTCTTCAGCTCTTCAAGAGGCAGGTCGAAGCCCGTAACGTGAAGCAGAGCGTAGAGCAGCGCGCATCCGTGGCCGGCCGACAAGATGAAACGGTCGCGGTCTGGCCAGTGGGGATCGCGCGGGTTGAACTTGAGCGATCGATCCCAGAGCGCGTATGCCATGGACGCCGAGCCCATCGGCAGGCCGGGATGGCCCGAGTTGGCCTTCTGCACCATGTCCACCGCCAGAAAGCGGAGCGTGTTGACGCACAGCTCATCCAATGCAGGTGGAGCGATGGGCGCTGAGAGTGTCGCAGAAGATGACATGAGGCGCTCGTTGTCTTTCACTTTTGAGATGGTTTGAACATCGCACGGAGATTCGGACTCACAGCTGCGTCAAGAGTCGCGCCTCGCTACATCTTGAGACCTGTATCACCGCACCCCGGGTGCTTGCATTGGCAAGGTGTCTTTGGTTCCTTCTTCGTGTCTGCACATGTGGTGCTGCAATGCTTCTTGCCGCTCGCGGGCTGACAGTTACAGCCAGGATTTTCGCATTTCTGCTTGGTGGTCATAAACGCTCCTCTTGCCCTAACATGCCTTCGCTCTTTTGGAGGCTCTGTTGTACTTTGACTATTCACACCGCTCTGGAAGCGCGTTCAGGCATTTACGACGCGCTGCTCGGCCTCTCTTGCGCTAGTTCGGACGGGAAACCTCAAATAAGCGGGTCGCATACGACTCTCGCAAGCTTGTACAAAGGTCCGCATATAAGACTGCGCTACACGATTCCAGACCATCTGGCGCCCATAGTCGTAAGCGCTCTTGCGCATTGCTTGACGTGCCGCATCGTTGTCCAGAAGGTCAATGGCCGCGGCTGCGATAGCATCTGGGTCCTCAAAGGGGACCAGAGTTCCGCGCCCGTCGCTAAGCAGTTCAGCGGCGTGCCAGTACGGAGTCGAAATGATAGCCTTGCCAGCGCCCAAGGCATACGCCAGGGTTCCCGATACAGCCTGTGCTTCATGACAGTAGGGCGTAATGTAAATGTCGGCCGAGCCGACCAGAGAAGCCATCTCGTCATGAGTAACGAACCGGTTGACGAACAGCACCTGCCGTTCCACCCCAAGATTCTTTGCCAATGCCTGCAACTCAAGCCGGTAGCGATCTCCTTCCCGGGCTCGGATGTGCGGGTGAGTGGCGCCTGCAATCATGTAGACAACATTGCTGTGATTGGACAAGATGCTAGGCATGGCTCGAATCACGCTTTCGAACCCTTTATTGGGAGACAGCAGCCCAAACGTGAGAAGTACTTTCTTGCCTTGGCAAGAAAAAAGTTTCTTGTAAACATCCGGTTCCACGAAGGGCAAGTCGGGGATGCCGTGAGGAATCAGATCGATCTTCTCGGCCGGGACATTGAACACCTCCTGCAAAACACGCGCGGAGTATTGGCTCATCACGACAAGGCTTTCGGAGCGTGCGGCAATCTTGTGCATCACAACCCGTTGATCCAGATTCGGCTCACGAAGCACGGTATGCAAAGTTGTGATTACCGGCATCTCAAGGTGCTTCAGCAACTCCGTGAGGTGGCTCCCGGACTTGCCTCCGAAGATTCCATATTCATGCTGCAAGCACACCAGATCGACATTGCGCGCATTCAAAAAGTCGGCGGCCGCTCCGTAGGACGCGATGTCGCCTTCGCTGATCTCGAATCTCACCCGCTCCGGGTATGAGTAAGATGATTGCCCGTCGTTGACCGCTACCACCGATAGTTGGGCCGCTCCGTATTCAGCGACGATCGCGTCACACAGATCTGTTGTAAAAGTCGCAATTCCGCACTGCCTAGGAAGGTGGTTCCCAATCACGGCTATCCTGACCGGACGTAGCGGCCGAGGCGCTAGTTGAAGGAAGAATGTTGAATCGGCTCCGAATACTGGGCGCCGCGCTTCGGAACATATGAGACGGTTTGACTGTGAATTCAAGAAGGTGCTTGGAGCGGCCATTTCACTTGTCTCCCATCATCGTCAGGTTGTGATTAAAAGCAATCTAAGCCCTCATAGGGGCTTGGATCTGCTTCGCGATCTCAAGTGTTTTCTCAGTAGCTGCCATCGAGTAGTCCTGAGCCTTTGAGCTCAGCTCTTCCGCCGCTTCGTGATCGCCTCGATGGTGTGCGGCAGCGGCAGCAGTGTGGGCGTGGGCTGCGTAGATATGCAGGTCCGCTGCATTGTCGTATTCGCTCTGGGGCATTGTGTCCTCCATCTACCAGGAAACGTTCTGCCTGTTGCATCTGTAGTCTTCCACGGGTCATTAGAAGGCGCTGAGCAATCGAATACATCCCTGCCAGGCAGTTCCATTAAGTCCTAAGCGACATTGCTGACGGCGGATAAAGGGAGACTCCAGAAGAAAATCGCAGAGTCTCAGTACGTTCTAGAACGCATGCAGACCGGTGCTCTTCCAGTTCGTACCGGGCGCGCTCCATTTCTACATTCCTCTGGGCTGCAAGTTTCGTGCTGACCCGATAACACACCGAGGTACGAGCCTCGACGTACTCGCTGAGCCTGGCCTCATAAGCTCGTTCCAGATTCGCGCAGATCAAGCAATCCATGTCTACCTACTCCGGCCTTCCGCCAGGCCTGCGGCAGATGGAGTTATGATGCTTCAAGAAGGAAACCCAAAAGATTGGGCCGACTGTTGCGGTTCCCTGGGCGCGGTTCCAGCACTAGCTGAAATCCCGGTCAAGGAGATATGCAGGCCGGAGCGAGAATGTTCCAGCATGAAGTCTTCGGCAAAAATCAGTCTCTTCGCCCTTGTTCCATCCGGCTCGATCCCGGAAGAACTGGTTCTATCGGCCTGGCCCTCTGGCCTGAAGGAATTCTGACTCGTGCTCCGGCCGGCAGACAGACGATTCCTTGCGTCGCATTTTTGGAGAAAGTCCATCGCAACTCCAGTCGTTCAGTTGCTTGCTTGCCCTATGCTCGCCAGGAACAAAGCATCGCAGGTTCGAGGCGAGGAAACATATCCCGGCTGCTCTAAGCGCGGACATTGCACTCTCCTTACGGTGTGGTCTAGTCCGGAATGAGCGCTGCCAAGATGGAGTCTTGGTGCCCACCCTTTCCGCAGAAAACGCGAAAAAGGGTAGAGCACCCGGCGGATGGCTGGTTGAGTGCAGGACGATATCCTATTGGATTTTTGCGTCCCGCAGGAGTTTGCTCCGCCGTTCTTCGTACTCCTCGCTGGTGATCTCCCCGGCGGCATATCTCCTTTGCAGGAGTTGCAGAGGGGATTGCATTTGCCGATAGGTGACTCGTCTCACCGGCATCAAGAAGGAAAAGAAGATGATCCAGAGGAGAATCCAGAAAAACCACCAAAACCAATGCATTCCCCAAAAGTAGTAGTACATGGTTAGACTCCTAACTGTGTTGGTTATCGTTTCCCGTCTGGCGCCGATGATTTACGAAATGTCTTCAAGGGGCAGCGCGAGCTTTGTGTGAACTACTCCATTGTGATCAGCCGATCAAGCTTGGGCCGCGCTCAGTACCAATAGCCGGGAACCCATGTCCAGCCCCACCAGCGCTCGTTCCAGTGGCCGGGCATCCACGAGGCCTCCTGCCATGGGTTATCAAGCCAATAGCCACCATCCCATTGCCAGTTGTTGCCGTCCCAGTAGTAATCGCCCGACACCCAACTGGTGTTTGCGTGAGGAGCCTTGGGAATCTTCTCCAGCTTTGCCGCAGGTTTCGGTTTGGCGGTCTGGTGAACGGCCACTGCCGTGGTTGCCTTCTCCGGGTGGCCAGTGGTCTTCGTTGCCACCGCAGCTTTAGTTGAACTGTTGGTCTGGGCTACCAGGTTGGCCGCCGGCCAAGCAAATAGAACCATGGCGGCGAAGAGGAAAGTTGCGAACTTCTTCGACATCGTTTTGCTCCCTTCATCTTTTACAGATTTGTGTGAACGACTCCATCGGCGGCACGCTACTCCGTTGCGACTCCAGCAAGAAGTTGGCGGGACTCTCCGAAATCGGATAAAACGATGGTAGGGTTGGCGGAAATAGTGCGTCTGTCCAAAATTGGACAGACGCCCCGTTGCGTTCTCTTGGATGGTATTCATGGCAGTTCCTCGATAGCCTGCCAAATCTGTGCGTACTGAGGTATGAGTCATGAAGGCAACAGCCGTTGAGAGAATTACGCCACCGCAGACAGAACCATCCAACCGCGTGCACCGGGTTCTTCCACCATCAATCAGGTTCCTGGCGAGGTGGGGCTTCTTTGTCCTGATCGGAATTGGCATCGTCCTTTCGGTTGTACTGGGCCTTGTCCAAAAGTGGCTCTGGATGCGGCAGCTCGACTATGCAGGCATATTCTGGACCCTTCTCTCGGTCAAGTGGGGAATCTTCGGCGTCACTTTGATCGTTTCCGTGTTTTATCTATGGCTTAATCTTCGGTTTGCGGCGAGGAACATCGACATGGTGGATGGAGAAAGCTTTTTCAGCAAGGCCTTCACACACCCCGCTGATGCAAGCAAGACAATCAATGTCGATATTAGCGCCAGGCTGCTGGTCTTTTTTATCGATTTCGCAATCGTGGTTCTTGCGCTGATCTTTGCACTGAGCCTTTCCAGTCAATGGGACACTTTTCTTCGTTTCAGGTATGGCGGCTCGTTTGGAATTGCGGACCCGCTTTTTGGCGTTAACCTCGGCTTCTATGTTTTCCGTCTTCCATTCTATGAATTGCTGCAGGGCAGCATTACTGTGTTGACGATCTCTGCGCTTGCGGTTCTCGCTTTTTGTTCGCTCTTCGGAGTGCGGCAGTCGAAGTCCAGCGGAAAGATCATGCTGCGCGAAGGCACCCGTCAGCACTTTATGGTTCTTCTTTTCATCCTCGCGGCCAACTTCGGATGGGGCTTCATTCTGGATCACTACGAACTGGTTTATTCGACCCTCGGCGTAGTCCATGGAGCCGGCTATGCGGCGGCGCACGTCACAAGAGTCGCGCTCTGGGTGATGACCGGCGCCTCGGCGCTGGCGTGTGTGCTGCTGGCCATTGGGTTCTTCCGCCCGCGCACAAAGCACATTGTCGCCGGCATCGTGGTTTATGCGGCGCTTTACTTAATTGCCGTGATGGCGCTGCCCAGCCTCTTTGAAATCTTCGTGGTGAAGCCTAATGAACTGAGCCTTGAGATGCCCTATCTGAACCATTACATCGCCTTCACGCGCCAGGCTTATAAGCTGGACGGAATTCAGGAAACAGCCTATCCGGCGCTCTCGGATCTGACTCCCGATGTGATCGCGAGAAATCAGGATACGATCCAGAACATCCGTCTCTGGGACTCAAGGCCCCTGCTTCAGACCTATCAGCAGACGCAGGCGATCCGTCTTTACTATGAGTTTTATAACGTGAATGTGGACCGGTACCATTTGGCGGATGGCTTCCATCAGGTGATGCTCTCACCGCGCGAACTCGCGGAGCAATTGCCCGCTCAGGCGCAGACCTGGGTGAACGAGAATCTTGAGTTCACGCATGGCGAGGGAATGGTGATGAACTTCGTGTCGAATTCGACCGGAGGAGGCCTGCCGCAGTACTTGCTTGAAAATGTGCCTGCCGAATCACAATACGGCTTGACGATTACACAACCTGAGATCTACTTCGGAAACGTGGCTCCCGGGTACAAGATCGTGAACACTGGAATCAAGGAATTCGACTATCCCAAAGGCAATCAAAACGTCTATGCGAGCTACCAGGGCACGGGCGGAATTCCAATCGACAGCATCTGGAAGCGGCTCCTCTTCGCGTGGACGCAGAAGGACATCAACATTCTGCTCACAGGCTATCTAAAACCTGAGAGCCGGATACAGATTTGGCGAGGAGTGCAGGAGCGTGTTGCGCAGGTGGCGCCTTTTCTGGTTTTGGATCAGACGCCATACGCCGTCCTGAGCGAAGGCAAGCAGTACTGGATTCAGGACGCATATACGGTTTCCGATCACTACCCATATTCCAATGTGCAGACAAGCGGCTCGGCTGAGGGGATGAACTATATCCGCAATTCCGTCAAGGTCGTCGTGGATATGTATAACGGCACAGTGTCGTTCTACATCATGGACCCCAATGATCCGCTGCTGGCGATGTACAACCGCGCATTTCCCGGGGTGTTCAAGGATTTGAGCGAACTATCTCCAGACTTGAAGAGCCACCTCCGCTATCCAGAAGATATGTTCGGGATGCAGGCGGCGGAATATGAGACCTTCCATATGACCGACCCGCAGGTGTTTTACAACCGGGAGGATCTCTGGGTTGCGCCACAGGAAAAGTACAACGGCGCAGTGGCCGCAATGGATCCGTACTACATCCTCATGAAGCTGCCGGGAAGCCAGCAACTTGAGTACCTGATGATGACTCCCTTCACGCCGCAGAAGAGAGACAACATGATTGCCTGGCTGGCCGCCCGGTGCGATTTTCCTGACTATGGGAAGATGTTGTTCTACGAACTTCCGAAAGACAAACTGATCTTTGGACCGAACCAGATCAGTGCGATGATCGATCAGAGCACGACTATCTCGCAGCAACTCACACTTTGGGATCAGAAGGGATCGGGAGTCATTCGCGGCAAGCTCATCGTCATTCCCATCGAGAACTCATTCCTCTATGTCGTTCCTCTGTATCTGAAGGCTGAAGGCACGAATTTCCCTCAACTAAAACGGGTGATTGTTGCGACGGGAGACAAGGTCGTCATGGAGCCTACGCTCGACGAAGCGCTCGCCTCTTTGTTTGGGACAGCACCGGGGCAGTCGGGGCCAATGCCGGGGAAACAAGCTCAAGTGCAGGCACCGATGTCGAAGGCAACGCGGGATCAAGCCGAGGCTCAACTTGCAGAGGCGCAAAAAGCGATCAACGCGCTCAAGCAGTTACTGGCGAACCCAACTCAATAGCCTTCGGAGGCGATAATCCCTGAGCGGACAGACACCATATCCGGAGCCGGAACAGGAAACGAGCAGGCTCAAATGAATTCGCAAACGCTGAGAGATACCGCACGGGCCCTTGTCGCAGACGATAAGGGCCTGCTTGCGATGGACGAGAGCACTCCGACCTGCAACAAACGATTTGCCAGCTTGGGGATTCCGCAGACTGTCGAGGCTCGACGCGCGTATCGGGAGATGATTGTCACAACTGCTGGGTTAGGAAAGTGCATCAGCGGCGCGATTCTCTTCGACGAGACGATCCGTCAACAAAAGAGCGACGGCACTCCCTTTGTCAAAGTCCTCATCGACGCGGGAATCATTCCTGGAATCAAAGTGGATGCGGGCGCCAAGGAGTTGGCAGCGCATCCCGGTGAAAAGGTGACCGAAGGCCTGGATGGATTGCGCGACCGCCTTGCTGAATACGTTCGCATGGGCGCCCGGTTCGCTAAATGGCGCGCGGTCATCACCATTGGCGATGGCATCCCTAGTTGGGGTTGCATTCATGCCAACGCACATGCTCTGGCTCGCTATGCGACGCTGTGCCAGGAAGCAGGTCTCGTCCCTGTCGTGGAGCCCGAAGTGCTCATGGATGGCGAGCATACGCTGGACCAGTGTTGCCAAGTGACGGACAAAGTGCTGCGAACTGTGTTCAGCGAACTGTTTGCACAACGGGTCATGCTGGAAGGAATAATCCTGAAGCCCAATATGGTTCTTCCTGGATCGACCTGCCCCAAACAAGAAGCTGTAGAGGAAGTAGCGGACGCGACGGTGAACTGTCTCTTGCGAGCCGTCCCCGCTGCCGTTCCGGCGATTGCGTTCTTGTCAGGCGGCCAATCCGCGGAACTGGCCTCGGCTCGTTTGAATGCGATGAATGTCAGATTCAAGTCGCAGTTACCCTGGGCGTTGGCATTTTCGTTTGCCCGCGCCATCCAGCAGCCGGCCTTGGAGCTTTGGAAGGGCCAGGAGGCCAATGTACCAGCGGCGCAGCAGGCTTTGGTTCACCGCGCACGCTGCAACCAGGCTGCGCGCCGCGGCGAATACTCCCAGGCGATGGAACAGAGTTGAACGGATGCATCCGAACACCGGCCTGCGCACATGAGAGTTGGAAGATAAAGCATGAATCAAATGCCTTTGTATCCCTTGCGCTTCGAGCCTATTTACCAGTATCGTCTGTGGGGCGGCAGGCGGTTGTCCAATCTGCTATCCACACCGCTTCCGGAGGACGAACCCATCGGTGAAGCATGGGTGCTCAGCGACCGCGACGATCATCAAAGCCAGGTTGCCAACGGACCGCTCAAGGGGCAATCCATCGGTGAATTGATGGAAGAATTTCGTAACCAACTGATGGGTAAGCTGGCATCGCGCTTCCGTCGCTTTCCGCTGCTACTCAAGTTTCTTGATGCACGCGAGATGCTTTCAGTGCAGGTGCATCCTAGCGATGCGCATCCAGACTTGATTCCAGCGGGGGAATCCGGGAAGACCGAAGCCTGGGTTGTGATTGAGGCAAATAAAGGAAGCCGCATCTATGCGGGCCTGAAACCGGGTACGTCTGCCGGCGATCTGCGGCATTCGCTCGCCGACGGGACCATCGCGGACCATCTCGTGGGCATCGTTCCGAAGCCAGGCGACGGCGTATTCATTCCTGCTGGAACGGTTCATACTCTGGGAGGCTGTGTCGTTGTCTTTGAAGTTCAGCAGAACAGCGATGTGACATTCCGCTTTTACGATTGGGGTCATGTTGACGCAAAGACCGGCCAGCCGCGGCCACTCCAGGTCGATCAGGCGCTTGCCAGTATTGATTTTGCAAACTGCAAGGGTGGCCTCGTGACTCCCCATGTGGTGAGCACCACTCCCGTGGAGCGCGAAAGACTCTTTGATTGTGAACATTTCCAGTTGTGGCGCCTGCGCGGAGAATCACCGTTTAACGTCGGCGCCGCGGAGATGCCGCGCGTGCTCGTATGTATTGAGGGCTCGGGGTGGTTCGAAGGCGGCGGCTCCGCTTATGGCGTTGATAAGGGCGAAGTATGGCTCTTGCCCGCGGTGGTCGGCGCGTGTGAATTTCACCCGAACAGCGCAGTGACCTTGTTGGAAATCGCGTTGCCCGAATTGTCTGAAACCGGTCAATAACGAGAGAGTCAGAGGCGCCGGAAACTCCAATTGAGACTGCATGAAGCGAGAGGTGGATGAATGGTAAAAAAGTTAATTGTCTTTGATCTCGATGGAACGCTAGCCGCAAGCAAGTCGTCACTCGATGCAGAAATGTCATCACTCCTGCATGACCTGCTCGGTGTCGTCAAGGTTGCGATCATCTCCGGAGGCGCTTGGTTACAGTTTGAAAAGCAGGTGCTCTCCAATCTTCCCCAGGATGACCGCCTTACAAAGCTATCAATCCTTCCAACTTGTGGAACAGAATTCTTTCAGTACACCGGGGAGTGGAAGAAGCTCTATTCGGAAGATCTTACCGCGGAAGAAAAACAGAAGATTGTGAGTTCCCTGAAGAAAGCCACCGAAGACGCAGGCTTCACTGTAGAAAAGACGTGGGGAGAGACTATTGAAGATCGCGGGAGCCAGGTAACCTATTCCGCACTGGGCCAGCAGGCGCCGTTGGAAGAGAAAGAGAAATGGGATGCGGATTTCGCCAAGCGGAAAAAGATCAAGACAATCCTCGACACTCTGATTCCAGAGTTTTCTGTGCGGCTCGGTGGCGCGACATCCATTGATGTCACCAAGCCGGGCATCGACAAAGCCTACGGGATCAAAAAACTGCAAGAGACACTTGGCATTTCTATAAAAGAAATGATTTACATAGGAGATGCTTTGTTTGTCGGAGGGAACGACTACCCGGCTGAGCAGGCAGGTGTTATTTCCATTTCAGTTCGAGGCCCCGATGATACCAGGCGGGTGATCGAAGCGATCATCGCTTGTTTGGACGACGGTCAACAGACGCGAGCGTTTAAGGTGCCAAGTGCGGCTCTATGAGGAGTTAAGATGAATGAATTTAAGCTGCACCGCATGGGGATGTTGATGGAGCCGGAACCCGGCAATCCCCTGGAAGTGGAAGGCGTTCTGAATCCAGCAGCCGTTCGCGGCCCTGATGGCGAACTCTATCTCTTTCCGCGTCTGGTCGCGAAAGGAAATTACTCGCGCATTGGAATTGCGCGGGTGCGATTCAATGAATCCGGCGATCCGGCTGGCGTAGAGAGGCTCGGCATCGCACTGGAGCCGGAAGCCGATTATGAACATCGGCCCGATGGCAGCGGTGGCTGTGAGGATCCTCGCGTCACGTTTGTGGAACCGCTCCAACGCTACATCATGTCCTACACGGCATTTTCGCCTCAAGGGCCAAGGATCGCCCTGGCCCTATCGGAGGACCTCTTCCACTGGGAGCGTCTCGGACTCACAACCTACGCTCATTGGCACGGCATTGAATTGGGCAACGTGGATGACAAAGATGCGAGCCTTTTCCCTGTCGCCATACCTAACTCCGCCGGGAAACTGGAACTGGGTATGCTCCACCGTCCGCTTTTTCCGGGAACTCGTCCAGAGGAGACCGCTTGCCATCCAACGACCCGTGAGGTGGATCTCGATCGGGAGAGCATCTGGATTTCCTATTGCCCGCCGGTCTTGAAAGGTCGTGAACCAGATCGCCTGGGCCGATTTACTTCTCATCACAGACTGGCGACTCCAGTCTCGCCCTGGGAACGTCTCAAGATCGGCGCTGGAACCCCGCCCATCTTAACCAAGCACGGCTGGCTGATTGTTTACCACGGTGTCTGCGAAGTGGCGGGTACGGGCAACAACGGGCATCACCTGTGCTACTCGGCCGGGGTGATGGTGCTCTCAAAGCAACATCCGCGCGTAGTACGTTATCGCTCGGTTGAGCCGGTGTTGACGCCGGTGCTCCCGCAAGAGCGCGACGGAATCGTAGCCAATGTTGTGTTTCCCACCGGCATCGACCGGCGCGACGATCTTGGAACTCCGGATCGCTTCGACGTCTACTACGGGATGGCCGACAACCGAATTGGTGTGGCGCGTCTTGACTTGCCGGATCACCTGCCGGCAGGGGCAGATGCCGACTCACCGGCTGCAAAGGTTTAATTGAGGAATCCAAATCTCGAAGGGCCTCCTTCGGCCGGGGAATTGTGCAGTTCTTGGTATCATTTATCCATGCATCCAGATTACAAAGATCGCCGGCGACTCACCGCGCTCTGGAGAGCTGTAATTGAAGTCGCATTTATCGTCTTTCTCTTCTATTCCAATCTTTTGATGGGAGAATTTACTGCTACGAATGGGCGTGGAAAGAATTTGGCTTTTGCCTTCAACGATATCTTCACGAGTACGAACCTCTTTATCGCGATAATCTCCGCTCTGATTGGGTATGTTGTCTTTGAATACCTCCGAAAGAAGCTATAGGGTTACGGATCGGGAGCCGCGGATGCCGGCTCTGGATGGCCAATGCAGGCTTTGATCTTGGGATAAAGTACAAAACAAATCGGCAGTCGCACCGTCGATGATGCCTGGCGTTGTTCTCTGGAGTCTGCAATGAAGTTCGCGTAAACTGTACTTATGTCCTTTTCTCCCACCGCTGAGAACCAGCCGAAAATGAGTTGGATCACGGCCCTCCGGGCGCGTTTGATAGCCCATCTTCATCAGCGCGAGGAGCAGATATTTCTTCTTCTGTCGCTGCTGATTGGCGCGCTCACCGGACTCGCCGTGGTCGCATTTATCCTGCTCACGGAGCGGGTGGGAATACGCTTCTATCCGGTGGGCAGCGCCGCGTGGAGGCGCGTGCTGGTCCCGGTGGCGGGCTCGCTGACCATGGGCGTCCTGCTCTACCGCTACTTTCCCTACGCTCGCGGCAGCGGCGTGCCCCAGACCAAAGCCGCCCTCTTCGCGCGCGATGGATTCATCTCCCTGCGCACCGTTCTGGGAAAGTTTTTCTGCACGGCGACCACCCTGGCGAGCGGGATTCCGCTGGGCCGCGAGGGACCGTCGGTCCAGGTCGGCGCGGGAATCGGCTCGGTCCTCGGCCGATGGCTCGGCTTGCGCCCGGAAAAGGTAAAGGCTCTGATTCCCGTGGGAGCGGCCGCCGCCATTGCCGCGGCATTCAATACGCCAATGGCGGCGGTGCTCTTTGCTCTCGAAGAGGTCATGGGCGATATGAACGCGCCCATCCTGGGCTCGGTCGTGATTGCTTCCGCCACCTCCTGGGCGATGATGCGTTTGCTGCTGGGTAATAACCCGCTCTTTCAAGTGCCGCAGTATGAATTGGTTCACCCGCTGGAGTTTGGCATCTACGCCTTGCTGGGCATCGCCGGCGGATTCTTGTCGGTAGCCTTCACCAAGCTCCTCCTGGGAATGCGCAAGTTCTTTCTGAGCTTGCCCAGGCGGACGCAGTGGTGTCATCCGGTGGTGGGCGGCGTGACGGTCGGCCTGATGGGCTGGTTTGTGCCCCAGGTGCTGGGCGTGGGTTACACCTACGTCGGCACCGCTCTGAACGGATCGATGGCGCTCCGACTGATGCTGCTGCTGGTGGCGCTCAAGCTCATCAGCGTTACGGTCAGCTATGCCTCCGGGAATGCGGGCGGAATCTTCGGCCCGGCGCTGTTTCTCGGCGCCATGCTGGGAGGCTCCATCGGAGCCGTGGCCCATCACATGCTGCCGGGATACACCGCAGCCCCCGGCGCTTACGCATTGGTCGGCATGGGTGCGGTCTTCGCGGGCATCGTGCGCGTTCCCATGACATCGGTGCTGATGATCTTTGAAATGACGCGGGATTACGCCGTCATTGTTCCCTTGATGATCGCCAATATGACCAGTCTTTTCATCTCCCGGCGCTTTCAGAAGCAGCCAATATATGAGGCATTGTCGCTTCAGGATGGCATTCATCTGCCCACTCCCGGCACGATTAGCCAAACCAGCCGACACACGGTGGCTCGGGTCATGCGGAAATCCCCGGAGATTCTCCCGGCAGAGATGCATGTCCAGGATGTGATCGAACAAACTCGTGCCAGTAAGCTCCGCATCTGGCCTGTGGCGGATAAGGAGTACTTTCTGGGCATGTTGTCCAGAGAGACATTGGAGTGCGCCTTGGTCGATGGGAGAAAAGAGCAGCCGCTCAGGCAAATTATCGAGACGCTTCATCTTCCCCATGTCCACATGGATCATCCCCTGCATCTGGCTTTGGAACGCATGAGCACGTACCATCTTGACGTCTTGCCGGTCGTCCAGCGGGCGGACATTCATAAACTCGAAGGCATCGTGACGCTCAAGGATGTGTTGGACTCGTATGGCGTTGATTGCGTCGGCTCTGAGATACGGGATACAGCAATCGTCCCTCTCCGATAGCGTACGACTTTCCCGTTTTCTAAAAACGCCCCTCTCATCAGGTTCCAGTAAGTCTTTCATCTTGGCGCCGAAGATGCTCAGGCACACTCTCAACTTTGACGGGCTGCGCGGCCCTGGCCGGTTCTCTTTTTCTCCATCCCCCTCACGGTTCGATCTGCTATGGTTCATTCGGCTTGAATCTCGCGCCTTTCATGCAATGAATCCACTACTCCCCCGGTGTTCCCTTCACGTGAACTCCTTTGATTACTATCGGTTAGGGAATGGTCTTCCACTTTCATACACGTATGCTGTAAGATAGATCGCAACAAGGAAACCATATGCCCATTGCGAAGAAGGCCATAAGCCGGCCGAAGCGCAAAGTCGTTTCTCCCGCAGAGACGCGCTCTCAGCTCCGGCTCACCGTCGATTCCAAATTCACCAAGAGCCATTTCAGCCAGCTTTTTGCTGTGCTCAAAATCCGGCGAAAGAACGCCTTGGCTGAACACATCATCATGAGTTTCAAAACCAAGGCCGCTCAAGCGCAGCTTGTTGCGTTCTACAACAACCAGTGGCTGAACATTCCATTTCAGAGTATCGACACCGCGTTCGTATTTCCTTTGACGTTTGAGATCGCCGATGAACTGGAAAGAGTTGGCGGAGAGGTTCTTGGCGGTGTGAATAGGTCCAAGGCATTTCGCGTGATGGTGGCCTATTTCGCCTTCGTTCATAAACTGAAGAACCAAACACAGACCACCCCCGCATAATCTCTACAGGGCATTTGGCAGGAGGCGACATCATACACGCGATGATCGTGGACGGCTTGCGGCCAATGGGCCATGACGCGCTGTCCACGCATTCGTGGCGGATAACGGGAGAGTCCTTCAGTCACTTGCTACCTGCCCCCTCTTTCATGGCTGGGCGTCTTGAAGTTGTTGCGCGACGCCGAATATGCAATCTGCCGGAGTTGAGCAACCTGATCGATGATCTCTTGCCGCTTCCCCTCGTGAATCGATACTTTGAATGACTGTTGTCCTGTGGGAGTTCTGAGTAAAGCGATTGTCAGGTCGCCGCCCACATTCGCCTTTGGCTCTGGATACTGCGACGCTTTCAGGACATCGAGCATTTGTTGCGCGTGGGCGGGCGGCTCGAGAATTGAGAGGAGTAGCCGCGCATCCGCTTCGTCGGTAAAGATCAATTCCTCGGCTTCCTCAGTCCTGAGCCTGGTTTCGATGGAATGCAGCCGCGCGGCGCGGAGTTGAAGAGGATTCGCAAAGAGTTGTTGCTGGTGGAGGGCGCCTTGCATCTCCGGATCTGTGAATTGGGCGAAGATGCCGTGCTTGACCGCAGTCATTGTGACCATCCGCTTCCATTGCTCTGTTCCGGTACAGGCAATCTGCGATCCATATTTTTGGACGGCCATCTCCAACCCGAAGACGATTGCCGCTTCTTCCTGGTTGAGTACGGTCACAATGCGCCCGCGGTCGATCACCGAGACCCTCCCATTGACCATGTACGACACGTCGCCGGTCTTCCGGTTGATCGTCCAGATGCGCATCGTGGCGATCTGTTTGGCAAGATTCTGTTCCCTCTGTTGCGCCGAAAGCCTTTGCTGCGCAAACTCTGACCAGTCGGATTTCTGATTGTCCTCAGGCGGCGGTCCAATATGCAGTGCGTTTGGTCCCAGGGTCGCATCGAGCCGTCGCTGATTGCGTTGATCTGCATAGCGCCATCCTCGAAGTTGGGCGGCAGCGCGCGCGTCTCCTTCGTCGGCCCTGTCTGCAACCCATGATCTGAGGTCTTTCGGAAACTGTTCGTGTCGTCTTTGTTGCACCGTCGCCTTCAGAGTCCTCATCTCGATGACCGATTGAGCTGTTGCCTGAGACAACATGATTTTTCTGGCCGCCCATGGCGCGGCCAGCGCGCGAATCTCCTTTTTTCGCTGGCGAAGATTCATTACCAGGTGTTGACGTGCCTCTCTTCCGTGCGCGGTCAAACCCTTGCACACTTTCCGTTGTCGATTACGATACTGGTTATAATCCGCCATCAGGGAAACTCGGTCGGAAAGTCGCTGCGCCTTCCGTTCCTCTCTCAGTGCGCTGTTACGAAGGGGAGTACGAACGGTATGTTGAGCAGCCTCATAACCGGATGTTGAGGCAGGTGTCCAGGTCCCAAGAGCCGTCTCAGTGTTCTGACGGTTGGCCTTTCCTGCAAAGTTGTTGCGGAATACGTCGGACGCCTTCACCCGGATGCCGTGGTCGATGGCAAGGACTGTATATCCGCCCGTCTCTCCCTTTTCAAGTCTGAGATGGGCCTTTGAAAGAAGACGGTGGAGGTCGTCCCACGTGACATTGCGTCGGGTAAGCAGTTTGGACACGCTTGGAGCAACCTCCTGTCGCACATAGGACTGAAACGATTCCTGATCCTGGTAATGTTCAAATTGTGCGGCGGCACCTGTAGGCTGTTGTCGAGCAGATCGAAGCGCATTACGTTCGGATTTCGATGTCCGCACGGCCTGTTGAGTATTCTCATCCCATCGCATTGGACCGGGCGTATGTGCCCAGCCATGTTTTGCTTCAAGAAAGCGTACTGCGGCATCCAGAGTCAGCCAACTGAAAGATGGCGTATGGGCCCTATACGTTTCGGGGTGAATCTTGTTCACCATGATGTGGATATGGAAATGCTTCTTGTCGTCGTGAGCGACGATAACGTACAAGTGTTCTTTGAACCCAAGTTGCTTCAATGTGTGCAAGGCGGCATCGGCCCACTCTGCGCGAGTCGGACGTTCACCTGGAGGCCATGCCAGTTCGTAATGGAACACTGCATCGTGGCAACGTGGGTTGAAAAATTCAAGCGCCTTCATCTCGGCCGCTGCTGTGTCGATACCGACGAGGTTGTTCGACAATACGACATCTCCTCGAAGGAGAGTATCTCCGGTGGTGGCGTCGCGTTCTGTTGTGAGGTAGTTGAGCAGTCGCTTGAAACTACTTCTGGACTTGTGCTTGCTCGGTTGGACTTTGGCAATCATGTTGGTCCCTCAGTACATTGCGATTCAGTTCCTGATCCAAGTTGTCATTCTGTGAAGTGTCAAGCGATATCGCACCTAATGTGGGAGAGAAGTGTTGTGCAGGTATGACAAGGATTGTGGGCGATGATGTCGGAACCCTGAACGGAGTCGATCCTCTTGTACGAAGGAGAGTCGTTGCGTTTGTATGAACTCCGTTTACTTCGCGGCAATTCGACCCCACGTGGATTATGTCGTCCCACTGATCGAGCTCTGTGGTCAGGTAGTTGGAAAGTCGCCGGAAAGTACTGGTTCAGCTCTTTCGGCAATTGATCCGTTTCACGATCATTCCGAATCCTCGTCATTCTTGACAACGGTCTGTAGTGTTGCGGTAATTCTCGCGAGCATCGCATTCAGTTCGTGTCTGAGTTCGTCCTCGTGTGGATGGCCCACAACTTGCATGAGCAGATGTTTCATGAGACCGCATAGGCTGCTCAAGCGGTTGATCGCTTTATCATCGATTCGCGAATGAAGTCGCTTATTGAGCGAACATCTTCGCATGTATTCGCTGAAGGTGAGTCCGGCCATGTACGCGTTACGCTGAATGATCTGTTTCTCCTCTGACAGGAGTTTGATGAGCTGCCCTCGGCGATGTTCTTCTTGTTTCGGTCTGGCCATTGCAGTACTCCTCTGGGGTCTCGGGGCGAAGCCCTGAGCAAGATGCGCAGGCCCAAACACGAGTAGCGAAGCGGATTGTGTTTGGGCCGGTGGATATGCCGAAACGACCGCAGGGAGTTTCGGTATATACAGCGCACACCTTGCCGCGCCTGTTAAGCATTCGATTTCCAGTATACGATAGATGTGGTGTAATATCTATGGTAATCTCTGTACATGCCTCTGGTGAAAGCGGAGATGGGGAGAAGGGATGGAAAAAGGGCGGCGTAAAGTGCAAATGTTCACCGCAGAGCAAGTGGAGGGGCTTCGCTCATACCTGGCTCAAAAAGGTACTGAACCTCCCCCGCAACCTGAAATGTTCATGATGGGGGGAGATTGTACGAGCTGTGTACCCAGAACTGAAGAAGCTGAGGGAAAGAGGCTACTCGCTGAAGGTGCTGGTGCGTGTTTTGGAAGAGAAGGGCGTCGTAATCTCAACCAACGCCCTATCGACCTACATAACGAAGCTGGCGTCCCCAAGAGAAGAAGTGCAACCAAGAACGGCTCGTAAGCGAAGTTCGGTGGCATGCGAACTGCTGAGAGAAGTCGTGGACAATTTCAGATGAAGCCGGAGATACTGCTGTAATAAAGGGCAATGTATGGTGCGAGTGACTTTTGCGGTGGACAGTAAAGGTGGTGTTGGGAGTTTGCAACATAGGGGGGACATACTGAATCGAATGGTGGCTTCACATTGTGTTCAACATATCGTTGATAAGGCTGCAACGATACCCCCGCTGAGTGACGACCTGCACAACGTCTTTTTGATGGATACGACTGAAATTGTTCCAGACAAGAAGGACATAACCGTGCAGGGCATTCTGGAGAAAAGTCAGACAACGTGCGCGACTGAATCAAGGTTGTTGACGGCTGGTTTGCAGACAATTCTACGGATGCTGTAGTCGGTGCGCTCGGTGAGTTTGAGCGTAATTGAAATGCTACTCAACCAATGAGGAACGAGGATGCCGAGAAGGATTTTGAGACTGCCAAATGTATTGGATCGCACTGGTCTATCACGTAGCACCGTCTATCAGCGCGTCACGGAAGGAAGGTTCCCACGGCCAGTGTCGCTTGGGGCCAGGTCTGTCGGCTGGATTGAAACAGAGGTAGAGGAGTGGATTGCCCGCCAGATTGAAGTCAGCCGGACAATCCGAAGCCAGAGATCTGGCGTGAATCCGTTGTCGTCAAGATGACGCCTGGAGCGGGATTCCGGCTTGGCGCCTATCGTTGGATTGGATTGCAGGGCATGGCCTGATTCTCTGCCGGCCGAGTTGACTGGACGGCTATGCCGCAGTTCCACGGAAAGGAAGCACCTTGCCCCCGCGCTGGGTACGCTCCAGAAAATCCGCCCAATCCTGCATCATCTTGGCTCGCGGCTCCAGGTAGAGGGCGTGGTTGTACGCGGCGCTCACCGCATTCCGTGGAGCGTGTGCAAGCTGCAACTCGATATGGTCATGCGCATAGCCCTGCTCATGCAGGATGGTGGACGCCAGCCCGCGAAAGCCGTGGCCGGTCATGCGGCCTTTGTACCCCATGCGCTCCAACGCTTTCAGGATAGTGTTGTTGCTCATCGGCTTATTGGCGTTGCGATCACCGGGGAAGAGCCATTCACTCTCCCCGGTCAGCGTGCGCAGTGTGTCTAAAACCTCTAAGGCTTGGCTGGTCATAGGGACGATGTGCAGTGTGCGCATCTTCATCCGCTCCGGGGGTATATTCCAACGACCGGCCTCCAGGTCGAATTCTGTCCACTTGGCTCCAATCAGTTCGCTGGTGCGCACGAATGTAAGGGCGATCAGTTTCATGGCCAACCGGGTCACGTGGGTGCCCTGATAGACTTCGATGTTCCGTAGCAGTGCAGGCAACTCCCTGGCATCCACTCGGGAATAGTTCACCTTGCGCGTGGACCTGAGGATGTCGCTGGGGCGAATCTCGCTGGCCGGGTTTCGCTTCGAGTAGCCGTGAGCAATGCCAAAACGGAAAACCTGCCCCACCGTCTCCAGAGCGCGTTTGGCAATATCCCGCGCGCCGCGATCCTGGATCGCATTGGCCATCGCCACCAGTTCCGGTGCCTCGATCTCCGCAATGGGACGTGGACCAAGGCGGGGCAGAATGTCGGCATCCATACGCCGCTTGATGTACTCCACATGACGCGGGCTTTTCCCATCCTGCCAGTGCTGCAGCCACTGTGCGGCAACGCTCTGGAAAGAATTCTCGATGGCGGCTTTTTCGGCTGTCTTCTCGGCCTTCCGCTGCGCCATCGGGTCAACGCCGGTAGCAAAAAGCTTGCGGGCTTCGCTGTGCCGCTCCCGCGCCTGCGCCAGCGAAACATCGGGATATTTTCCCAACGACATGAGCTTTTCCTTGCCGTCGAAACGATAGGACCAGCGCCACAGCTTCCCGCCGGTCGGCTTGACCCAGAGGTAGAGTCCGCCTCCATCGCCCATGCTATAAGCCTTTTCCTTTGCCTTTGCCTTTTTGATCTCTGTATCGGTCAGTTCCACGGTGCCAAAACCCTCCTTTTAGAAATATACACCCACTTCAAAAACAATATACACCCAAAAGTACACCCGCCAGAATGCGGCTGCAATTAGACGCACCTGGACGCATAGAGACGTAACGCCTAGCATTTGCTATGCTTTACGTCTTTCTACTGGTTGTCTTTGGATGTTCTGGGAAGGGTTCCTGGCGGAGAGAGGGGGATTCGAACCCCCGATAGAAGTTTTAGCCCCTATAACGGTTTAGCAAACCGCCGCCTTCAGCCACTCGGCCATCTCTCCGGGTCACAAATGGGATTATACCGGAAGTTG
>Ga0302320_10003047_pt1 | contig 39098 bp, 32 predicted proteins | sample Bog_T0_3_FD_202130 | JGI IMG/M metagenome (GOLD analysis project Ga0302320, IMG submission 202130) | Peat permafrost microbial communities from Stordalen Mire near Abisko, Sweden - Bog_T0_3 | ecosystem: Environmental > Terrestrial > Soil > Wetlands > Peat | place: Sweden: Abisko, Stordalen Mire... | reverse complement strand
GCGACGCGCGGGTTTCGAAACGTGGCCAGGTAGCTCAGGTGGTAGAGCGCAGCCCTGAAAAGGCTGGCGTCGGCGGTTCAACTCCGTCCCTGGCCACCATCATTCTTAAGTACTTAGCAAACCAGCCCGAAATTTTACACCTGTGATTTCACACCTGTGGTCGCAAGAATCCATACGACCTGCCGCAACTTGATTTACGGCCGCAGGGATTCGTTGACGGCAGCCTTCACCCAATCTTCAAAATAGCCGCCCGCAAAGACTTGGATGTGCTGGAGCCCGGCTGCCCTGAAATCGTCAGCGATCCGCTCGCTCTGGCTGCCACAGACCACGGTGACGTGCGTCTGTCTCTTCGGCATTCTGAGTAACAGTTCGCGTGCTCGCTGATCCAGGGGAAGTAGGCTGTATCCGCAGAGGACGATCCTCTCGCTCCTATTTACGGCCTCAGCCGCTTGCGACCACAGCAATTCCCAAAAGTCGCCGAACTCGCGCCCGAAAGATGTGTCATAGAAAAACTCTTTCTTGCGGCCCGGCAGGATCAGGCATTCCAAAGCACCGCCGCCTGTGAAGACACGGCCCTTGAAATCCGTGTACCCGAGGTGGTGCAAATCGGCAGGATGGATCACAGGAGCATCTCCAAAAGCGGATGGCGGCCATCCAACCACTTGGAACGCTCCGGCTCGGGCACCGCCAAAGACCGAGATGAGCCAATTCATGCTGCCGTGGAGCTTGAGTAGGAGAGTTTTGGAAGGAGTATCTTCCGTACCCAGCGGGAAACCATAGCCGCGTGAGACATCCCACATGCCCGCTCGGCTGAGTTCCCGTTCCAACGAATCATCGTAGTTGAAGGTGATAACTACATCGCCGGGCCGAATGATCTTCGCGGCGAACTCTGCATATGCAGGTGCGGGCTTCGTGTGAATTTCCCGGAACCACTCCCGCAGACAACTGGTAAGGCGGCCTCTGCAATTTCCAAGCCTCATGAGCTCGGCCTTGCCTTCAGGAGTGTTTAGCGCGTCGATCCGAGACTGAAGCGTCGTTATCAGGTCTTCGATGTTCCGTGATTCGCCGAAGGTGTCGATCAGGAACTGTGCTGCGCTCGGATACTCCGCTACCGGATACCGGAGCATGAAATCGAGCAGCCCCTCTCCCATCGCCGACGCCAGTGGAAATCCCGCATGAAGAGAGGCTCCTGCGCCGAGAACGTATGTTGTGGTCATTCCATCTCCAGTTCGCGCTCGAAAAGTCGGGCCAGATCAGCTTATTCTCTCGTTGAAGGCTTTCGGTGACTATGCCCAATCTGGATGCTGCCCTTTATAGGTGGATTTTCCAAGCGAATGAGAAGCGGGATGATCTTGGCTTACCTCCCGGATTCATCGAGGAAAGCATTGCCCTGCTCAAGCGAGTGCTCGGAGAGGAGTACTTGGAGCAACTGTTGATCGTTTAATCGGGGCCAATCGTCGTAATGGATGATGAGGCTCACCCTCTGCGAAAGTGGCTGCTCTCAGCGCACATTTTCCAACACATCGTTCAGGTGATGGAGCTTGCTTCGTACTTCCGGGCCTTCGAGCACGATCCGGCTCTGCCAAGCAAAGTGGAGAAGCTGAAGCGGGATAGCTTCTGGTCAACTTGTTTTGAATTGGCGATGGCGACAAGGGCACAGCGTGCTTGCCGGGACCAGGAAAGAGTCTTTCTAAATCCAGGTCTCCGCGGCTGCGAAGCGGCGCGCATTCTCGACATCTGCAAGTGCCTGGAAAGGATCTTTTCAGTCGAGGCCAGTTAGATTCGTCCAGCAGAGCGGTTGCGGTTCTCGGTGTTGTGACCCTTGGGTTTGAAGACGATGTGGAAGGAGCAATCAAGGCTCTTCAGAAAATCATGGACAGTGGTCTTCCGGCGGAAAGAGCAGAGGAAATCATTGAGGCGTCGCGCACGATTAAGAGCGATGGTGTTGAGCTGACTCCACACGCAAAGGTCCAGATGAATGATCCGGAACGCCTGATCGACAAGAGTGAGATCAACGATGCTATAGACAGGGGCACTCATTTCTGGGATACCGAACACTAAACTCTGGTTGCCTATGAGGTTGATGTCGCCCCTGGACTTGATCGCATAGCGGCCAGCGTGGATATCGATGAAAAGTTAGTTACAACGGTCTATAGGGAACCAAGAGATGACGAAGCATTGAGCGCCTCGCTCTTAAATGGGAAAGAGCGTTTTATCAAACTACCCCTTAAGGAATTTCCGCACTAGCGATCCCTAAGAATCCATAATTCTTTTTTTCGGGACCAGAGTGTCAGTGTGAAATGACTCCAATTACTTTGCAATCGCTCCGCATTGCGTCGACCGCCGCTTTTGCTTTAGTGGCGAACAAAAAGCGAATATGTTACACTTTAACTTGTGGCTCTGCGAACGTGCACAGTTGCGGTAAAAGCTGTCCGGGACGTTGAGCATTCAATAGAGGTCACGGCGGAGACCCTCCCCGCGCAGTTGAGGAGCGCTCATGCTTACGATCTCGAAACCGCTCTCCGCCAGTCAGGCGCAGACCTACCATGCGCGGGAGTTTGCCTCGCAGGAACAGAACTACTGGAGCCGCGATCAGCAGGGCCATACGGAGTGGCAGGGCAGACTCGCAGAGCAATGGGGGTTGCAAGGTGGCGTTGGTTCCGAACACTTTGCACGGCTGAGTGAGGGCCAACATCCGCACGCCGAAGAGCAGCTCGTGCGGCATCAAGTTTCGAGAACGTATGAAGGCAAATTTGGCAAGGAGGTGACCAGCGCTGAGCATCGCGCCGGGTGGGACGCCACCTTCTCTGCGCCGAAGTCGGTATCGCGCACCGCGCTTGTGGGCGGCGACGATCGGGTGCGGGAAGCCCATCGGGAGAGTGTACGCGCGGCGCTTCAGGAGCTTGAACGATACACGCAGGCGCGGATCGGCAATGTTCATGCCCCGGAGACGACCGGAAAATTTTTCGCCGCCACTTTCGAGCACGATGCTGCGCGGCCCGTCGATGGCTATGCTGCGCCCCAGCTCCATACTCATGCCGTGATCTTCAACATGACGGAGCGCGAGAACGGTCTCGAAAATGCGAAACAGATGCGAGCTTTGCAGCCACACGAGATGTTCGTGTCGCAGCGCTACGCCACGGCGGTCTACCGATCCGAGTTGGCTCTGCGTCTGGAAAAGCTGGGCTACGAACTGGAGCGCGGCAAGCATGGACCCCAACTCGCGGTTTGCAACTTTCAGCTCGTTGGCCGGCGCGGTCGAGAGCATCGAGGAAGATGGGCGGCTGTGCTTGAAGATGGACGGTGGTCGCGCGGTCGAGCTTGATACGCAAACAACTCAGCTGATCAAGTAACCCCGGTCCCTTCTGGCGAGTCATAGAAATCCATAACAGGAAATGCGTGCGGCATAGCTCCCTACTTCCGAAGGGAAACAACTTGACATCCAGCTTGCTGAAACAGTATGTAGGAGCGTCACATCCAGATGTTTTGGGCGCCTAGATGCCTATCATCGGGCCAACGGTTTCGACCCTGTCGTCGGAGGTTGTCCCAAATGAAAACAAACCGTCTCGTATTTAAGTGGGCATGTTTGCGATTGGCAAACGCTACTTTCAAGGCCCATCGAGCGGCGGTTCGGCGCGCACGACAAGATGCGCTGCTGGCCAGAGCTTTGTTGATCAGCGCGCTCATCTGCGACGCAGAGAATTGGAGCGACTGGGAGTCCGCGCTGTGGGGGTTAAGGCGCGCAGTTGCCGGCAGCCAGGACCGGCTCGAAACTCCGGCAACCCAAGCCAGTTTCTCTATCCCGTCACATCCACATGTGACGCCAGTCACGGCAAAGCATGGCCTGAGGATTGACCTTTATGCCTTTGCGCTTTGTTTATCGTCCCACGGTTTCAAACCTATCTTGGAGGCTCCAAATGAAGAAAGCCGTCTCGCGCTTGATTCTGTTGACTGCCGCTTTCGCCTTGGCATTGTCTGCCATGGCCCAGCAGCAGGAAAACCACGCAACCAACAATAACCCTCTCGCGTTATTGCTTCAATCCAAGGGGATTTTATCTCCCGGAGAGGTCGCGATGATTAGCCAAGCCTCCTCCCCCGAGGAAGCCAATGCACGTCTCGCCCACTTGCTGGTGGAGAAAGGTCTGATCAGCCAGCAGGAGTACACGGCCACTGTCACACCCGTCAGCACAGCCTCATCTGAGGCGCACCTGTCCGACGCTGTTCTGCACACCGCCAGCGTGGCTCAGGCTTCTTCAGCCACGTCGTCAACACCATCTGCCGCTGGACCACCAATTATTGCGGCGGTCGCACCTCTCCGCGTATTGCCCATCGAAATTCCCAAGCAAGGCGGAATGATTCCAGATATTCGCCTCGGAAGCGGCGCCAATATGAAGATCTACGGCTTCTATAAAGCCAGCGCCATTTCCGACACAGCCTCCAGCGGTGGGGCCACTTTCGGCAGCCAGGACTGGCCACTCCCTCTCCTGCTGGGCGACACTACTGCTGCTACTCCCACCACCAACCCCCAGGTGCATCTCAAGGCTCGCAGTTTTCGCATTGGGATGCAGACAGAATGGGTCCCGAAGAATTCGGGCTTCACTATCACCGGCAAAGTGGAAGGTGACTTTGAAGGCGACTACACAGACGTGAGCAACCGCAACATCAGCAGCGTTCGCTCCAATCAATTCTCTCTCCGCCTCGCTTACATGCGGCTGGACCACAAAATTGGAGACCTGCCCTGGTTCGCCGAGTTCGGCCAGGATTGGTCTCTGCTGGGCTCCTCCAGTCTGCCCTCCCTGTTCGAAACCACGGGCTTGGGCGTCGGCATGGGGTCGCTCTATGAGCGCATTCCACAGTTCAAAACCGGCATACAATTTCACGCCGGGGACCTGAAAATTCAGCCTGAAGTTGCCCTCGTCCTGTCGTCGGGGGGCACCTCCGGTCTCACCACGGATCAGCACTTGCGCTTCGGTGACTCCGTCGGCGCGGAGTCTGATCAACCGGGAGTGGAAGGCCGCATCGTCTTCCAATTCCCGCTTAACAAGAGCTGGAGAGGTGTGGCTCCGGCGCAGTTGATTTTCAGCGGCCACCACTCCCGCATGAGTGAACTCATTCCGCACGCGAAAGAGGCCTCAAACACCGTAATTTGCACTACTTTCGGTGAGCCATGCACGGTAAGCCTCTTCACCAGCGCCACCGTTCCGAATATCGGACTGGACAACTTTCAATCCTGGACAGGCGCTAGCAACTGCCCTGAGTCGTCCGGGACCTGCACCCTGTACCAGTTCTTTCCCACCGGCCTGCAGGTGGGCAACGCGCAAAACATCTACACCGCTGAGCTTCAGTTGCCCACCCCATGGGTGACGTTCGTCGCCAAGTTCTATCGCGGGAACGACATGCGATTCTTCTTCGGCGGCCAGCTCAACGATGTCTACAACAACCTGGGCGCGAACGTCGATCCATTCGATGCGAATGGCATTTCAGAAAGTGGACGGGCGATTTTGTTCGGCTGCGCCGGCGCAGTGAAAGACGCCGTATTGGCTAACACCACGGACTGCCCCGGCAGTGCCGTTCAGGTAGCCAAACTGCAACCCGTCGGCGGTTCCGGCGGATTCGCGGAGCTAAGCTTCCCGCTTTCGCGCATCTTCCGGGCCAATCCCGAAGGCCCCAATTCCGGATGGATCTTCCACCTGGGATGGGGAACTGACCGTGCCAACTACGCGGATGCATCCCACGGCAATCACCTCGGCCGCACTGACCTCGACACCGCGTCCCTCACCTATCGTCTCAATAAGTGGGTGACGTTCGTGCACGAGGCCAGCTACATCGTCACGTCCACCGCCAACAACCACGAAGCGGGCGGCGTGATCACACCGGAATACCTGCAGTTCGGGCCCACCTTGACCCGGCAGGCGCACAACTGGCGTAACGAATTCGGACCAGTCTTTACGTTCTGAGTTGGTTGCGAATCGTTAGGGACTCCTGCGGAACGGCTGGCCGAAGGTTCCGCAGGAGTTGTTCTTCGTGCCTGCTTGGGGAATCCCCGACCGTGAGTGTGCTCCTCGATCCCTGACAGGTCAGGGCACTCTGGTTAGTAACACGGGGAATGGTCCTGCCGCGCTGATTGCTTGCGTCATGCGTAGGCGCAATATCACCCGGTGCTCGCATCAGGCAACGTGAAGGATGCCCGTCTGCAAGTGGCCCTTAAGGGAACGATTACTGCAAGTCGGAGGACGGGCAACTGCGACCGTGCATACGCGAAAACGTTAATACCACCGGCCCGGAAAAGGAGAGTGTGCCAAAACCGGGCCGGCGGCGTTTCCGAAGGGAAGGCGCCCCTCGAAAAGTTGATGGTTGAGCTTGTCCGTTGAAACCGAGTGGTCCCGCGCCGAAAACTGGCGCGGGACCATTTGCGGTTTACGGCAGGTAGTAGCGGAATGAGGTGAAGACCATCCCGTCCAGTCCTTCCGGCGTTACTCCGGGTTGTCCAGCTCCTGCTGCGCCGACGCCAGACCAGGTCTGACGCGTCACATAGGAGTACTGGGTGCCGAACTGAAATTTGCCCCTAGGTCCGTTGTAGAAGCGGTACCAGAAGCCAATCGTGCCCTCGATTGCCGCCCGTGTGTCGCCGGTGCAATTGGCGAGCGATCCCGGATTGAATCCCGCAGTGCCTGTGGTGACCGGAACGGTTTCGGTGTAGCAGCCCGTGTTGCTGAACAGCGGGGCGCCGTAGCCGACCTGCTTGTTCGAGATGGGGTCGAAGCTCGCCGTCCGGGCGGCATACTCCGCGCCGGTGTAAGCGTAGACATCAAGCTTCTTGCCGTGCCACTCGAGCGTAGCCAGACCCTGTACATCTTTGATCAGATGGAGTGAACCGTCTCCGTTGATCGCAAGGTCGGAAAGCTGTGTCGCACCGTAGCGTCCGATTCCGCTGCCCCCGAAGCCATGCAAACCGAAAACGATATGTTTGTGGTCGAAGTTCCAACGGGCATTCGCGCCAATGGCGCCTCCATTCTTCGAGGCGTTATAGGCTTGAACCGCGCTAGTGGCGGCTAGACTACCGCATGCCGCGCTCGCGAAGTTTTCCGCGCATGGAAAGATACGGTCGCGGAATCTGTCGTACAAGCCGAAGACTTCGTAGTGACCGAAACCGGGATCGAAGGTGATCTTGGCGATGACATCGGGAGAAGGATTGAAGGTGTAGTTCGAGGTTGTATTGTACGTATTGCTGGCGCCCGCTTCACCCAGCAGGAAATTATCAAAGTTTCCGTGGGTTGTAAGGGTGCCCTGCGCGTTCTCCATGGAAACGGCGATCGCCACTTTGTGGTCAAAGTCTTTGGTGAGGCGAATGCCATACTGACGGGCGAAAGTAAACCCGACGTTATACCCCGGGTCAATGGTCATGGGGCGAGCGTCGTTGGTTTTGCCAAGATCGTCGCTGGGCGCGATGCCCGCCTTGTTTTCGGTCACCAGACTCCACATCTGGCCGCCCATGAAGCTCCATCCGTTATCAAACTTGGCTTGGCCCCACGCCTGGCGCAGACGGAAAGTGTAACTGTTCGTCTGCGTGGCCGTGGAGGTGACACCGGCGGAGAGAAAGTCGCCGGACACGTAGCTGGAGAACTCCACGTTCTTCAGACGCCCATCCACGTAAATCGTAGGCCGAGACTGGCGGGCTGAGCCGAAAAACTCTGACAGGCTGTTCTGCGAAGCGCCCGGCAAGGTCAGCGAATTGAAGGGGGTGGTCAGGTCTGCTCCCAACCCTCTCGATCGCCGGACAAATGCAGCTTCCGCGAATCCGCCCGGGGTGATAGTGATGCCTTTGAAGTGAATGGAGACGACGGGGCTCTCCAGCGGGTTGGGAGGTCCGCTGGGCTGGGTCTGCGTGTCTTGCAGATTGAGTCCAGGGGTGGTGGCGTCCTGCTGAATGGCGACGTCGTTTCTGAGCTCCGCCACTTGCTTCTGGGGAATCGGTTGCGCTTCAACCGCAGCTTTCGCCGCGGCTTGCTGGGCCTGCTGGCGGTCCAGTTGCTGTGTGAGTCGCTCAATTTGCAGTTGCTGCGCGGCCAAAGCATCCTTCAGGGCCTGGACATCCGCAGCCGTGACGGCGGACGGCGCAGGTGCGGGTGCGGGTGCCGCAGTTGCAACAGCCGCGGGTGCAGGCGCCGCATTATGCGCCTCATTGGAAGCCAGTGTAACCTGGCTCGCGGTTTGTGCCGAAACGCCGGCCGAAAGTGCAGCCAGCGTCAGGGCGGTGAGAAATAGGTTCTTGGTCGAGTTCATGGAATTTAAGTCCTCTCCTTTTGAGTTTTATTCGAACGACACATCCCGGGGGAGTCACAGAAAGCTCTTCGCAGTTTGGAGTCGCGGACTGGCGGCCTTCGCTCTTCGGCTGTCTTCCTGAGCATCCCTCCACCTTAAATCGAGCTATAGCAATTATTACAATTAAGCTAGTGGTGATTTGAGTCGACGCTGCCACTCTTTTCATCCGAGTCACTGTTGCATTTAGTTACGAGACGGCCAAGAGCGGAAAACTGGGGGAGGTTTTCCTAAAGTGTGAGGTCGCTTCACGGCGTCAAACCACACTGTGCTGCAAATGGCGTTTCCCATAGACTTCACCACACCCTGCGAAGCCGCGGCGGGCGGGCATCATTCATTCACAGAGCGTAGAGTCCTCGTCGAGCCATTTCACGGTCAGTGATTATGCCACAAAGTCCATGTTAGTAATAGACTTTATTAACGTTGCGGACATTGCAATTGCGAGTCCTTTTTGGTGCCAGTATGGAAACAGCCCTAACGTCAGTCTATTCAGTGGCTTAGGAAAATCTCTATGGGTCAGCGAACGGGCAGTATGTGCATCTCATTGCAGTACTGGGGTGGAATTCTGCGGCACTCGAAGCGGCTCTCCCAGGGCAACAGCCTCGGCTACCGCCCTGGCGCCAGCATTCTGTGTGCTTGCTTACCTACGTCCGGGGCCGCATCCTGAGGATGCGGCCCCGACTTCTTTAAACTATTACGCTTACTACGGCAGGTAGTACCTGAAGGATGTGAAGACCATACCGTCCAGTCCTTCTGGCGTTACTCCGGGCAATCCGGCTCCCGAGGCACCAGTGCCAGACCAGGTCTGACGAGTCACGTAGGAATACTGCGTACCAAACTGGAGTCTGCCCTTCGGTCCGTTATAGAAGCGGTACCAGAAGCCCGCCGTACCCTCAATGACGGCACGCGTATCGGCCGTGCAACTGCCGGGACCAGTTGGAAAGAACCCGCTGCCCACCGTGGGTGGGAGTTCGGTGTAGCAGCCGGAGTTGCTGAACAAGGGCGATCCGTAACCGACGTACAGCTTCGAATTCAGGGGATCGTAATCTGCCGCGCGGCTGGCGTAATCCGCACCAGCGTTGAGGTAGGCATCTAGTTTCTTGCCATGCCATTCGAGCGTCCCCAAGCCCTGATAACTGCGGATCAGGTCGAAGGTTCCATCGGCATGGATCGAAGCATCGGCCAGACCACTCGCAGCGTAGCGGCCAACTCCACTGCCACCAAACACGTGCAGACCGAAGTCGATGTGCTTGTTGTCGAAGGTCCAGCGGGCGTTAGCGCCGATGCCGCCGCCATTTTTCGAGGCATTATAGGCCCCTAGAGCATTAGCCCCAACGGTGGTGCTTCCGCCACAGGTTGCGCCCGTGAGCACTTCGCCGCAGGGGAAGACTCGATCGCGGAAGCGGTCGTATAAGCCGAATACTTCGTAGTGTCCGAAGCCGGGTTCGAAAACAAGCTTGGCCACGATGTCGGGGGAAGGGTTGAAGGCATAGTTGGCAAGGTTAGACGCGCTGCCCGAGGAGCTGGCGCTTGCCCCTGCGTTGTAGAGGCCACCACCGGCACCCTGGGAACCTATCAGAAAATTGTCCCCGTTGTTGTGGGTTGAAACCGTGGCCTGCGCATTTTCCATCGATACCGCGAACCACACTTTGTCGCCAAAGTCCTTGGCCAGGCGAATTCCGTACTGCCGGGCAAAGGTGAAGCCGACGGTGTAGTTCGGGTCAATGGTCATTGGGGTTGCTTCCGTGCGGTTGTCCGTGCCATGTTTAGTTTCGGTCACGAGGGTCCACATTTGGCCGCCGGTGATGGTCCAGCCGTTGGTGAAGGCGGCTTGGGCGAAAGCTTGGCGTTGGCGTAGCGGGTAGCTGTTGGTCTGATTAGCGTTGGAGGTGGTGCCAACACCGAGGAAGTCAGCCTCGTAGTATCCGATTAGCTTTGCATCCTTCAACTGTCCCTGAGCCAACATCGAGATACGCGACTGGCGTCCCGAGCCGAAGAACTCTGAAATGTTGCTTGCCGACGCGCCCGGCATAGTCAGAGAGTTGAAAGGTGTGGCCTCTCCGCCCAGGGCGCGTGACCGCCGCACAAATTCACCCGCCAGGAATCCACCCGGGGTAAGTGTAATTCCTTTGTAGTGCAGTGCTGCCGGGCTTTCCAACGCAGAGGTGACGTTTTTTTGCGTCTCCTGCACCGTCAGAGCCGTGTTTGTGACGTTGGTCTTCAGGTCGGCCACGTCGGCTTTGAGTTCGCCAACCGCCTGCTGTTGCTGGGCGGCCTGAGCTTGTGCCGCATCCGCTTTGCTGGCAGCGTCGGTGGCCGCAGCCTGGGCCTGACCCACGGCCTGATCCTTATGGTGCAGTTCATCGCGCAGTTGCTGGATCTCCTGCTGCTGGGCAGCCAGAGCGGCTTGCTGTGAGGCAATTGCGTCCTTCAATGCCTGCACGTCCGCTGCCGTGATCGTTGCAGCCTTAGACTTCCTGGGTTTGGGCTCCGTGCTGGTTTGCGCCACCAGCGCCGTCGTCAAGAACACGAGCGCGCACAACTTCCACGCAGATTTCATCACACTCTCCTCTTAACTTCTTAATGAATTTGTACCAATGTTTTTCTGGGTCGTACTATCAATAGTCCTTCCTTATCGTCAATGCTTCGTTTCCCAATCTCGTCTGCCTATCGGACTCACTTGCCGCGCAGACTCCGGCGCAAACGCACTTCGGCGCATCACGGACAATTCTGTCGAGACTGATGCTCTGGTTCTATCGGCGCAGTGTTACAGGATGGTTACAAACGGGTGAATTTCTGATGAAAGGCCGGTGCGAGGGCGGCCCAAAAGCTTACTTCCCGAATCGGGATTGCACTTGGCTCGATTGTTGCTAAAAACACGAGATCGCTAGAATCCCAGCCGTAGGATCGGGCCTTCAGAATCGAAAGTTGGTCTCTAGAAAGATGAGTTGCCCGTTCGCGTCTTTCGGATATATCGCTGAAATCACGCCCTTGCCCCAGGCGTGGCCGTAGTAGAAAGTGGTGCTGAAGGAGCGCGTAAATTGGTAGTCAGCGCTGACATCCAAAACGTTGGCCAAACCGCGGTTACCGTTACTGGGGCGGCCCGTATAACCGAAGGTTTTGGGCTGAAACGCGCCCCCACCCGAATACCAAAGGTCAGAGGAGTTCGCCAGCCGCAATGTGTGCAGCTCGCTGCGCAGAGCGACCTTCGAGGCTGGCCGCAGGTTCAGCGTACCGTACAGGTCCTCATTGTTCATCATGTTGTAAAAAGGGAAGCGCGCGTACTGGCGTGGTGTCGTTAGTACCTGAAAGAAAGTGCCGTGACGTGAGTCATTGGGATTCCCATCGCCGCTTCCATACGAATATCCGGCGCTGAGCCAGGGCTTCAGGACTTTCACGGGCGGTTGCCACCCGGCCTCGCCAACGAATGCGCCTGCATGTTGCGCGAGATCGCCCCACGAACCGGTCTGCACCACTCCCCAAACCAGAAAATCAAACTTGCCGGCGTTCGTGGTGTTGAAGACGTGGGCATAGTCCGCGCCCCAAGTCGCAATCTCGATCTTCCCAATGTCGGCTGCGCGAACGGCGGCAGGACGGTTATCGGTCTTCAGAACCAGCGTGCGGTGATCAATGTAGCCCAGAGCAAACACGCGCAATTCTCCCGCGCTTTGCTGGGTTGTGACAGACCGGGTGTACGCGCCATAATAGGTATCCACATCCAGTTCGTCCATCCCCTTCACTTGAAAGACTCCTTGTGTCGGCCGCGCACCGAAAAAGGTGAAGTTGTTCTTTCCGGAATCAGCTGACAGTTGGAGTCCATCGTAGGTGCGCTGAACAGCTGCAAAACCGAAATTCGAAATCAGTCGGCTGGAAATGCGTGTCTGAATCACTGTCGCCAGCAGCGGATCTTGGGGCTTGACTTCGAGACCGTCAAAATATTCAAAGCGGCCCAGTTTCAAACCGGCAGGCCCAAGATGTTTGAAGTTCACAAATGCCTGTTTCACAAATCCGTTGGCAACATTAACGTGATTGTTGTTTGCGGCATAGTAATTCGCACCGAGGCCAAGTTGGCCTTGAGGAGTCGCTACCACGGCGTCGCTTGGCAAGCCGAGAATGGATGGCTGTTCTCCCTCCAGGAACCAGCTAAAACGTTCCCCGGTTTGCCCGATTCCCACTCGCAGCAAGGAATCCCACAGACCGTAGTCGCTGTTTCCGCTAGGGCCCTGGAACCAATTCCAGCCCTCCGCGCGAGTCCGCCAATTGACCGAAATCTCGAGCGGGCCGATTTGCTTAGGCGCCCGAACGGGTTCCTTTTTCTCCGGTGGGGCTGGTTGAACGGGTGGCGCTTGCTGCCCAAGCATCGATCCTCCGGAAAGGACTATGGCTAAACACAGATATCTTGCCGCGCAGGACTTCATGCCATGTCTCCTTATCTCGCGATGGGCGGTGATCAGACGCGGGTGCTCCTTAAGAGCATCCTTGGTCGCGATCCCACGGACACCGGTCACACTTTTCTTTTGTGATTGAAGGCCTCAGGGCCTAAATCCAATCGGAAATGTGGGAACCCCACGAACTTAGTCGGGCGATTCTCTTAGAACGCCACACCCCAGATCAATAGTTGTTCCGTATTAGCAGGCGGAAGACAGACTTCGAGCTGAAGCTGAAGCCTGGAATGTGGTGCGGACGAAAAAGGGACCACAGATTATTCACGTCGAGCACTGCGGCGCCACACCTCCCAAAAGAAAGTGAGACAGCGGTTTTCAGCGGTGACAACGCGGAAGCGGACAAGGCCGAATCAGTAACTGCTCGCCTTGGGCCGAGGGGTAACCGACCTAACTAGCCTGTCTCCTCCGAGCCCGTGGTTTCTTGGTAGGTACGGGGTGAGACTTTGATCTCTCGACAATGTCAGCGAGCGTGGTGCTCTCAAGGATGCTAGCGGCTGCGTCTCGCACCTCCAAGAACGCTTGGTATAGGCCGCGATGATGCGCATCCCGCAGAATAAGGCTCCGCAATTCCTCTGCATCGCCAAAGGGCGCCAGCGGTCCGTCGATCAGGCGAATAATCTCGCTGAGCCGTATCTCAGACGGAGCCCGGCGGAGCCTGTAGCCGCCCTTTGCACCCCGCACGCTCTCCACCAGTCGGGCATTCCTCAGTTCAACCAGGATCAGTTCGAGAAACTTTCCCGGCAGATCACTATCAGCAGCGATCTCCCAGATCTTGAGTGTTCTCTTTTGATAGTGACACGCCAGCGTCATCATCGCTTGCAGAGCGTAGAGTCCCTTTTGCGAGATTTTCATGGTCGTATTCTTCCGATCACCATGGCCAGCATCGCGGCGGTTGCGTCACGGTTTTCACAAATACCCTATCGCACCGTCTTCCAGAAGCGAATCGCGACCCACTACCTTCTCAATTCCAGCTAGATACCGGTGGTTTGATATCGCAGAATTGCCAGGGTAAGCCGGTACTCATACCCCGCCTGGGCATTGCCGATCTGAGCCTGGGTCTGCTGAAGCTGAGCCTGACTTAACTCAACAATGGAACTCAGACCCATCTTGTAACGTGTCTGGGCAAGATCAAGTGCGAGGCTCGCTTGATCCAATAACTGCTGCGTAACGCTAACCCGCTGGTAAGCTGTATTCGCGTTGAGCCAACTGGTGCGCACATCCCGTGAAATCCGGTTTCGAAGATCGAGCAGCCGGTTTTGTGTGGCTTGGGTTCGAAGACGTGCCTCGCGCTCTCTCGCGGAATAGAGAAAGCCGTTGAATAGCGGAATTCCAATGTTGACGCCCACGGCTCCGTACCAGTTGGAAATCACGGGATTGCGCACGGGCGTGTCTCCTACCACGCCCATGGCTTCGATTGTCGGGAAGAACAAGTCGCGCTCCGCGGATTGAAATTTCTGGTTCGATTGATACTGGAAGCCGAGCGCCAGTATCTCCGGACGCATCAACAAGGCCTGAGAGATAAGTTCGTCCACATTGCCGGGCGGCGAAGCGATCGCAGTGGTTTCCTCGACCAGTTGAAAGGCTTGCAGAGTGGGATATCCCAGCACCGTGGAAAGGGCGGCGTCCGCGGCGTTCTCGTTGTTTTGCGCGTCGAGGAGCAGGAGTTTGGCCTGGGCGAGGTTTACGTTGGCGAAACTGAAGTCCAATTGCGACCGCAGCTTGCTTTGGAATAGCGCGGACACCTGGTCGGCGACAGTCTGCCTCGCATCCACCGTTTGTTGCGCGACTGCGAGTACGGCGCGAGCTTGCAATGCGTTGTAGAAGGCCTGGTCCACGGCGAGCAGAATCTGTTCTTTGGTCGCAAGGGCGTTCTGGTTCTCAGCCTTGGCGGCGAGGTCGGCGCTGGCGGTCAGATTGGTGGTTCGTCCAAAGTCGGTGATCAATTGGTTTACCGCAACGCCGCCAGCAGCGCGTTGGTAAACGATGGGATTGTTGAGAGCCCCGGCTGTGATGCGGCTGTCGCCGCTGGCATCGACACTCGTCAGATTGAGGGCTGCTGTGGGCCACAAGTTGGAACGCGCTTCGCGAGTCACTTGTTGCGAGGCCAGAGCGGTTAACCGCGCCACCGAAATTTGCGGGTTGTTCTGAAGAGCAAGAGCTTCTGCTTCCTTCAACGACAAAGGAGTTTGCCCGGCTGGCTGGGTCTGAACCGCGGGCGATGCCTGCCCATTCGGACGCATCTTCGCATCCGGCGTGATCTGACTGGGAGGCTGCTGTGGCTGCGGTGCCGAAGGCAAGTTTTGCGGGGTTTGCAAATTGACAGGAGCCTGCGCATAACTCCACGCAGGCGGCAGCAAAATCAGTACCGCAACCAGCACTTTTCTCATGTTGCTGGAGTCTCCTCCGAATTCTCGATGAACTCTGGTTCTTCTTTTCGATGCATGAGCAAGTAAGCCGCGGGCACCAGAAACAAAGTCACCAGAAAAGAGAGGCTCAGGCCGCCGATGATGGCGCGCGCCAGTGGCGCATACTGTTCGCTGCCGGCTTCGAGAGCCAGAGCCAGAGGAATCAGCCCGAGCAGCGTCGCGAACGTGGTCATCATAATAGGGCGAAGGCGAACGTGGCAGGCTTGTTTCAGCGCGTCCAGCAACGGCAAGCCCTGCCGCCGCAGTTCGCGCGCAAACTCGACGATCAGGATCGAATCCGATACAACAATCCCCACCATCATCATGACGCCCATCAGAGACATGATGTTCACCGTGGTGTGGGTCATCAGCAGGAACAGAATCACGCCTGTAAATCCTGGGGGGATGGCGAGCAGGATCAGGAACGGGTCCTTCACCGAAGCGAATTGCGCCATGAGAATCAAATACACCAGAATGACCGACAGCAGCAGGCCCAGACCAAAACTCTTGAACGACTGCCGCATGCCTTCCACCGAACCGCGCATGGTAACGCGAATGTTTTCAGGCAGCTTGGTGCCTGCGATGATCTTATCCACTTGATTAGCGAGTTTGCCCAGGTCTTCGCTTGACGGCGAAACATAAACGTCGATGACACGGGCGATCTGGTAATGGTCCACCTCGGTGGGTGTGTTGATCATTCGTATGTTCGACACGGCCTCAAGATCGGTAGTGTTCAGGTTGCCGCTGGCATGCAAGGGCAACTGTTTGAGATCGGTAAGAGAACGGACCTGGTCATTCGGATACTGCACGGTAAGCATGTAGTTGTTGCCGCTGTTGGGATCGACCCAATAGCTGGGGGCAATCATGCTGTTGGAAGAGAGCGCCGTGATCACATTGTCGGTCACCTCTTGCGACGACAGGCCAAGGCGTGCCGCCATCTCGCGGTTGATGTCCAACTGGATGCCCGGGTAATCGAGGTCCTGCGGAATTAGGACGTCGCTGACGTCGTGGAGACCGCGGATTTTGCGCGCGATGGCCGTCGCCGTAGCGTAGGCATCCGTCTGGTTGTTGCCGCTGACCTGGATGTCGATGGGCGCCGGCAAACCTAGATTCACCACCGAATCCACCAGTCCTCCCGCCTGAAAGTAGGTGGAAAGCTCGGGCAGGTCGTCGGCGAGTTTCAAACGCACGCGGCGCATGTATTCATAACTGCCGACTTTATGTTCTTTCCGCAGGCTCACCTGCACGAAGGCGGTGTGCTCGCCGGAATTACTCGTGTAGATGGCAGAAAAATCGGGCGTGATGCCGATGTTGGAGACGATCATATTCAAGTCGCCGGGCGAAACCACCTCGCGTATAGCGGCCTCCACGCGCTTGATGTACTGGTTGGTGAGTTCCAGGCGAGTGCCGGTGGGGGCCTTGATGTTGATGACAAATTGGCCGGGGTCTGTGCGCGGGAAGAATGCAACTCCCAACAGAGGCGAAAGCGCCAGACTCAAACAAAAAACTCCCATAATTACGGCCACGGTAAATTTGGGCCGGGCCAAGCTTTTCTCGAGGGTGTGGTCGTACGCCTTCAAAACTTTGTCGTAGCCGCGGTTGAAGGGAACGAGAACCCGTTCCAGCAAAGCCGCGAAGCCGCGGCTTTTCTCGTCGACGTCATGCTCGTGACGAACAAAGTGAGCGCAATAAAGCGGGACTACGGTCATTGCCACGAAATACGAAGCGGCCAAGGAAAGCACAATCCCCAGCGCCAGTGCCGTAAAAAGAAAACGGCTGACTCCATAAAGAAAAACCACGGGAAAGAAAACGACGGCCGTGGTGAGCGTCGCGGCCAGCACCGCCAGAGCGACTTCTTCGCCGCCTTCCTTGGCTGCAGCCGCGGGAGATTCTCCCAACTCCAGGTGGCGGAAGATATTTTCCAGGACCACCACGGAGTTATCGATGAGACGGGAAAGCACGAGAGCGATGCCTCCCAGCACCATGGTGTTGATCGTTCCGCCAAAGGCATTCAGCGCCAGGAAAGCTGCGAGGCACGACAAGGGAATCGAAAGCATGACGGAGAACGTGCCCCGAATGCTGCCCAGGAAGAGAAGAATCATGGCTGCCGTCAGCACCAGTCCCATGCCGCCCTCTTCCAACACATTCCAGATGGCCGTCTTCACGTAAACCGATTGATCGAATACGACCTTGGTGACCAGCGATTTGGGCACGTCGAGCAGGTCGCTCACCTTCGCCTTGATGCCGTTGACGATGGCGATGGTGTTGCTGTCTCCACCTTGTTTGAGAATGGGCAGATACACGGACCGTTGTCCATCGACACGAACGATGTTGGTCTGAATGGCGGCTGCATCTTCCGCGTGGCCGACATCGGCCACCATCAGTTCCGCATTGCCTTGGGTTTTCAGCGGCAGCCGGTTGATTTCCGCCGTCGTGGGCAACTGGCTGTTGGTGTAGATGTTGTAATCTTTGGGTCCGATCCGCACATCACCCGCCGGTAGAATCGCGTTCGCCTCGTTTACCGTGCGCACGACATCCATCAGGCTTAACTGATGGGCCTGCAGCTTTACCGGGTCAACGTAGACTTGAATCTGCCGGTACTTGCCGCCGAAAGGCTGCGGCACGGAGGCACCGGGAACATTCGCAATCTGGTTGCGAACATTAAACTGTCCCAGGTCGTGCAGTTCGGTCTCATTCAACCCCTGGCCCTTCAAAGTGATCAGGCACACGGGCAAACTGGAAGCGTCGAACTTTAGAACGACTGGCGGCAGCGTGCCCGGTGGCAGGCGGCGCAATTGGGCCATCGCCAGATTGGAGATTCCGCTGACGGCTGCGTCGGGGTTCGTCCCCGGCTGGAAATAAACCTTGATCAGACTCACTCCGGTTAATGACCGGGACTCGATGTGGTCGATGCCACTGCCCAGCGTGAAGAACCTCTCGAATGGGTTGGTAATGTTGGCTTCAATCTGCTCGGGAGGCATGCCGGAATAAAACGTCGCCACCACGACTACCGGAATATTGATGTTCGGGAAAAGATCCACGGGCATGCGCGCGATTGTGGTTACGCCCACCACGGCTACGATCAAGCAGATCGTGACGATGAGATACGGATAGCGAATCGCAAAGCTGGGCATGCCTATTGCGCTCCTCGTTCCGCGTTGTATCCCTCTTCCACCATGGTGCTAAGCTTAGGATCGACACGCTGCCCGGGCCGGTACCCTCCCAGGTTGCCGACAATCACCCGGTCGCCCTCACTTACCCCGGATAAAACTTGAATGCGATCCGAACCCTCGATTCCCGTGTGAATCTCGCGCACTTCCACGCGGTTCTGCGAATTGACCAGGAGAACAGTGATCTTGTCCGCTCCTCGGTTGATTGCTTGCAGGGGAAGGGTCAGGGCGTTCGGATCGTTTTGCACCCGCAAGGACACATCCGCGTACATTCCGGGGGTCAACTTATAGTCTTTGTTCGGAACATCCACTTCGACCTGCATGGTGCGGGTCGAACGGTCGAGCGAATCGGTTGAGCGGATGATTTTTCCCGAGAAGTGCTCATTCGTTGCCTTGACCCGGATATCCGCCGGCTCGCCATCGTGCACGGTGGCGGCTAGAGACTCTGGTACCGGAATACGAAGGCGCAATAGATTCACCTGCGAAAGCTTGACGACTGGCTCGGAGCTTACGTTGGAAGTGCCCGCTTGAATGAGCGATCCCGTATCGGCGTAGCGCCAGGTCACGACACCGTCGAACGGGGCTGTAATGCGGGAATATTCAGACAGCGCGGAATAATGCTGCCGGTCGGCCTGGGAAACCTCCAATTGCTGCCGGGAGGCTGCTAACGCCGACTTGGCGCCCTCTACTTGCGCCTCCGCGGAGCGATCTTTGGCCGTGGCATCGTCGAGTTCTTGCTCTGCGATCAGGCCGGGACGCGCCTCCGACGCTTGCCGCAATCTTGTGGCGGCAGCGTGCAGGGCCGCGTAATCCGCCTCGGCTCGACTTACCTCGTTTTGAGCGTGAACGATCTCTGCTTGACTATGGCGGACTCCCGCGCTGGCAGACTCCAACTGTGCTATTAACTCCGGAATCTCAAGAACAGCCAGAACCTGACCCTGGTGGACGTGGTCACCAATATCAACATTGATGTTTTTGATATAGCCCGCCACCTTGGCATGAAGTTCCACTTCCTGATAGGGAAGGAACTCCCCCGCGATTGAGAGTGTGTTGGAAAGTGGCGTTCGCCGGACTTGCACGACAGCGGCGCGGGGAGGGGCATCGGCCGACAGCGACGGAGTAGACCCGCCCAAGTGTCCGCACCCAGTCGCAGCAACAAAACATGCCGCTATCAACCCTAGCCCGATCAGCTCGGCTCCAGCACATGATTGTTTATGCATTTGTAGTTTTATCCGTCTCGGAACTCCATTCCCGCAGACTGCAGAACCATAACCACAGCCACAGCATTTCCTTGCATGACAACCTCACCGGTGAACCCTGCACTGTCAATGCTTTCTTCATAGTCTCCCCAGCAGGGCAGTCAAGTCACCTGGAAAATGGCGATGGAAACCACCGCGCTCCCAAGTTTCAATTGGCTCATTTCGAACTCATCCACGCGTGGCTCTAGTCGTATAGAGCGCGTTCACTTCAATGAATCGAGTTGGAGTTCAACGGCAGTGACTGAATTTGACAACGGAGGAAAACATCAGCAGGCGGGAGGTGGTCGGTTGTAAAGATTCTCTTCGACCGAGAAACTTGGAAGTGACGGGCCCGCGGGCACCACACGAGGGTGGAAGGTAGGAGCCTGCAGAATCGTAAGCTGTAGAATAGGTGCAGCCCAGCGAACCGCGTCTTGCTTCATGTGCTGCCGCATTGCTCGCCAGGCACTGGACTGCACTGTGGCCGTGTCCGGAACCGTGGCCTGAAATCGGGTTGCCAGCATGATGACCAGGGAAAGCAAAACAAGCCCAGTAAGCACCCAGCGCCACAATCGCGCCCGGCTGCCTTCAACCTGTGTTGTTCCCATTTCCCTCATCGAATCCACAGTAAACCCAATGTGATTATACAGAACTGGGCCTCAGAAACTAAGGTTACCAGATGCTGGTGAGTGTCTCATAAGGTGCGGCAAGCGCCTCCGAATCGAGACACCTCTCCCCCCCAACAAATCGTGAGACCTAGGAACGCTGCCTCAGGGTTGCATCCTCTGTGAAACGGGACATAACGACCCCTCTCTCAAAAGGGTCGGCCAACCAGTACAATAATATTGCCGTTCCATATCAATGAGAGGAGAAATCGAATGAGAACATTGGGGTTCGTTCTGCTGCTTTCCAGCTGCTTTCTCCTGGGACAAGAAAGCAATCCCAGCCAACACAACTCTAAAGCTTCCAAGGGACAGGTAACCGTACAAGGCTGCGTCGCCAGATCCGGCGGCGATTACGTTCTGATGAAGCCGGACCCAGGCATGACTTACGAACTTCAGGCTACTGGCAAGACGAGGCTGCGGAACTACCTGGGGCAACAAGTGGAAGTAACCGGTAAGGAGTCGCCGTCGATGAGCACGAGCTCTGACACCTCGGCAAGAATGGGTTCTCCGTCCTCGGTGACGTTAACCATTACCACGATCAAGACCATCGCGAAAGAATGCTCGGTACACTAAGTCCAAGGATTGACGCGCAGTGAACCCAACTAGGTTCTTGCGCGTCCGAATCTCCTGGCCAATGAGCATTTCGGATGAGATCTTCACGTCGTCGAACGCGGAAACCACCAGCGGAGCCGCTCTAGCGGATCGGTTGCGCCCTCGCTCGTAGGAATTAAGAACTAGTCCGCCTCCACAAAAACACTGCCGTGGGGGTCGATCCTGCCCAGGACCGCTGGCCTTACCTTCTTGCATCCCGATCATAGCTTCGACGCCCCGTTTCATAGCTCGCTCCACACCGCGCTCCGGTGCCGAAGCGCGGCCACTAAGCTCAAAATCGTATAGAGTCGCATTGACATGGATGACTAATTCATATTATATGGGTGATCGCTCTGCTATTCGAGTACGCGTTCCTTGGGGGGGTGTCAGACGGTTTCGAATGCGCACGAAAGAATCTTCAGGACTATTACAAGGCTGTTTGTTTTTTTAGGGGGACCGTCGTTATGCATTTGCGGATCAGCAAAGTGCGTGTTCATAAGATTCTAGTTGTTTGTAGCCTGGCGGTTTTGCTCTTGGCAGGACACCTGCCGACAGCCAGGGCGCAGGCGCCGGCAGCCCCCGATCCCTGCACGAGCGGCCACGAGTTCGCCACCACCGATTGCGCGCTGACCTGGCACGGCATCACGCTATACGGTGCGTATGACGTCGGCGTCGGCTGGGTCAGCCACGGCTTACCGGAGAACGGCTATAACTACGAAGGCGAATCTCTGGTGAACCGAAACGGCTATCAACATCGATTCCTCGTCGCACCGAACAACCTGTCGCAGACGGGTCTGGGCATCCGGGGCAAGGAAGAGTTTCTGCGTGGCTGGTCGGTTGTGTTCAACGCTTCAACGGGCATCAATCCGCAGTCCGGCCTGCTAGCCAATGCTTCAAAGACCGACATCATCAACAACGGCCTTCCCCGGAGCGGCTATTCAATAGCCATCGACGGGGCGCGCGCGGGCCAACCCTTCAATGACGAATTCTATGCCGGTATATCGTCCACAAATTTCGGCACGCTGACCTTCGGTCGTCAGCGCGCTCTCGGCACCGATGCGATGCTGCTTTACGATCCGGCCAGCGGCGCCTATGCCTTCTCCTACATCGGGTATAACGGCACGATGGCCGGCGGCGGCGACACCGAGGACAGCCGGTGGGACGACGCCCTGAAGTATCGCCTCACCTATGGCCCGATCCATTTCGGCGCGATGTATAAATTCGCCGATGGCTCCGGCGGTTGCTATTCGGCCTCCGCAGGATGGACTGACACCACCTGTACGCCAGAATCGGCGCATAACAATGCCCATGGATTCGACCTCGGCGGACACGTCGGCAAGTTCTCCGCCGACGTCGTCTTCCAACATTACAACCAGGCGATCAGCGTATTGAACCCCTTGCTGGGGCCTCAGAGTCAGAGTCCGGGGCAGTCATATCAGTCGACCATGGACAGCATCAATACGAACCCCATCACCGGCGGGGTCAATCTGATCGACCCGAACGACACCGTATACGGCATCGTGACCGACAACAACGCAGCTATGTTCGCTGCCAAGTATGCGTCGGAGCAGTGGAAGTTTTTTGCGGGCTACGAATATATCTGGCAGAACAATCCGAAGGACCCGTTGGGTGTCGGAGCCTCTGATCAGGGCGGCTATTTCATGAGCGGGGTCGAAGACAACAACCTTGATTCTGAAAAGTTGGTGAATATCTGGTGGACGGGCGTGAAGCACACCTACCGTAGCAAAACCGACTTCACTTTCTCCTGGTATCAACAGCGGCAGAACGACTTCCGTCTTCCGCCCGCCTGCTCGCCCTCCGCCGGTTTCCGCGCTTCCTGCGCGGGCACCCTCAACGAAGGGTCGCTCTATGCGGATCATCACTTCACCAAGCGTTTCGACGGTTTCACGGGAATTGCATATTCCTACGTGAGCGGCCGTCTGGCCATCGCCATTCCTCATGGCCCCGGCGTCCCCTATGTCCACAACAACAACTTTGCTCCGACAGTCGGTGGTCGTTTCACCTTCTGATCGTTTCCGCGGCGGGCTGAGTCGAGAGCCCACATGGGTACCTGAAGCGCGCGATCGGTGGAGCGCTGCTCTTCGCGGCAGTGCGAACTTCGAGAACACCAGGATTTCGGACTTTTTGTCGCGGCGATTCAGGGTATTGACCGCGCCCTGCGCTGACGGTAGGATTTCGTTCCGATGCGGAGAAACGGCAAATCAGTGCAGAAGAATCAGGAGTTGCTGAAGGTTCGCGACGCGGCTTTGCAACTCGGGGTCAGCTTCCCAACCATCAAGCAGTGGATTTACAAAAAGAAGATTCGCAGCGTCCAAACTCCTGGGGGACATCATCGAATCCACCAAAGTGAACTAGACCGGCTGCTTTTCCGCACCAGAGGGAAGACGGTTGCGGAACGAACGCAGGCCGTGCGCCGCGTGAGCGGCCGGAATCAACTGGTGGGCCGCATCGATCAGGTGCGGATAAGTGGCCTGATGGCGGAAGTGAGGATTTCGATCGGCGACCAGCAGATCACGTCAATCATTACTGCGCGTTCCGCACGAGAAATGCAATTAAAGCCTGGGCAGACTGCCGCCGCCCTCATAAAAGCTACCGAAGTGATGATTCTGCGTGTTTGATAACGCGATTTCGTCGAGTCTTTTCCCGCTGCTCCCCACGAGCCGGCGGTACTCGGAGATTCCAAAGAACTGATAGCCGTCCGAGTGGCGCCGACGGGTCCTTTGACACTCTATGATTTCCGTCAAAGTAGCCTTACATGCGTAAAATGCAGGGGCGAAGGGCACGGCGGTCGGATTCAAGGCCTTCGGGCTACGATATCAGTTCGGATCACGTTCAAGTATTCGCTTGCGGATTCGAGAGCTTGCTCAGCATCATGGCGAGAAACAAATCCGGTGTCGTCATAAGGGCCAGATTGCGCTTCCTGCGGAGACGATCAAAGACAACTAGCAGACCGGCATGTTTCTTGTCGATACGCGAACGCACAAAATCGATGATGGCGATGTGGTGCCCAGGCTGACTTCTCGCACCGAAATCCATGACTGAACATGAATCCGAGGGAAGATTTGAGCATTGCTTCGTACGCCTGTTGAAGGCAAGCTTCTTCGTCAAAAGCGAGAATTTTGCGGGCAGAGGCGAGCTTCTTGTCGGCACTCGCGAGAAAGCGTTCGATCTGCGCCCAGTCAACCGCGTGCGGTTTGCCATCACACGTGGCAACAAAGATAGATCCGCTGCAGGCAGGTTTTGCAGGAGCTGGGCTGCCACAAGTGCTACATTGACCGAAATGAATCCTGAAGTCGAACAAGCGGTCCTGCTGTTGCAGCGGGGCGATGACGAAGCTTTGGAACAAGCCTTGGCCCTGCTGCAAAACACCGTCTTCTCTTTCAGCATGAAAGTCTGCGGTCAGCGCCAGGACGCAGAAGACACCATGCAAGAAGTGCTCGCAAAGTCTGTTCGCTATCTTCCCAAGTTCGAAAGTCCGAAGGCGCTCGTAGTGTGGCTTTACAAGGTTGCGAAGAACCGGTGCCTGATGAGCCGCCGCAGAAGCAAGTTCGCTCCCAAGGAAGCTCTTTCCCTGGAAGGACTCATGCCCGATCGCAAGGACCTGGAGAGACTAAGTGACAATGGCAGCGTCAACCCGGAAATGTTTGCGATCCGAAGCGAAGAGGCGGGCCGATTGCGACAGTCAATTCAGAGGCTGCCTCCGCAGTATCGCATTATTCTGGTACTACGAGACATGGAGGGGCTGACGGACGAGGAGGTTGCTGAGATCACAGGTTTGCGCCCAGGCACCGTACGCGTCCGTCTTCACCGAGCAAGGTTGTTCGTGCGCAAGGAATTGATGAAGGGGTGGAAACCGCGCGCCGGCGGGAAGATCGAGGTTGTCACGTCGCGGCCCGCGGCCGCCGAGAAGCCCAAACCCCCGCGGTGTAAGGCGATGTTCGCGGAACTCTCGAATTATTTGGATAAAGAGCTCGACGACTCTTTATGCGAGGAACTGGAGAAGCACTTGGACGGTTGTGGTCCTTGCAAGGCTTTTCTTGCTAGTTTGGAAGCCACTATAGAGAACTGTCGCCGGTTACCGAATCAAGTCCCAGATCGGGCTACGGCGAGCAAACTGCGGAAGCAACTGCTACAGCAGTATGAAAGCGCCCTAGCCAAGACAACCGGCTAGCACCAGAACAAGTCTCCTCTTGGCCGGATGTGCCGGAGTTTCATTTCACCCGCAGCAAGGTTGCGATTTCCCTTTCAAAGACTGAGATGTCGGTTGCGCCAATGTGTTTGGCAGTGATCCGGCCATCCCGCCCGATCAGGAATGCGATCGGCAATCCGAGAACTCCTCCATAGAGTTCACCCGTCTTTGCATTGCCCATCACAACCGGGTAGTTCATTTTGAAGCGCTGGTAGAAATCGCGCACAGGTTCCGCTTCATCATCCATGGAAACGCCAATGATCTGCAAGCCCTGGTCGCCGTACCTCTTTTGGAGTTCGACGAAATGAGGGATCTCCTCCCGGCAGGGATCGCACCAGGTTGCCCAGAAGTCCAGAAGAACGACCTTGCCCCGATAGGATGAGAGATCAAGTTTTTGTCCCGATAAATCGGGAAGAGAGAAATCGGGGGCCAGGGATTGTTCGGCGATACCCTTGCCCCTCGTGCCGGTGGGCACGCCATGATGACGGGTCGTGAAATAAAGTCCCGCTATCGCGATCAACGCCAAGCCGAGGAGAATCCATTTCTTCAATATTCCGCCCTCAGCCAGGAAACGATCAGCTGCCTAGTCTCCTTTGGCAACCGGAAAACCTTTCTCGACCCAGTCCATCCCGAAGTTGCCCGGAATGTAGAGCACCTTCACGTTGGTGAAGCCCATTGCGCGCAGCGCGTCGTCGGCAGGCTTGACGTTCGGGCAGTGGCTCCACGGACAACACCCGCAATAAAGAACGATGAACTTGCTTCGCGGCAGAGGTTCCACGCGCTTGCGCAACAACTGCAAGCCACTCTCACTGGAGGCCGGGCCAATGTATTCCGAGCCAGGAATGTGCGCCTGCGTGTAAAGGACGTGGGAACCCACTTGAATCATTAGCGGTTTCTCGCTCTTGGCAGACTGAAGAATCTTGACCAGTTCGTCGGGGTTGATCAAGCGGGAGGCCGGGATGAGGCTCGCCTGATAAGCGAGGGCCCCAGATGTTAATGCAATGCCGACGGTCCCAAAGATAAAGGCAAGGAGTATTGGGCGAAATTTGATACGACAACTCATTGGAGTACCCTCCGCATTGTTAAATCCTAATCATACAGCCCGCAAGGAGAGGCACTGAGTTCGCAAACCGTCGGATACCGACAGTTTTCCTGTAACAAAACCCGTCCTCTTGCATTTATTCGTGTGCTTGGTCGATAGAAGCAGCAGCAGGAGGCAATCATGATCACAGCTAAAGTCGAACTGAATCAACCACTTAGGCAGCAGCGCCAATTTGTGGCCCAGACCGGAAGCGGCCATCATCTGCTGTTGGACGATACAGCCGGAGGTACCGGCCCAAAGCCGATTGAACTAGTTGCGGTCGGATTGGCCGGGTGCACGGCGTTCGACGTCGTCACTATCCTTCGCCAGAAGTATCACCAAAGAGTCACTGGTTACGAGGTGCGGGTCGAAGCCGATCAAGCCGAGCGTCCACCCCAGGTGTTCACGGCAGTGCGAATCCACCATGTGGTCACGGGCTTTGAAATTGACGTGGCGGCGCTGGAGGAGGCCATTCGTCTCTCCGAGGAAAAGTATTGCTCCGTGGGAGCGATGATGCAGAAGACGGCGAGTTTTCATACAACTTACGAAATCGTTCAAGACAATACCGCGTGGGCAAAGCCGACTCAGGCCGTTGGAGTGCAAGGTTGAGAACCGCGCTCAAAGTATTTCTGAGCCTCGCTATTGCGTGGCTGACTCTTGGGGAAGCCTCGGCTCAAGAGGCGCATTCTTCATCTCTTACTCTGCAGCAGGCGGTGACGATCGCGCTGGAGAAAAACCCGCTGCGCAAGGTAGCGATTGCGGATACGAAGGTGGCCTCTGCGGGTGTTCGCGCAGCTCGTTCCTTCCTCATGCCCCATTTGAGTTTTTCCGAAACGGCGACTCGGGGTGATGACCCCGTATACGTGTTCGGCAGCAAGCTACGACAGCGGCGTTTTACCCAGGCGGACTTCACATTGAACAGGCTGAACACGCCGCTGCCCTTCGGCAACTTTGCGACGCGGTTGGGGGGAACCTGGAATCTGTTCGATTCGTTCGCCACTTGGCACGGAATCAATCAAGCAAAACAGATGAACGAGGCCGTCGGACACCAGTTGGACCGCACGGATCAGGAGATTGTCTTTCGGGTGATCAGTTCCTACTACGACGTTCTGCTGGCAGCCAAGGAACTGGAAGTCGCCGAGCAGTCGGCCAAAACCTCCAACTCGATCATGGACCGCAGCCAGGCGAGATTCGACAGCGGGCTGACTGTCGAGTCCGATCTGCTGACAGCGAAGGTTCGCATGGCGGCGCGACAGCAGGAAGTGATCCGCGCCAGGAACGCTCTGGAGGTGGCGCGGGCACAGCTGAACACGGCGATGGGTGTACCGCTTGATTCTCTGTTCGAGACCACTGAAGCGTTGGCTGAGCGCACGCTTCCCGTTCCTGTGCTTGGGGAAGTCGAGAAGCATGCACTTGCAAATCGCCCCGACTTGAAGCGCATCGCCTCCGAGGAAGCAGCGCAGCGGCAGAGCGTGTCGGTGGCCAAGTCTTCATTCGGTCCTCGGGTGAACGCCATCGCAGGCTGGGAAATGGATAACCCTACGTTCGTCGCCGGTGGCGGCGGCAACAACTGGTTGGGCGGGATCGAAGTGCAATTCGACATCTTTCAAGGCGGTGCCAAGCGGGCGGAACTCTCCCGGCAGCGAGCCCTCGAAGAAAAGGTTGTGGCGATGAAGCAGTCAGCTAGCGACGCCGTTCGCCTAGAAGTGAGGCGGGCTTATTACGAGACGGATGCCAATCGGCAGCAGATCGAAGTGGCGCGAGCGGCAATCGCCCAGGCACAGGAGAGTCTGCGCATCAACCAGGACCGCTACGACAGCGGACTGACCACGATTACCGATTTGTTGGGGGCTGAAGATGCCGCGCGCCGCAGCCAGACCGACTACTGGGAGGCCGTTTATCACTTCCAGACCAGCTACGCCAACCTGGAGTTGGCGAGCGGAAGCTTGAATCCGCAATCTCCCGTGGTGATGCCATGAATCGTGTGAATACCAAACGCAGACCTTCGGTTTTGGTGCTGCTCGCGGCTGTTAGCCTCGCGGGCTGCTCTACCGAACAAAGCCGTACGGCTCTGTTGCCGGAAACCGTGCGGAACATTCCCGTGCTCACGGCGCAGCAGGCGAACGTGCCCGATGTGCTGGAAGCGGTAGGGACAGTACGTGCCGCCCAAACCAGTGACGCCGCCAGCCAAATGATGGGGAACATCGTCGAGATCCGGGCTCACGAAGGAGACCACGTTCAACGCGGCCAAGTGCTCGCCGTAATCGACGACTCCCAGCCGCGAGCCGCAGTAGATCGCTCGACCGCAGCCGACCTCGCCGCCCAACAGCAACTGGTCGGAGCAGAGTCCGACCTAGCCCTGGCGGAATCAACGTTGAAGCGTTACCAAACTCTCTTCGAAAAGAAATCCGTGAGTCCGCAGGAGTTCGACGAAGTGAAAGCCCGCCGACAAGCGGCTCTCGCGCGTCGGGATATGGCAAAAGCTGGGCAAGCCCAGGCGCAGGCAGCATTGAGCCAGGCACGCACCTCCTTGGATTACACGCGGATTCGGGCGCCATTCGACGGCCTGGTGACGGAGAAGAAAGCCGATTCCGGCACGCTGGCTTCACCCGGCATGGCGATCTTCACTATTGAAGACGTGCGCCGCTATCGACTAGAGGCCACCGTTAACGAGAACGACCTCCAGTATGTACGAACAGGAGAGCAGGTTTCGGTCGTTATCGATGCCCTCGACAACTTGGGCCTGAAGGGTAAGGTTGTGCAAATCGTCCCAGCCGCGGACGCGGCGAGTCGCACGTTCCTGGTGAAGATCGACTTGCCCACAGACACTCGGCTGCGTTCAGGACTGTTCGGGCGAGCCCAGTTTTCTCGCGGCGAGCGGCAGGCGCTGTTGATTCCGCGCTCCGCGGTAGTCGAACGCGGCCAATTGCAGGGCATTTATGTGCTGGACCAAAACAAGGTTGCCAGCCTGCGCTACATCACTTTGGGGAAGCCTTCCGGGGCCGAGGTCGAAGTGCTGGCGGGCCTTCAGGACGGCGAGCGACTCGTGGCCAAACCGGGTGCAGTGGACTTGAATGGCAAACGCATTGAGGTGCAGTAGTGACTGACAAAGAATCCAAGTCGGTGACACAGCCCCCGAAGGGCTTGCGCCTGGCCGGTCGCATTGCCCACACTTTCATTGATTCGAAACTCACCCCGCTGGTGATCGTCGCTGCGCTGCTTCTTGGCGCCTTCAGCATTCTCAAGACCCCACGGGAAGAAGAGCCCCAAATCGTGGTGCCCATGCTCGACGTTTTTGTTCAGATGCCGGGTGCGTCGGCTGACGAGGTGGCACAGCGCGTCAGCCTTCCCATGGAGAAGTTGCTGCGCGAAGTGCCGGGCGTTGAGTACATCTACTCAATCAGTCATCCCGGCGTGAGCATGCTGGTTGTGCGTTTCTACGTTGGCGCCAAAGAAGAAGATGCGATCGTACAGACCTATAACAAGCTCTACTCCAACTTCGACCGTATCCCGCCCGGCGTCTCACAACCGATCATCAAGGTCCGATCGATTGATGACGTGCCGATTATGGCCCTCACGTTGTGGGGGAAAGACTATGACTCTTATCGCCTGCGGCGAATCGCGGGTGAGCTGGAAAATTCACTGAAGCCGCTCAACGACGTTTCTGAGACCAAGATCATCGGCGGGCAGCCTCGGCAAATACGAGTAGTGCTAGACACACAACGGCTTGCGGCCTACGGCCTTACGCCGGGCGCGATCGTAGCGCAACTCCAGAACGCGAACAGCCGTGGCCAAGCCGGTAGTTTTGCGCGCGACAATCGCGAGTTTCAGGTCGAAGCCGGAACTTTTTTCACAAGTCTCGACGACTTGCGTCAGGTTGTGGTCGGGGTTCACGCTGGACGTCCGGTGTACTTGCGTGATGTAGCTGAGAAACTGGAAGACGGGCCGGCCGAACCCGACACCTACGTTTTGTTTGCGAATGCTCGTGGTGGCCCAGGACAGACATCTGGCGCGGAGTATCCCGCGGTAACCATTACGCTTTCGAAGCGCAAAGGTACGAACGCCACCGATATTTCCGAGCGTGTTCTGGACAAGGTCAATGCGTTGCGCGGTTATGTGCTTCCAAATGATCTGAACATCACGGTCACGCGCAACTATGGCGAGACCGCGAAGGACAAGTCCGACGAACTTCTCAAACACCTGCTAATCGCAACGTTGTCGGTCACATTGCTGATTGCGCTTGCCCTGGGCTGGCGGGAGTCGGGTGTCGTACTTCTGGCAGTGCCGGTCACGCTCGCCCTCACACTCGCCGTGTTCTACCTGTATGGCTACACCCTGAACCGGGTCACATTGTTCGCGTTGATCTTCTCCATCGGCATCCTGGTCGACGACGCCATCGTAGTGGTCGAAAACATCGTGCGCCATTTTCGGTTGCCGGAAAGCCGAGGGCGATCCTTATCTGAAGTCGCGGTCGAGGCGGTGGACGAAGTTGGCAATCCCACGATTCTCGCCACCTTCGCAGTAATCGGCGCGATCCTGCCCATGGCCTTCGTGCGCGGCCTGATGGGCCCATACATGCGCCCTATCCCGGTGGGTGCTTCGGCAGCCATGTTGTTTTCGCTGATTGTTGCCTTCGTGGTTTCTCCGTGGGCGGCATTGAGGCTGCTGAGGAAACATGCAGGCGGTAGCGACCATTCCGGGCACGAGACCGAAGGTTGGACCACCCGACTGTACCGCCGGATGATGAACCCGCTCATCCGCGACGCACGCCGCCGCTGGATGTTTCTCGGTGGCGTCGTAATCCTGCTGCTGGCGGCGGTCGCGTTCGTCCCATTGAAGTGGGTACGCGTCAAGATGCTCCCCTTCGACAACAAGAGTGAGTTCCAGGTCATCATTGACATGCCAGATGGCACGCCACTTGAACAAACGACCCGAGTGGCGCAATCCTTGGGACAGTATCTCGGCCAGCAGCCCGAGGTTATCAATTATCAGATCTATGCCGGGACGTCCGGCCCTTACAACTTCAACGGGCTCGTGCGTCACTACTTCTTGCGTGGTCAGCCCAATCAGGCCGACATTCAGGTCAATCTCCTCTCGCGCCACGATCGCAAGGCGCAGAGCCACCAGATCGCACGACGATTGCGGCCGGAGTTGGACAAGATCGCCGCGCCCTTCGGTGCGCGCATCAAGGTAGCGGAAGTGCCGCCTGGTCCACCAGTGCTTCAAACTCTGGTTGCTGAAATTTATGGGCCAGACTACAAAGGGCAAATTGAACTGGCCGCTCAAGTCAAGAAGGTCTTTCAGCAAACGCCCGGCGTCGTGGATGTGGACTGGTACGTCGAAGACCCGCAAACCAAGTACGACATGAAAGTGGATCTGGACAAGGCAGCTCTCCATGGCATCTCGCCGGCCGATGTGACGCGAACGCTGCAGGTGGGGCTCGGCGGAACTAACGCGGGCTTGCTCCACGATCCCCATTCCCGCGAGGACATCCCTATCGAAGTGCGGCTGGCGCGCCCGGATCGCTCAGGGATCGAAGACCTTGGCAATCTGAAGCTTCCAACGCCCTCCGGTGGCCAAATCGCTCTGCAGGAAGTGACGAACCTTCAGCAGACGACGATCGATACCAGCGTGTATCGCAAAAATCTTCAGCCAGTCGTCTACGTGACGGGAGATGTGGCGGGCGGAGAAGAAAGTCCCGTATACGCCATCATGAAGATGAGCGAGGCCATCGACAAAATCAAGTTGCCCGATGGCTACGGCGTAAAGCAATACAAGGGCACCACGATGCCCGAGCGCACCGACCGCTTCTCCATGAAGTGGGATGGTGAGTGGCACATCACGGTGGAAGTCTTCCGCGATCTGGGACTCGCCTTCGCGGCAGTCCTGGTGCTGATCTACGTGCTGGTCGTGGGTTGGTTCCGTTCGTTCGTCACGCCGCTGGTCATCATGGCGCCGATTCCGCTCACGCTGGTGGGAATTCTTCCCGCGCACGCTTTGATGGGGGCTTTCTTCACAGCCACGTCGATGATTGGCTTCATCGCTGGAGCCGGCATTATTGTTCGCAATTCCATCATTCTCGTGGATTTCATCGAATTGCGCCGCTCTCAGGGAATGGCCCTTGAGGATGCCGTAGTCGATGCGGGCGCGGTGCGCTTCCGCCCAATGCTGCTGACCGCAGCCGCCGTGGTGGTGGGAGCGAGCGTGATCCTGTTCGATCCGATTTTTCAGGGTTTGGCTCTGTCATTGATGGCGGGAGAAGTCGCGTCTACCGTTCTGTCGCGAATGGCAGTGCCGGTCCTTTACTACCTGTCTCAGAGGGGACACTCGTTTCCACCGATGCATCCGCATGCGCCGGAAAATGTCGCTGAATGCGAAACACCGCGATGCGAAATTGTGAAGAACTGAAGGAGAACCGTTATGACCCTAGAACGAAGACTTCGTTTGATTGCTGGCAGCTTTATTCCTCTGTCGCTGGCGCTTGGGCGCTATGTAAGCCCGTACTGTTATCTGTTCACGGCTTTTGTTGGCTTGAATCTGTTTCAATCTGGATTAACCAACTGGTGCCCGATGATGACATTCCTGCGTAAACTCGGAGTGGACAAGTTAGGGAGAGAGTGAACATGCCGAATTGGGTTTGGGGACTGGCATTTCTTGTCGGCTACATAATCTTGACGCAATGGCTTTTGCCAAAACTCGGCGTTCCTACCTGAAGGAGCCAAACTCGCGCCGAGTCTCGGCGCACGATTGTTCCGAAAGACACAGATTCCGAAGAACCATGACAACTATAGTGCAGGTTGAATTTCGCGAGAGCTTGTTGTCAATGCGAGACGAGATATCCAATCGCTCGGCCATCCCGTAATCTCTGCGCTCGGTTCCCGCGCAGCGCGAAATCTCGCCCTTGCACATGAGCCGGTGGGAGTCGTCCTGATCGGGCACGGCGCCCCTGGGGAAGAACGATGTGAGCTTGCCGCTCATTTCCGTGAGACCCTGCCCGGGGTTCCCATTGTGGCGTCCCTTCGTCGGCGAGATAAGGATGTCAGCGGAGCGGATTACAATTGCCCAGCAGATAATCCGCCTTTGTGGGTGAGGACACTCAGTCAAGCGCTTGCCGGAATCGGGTAGCTCCCTCGCGCCAGCAGCAGCGCTTCGATGAATTTGTCCAGCTCGCGCTAAAATCAAACCACGATGCTTTGCTTTCCGGCATGATCTCCAATTGGCACAGCTAGAACATTTTCGGCTCAAGGTGTTTCGTACCGTTGCTGAACACCTGAACTTTCGCAAAGCCGCAGAACATCTTTTCTTGTCCCAACCCGCCGTGTCGCTTCAAATCAAGGCATTGGAAAATGATCTCGGGGTCCGCCTCTTCGACCGCACTGCTGGCCGGATCTCCTTGACTCGGCAAGGGTCGATTCTACTCGGTTATGCGAACAAGGTTGCAACTCTGCTCTCGGAAGCCGAGCAAGGGTTGGGCGATGGCGAAGGCGAAGTGTCGGGAGATTTTTTTCTGGGAGTCTCCACCACCATCGCGCATTACGTCTTCCCGCGATTGCTGGGCGCGTTCATTAGCGAGCATCCTCGCGTCCAGTTCTCGTTGCACAGCGGCAACACCAGCGAAGTGGTGCAGCTTCTGCTGAACGGCAAGGTCTCGGTCGGGCTAATCGAAGGCCCCGCACGAGATCGAAGTGTGCGTGTCGAGCCTTTCACGGAAGATGAATTGGTCTTGATAACACCAAGAGGTTTTAAACCTGATCGTCTGTCGCGCCCTCAACTTCTAGAATCGACTCTTCTCATGCGCGAACAGGGCTCAGGCTCCCGCCGGGTGGTCGAGAAGGCGCTGGAGAAGGCCGGGATCGGACTCAAATCCTTTAAGAGGGTCATGGACCTGGACTCTACGGAAGCCATCAAGTCCACAGTGGAAGCAGGACTCGGGGTGGGATTCGTTTCGCGCTGGGCGATTTCGTCGTGGGCGATCTACCGACCGAGGAGGCACAAGGATTTGCGAGTCGCGTGCTCGCGTCATTGAGCTGATCTATTTGCGGTGCGCACTGATGCTCGTGAACTCAGGAGGAGAAGTATGAAGAAGATTGCATGGCGCTACGTGATAGTTGCGTTTTTCGTTCTCACGTTTGCACTCCCTGAATGGGGACAGGACTCTCATTCGCACAATAGCTCTGCAAAGACCGATCCTGGCTGGTCTGAGCTATTGCGAAGTATGGATGCGATGCATACGGCCATGGCAATACTCAAAACATCCGGCGACGGCGATGTTGATTTCGTCAAAATGATGCTTCCGCACCACCAGGCGGCAATCGACATGGCCAAGACGCAATTGATCTACGGGAAAGACCCACAGATGCGACGGCTGGCGCAGGAGATCATCACAGACCAGCAATCAGAGATCGAGTTGATGCAGCTTTGGCTGAAGCAGCACGAGTCAAAATCGGCAGCAAAAGAACATTCACCCGTCGTTTACGCGGGCAAGGAGCAATAATTATGAGACTAATTGGCGCGGTATCTTTCTTCTTCTTTCTTTCGTGTGCTTCTGCGCAACAGGCACCTTGGGGCGGTCAAGATATTCCTGTGTCGGCCCATGATCGTGTCTATGCAGCCGACCAAACCTCGAACACGGTCTCCGTCATTGATCCCTCGACCAACAAATTGTTGGGTGTGATCCGGCTTGGCGATCCCATACCTGGTGCTTTAAGCCCGCTCTATCGAGGCGAATTGCTCGTCCATGGGCTCGGCTACTCGCCAGACTCGAAGACCCTGGTAGTGGTGTCGGTTGGTTCGAATTCCGTCACGCTGATCGATACCGCCAGCAACCAGATCAAGGGCAAGGTGTACGTGGGCCGTTCGCCGCACGAAGCATTCTTTACTCCCGACGGGCGCGAGTTGTGGGTGACTGTCCGTGGCGAGAATTATATTTCGGTCATCGATCCGGTGCAGATGAAAGAAACGCGCCGCATTGAATTGGCCAACGGCCCCGGCATGGCCATGTTTGGCCCCGACGGCAAGTACGCTTTTGTCTGCTCCAGCTTCACTCCCGAGTTGACAGTAATCGATGCAGCCTCGCATGCAATCGTGAAAAGACTGCCCCAAGCCAGCCCGTTTTGTCCGAATATCGCCGTGAGCCCGGAGAATGATGAAGTGTGGATTACGCTGAAAGATGCAGGCAAAGTACAGGTGTTCAGTGCGCAGCCGCCGTTCGACCAAAAAGCCGTGTTGGACGTCGGTCCGATTTCAAATCACGTAAACTTCGTCAACAACCGGAACGGCAAGTTCGCCTACGTAACCATCGGAGGCGCGAACGAAGTGAAGGCTTACCGCAGAGGCCCGACTCCGGAGTTGGTTGCGACGATTCCCGTAGGAAGCCTCCCTCACGGAATCTGGCCTTCCGGCGACGGCTCCAGAGTCTACGTCGCGCTGGAGAACGGAGAAATGGCCGCCGCGATCGACACATTGAGCAATAAAGTCATCGCCGAGATTCCCATTGGGCAGACAACACAAGCCCTGGTGTATGTGCCCAACGCGGTTCCGTCCGGCGACGGTACCCAGAATCTCGTGCCGCTCGGAGCAGCAGCTAACAACGCGCGGTTGCATCTGAGCGCGGCGGGAACCGCACTACCGAATGCGCAAGCCTCCGTAGCCGTAAATTCACTCGGATTGTTGGACCTGGTCCAGATCGCGGCCGCAGGCCTTGCACCCAAATGCCAATATCAGGTGTATCTTGCGGAGTCAGACCGTGCGCCATATGGGAAACTTGAGCCGCTCGCGGTACTAAAGACGAATCCTGACGGCGCGGGAATCGTTCAAGCGATCGGGCCCTTGAAGTCCTTGTCTCGGGGAGAATCGGCTTCTTCAGATGCGCCCCCGCGGAGATATCTGCTCGTTACCGACGGCAAGGACTCATCGCAAGTCGTATTGCGCCAAACGAACGCTTCAAGCGCCACGAAGTGAAAGATCCTAGTCAACCGATCAAACCGTCTGCCAAGATTTTCTCTTGGCGGTCGAGTGTTTTCTCTCTACCTGGAGCCGGCTTTGGAAGTTGTTGTTGATCTCGGCGAAGCCTGTTTTTGGCTCTTCGCGCGTGGGAGGCATACGACGCACCAAGAGAAGGTGTGATAAGAGTGATAAACTGCCACGATGAATCGACGAGCCGCCAACTTAACATATTTGTGGTTCGGTGTAGGCGTCTGTCTATGCGCAAAATTGTTGTGTGCTCAGGCAGCAGCGCTCGATCCCAGTCGTAGGACGACAAGCCAGGAGTTTCTCCGAAGAACCACCCTTCGGTTTTTTTCGTTATCGAATGCTTGAAGCGGAAGCCATGCTTGAACCCACGATTCCAACCCACGGTCGTCACGTCTCTAACGACGTTTCAAGGACTTAGGCGGCCACCCAGAGTCACTTAAGTTGTTGAAACTACAACATAACGTCGCACTGAAAAGGCTGGCGTCGGCGGTTCAACTCCGTCCCTGGCCACCACATTTTCAACGACTTAGCTCCATCGTCCCACCTGGTTTTGGCTCCAATTGGCTCCAAAATTCTTTGCAACTGGCTAATTCACCATGCGCGATTGCTGCGGCATGGAAATACTGGCTGTACTTGCTGCTGCAATCGGCTTTGACGTGCGAGACTCCACCATTGCAGACATCTTGGCGAGTGCGCGCCGCTGTGACTCCGGCACGAACTGCGCATAAATGTCCAACGTGGTCGAAATGCGGGAGTGCCGCATCTGGCCTTGCACGTCTTTGGGGTTGGCGCCCGCCTCCACCATCCAGGTCGCATGCGAGGTTCGCAGGCAACGCCAGTTGATCCAGGGCAGGGCAATTTTGCGCGCGGCCGGCTTGATATGCCGTGTCAGGATATTGTTGTCACGTATAGCGGCGCCGGTCTTGACCGACTGGAACACGAGATCCACAGGTCGATCGGACTTCACGACTTTGTAATGCCGGACGGCGTGCCCGGCTTTGACGTCCACCGTCAGCTGCTTCCGGGTCGCCCAGATAAAATCCCGGGCTCTCAAACATCTCGCTGGGGATATTGAACCGGGATCCGAGGATCCTCGAATGCCGCTCATATAGCGAGTCATCCGCTGTATGAAAGAAGACAAGAACGTCTTTGTTTCGCTTGTCTTCGGCTATTCTCAAAGCTAAGTTGTCACACCATGTACTTTTCCCAGAGTTCGGTTTGCCGGGTAAACTGATGAATTTATCGAACTTAGGCACACCCCGCATCTTGTCGTCGAACAGATCGAAGCCGGTATAGAGACCTACCCGGCTGTCGTTCTTGTCGGCGCGTTCATAGGCCAGATCCAGGGCGCTGACCGCGCTCCGCAGGTCATAGCCATGCTTAGCCTTGTCGACCAGTTCAATCTGCGTGGAGGCTTCTGCAACCAGCTGGGACGAACGATTCGGATTCTTACCAATATCCCGGATCATTTTATGAACGATGGAGGATTTCTGTTCCTGGGCCGCGGCCTTGTCGACATCGACGCGCCGCTCGACCTCAGCCCAGATGACGTCTTCCGGCTGCCCCGTAACGGAAGCTAGTCTCTTCGCCATCTGCCGCCGGCGCAGGATGTTGGGTTCATTGAGAATCAAACCCACAGCATTCTCAGCGACTTGAAGAGAGTCTTCGCCTCTTTCTACGGTTTCTTTCATGCGCCAGCTGAATAGATCGAGCCGCTCAAGACTACGAAAACTCTTGATCCCGAAACCCCGAACGAACTTATCCGGGTCGCCGCCGCCCTCGGGCATGGCAACAATGTCTACTGGAAGTCCAATATTGCCGGAAAAGACTTCTTCGATCACTTTGATCGCGCGCGCGGTCCCGTCTTTTCCGGCTTTGTCCGGATCCAGGCAGAAAACCACGTGCTTGATCGGAGGGTCGTTTCTCAGCAACAGTTCCAGGTGATCGCTGGTAAACGAGGAAAGGACGAACATCTCAGTTTCCTCTTAGGGGAGGGGCCTCGTCTAGCATGAGGCTGTCGCCCTATGGCGCTGAAACTCGGCTGGTTCTCTCTTTTTCTGGTAGTGGTGCAGTTCAAACTGCACCACTACCCTTTTTCTATAAGGATTGAATCCACAATCTCGGTAGGCTATTCTATCTACCATTCTCGGGGAGAACCTCTCCATGCGTTGCAACTTCGTTCTGCGCACTTTTTGCTTCTTTTTTCTCGGCCTGCTGCTCCTTCCATCATGCGCGGCGCAAACTCCGCCGGAGAGCAAGTTTTTCTCCACCATCGCGGAGGAACGTTTCTCCACCTACCAGATGACGGGGAATGGCGATCTCTGGCCCTCATGCTGGGCAAATGACGACAACCTGTATGCAGGCAATGGCGATGGTACAGGCTTTGGCGACGTTTACACCGACATGGCGGTAAGTCGCATCAGCGGCACGCCGAGAGAGTTGACCGGCACCACGATCGCGACCAATGTTGGCACGAATTGGAGCGGCAGTGTCTATACCCGCAAACCGACGGGTATGCTCTGCAGAGGAGGAGCCATCTATCTCGCGTTTCAGAATCTGAATGAATCGACCTTCGATGACGCGCCGGCTGCCTCGATCGCCAAATCCGTCGATAACGGAGTCACCTGGACTTGGAATGCAAACGCGCCTATGTTCGGCACGCCCACGAACCCCGCAAGCCCAAAAGCCTACAAGTTCACCACTGTCTTCTTCCTCGATTATGGCCAAGATTCTGCGAACGCGATCGATGGTTATGTCTATGCCTACGGTCTCGACAACAACTGGCGTTCGCAGGAGACGATGTACCTTGGCCGCGTGCCTGCCGACAAGGTACAGAAGCGCGCGGACTGGGAGTTTTATGCCGGCACCAATGTAGATGGGGCGCCCGTCTGGACCGAGGACATCACCAAGAAGATGCCCGTGCTCACCGACACGCGCCTGCTCTATCCCGTCATGTTCGGACCGGATTGCCCGCCCTACCAGCAGGTAATTGCGCAGGGCGG
>Ga0302320_10003046_pt1 | contig 39099 bp, 53 predicted proteins | sample Bog_T0_3_FD_202130 | JGI IMG/M metagenome (GOLD analysis project Ga0302320, IMG submission 202130) | Peat permafrost microbial communities from Stordalen Mire near Abisko, Sweden - Bog_T0_3 | ecosystem: Environmental > Terrestrial > Soil > Wetlands > Peat | place: Sweden: Abisko, Stordalen Mire... | reverse complement strand
TCCGCCGGACGGATGCTCGGCACCGGCCAAGCTGACTCCGGTGGACCCCGGCCACATCTGGACGAAGACGGACATTTCCAAAGCCCAAAATGTGCTCAAAGCCGTCTGCAAGGACAATACGTTCGCCGCCCCCGAGGACACGCCGGACCTTTGGCTGCAAAAGACCCTGGATGACATCACGGCGGCCATCAACAAGGGTTGGTGTGGCTGCGGTGGGGGCGGTGGAGGTGGTGGCGGAGGCGGAATTCCGCCTTCCCCTTCCGGCCACTGGGTCATCGTGCTCTGCGATTGCGCCTCAGGGACCATCCAGACGACCGACGCTGAGGGCAATTGCATCCCCTTTTGTCAGGGCTGCGTTGGTCCCTTTCGATACAGTATCAACGTCGTGTGGTCGGGCACGGACGGAGGTGTTGCCCAGCGGGTGCTCGCCTCCTACAACGCGAATGAATATGACTCTTGTACCCACGCGCCGCTTGCCCCCTACCGTCTGCTCGCCCTGGAGACATGGACGGCAATGGTGACCGGACACACGCGCGATAGCTGGATCGGTTCCTGCACCTGCTAGAGGAAACCATGTCACTGCCCCTTTGCGTCATGCGCGATCCGCGGCCGTTTCCTGACGGTAGCACTCAGCACTATTGCCGGCATCCGCAGTACCCCTATCGAGTGCGGCTGCTCGCGCTCCGCCCGGGCCACTGCCACACCTGCCCCCTGCGGCAGGAAACAGGATCGCCCCCACCCCCTATGCCGATGCCCCCGCCTGTTCCCGAACCGGCCGCCTACACGCCGGGCCGACCGCGGCCAGACCTCCAGGCCATCGAACTGACTCTGCCGCCCGCGGACCAGGAGCAGCGAACCTTCGCCCGGCCGGTCTTCGCGCTGGACGGCGCAATCGCTTACCCAAAGAGGGAAGGCGACTGGGAACCGCCTCGCGACATCAGCGGCTACGTTCGTGATCCGGACAACGCCTGGCGGTTCCTGCCGCTCTGGCCGCCCTGTGGGCTGCGGCTCTCCCAAGCCTTTATCAAGGCCGCCTGCGGCTGCATCGGCCTCAATATGCGCTGCAACCACCCGCAGGCCCCCACGTTCGGCCAGCAAGTGCTCTACACGACTTGCAAAGAATGCCAGCACCGGAGTGAATAGGCCATGACCACGCCTTGCGAGAATTGTCCCGACAAAGGCAAACCTGCCAAGATCGTGTACGTCGTCTACAGCGGTGGCCCGGAGCATGTCTTCTACGCTACCCTCGCTCGCGCCATCCCGGCCCGGGACGAACAGGTCATCCTGCAATACGGCTGGCCCACGGCCCGCCGAGACGGCTGTCTGGAATATGCCGGCGGCCAGGCACCGCCCGTACCCGAGGGCTTTGAAGCCACCGTGGACCTGCATGTCCTGAAGCCAATCTGGCCATCCTGCACCCGGCGGATGCTCAAAGTCCAAATGCACGAAGACAGCGGACTGCTACAGCTTGACGGCGTGTGCTGCTGGCCGCCCTCGGGCAAGTGTGGCCACCACACCTTGACGCTGGCCGATTGCCGGCAGTGCCCGGTGCGTCGGCCCAATTGCTACAGGTAGAACTGGTGTGCGGACAAAGCCCCAACTCGATTTTTACAGCGATTTGGCAACTTTGTTGAACGTGGTCGATGCGTTGGTGCCAATCGCAGTGATCGACGCCAAGCAGACGATCACAATCAAAGCCAACATTACGGCGTATTCAACAGCAGTCGGTCCAGCCTCCGAAACGAGGAAGCGATGCATCTTCTGGGCAAGCGACCTCATCAGGATTCCTCTACACCAGTGGAAGCCTCTGGTCGCAACGCCTGCGACCGATTGCGAAGCCGAACTGGAAGCGTAACGAGTCCTGACCCTTTCCAGCACACCCCCCGGCCTCTGTTGTGAAGGCTAGGTCGGAACCACCGCACGTCAAATCGCAGCAATTAGCCACTTCCTGACATTTGGGGTAGACCGTTGGGTATGTGGTCTGGATATACCGGCAGGGACCGGATGAGACGCTTGGGTGGCCTGCCACTTTTTTGCACCCAAAACCGAAAGAGCCGAGCAATCATGCCCTGTCCAACTTCCGCAGTTGGCGGTCATCTTCGTGGCCGCATGGAGACAAGGTGCCTGTCTACACCCCGGCAAGCTCTCGCCAGTTTCCGCCATGATCCTGCGTCTTTGTCGGCTGGCACAGAATACCGGCCAAGGTAGGAACCCGTTGATCGTGCTGGAAGTCAAAGCCCGCCTCACGCAGAGCAGCCTCCACATCCTCCTTGGCAATCGGCTGGCCTTCTTCATGGACAAGACCCCACAGGACGATGCAGCCGCCATTGACGTGCCTGCCCGTCACCACCTGGGCGACCGTGAGCTTTGGATTCATCCTCGTCATGACATGCAGCATGGGAAAAAACTCATGCTCGTCACGCACGGAAAACGCTACTGGTAATCTCATCGATGCTTGCATGATAGAACCCTTTCAGGGTAATTGTCGTTCACCACACGACCTCAATCTCGTTGAGGATCTGGCCGACGCCTGCTATGCTCTGGACCGCCTCCTGGGCAAGCTGCTTGTAGAAGAAACTCGGCACCTGTCCCCGCAAAAACAGTCTGCCATCGTCGATCTCGCACCAGATCCGTTGCACTCGTAGGTGGGAGTGCCCACGGAGGCGCTCCCGCACTCTTGTAATGATCGCCCCATTATGCTGTTCGTCGCACGATATTTCCTGGCTGTGAATCATGATCTGTCCCTCCTTGCATTCACTTGAAGAACTTCGCACGACACGGCTCCAATTGATGACACCCACGAGAACCTGGTTGATCGCCTATTCGTTACCGATTAGCGAACGCACGGCCTCGATGTGGAACTGAACAAGATACTTGCCTTCCTCCTCGCTGATCGTGGGGATGTTGCGGCGGCGAACTGCCTTAATCTTTTCGGGGTCAGTCTCCTCCCCGATTACCGTTAGCGAAAGCCGCTTGCCGACGTAATCTTCGCCTTTTTCAATGAAGAGATATGCCGCACTCGGATTGTGCCTCACGTTGTCATGGGATAGCCGGTTGCTCATGATGAACGAGCAAGTTTCGTCGTCATCGTCCGGGAAGTGCGGTCGGCCATAAATCGCCTGATTCACTTGCCCGGCCGCATCGGTCGTTGCCAGGACGCCCATGCCTTGGGTCTTCTCAAAGTATTCGCTGAGTTTCATGCTCTTGCTCGTGATTCGCTCCTTGGATGATTTACCGTATACGCTGGTCGTGTGGTCCGGGCGTTTTCCCATGTGCAGGCCCACCACGGCCACGACGATCAGGGCTGCGGGAACAACTAAGGCAACGGCCAATGTCCTCAACATGGGCCAGTCCTCCAGGGTAAACCTTGAGGCGAGGTGCTATCAGTAGGTACCTTACGGCCTCTGGCCTTCCTCCTGTTGCGAAGCACATCGCTCGCACTCTGCGGCATAAGGGATGGCGTCCAGGCGGGTCTTGGGGATTTGTTCACCGCACTGCTCGCACCGACCATAGCTGCCGTCCTCGATCCGCCCGATTGCTGCTTCAATCTGATCAAGGGTCACTTTGTCGCACCCCAGTAGACTTGCCGTGAGTTCCTGATCGGCATTGTCACTCGCAAGCTCCTCCATGTCGGTCGGTATGCTGGTGGTCTTGCAGTGGTCCTTCAAGGTATCATTTTCCATCTGAGTCATGTCACCCAGAAGTTCTTCCCGCAGAGCCAAGAGTTTTTCCCTATGAAGCGTCGAGTCGGAGTTCTTCATTTCGTAGAACCTTAGTAAAGTACGGTAATGCAGGAGTTCGGCCAGTTGGTTTTGGCAAACGGCCAGCGTGTCACCGCCAGTTCCAAAACCAGTACCAGTAATCGTCGATCAATTGAAATCCGAAGCTATCTTCGGGCAGATACAGGTCGATGAGCGGCAAGTTGATCTCGTACTTCCCCTTGCTGGTTTTGGAGAAGATGCCGTCAAATCCGTCGCCCATGTGTTTCTCCGGGTCGAGTAATTCCAACACGGTGCAGCGGAACTCGTCCTCTTCTGCGGAGTTCATCGGCTTCGGGAAGTGAGCGAGGAACGGGAAGCAGAGTTGCTCCGTCAGGTACTTGTAGTATCTGGAGAGCGGCTCCTCGTGAACCCTCGGAATCTGACTACCCGAACCGAGAGCCTTGACGATTCGATTCGTCCGGTTGAGTTCTGGACAGGATTTGGGAACGAATCCGATGCGATTCCTATAGGTAACAGCGGTAGTGAGAAGCTGCATTGTCTTACCTCCATGAACGCTCATATATTAACTTTCCATCGCTTCCGACCGTCTTGCACCGCAGAAAACAAAAAAGCCGACGTGGCGGAACACCCGAAGGTAAGAGTAGTCACTGTGAAGATGATCCCACCGTTGAATTTGGTCTGCCAGCTATCTCAAGTATGCTAGTCAGCAACAGGCGTTCAAGGATTTGTATACTGATCGGCTTGACTACATGGCTATTGAAGCCTGCTTCCCTCGTCAGCTTGGTGTCGCTCTCTTGACCATAGCCGGTTACGGCGACCAAAGCGATGTCGTTCCACTCCGGTCGCCGCCGAATCTCCTCGGCGAGTTCGTAGCCGGTCATCTCGGGCATGGAGATGTCCGACAGAATTAACTCGGGCTTTTCCTGCTCAATCATCGCCAAGGCTTCCGCTCCGCTCGCTGCTGTGCGTACCCGCTGCCCCCTGGATCGCAGCAGCGTGGCGACTACAAAGGCGGCAGGCCCCAAATCGTCCACAACCAGAATGCGGCGGCAGGGGAACGATCTCCTCTCATCCGGCAATTCGTTCGTGTCCTCGGGAACAACATCGCTTGCTTGGAGAATCGGAAGGCGAACGGTGAACTCGCAGCCCATTCCCAACCCGTCGCTTGTCGCTTCCACGGTGCCGCCGTGCAATTCCACGAGACTCCGCACTAGGGTCAGGCCGATTCCTAGCCCGCCTTGCGAGCGGTGGAGAGAACTGTCGGCTTGAACGAACATCCCGAAAATACTGGGCATCACATCAGCGGCGATCCCCATGCCATTGTCCCTCACCCGGATCGCAACTTCGTCTCCGATCCTTTCCGTGCTCAGTGAAATCTTGCCGCCCTTGGGCGTGTACTTGGCCGCATTATTCAGCAAATTGGCGACTACTTGGGTCAGTCGAGTCGGGTCGGCGTAGACGTACAATCTCTCCGTTGCCTGCCTCACCGTAAGTTCATGGCCCTTTGCCTGAATCAGCGGCTCGGCGGTCTGAATGGCGTTCGTGATAATCTTCGGCAACGCCACCCGTTGCCGCCTCAACTCCATCTTGCCTCGGGTAATCCGAGACACGTCCAGCAGATCATCAATCAGACGGACCAAGTTGCTGGCCTGTTCCTCCATCATGTCGAGAATCTGCTTGGCCTGTTCCCCGTTCGGCGGCAAGATCCTCAGAGCGTCGATCCCATTGCGGATTGGTGCGAGCGGGTTTCGGAGTTCATGGGCGAGCATCGCCAAGAACTCGTCCTTGAGACGGGCTTCGTTGGCAAGTTGTTTCGCTTGCTCCTGCAACTGCCGCTCCATCCGTACAGCGTTCGTGATGTTGCGAGCAATGGTTGACACGCCGATGGTCTGCCCGCCACGATCCTTGATCGGGGAGAGCGTCAAAGACACATCGATCAGGGTGCCATCTTTGCGACGGCGAACCGTATGAAGATTGTCGGTGGACTCACCGTGCGTGACCTTCGCCATCAACGACGGAAGTTCGTCGGGCCGATCTCCTGGTTGAAGAATCGCTATCGACTCACCAATCGCCTCCTCAGCCGTATATCCATAAAGACGCTCCGCAGCCGCATTCCATGAGGTGACGATAAACTCCAGATTCTTGCCGATGATCGCATCCTGAGAAGCGTTCACAATGGCGGAAAAATGTGCCAATTGTTGTTCGGCCAGCTTGCGTTCCGTGATGTCCCGGATGTTGCACTGGATGGCCCTCTGATCTCCCACGTCGTAGACGTTGCTGACAAACTCAACTTGCCGGTGTACGCCGTTGTTGTCTTGAAGTGGGAGATCCTCGTAGCGAATGTAGCCCTTCTCCTGGAGTTCACAAAAAGCGGTCTTGCTTTGCTCGATGTCTTTGAAGAGGCCGATCTCCCAAAGGTGTCTCCCCACAAACTGGTCGTGAGCATAGCCAAGTAGCTCGGTCATGAACGGGTTGGCATCTTCGATTCGTCCCGTTTCGGCGTTGAGGATGAGGATGCCGTCGTGAGCACACTCGAATACCCGGCGATAGCGAAGGTCGGACAGTTGCAATGTTCGCTCGTTCGCCATGAGTCTGCACCTCCGGCACCCCTTAATTCCCAAGGAGTCCCTTCCCGATTGGTTCCGAACGTCTCTTGTCGCCAAGAACAAAAAAAGCCGACGTGGTGGAACACCCACAGGGGTCCAACCACGTCGGCTTACTTTTCAACGAGCCCTCCGGCAGGTCCGGGTTGCTCTTAAACTAGTCATCCGACGAACGTTCATTGTAAGGCACGAAATGGAAAATGCAACAGCCCTTTACGGGCACTCCCATCGAATCGAAGCCTGCTAGCAGCGAGGAAATCAGTCGCTTCGGGCAGAATTGCATGGGCCGAAATCGGGAGCAGCGAAAACACGACGAGGTTGTCGTTAGGAAGCCATGAGCAGAAACAACCACAAGGGTGCGAATGAAACAATCCATTTCACCAAACAGTCTTGGTGGTCAGGCCAAGTAGGATGAGGGGGAATAGGTTCAGGCCGAAGAGCACAACTGTTTCAGCGGCGGGTTGCTGTCAATGATCTCGCTCGTAGGCCCTGCGACAGAGACGAGACAGTCGTTGACGACGAAGTTGCTGGAGACGCAGCCGATGCCGTCGAGGGTAGCTTGAACCTCCATTAGTGCTTCCCGGATGTAAGCTCGTCCCTCGTCGCATTCGAACGCCACGAGGGGACGCAACGGCCTGTGGGCTACCCAGGTTTCTTCGATCTCGTCGTACCCAAAGCCCGCTGCCCAGAGTAGTGATCGTGCTAATAACGACATGGTATTATCACCTCCATGAGTGTGGACCGGGACGGTGTTCCGATCTTCCTGTTGTCAGATTGCCGCTTCTGGGAACGGGGGAGAGTTAGTCGTATCCGTGATGTCGAAAAGACAATCCAGCCTTGTGGTGGCAAAAACCGACCGAAGCTGTGAATTAAGGCCACTCAGCCGGAGATTCTCCCCTTTGGGCTCCATTTTCCTGCGGAGTTTCAACAACTTTGCCAGCATCGCACTCGATAGTTTTGCCACGCCAGAAAAATCCAAGAGGAGATGATGGCAGTCTGGCCGATCAGCCACGCCGAGCAACTCATCGCTGATCTTGTTCACGGTGAGTTCATCGAGAACCCAGTGTTTACCCAGGCGTACCACGACCACGTTGCCGTTCTTTCCCACCTCCAAATGGCGGTAGCTGAGTACGCCTTCCGGCTGGCAATCGTCGTCGGAAGGATGGCTGACGGCCACGGTACTGGAGGTGGTTCCGTCCTTCCAGGCGAGATCACGATAAAGTCCAAATGAGCTTCTCATGGGATGTCTCCTTCTGTCATCTGCCGCAGCCGAACGGCTCACCTCCATGAGTGCGGACATCGAAGCCATCCGTGGGTGGATTTCGAACGTCTCTTGTTGCCAAGAACAAAAAAAAGCCGACGTGGTGGAACACCCGAAGGTATTCGGCCACGTCGGCTTACTCTTCAACAAGCCCCCCGGCAAAGCCGAGTTGCTCTTCATCCAGTCATCCGACCAACATTCATAACCCGGTCAATAGGGCTATTCAGAGCGGTTACATCTATATTCTACGCTTGCCCTGATCGACGACCATAACCCAAGTGGCCGGAGGGCTTCGGCAATTCGCTTCCAACTTAGGCCAATGGCGGCGAGGTGTTATCCGCCGTTAGCGTGACGCCTTCTGGTACGGCAATACATAGAAACCCTGTAGTAATTGCAGATAATACCGTAGTTGTCCGCCTCTGTCGGCCGGCTCAAAACTCCGGCCAAGGCAGGAACCCGTTGATCGTGCTGGAAGTCAAAGCCCGCTTCCCGCAAGGCGGTTTCCACATCTTCCTTGGCAAGCGGCTGGCCTTCTTCATGGACAAGACCCCACAGGACGGTGCAGCCACCATCAACGTGTCTGCCAGTGGCTACTTGCACGACCATCAACTTCGGGTTCATCCTCGCCATGAGATGTTGGATCGGGAAGAACTCGTGGTCATCCCGAACCGAAAATGCTACTGGCAGTTTCATCAATGTTTGCATGATGACTCCCTTTTAGGATAATTGTCGTTCACGGCACGACTTCAATCTCGTTGAGGATCTGGCCGTTGCCACGACGCCAATGCCTGGGTCTTCTCAAAGTATTTGCCGAGTTCCATGCTATTGCTCATGATTCGCTCCTCGGGTGATCGGCGGCGGGAATTGCGGTGCTCACGTCTCCCAGGAGCGGCAATTGGACCACGATCCGGGTTCCCTTGCCCAAGGCACTCTTGATGGTGGCCGACCCTCCGAACAATCTCGCACGTTCCTGGATACCTTCCAAGCCGAAGTGGCCTTCGCCCACTTCCTTGAGGTTGAAACCAACGCCCCAATCCTGAACCTCGATCCGAATGTAATCATGCCGCTGGGTCAATCGGATGAGGACTCGCTCACTCTGGCTATAGCGTCGGGCGTTTGTGAGGCTCTCCTGAACGATTCGGAAGACGACGTTTTCCAGCGAAGGTGCCAGCCGTTCGCAGTCGAGGTGATGAACGAAGTCGATCTCCGGTTTATCCTGAGCACTGCCTTGGGAAACGAGATCCTCGACGGCAGCCACCACGCCAAGTTCGTCCAGGATGGGTGAACGTAGGCCATTGATTAGCCGGCGTGCTTCCCGCATAGACTCGTTGAGCATTTGCACCCCAGTCTCGAAGTCCTTCCAGACCTCTTTGGCTTTATGCTCGGAGACTCGACGGAATACCTCAAGTTGCATGATCGCAGCGGCAAGTTGCTGGACCAATCCATCGTGGATTTCGTAGGAAACCATCTGCCGATCCCGCTCCTGCAACTCCAGCAAGTACCGGAGATACCGCTGCTCCTTCTGCAAGAGTTCCTCTGCCTGTCGACGCTCCTTGATCTCATGCCTCAACTGCTCGTTTGCCTGTGCGAGTTCGGTGGAACGGTCCACCACTCGTCGTCCAAGCCCACCTTGGGCTTTGCGTAACGACTTGCTGTCGGCCGGAATAACTTCGATTGGTTCGGCAACGAAAGTGTTTTGCTTGAACATGACGGATTTCTCCCTCAATTAAGCTCGGGGGAAACTCCGTCTTCCCGATGGGCCGACTGGCATTGTCTAATTGGCTACGGTTACACAAAAACTACTTGCTCGTCTTGCTGCCAGCGGTTGGAGTAACCGGGAGGGCAGTTTTCGTCGTGTCGGTCGAGGTTGTCGTCTCGCTTGTCATCTTGCCGTCCTTGGCCTGCGTTGTCTTCGTGTCGGTCGAGTTCACCGTCTCGCCCGTCATCTTGCCGTCCTTGCTCTGCGTAGTCGTTGTTTCAGTCTTGTTCTCAGTCGTGCCCTTCTGGTTTTCACAGCCGATGGCGAACACGCCCAGTGCGGCAATCACAACAAATGGTAGAAAACGCTTCATCTCAGCACCCTTTCAAAAAAAGTTGGCCTCGCTTCTTCACCAGCAGGAGCCATTCCTGCCGGGTCATCAAGAAAAATCAGAGCACTCTCTATTCCTGTGCTGCCAGTGCCCCGTTTATGCCTCGGCAGTCTTTCCTTACCGCACGCCCCGAAGATCCTCCGTGTACAGTTCTTCCACACACTCCTTTTCACAGCCGCACCCCGTCAGAAGCCACGGGGAATGTGCCCCAGGAGCACGAGCACCAGCACGACCACCAGCACCAGACCCAAGATGCCGCTGGGGCCGTAGCCCCAATTTTGGCTGTAGCCCCACCTTGGCAAGCCGCCCATGAGCAACACGATCAGAATAATCAGCAAGATCAGACCCATTGGTAACCCCTTTCAATGGTCAAGACCGGGTGATGGTTACAAACGTCTCTTGTCGCCAAGAACAAAAAAAGCCGACGTGGCGGAACACCCGAAGGTCTTCCACCACGTCGGCTTACTCTTCAACGAGCCCCCCGCCAGATCCGGGTTGCTCTTTAGCTAGTCATCCGACTGCTAGCTTAATCATACAGCCCGAAATGGTGAATGCAACAGGCCCTTGACCGCAATGGCTTACGCACCGATTTGCCAGGCAGTTTCAGCGTTTTTCACGAGAGTTCCTGCCGTCCACCAGATCCCCAGTCAAGTGTGGGTCGTCTCTTGAGAGGGGCGGACGGTGTGAATCGACGGAAATCCCGTAATGTTAAGCATTTATGTCCGAAACTCGGTCCGTAGGCCCTGCCCTTGACCGGCACCCCCCATGATTGGCTATAATCCATTCCCATGAGAACCCAGCGAGAAGTCCCCATGAGAACGCAGGGAGAGATCGAAGCCGCCATCAACGAGGGAATTAGCCGCTTCGAGCAGGATTACATGGGCCGTGGCCCCAAGGACATCCACACCCACCTGCTCGGCGATCTCCTCGTCGTGCGTCTCCAAGGCGTTTTGACCGCAGCGGAGCAGCACTTGGTCAAGTCGCTTTCCGCCGAAAAGGGGCGGGACTTGCTCAAGCAAGTACGGACCCATCTGATTGAAACGACCCGTCCAGTTATGGAGGCGATGGTCGAGAAGGTTACCGGCGTCAAGGTCGTGACCATGCACCACGACATCAGCACCATAACCGGCGAAGAGGTGGTTGTCTTTACCCTCGCCCGCTCGCCTGACTTCCGTGAAGCGAAGATGAAGTAGCCTTTCCAGGCATGCAAGGGCGTCGGGCCCCCGGCGCGTCCCGACGTGTGTCAGGGAGGTCGACGGCATTAGCTCGCTGGCCGTCTGTTGCACCCCCTTTCAACCATCGAAGCAGGGATGGCTTTTCCAGAGAAAACTTCTATGATCGATGGATGCCACAAGCCTCCATGGGAACCACAGGAACCCTGATCATGGCCATGCCTGTATCATCCACCGCTGGCAGCCGCCGCTTGATCGTCAAGCACACTACCCGTTTTAGTTACAATCAGCCTGTTCAGCACAGCAGGCATTGCGTCCACCTGCGGCCGATCGACGACGTCTATCAGCGCGTCGTGAGCCATCGCTTGCAGATTGTTCCCGCCGCGACGATCATTGAATTTGAAGATGTTTTTGGCAACTGGGCAAGTCGATTCGAGATCAGCCAACCCTACACGCAACTCACACTCACGGCCGAGTCCACGATTGCCGTGTCCGATGTCGATCCGTTCGCTTTTACTCATGTACCGATCCGACCGTCGTTTCCACTGGTCTGGATGCCGTGGGAGCATATGATGCTCTTCCCGTATTTGGCGCCCGTCGAGCTGCCGGAGACGCAGCTCCGCGAGCTATATGACTACGCCATGTCGTTTGTGGCGCTCAATAACCACGACCTGATGGAAACGCTTTTTGCCATCAACCTGACGCTGTTCCGCCAGTACAAATATGTCCCAGGCAGCACCGGACTGGAAACCACGCCTTACGAAGTGTTTACCAGCAAGAAAGGGGTCTGTCAGGATTTCGCCAATTTGTTCATCTGCATGGCCCGGCTGCTTGGCATTCCCGCTCGCTATGTCTGCGGCTACATTTACACTGGCAACACGGGCGCCGCCCAGGCCCAGTCGGACGCCTCACATGCGTGGCTGCAGTTGTACATTCCCGGGGTGGGTTGGAAAGGATTCGACCCCACCAACGGTGTGCTGGCAAGCACCAATCACATCCGTGTGGCTTATGGCCGACATTATCGCGATGCCACACCCACCGCGGGAACACTCTACTCCTCTGCACGGGAAACCATGACCATTGATGTTCAGGTCGTGGAGTCGGCAATGAACCAATTGCAATCCCAATGAAGCGTGCCACGAGTACCGCTCTCTGCCCTGGTGCGGTGTAATGCATGCTCTGCTACTTCCGGGCCACACGCACCGCATTTTCTTTCGGTTCCAACGGAGAGCCGCGGTGTTTGGCGCAGACCCGTGTGAACACCGCGCCGAATAGCACGACCTGCGAGGAATAGTAGACCCACAGCAGGACGATCACGATCGAACCGGCCGCCCCATAGACCGACTTGACGCCGGCTGCCGCCAGATACCATCCGATCAGGTGATTGCCGAGCAAAAACAAGACAGCGCTGGCGCCCGCCCCGACCAAAACGTCGCGCCAGGCGATCTCGGCGTCGGGCAAGATGCGATAGACCAGCGCGATTGCCAACGTGAGGAACGCTGCGGCGACGACGAATGTGACGGTCTGCCAGAGCGGAAGGCCATCGAGCGTAGGCGAAGAAGGCAGAATCCGGCCGAGTGCGGAGAGGGCCGCCGTGACCAGCAGGGCAGCCACGAGCAGAGCACTGGCTGCCAGGACGGCAAGGAACGAACCGAGCCGATCGCGCAGCATTCCTCGCAGTCCCCGCCCTGGTTTCGGCTCGACCTCCCAGATCGCGTTCATCGCGCTTTGCAGTTGGACGAAGAGTCCGGTGGCGCCAAACCCAAAGAAGACGATGCTCAGCACCGTCGCCGGGACGCCGGAGCCGCTCCGGTACGTGTATTTCGCGGTGGCCTGGATGGCAACAGCCACGGTGTGACCGACGGTGCTTTCGATCCCCTGCGCCAACCGGCCCTGCGCCGCCTCTTTGCCGAGAATCAGGCTGGCGCCCGTGAAGGCCAGCACGATCACCGGCGCGACGGAGAAGACGGCATAGAAGGCCAGTGCGGCACCGAGCGCAAAGGTCCTGGATTGGTACCACTCCAGCCCCGTCTGCTTCAGCAATCGCACAATCCGCATTCTCTTCTCCGCTGAAACGGCCCACGAACGGCGACACCCTTCGCCCCTGCGTCGCCGTCTGCCACTCGCTCTCAATTCCTCTTGCGGCAAGGCCCCCTCAGCCCGCCGTGGATTTTTCCTGTTCCTGCGTAAGGATCGGCAGCAGACTGTTCAGTTGGCTCCGCGTCTCCAGGATTGTGGTCGCGGTCAGGTCGGCCCCGGCGTCTTGGAGTTGCTCCCGGTTTGCCTCCACATCCGCCGTGAGCCCCCACCGGCCCACGACGATCTTGACCTTCGGAAACTGCGCTCGCAACTTCTTGCACAGGTAGCGTGTGTGGGCCAGACCTCCCGGCGGCAACGCGCCGATACAGACCAGCGCCGGCGCCTGCTCGCCCACCTGTGCCACCAGGTCGGCAGTCATCGTCTCAACGGCGGCGATTTCCACTACCCACTTGGCTGGGTCGAGCAGTTGCCGCAGCATCTCCAACGCCAACCGGTCTGCCTGATCGCGGGCCGGGCACGCCAGAACGCGGAGTGGGATCGGCGCGGGGGCGTTGCCCCGATCCTCCGCGTGGATTGCCTGCTCGGCTTGAGTCACAACTTCCCGCCGCTCGCCCATGTCTTCCAGGATCTCCCGCGTCGCTTGGAGGACAGACTCTTCATCCGATTCCGTCAAGTCGTCTCGCTCGCGGTCCCGTTTCGCACAATTCAAGGCCGGCACCAAAAAGTCGTCGTAGACCTGTTCCGGGGAAGATGCCTTGGCCTGCGCCAAGACCAGTTGCGTCGCCTCGTCCTGATCGCGAGCCAGCAGCCGCTGGTAAAAGGTGACGTGCGCATCCAACGGGGGCTCGTCGCCCAGAAGCACGTCGAGAAACTTCAACTGCGGCACGTACTTGCCCAGCACGACCAGGCAGACCGTCAGCGGACTGGACAAGACCAGCCCGATCGGCCCCCAGAGGAACGCCCAGAGGACGGCGGCCACCAACAGAGCCACTTCCGAGACGCCGATGCTACGGCCGTACAACCGTGGCTCGATGACGTTGCTTGCGGTCAACTCGATCGCCAGAAACAACCCAATTACCATTAGAGGCTGGAACCACCCTGGAGACATTGCCAAGCTGAGAATGATCGGAGGCACGGCCGCGATCCAGACGCCGATGTAGGGAATGTAGCGGAACACGGCCGCTAAGAATCCCCACAGCAGGGCATACTCGACGCGGAGTGCCAGCAGGCCGACGCCCACCGCCAGACCGGCCGCGCCATTGACGAACAACTGCATAAGCAGGAACCGGCTAATCCGCTGGCCCGCGTCGTCCAACGCCTTGGTCATCACGGTAATCTGGCCGTGACTCACCAACCGGATCAGGCGATTCCGCAGGTCTTCGCGCTTCAGCAGCATGAAAACAACCAGCACCAGGGCCAAGGCCAGACTGCCAAGCGACTCCAAAAGGGAACTGAGCAAGGCCGGCAGCCGCGCCAGCCAGGTCGGGCTCTCCGGCTGCAACATCACGGTAGTCGGTTTCTGCAGGGCCGCAACCGGCGAATTGTCCCCGTCCTTTCCCTCCCGGCTCGCCGTGGGCGGGCGCGGGTTCCACACCCCGGCGATTTCCTGGATCATTTTCTCCAGGCCACTGGTTATCGACCCCTGGCCCAGATGCCGCAACGATTTGACCTTGCCTTTGATATTCTCCGTGTACTTCGGCGCTTCGCCGGCCAGGCTCGTGACTTGGGCCGTGATCAGCCAGACGACACCGCCCAGCAGCGCCGCCGCCAGCAGGACGACCAGCATCACCGAGGGCAGTCGCCTCAGGCCACGCCGCTGGAGGGCCGTAACGAGCGGGGCCAGCAGAAAGGTCAGGAATACCGCCGCCGCGACCGGGATGAAAACCGTCTGCGCCCAATACAGACAGGTGACCACGACCACGCCAACCACCGTACCGGTCAGGATCAGCAGGGCAAGCTGCCAGCCTGGCATCGCAGATGTTTTCGTCACGGTCAGAACCCCAGGGGTCTCTCTGGATGATCGGCGCGGCCGCTTACCACAGCTTGAGTTTCCAGCCTAGTACGAAACCAATGCCGAAGCACCATAGGGCCACGACTTCGGGGCGCTCGCGCCCATATTCCTGAAAATGCTCCAAGGCGCTCTTGGTTGTTTGCGCCGGGGGACCCGTCCGCACCTGGGTCTTATTTCGGACTTCCGGGTCGGTGTGTTCTTCTGTTGATGAGGCCATGTCAGGCTCCTTGCTTCTATGGTGGCGGGAAATATCAGCGATCCTGAGTTTGCGGTGATTCGATGGGTGCCGGCCGCTTCAATGCCTGTTTGATCCAAGTCATATTGCGGGTCAATTCTTCGCGCGAACGCGCAAAAACGCGTACGACGCCGCGTAGGGAGAACCACCCCACAACTCCCATGGCCACCGCCACGATGAAGCCGCTCAGCGCGGCGATCGAGAAGGACGCCGCCCGCGATAGGCCGGTAACCTGCGTGAGGAACTCCGCCATGAAAATCAGCGCAACCGGCACTGCGCCGGCGGCCACAATCCCCGCGGACAGCAGCAGCGCGACGGGGATCAGCATTCGCTTGAGACCATCGCGGCAGTCGATTCTGAACAGTTCGAACTGAAGCTCGGCAAGCGATACGATGTCGTGCATCAACTCACCCATGCCCTTGGCAACCCCGTTAGGCGGCGGGGTTGATCCGTTGCGTCGGCTCATTGTCGTTTCACCCACCATCCCAGTGTGATTCCGGCGAACAGTGCCACCCCCAGGCAGATACATGGCCGTCCGGCGATAAACCGCTCGATCGGCCGGGCACTCCGTGACAGCCGTTTTCGGGCGACTTCGGCCCACTCGCCGCTGTTAAGCCCAATCGAGGACTGGCCGAGCCCGTCTGTCGCTGACTCAAGGCGTGCAATTCGAATCATAATGGCTTTTTCTAGGATGACAGCATAATCAGCCCCACCGACAGGCGCGTTCCGAAGCGCCTTCGGCAGCCGGGGGCGGCTGGGGTGGCGCATCTGCCGCTCTTCCCAGTAATCTTGCGGCCCTTTGTCCCAACAATTCGATCCCCTTGCGAACCGCGATACTGGCGATGGTCGCCAATAGCGCATCGACCAACCCGCGCGTGGCGGCCGGCGCCGGTTCGGCAACCATGTGGCCGGTCTTCACCAGCTCGGTCAGGGTGGCTAAGTCGGGATGTATCGCCGTAGATCGTTTGGGAACGATCAGAAAACCCAACGCAGCCGCTGTCCCCAAACACACCCAGGGATACGTCTTCACGTAGTGTTTCCAGTCGATCATATCGCGGGCACTTGCGACCATTTCTTCCAGGTCCTGGTCCATCTCGCAACGGATCTGCTGCATCCGTGCTCGCACTGCGTCGGCCGGCGGTCGATCATTCATGGTCGGTACCCTCTCCAAGTCCCGGTCGAGCGGCCCGAGGAGTGCGTCATCGGGAACGCAGCGATAGCGCAACCACCGCGCCGGTGATCAAGCCCACTCCGAAACACACCAGCAGCGACGTTCCCGGCCGATCGCGGACGAAGCGTTCCGCTTCGTTATAGCCGGCGTGTACCTGGTCGGCAGCCTGCTTGGCCGTATGCTGTACGGTCTCAGCAGCGTGCTGCGCACAGTCGCGCACCGTTTCGGCTGCCGTACCGACCGCGGAGGAAGCGCTGCCGGACATCTCTTGCAGATACGTTGCAATCGCCTGGCGCCCTTCGCCCGTCTTGCGCTGAATGATACCGATAAGTTGGTCCATCTCACCGTGGATTTGTGGCAAATCGCTGTCGGTCAACTGTCCCCATTTCTGGCGGAGCATACCCTTGATTTCGTTCCAGTTGCCCTCAAGAATCTGTTGGTTAGTCATCGTGTCTCCTTTACGTAATCCACCAATTAGGCGATCTTGCCCATTTGTCTTACTCCGTGTCTGATGGCTGGACGTCAGTACGAATCCGCACGTGCCCCGGCCGTTTCGCAGCTACTACTCGGTCGGGCCCCCACCTTCGGAGCGGACGGCGACTTGCAGCGTTCCCAGCAGTCGTGTCAGGGCCTTTTCTTTCCTCGCAATGAAGGGGACGTTATCCAGGACAACGGCACGCTGTTCGCTGCTAATGTGGAGGATAAGGCGTCCAGATTGAAGCAGCAGATACTCAAAGACATCGGTGATCTCCTTGTCAATCCGCACCCCGGGGGCGGGAAAACGATCGAGATCACCCCAAAGCCCCTGATGGTGCAGTAGTTCGTTCGGCCGCGCTTCCCAGCAGTCGAATCGGGCCACAATCATTGCTCCCAGCGTCGCCAACCCCAGGCTGATGGAAAAAACCCAATAGAAACTCGCGTTGGCCAAGGGGTGGAATGCTCTGAGCTTCGCCGCAACGTACGGGAGAACTTCCGGCCTCAGCACAGACAACAGCACACACCCCATAACCACCGCGACGAATAGAAACAAAAGGGACAGGGAACTCGTGCGGGGAAAGTCGAAGGCCAAGACAACCAGGTTCGTGACCCATACGCCCAGAAATACCACCGAGAGCACAATCGCCTCTGTGTTGCTCTTATCCAGAGGCTGCCGGACAAAGCTCAGGTAGATCGCTGCCGCCAGCGACACCACAACCGTGGGATACAAGAAGATGATCTTGGGGTACGACACCAAGAGGATCCTCGACGGCACCTTTTCCTCACCTTTCATGCAACCCTCCTCCCATAAACGGAATCGGGAGGTCCCATGCGTTCATCTCCCGTTCAACGGCGATTCCAAAAGCGACCGAGCAGCAAGCCGACTCCTGCCGCGAGCAATACGGACGTCAGCGGTTTTTGCCGGATGAATTGCTCGCAGGCGCACGCGATGCCGTGGACTTTGTCTCGCCCCTGTTCACAGTATTCCGAGGCTCTCTCGCCTACTTGCCCGAGCTTCTCCTGGGCAGCTTCCCTTATGGTCCCGCCCATTTTCTGAAGATCTTCAGTCACTTCTTTCGCCTGTTTTTCAAGCCGGTCAGTCGTGCTAGACATGTGTTTTCCCTTTGCAGAAATGTTTGTAATCAAACTCATCAGCTCTAGTTTTTGCTCTTGTGTTGGCCCTGGTTCGATCCTGCCGAATCCTTGTCCCGTGGCAGCGGCGCCGGCCATTCGGCCGCGGGTTGCGGCTGTCAGTGTCGGTCGTAAGGTTGGCAGTCCGTTGATGAGCCAAACGATGGTCTGTTACTTACTGACCAAGCATCTTCGCGATGACGAAGATCACGAGCGCACCGAAAATGCCGCCTCCCCCCAGCAAATAGACCAGCGAATAGCCGGCCGCTGCAAACAACGGCGGGCAAAGTATGAGCATTCCCATTTCTTAACTCCTTCAAATCAAGCACCAAACACCAGTGCTCTTTCCCAGATTCAGACCGGCAACGACGGGGCGACCTAACCGCGACGTCGAAAGCCGAAATCGTACCCGCCAAATAGGAGGCCGAGCGCGATACAGAACAGCCCCCAAATAACAGCGTTCGGGATGACCCTTGCCCCGATTCCCCCCAGGAAAAGGACAATAGCCGCAATTACGTAGAAAATTCTCCCGATCGTCATGTGTAGGCTCCTTGATCACTCGATCGCTTTTTTCACGGCTTTCTTGACCGTGTCGGCAGCGTTCTGGACGGCCTGCTTGGTTTTCCCGACTGCCTGGTCAGTCTTTCCTTCGTCGCAAAGCTTGTCGTTGCCGGTCAGCGCGCCGGCAGCTTCCTTGATTCGGCCTTTCACCACGTCTGTCTTGCCACCCATGATGGCGACTCCTTCCTAAAGGTTGTTGACGAATGCCTGATTACGGTTCAGAACTCTCGCGACGCGTCGCGGAAAGCTCTATCCAACTCGTCCCAGGCCGACTGGGCTCCCTTCTGGACATCCTTCCAAGCTCCCGCGCTCGAATGACCGACCTCAGCCAGTTTGGCGCGGGCTGCATCCCGTTTCGTCTCCAGGTCGGCCATCTTCTGATCCCAGTTGGCCTTGGCCTTGTCCTTGAGGTCACGACCCTTCTCGCGAAGCTTGGCGATCTCAACATCCAGTTCCTTGAGCCGGGTCTCAAGCTTCTTCTGGAACTCTTCCTTGGTCTGCTGAGAAAACTCGGCAACCGATGTAACGGCCTGGCCGGCATCGCGGCGGACGTCTTCGGACGTGACCTTTCCGGGGGGCCGATCAGCCGGATTTTGCTCGCACCCGATGGTCGCGAACAACCCGGCCAGCACCAACATCCAAACAAATCGGGACATCATGAAGCCTCTTTCTCGGCATTGGTTGATCAGAGCCGTCCCATGAGCAGTAGGACGAGCAAGATTACGACAATCAATCCCAGCCCGCCGCTCGGGCCATAGCCCCAGCTTCTGCTGTGTGGCCAGGTGGGCAACGTGCCCAGAAGCATCAGAACCAGAATCACAATCAGAATGGTGCCAAGCATTTGCGTACTCCTCAAAAAAAGCCGACGTGGTCGAATACCCGAAGGCGTTCGACCACGTCGGCTTACTCGTCAACAAGCCCCCCGGCACGGCCGGGTTGCCCTTTATCTAGTCATCCGACGACTTCCAATCAGTCTTCTTCGTAAAGCGGACCCGCATTCCAGTTCGCTGCTGGTCCGCTCACGATATGATTATACGAATTGAAGCTAGCGAAAGCAAACAGATTGGGTATGCCCAAACTTCTTGGCAGTGCAACAACTCCTTCTTGGAAACGTAGCGGACGCCAAAGGGCTACAACTCGCTCAATAACCCCGGTACCCGAAAGGCACGTAAACGGCGCCGTAGGATGGCTGGTAATAGCTCGATCTGCCATAGACGCGGACATAAGGGCTGATTCCGTTGTCGACCCTGTGGCCATAGCCGGTCGGGACGTTCCCATAACCTGAGTATCTGTATTCTGTACTACCGAACATCCCGTCATGGCTCGGGAACATGTTGCCCTTTGCTTGAGATGAGCCAGCGTAGCCCTGGCTGTATTCGCCGTAGGGACCTTGGCCGTATGGGTTGTAGTATACCGTTCCCTGGGCATAGACCCAGCTACTCGTAATGGGCGCTAATAACGTCAGCATGGCCGCCAAGGCAATACTACCGGTGCGTACCGGTAAGCAAAAGATGCGTTTCACGATGAATCCCTTTCGTATGAATGGGATGGAAATGGAGGAATGTTCGCTCGCTGTGGCGGGGCGCTGCACTGTTCGCCCCGCCGCGAAGGCGAGAAACTTCACCTCGTCTGCGCCGCATCCATCGTACTGGCGGTCTCAGCCGGTATGGTGGGCGGCGCACTCTGGCGAATCTTACACAGTTGCTGCAATTGATCTTTCGTGAGGACCTTCTCGATCTCCACGAGCTTGTCCGCTTCCAGCGACACCAGTCGATTGTGGAGGCCCTGGATGCCGCGATTCAACGCGCGGAGGCGGCTAAGGTACTTTTCCTGGATCGCGTCAGCCGCCGCCTCCTGCTTGGGAGTCAGCGACACACCGACAATCGCCAGATCTTGCTCGACCGCGCTTACAGGCTTGACGGTCTCCTGCTTGGCCTTGCCGGTCGTTTTCGCAATCGCTTTCTCATGCTGGGCCACTCGGCGCCGCTGGTCACGCACCTGCTGACGCTGGGGCTCGGTCAGGTTGTCCTCGATCGCGGACAACAAGATCGCCTCCGTCCGGACCGTTTCCAGGTAACGACTGCTGAATTGCTTCCATACGGAAGCGACGTCCGCATCGTAGTCGCGGACAATCTCCTGGATCTGGGCCTGTTGCTGGGGAGCAAGGTTCAGCTTTTCTAGGCAGGCCGGCAGGGCAACCTGCTGGGATGGGGCCTGGGTACACAGGCCCGGGTTTGTCGCCTTGACCGCCGAACAGGCAGGCTGTTGCGCAATGGCCGAACCGATTGCCAAGACCCCCGCGACTGCCAGCACACTCCAGGAATTGGTGATCACGTGACGCATGGAATTCCCCTCCGATCGAAGTAGGTTTGAAACACGTTGTGCGGACGATCCGCTCGTACACGCTCGCCGACGCAGGCAAACAAACCGACGGGTCCGAACACCCCGAGGTATTCGACCACGTCGGTTTACTCGTTAGAACCCGATTCTGATTCCACGGCCAAAGCCCAGTCCGACCGAGATCCCGGACTGGCCATAGTACCCACGCGGGCCATAATAATAGCCACCCTGGTAGACCGGCCCATAATAGCCGCCGTATCCAGTCGAATAGCGATACGGACTGGGGTAGTAGCCGATTGGACTCGGCTGGTAGTAACCATAGGCAGGTTGGCCGGTGTAACGGGCGTCAGGCACGGCGGCGATCGCCGGCTCGTAATTCAACCACTGGTTGCCGTTCCTATAGACCCAGCGGTTGTCGGGAGTCCAGTACCACCAGGTGCCGTTATGTTGTCGATAGCGCCATTGCTCGCCGCTCGGATTGCCTGCAACCCCGGCGTTGGCATTGCTGGGTACGGCGGGAATTGGACCCGCGATGGGCGTCTGCGGCACGCCCGGATTGCCGAACTCAGCCCGCGCCTGTCCGACCGGCGCACGACTGGGAACGGGTCCTGGAGCTACTGTCGGATCGGGGGCCGGCGGAGGTGTTGGAGCCAATGTCGGAGCGGAAACCGGCACAGGCGCCGGCGGTAATGTTGGGGCTCCGGCCACCCCCGCGGTTCCGACGCCTGTCCCGCCGGCATTTGTACCGGCGTCCCCTCCCTTGGCAGCGCCCGTTACGCCTGGACCGAACGCGACCAGAGCCAGCAAGATCGCAAATGGAGTTATGAGAAATCGCATAGCACACTCGTCTTTCACCTGCGTTAGCAGGCCGTGAGGCCGGCGCGCACTGCCGGGGAGATTGCATCACGGCGGCCCGCGCCAAAGCAAAACAAAAAAAGCCGACGTGGCGGAACACCCTGAGGTATTCGACCACGTCGGCTTACTCGTTAACGAACCCCCCGGCGAAACCGGGTTGCCCTTTACCTAATCATCCGACGACTTCACCGGAGAGTCGCGATCAAGCGCGCCGCGACTCTTCCAGCAAAAGCATTGTACGCCGCTACGGGGCAAATGCAATAGGGCTGTTCCTTCGAGGTCGTCGCTTCAAAGAACCCGTCTCTTTGAAGCAAGGCGAGGAAGTTGTTGCCCTGGTGCTCGAAAACGGCCCGAAAGAAAACCCGCCACCCAAAGGCCCGAATGGTCACGAAGGGGTGGAACAGAACGTCATTCGTGCAAATTGCCTCGATCATCAGAAATCTCCTTGGTCAGTAAAGAAGTTCCCAGGTGTCAGGGAGCGGCGTCTGCGGTGGCTTTTGCTCTGGCGACTTGCTGTCGTCGGCTTCAATCGCCGCTTGCGCCGCTCCAGGGTAACGCACGATAATCTCGGTTCGCCCAACATTTGGCGATCCGGGTTGCAGTTTCTTCACAATGGGCCATATTGGAAGCGCGCGAACAACTACCACCGTGACAGACCAAAAACTGAAGACAGCCGACCAGTGACAGAAGACTGACGACCAACGACCGAGGACCGAGGACCGACGAGTTCGTCGTCCGTCATTCGTCCATCCATCAGGAGCCAACATCATGCCCGAAATCCAGACCCCCGAATGGGTCAAGGACGCCATTTTCTACCAGATTTTCCCGGATCGTTTCGCCAAATCGGACGCAGTGCCAAAGGCAAGCGGCTTGCAACCGTGGGGCGCGCCGCCCACGCCGCACGGCTATGCGATGCGTAACTGCGCAACCGATGCACGGGCATCTCCTCCACTTATGTCCGGAACGATTCTTAATTCCAGTGCCGTCACCCCGGCGAGATCAACCGCGTAATCTTCACACTCGCGCGTCATGCCCGGCGGGCTGAAGGTGTACTGCTGACGCAGAATCTCCCGATAAGATTGACCGCCGTCCGACGACCACCGCAGCACGAACTCTTGCGTGCGCGCCTGTTGATCTTCCTGAAACAGTAATTGAATATGCCTGATCCTCTGCAGCTCGTCAAACAGAAGGCGGATCGTCTGCTCCCCGGCTTGTGCCGCCCGCCAGCCGGGTCCCGCGCTAGGTACCAGCGCTGCCTCGATCGGGTATGCCGCGTCCTCCGATGTGAGTTCGACTTGCGCCAGACGTTGCAAGTCTAGCCAGCTTTGATCGACGGGTGAAACATTTTGAGGATTGTGATTAGTTATCCGCTTGCGCATCGGCCTTCCTCCTATACCTTTCCATCTTATGCAGCCCCAGGGCTAACTGTTTCCGCGTACCCCTTCACGGTCTTCGATGCAATCAACTTCTCCGCATGCTTGGCCGCAGCATCGGCGTCGGGCAGCGTCTTCACCTGTGTCTGCCCCTGGGTGCCGATCCGCCCGAAACGGACCGTTACGTCGTTGCCGCTGACACCGATCTCCCAGAACTTGGCGGAACTGCCGCGCACGAACTCGAAGTAATGCGTTCCCATATTGGACTCCTTGAACTTGTGCTGTTGAGAATGGATGCAAATAGGATTGCCGGAAACCCCGGCATCTTTGAGTCGGGGTACCGGTCAGGCGGGCACGGGCATGTCGGCATCCCTCCCAGATAGTCAATCTATCCGGCAATGCTCAGGGCATTTGCCAGTTCTTCGGCGGCGTGTTTCTCCGTACGGCGGCGGTGCAGACGATCCCGGTCCCGCCGTGAGGGACAAAATCAGAGCCCTTTCTGTTCCTGTGCTGCCAGTGCCCCGGTTATGAATCCGCATCAGAGTTGTAGCGTTGCGATCGCGCACTACTGGCGGCATGACGTCGATCTTGTCTTTCACCCGGGGGCCTCGATTCGGTCCTCCTCAGCGGCCACTCTCAATTTGTTCATCGCCCTCCACTGGATCTGTCGGATCCGCTCTTTGGTTACGCCCAGCGCGGCTCCGACTTGCTTCAAGGTCAGCGGTTCCTGGCCACGAGTGAGGCCAAAACGACTCGTAACAATCTGCCGCTCCCGCTCGTCGAGTCGTTTGAGGATCCCTTGCACGTGCGACTCCCGCTGGATCTGAGCCGACTCCTGCTCGTAATGGTCCGCGCGGGCGTCCTCGACCGTGTTGAATATCTCCGAGTGGCTGGTGCTGAAACGGCCTCGGTGGCGAAAGGCGGTAGGGATTGTGCGGGCGAAATTCTTCATGATCGCCCACGTTGCATACGTGCTGAACCTGTTGCCCCGCGAGACATCGAACTTCTCCACCGCCCTGATCAGCGACATGTTCCCGTCGCTGACAAGCTCGAAGAAGTCCCCCGCCAGACCCACATACCGCTTGGCGATCGAGACCACCAGCCGAAGGTTGGCACGGATGATCTGGTTCTTGGTCGTGATCGACTCGTCGTACAGCTTCTCGATCCGGTCCATTAGTCTGCTCTTCGGTTGGTTCAAATCGAGTTGCGCGCGCAGCGCAGTCGCCTTATACTTGAGGTAGTTCATCTTCCGAAAGAAATGGGCCTCCTGCTCCCGCGTCAACAGGGGGATCTCGTACAAGCTGGCCAGATACGGGGGCAAACCGCTGGGCAACCGTGGCTTCTTCGTCGACAAATCGCTTTCTGGCAGCGGCCCCAAGATCTTGGCCACCTTCTTCTCCGATCGCAAGCGGGTAAACTGCTCGTTGCCCATGGAGTCCAGCGGCAGCTCCATGATCTGTGCAGCGCGCATCTCGTTGATGATGCGATAGATGCGGCTCGGGGCCAGGTAAAACCGCTGGGCCAACGCCTGCACCGAATCGCCGCGGCGATGTTGTTGGAAAATCTGCCGCTTCGCCTCGGTCCGCAGGGGGCCGTGATTGTGCGGGAAGATCGCCAGGTCAGGATGTTCCATGTCGAAGTGCTTGAGCGTGTACCGGACCGTCTCCTCGCTGCGGCCCATCTCTTGGGCAATCTGCTTGGTGACCTTCGCAGGACATGCGCCCGCCTGGGCTAGACACCGCACCCGCTCGATAACCTGTTTGCGCTCCTCGTCCGTCAACTGGCTGAACTGGGCGCCGCGGCGAATCCGCGCCTCGTTTTGGGCCACGAAGCGATCCACGGAACTCTGGAGAAAGCCGAGCCGCTTGCGGCCGTCGAACAGAAATCGCCGACTCACCAGCCCCTGCTGGCGCCATCGGGAGACCGTTTTCGTCGATACGTGGAACTGCCTCGCCAACTCGTCGACCATCAGCACCCGCTCGCCGGCTGCCGAGGCAGGCATTCTTGCCGCATCGGATAAGTCCTCGACGAACAGCCGCAAGTCATGGCGAGCCTCTTTACCGGTGAACTTGAGATCGTGGTCCGACTCGTAGCCGTTATTCGTGACCCGATGGCAAACGTATTTGCAGGTGTATGTCCGCTTCGGATCGAGTTCGTTCAGAAGTTTCTCTGCCGAGTCCGCTTGCTGGATTTGCTTTTTGTATGGTGCCGATCGCACTTGCTGATCTCGAAGCTGCCGGATGGCTGGGCTCAAATAGTTGGTGTGCATCGCAGTTCCTCCACCCGGTTGTGATGACCCCGATCCCCAAAAACAAATAAAGCCGACGTGGCGGAACACCCGAAGGTATTCGACCACGTCGGCTTACTCTTCAACGAACCCCAAGTAGGCTCGGGCTGTTCTTTGTTTAGTCTTCCGACGAACATTCATTGTAAGGCCCGGAATGACGAATGCAACAGGCTCTTGACGGAAACCCCCCTGATTGGCTATAATCGATTCTCATGAGAATCAAGCAAGAAATCCCTATGAGAACCCAGGGAGAACTCGAAGCGGCCATTTGCGAGGGAATCAGCCGCTTCGAGCAGGATTACATGGGTCGGGGCCCCAAGCACGTCCACGCCCACCTGCTGGGGGATTTCCTTGTCGTGCGTCTCCAAGGCGTTTTGACCGCCGCCGAGCAGCACTTGGTCAAGTCGCTTTCCGCCGAAAAGGGACGGGACTTGCTGAAGCAAGTTCGCACCCATTTGATTGAAACGGCCCGTCCAGTCATGGAAGCGATGGTCGAGAAGGTCACCGGTGTGAAGGTCGTGACCATGCACCATGACATCAGCACCATAACCGGCGAGGAGGTGGTTGTTTTCACCCTCGCCCGGTCGCCTGACTTCCGTGAAGCGAAGATGAAATAGCGTTCCTGGATGCGTAGGGACCGAGTGTCCGGTGTTCCGATCTTCCTGTTGTCAGATTGCCTCTTCTGGGAACGGGGGAGACTTAGTCGCATCCGTGATGTCAAAAAGCCGATCCAGCCTTGTGGTGGCAAAAACCGACCGAAGCTGTGAATTAAGGCCACTCAGCCGGAGATTCTCCCCTTTGGGCTCCATTTTCCTGCGGAGTTTCAACAACCTCGCCAGCATCGCATTCGATAGTTTTGTCACACCCGCAAAATCCAAAAGGAGATGATGGCAGTCTGGCCGATCAGCCACGCCGAGCAACTCATCGCTGATCTTGTTGACGGTCAGTTCATCGAGAACCCAGTGTTTGCCCAGGCGTACCACGATCACGTTGCCGTTCGTTCCCACCTCCAAATGGCGGTAGCTGAGTACGCCTTCCGGCTTGCAATCGTAGTCGGAAGGATGGCTGGCGGGCACGGTGCGGAATGTGGTTTCGTTCTGGCTGGCGAAATCACGATACAAGTCAACTGAGAAGCTCATTGGTTGTCCCCCTTCTGTCAACGTCTGCGTTGTCTTCGTTTCGGTCTTGTTCTCGGTCGTGCCCGTCATGCAGTAGAAGGCAGAGCAAGCTCGGCCAGCCGTTGCGTCCATCGTAATCGTGTTGTCGAGCCATTACCCCCAGTAACTTCCCCGTCTGAACCCGCCTCCGAAGAACGAGAGCACCGCGATAACGAGGAAGACGACGAAGAGGATTTTCGCCACTCCCACGAAGGAACCGGCAATTCCTCCGAAGCCGAGTAGTGCAGCGATCAAAGCGATGACGAGGCAAGTGATTGCTAACTGTAACATGGTCAAACTCTCCTTGAAAAACGGGCGGGCGCAGTTGGCGAGTTACCAACAGAGCCTGCGATTACCCAATGGCTTCTTTCACGGCTTTCTTGACCGTGTCGGCAGCCTTCTGGACTGCCTGTTTGGTCTTCCCGACCGCCTGGTCGGTCTTTCCTTCGTCACGAAGCTTGTCGTTGCCGGTCAGTGCCCCGGCGGCTTCCTTGATTCGACCTTTTACCACGTCTGTCTTGCCACCCATGATGGTGACTCCTTTTCCTAGAGGTTGTTGAGTAACGTCTCGCAACAGGTTCCCGCTCCAACTGCTCGCAGGCACGCCCTTGGCGAGTAAGAACACCTGTACCATCGTGCCGGTCGTGAAGACCTGCACCACGGTGCCCGTCGTCGTTTCGACTTCCGTGGTCGCTTCGCGCACCCCGACCCCGGTGATCCGCTTGATCTCCTGCCGCAGCTCGTCGGCGGAATTGGCAAACAACTGCCGGTGAAACTCCTGTACCAGGGCAGCGCCCTCCGGGCTCTGGGACAGGGTCTTCTCGGCTGGCGACAACGCCCCGTGCAGCGTGATCAGCAGCGTGTCCCCGCTGAGAACCACGGCCACCGATTGGGGCTCGTGGCCCGTTCGCTGCTGCTGGAAAGCGATTGCCACCTGAGCAATCTGCTGCGCCATGCTCGGATCGAGCTTTTCCATCGCGCTCCCTTTCCGCAGTAATTGTGAACGTCTCAGACAACCAAGAACAAAAAAAGCCGACGTGGCGGAACACCCAAAGGTATTCGACCACGTCGGCTTACTCTTCAACTAGCCCCCCAGCACGGCTGGGTTGCTCTCTACTTAGTCATCCGACAAGTTCACGGGAGAGTCGAGATCAAATGCATCGCGACTCTTCCACCACGTTCATTGTACGCCGCTACGGGGCAGAGACAATAGGGCTGTTTCCTCCTTCGAGAAGAGTGTGAGCTTCGCCAACGTCTATCTCGGTACGGAATCGCCAGCGGCCTGAATCGGTGTCACAGCAGAAGTCTTACGAAAAGCACGGTGCTTCGGTCAAGCTGAAGAGTACCACTTCTTCGCCGGTCACGGTACTGATGTCATGGTGCATGGTCAACACTTTCACGCCAACGACCTCATGGACCATCGACTCCAACATCGGGCGTGCTAACTCCAGCAGTTGCTCCCGTGTCTGCTTGATGAGATCCCTTCCTTTCCCCGGCGACAATGACTTGGCCAGTTGCCGTTCGGCCACCGTCAAAGCACCCAGAAGGCGGACCACCAGGAGGTCTTTGATGAAGTATACGCGAATCTGCTCCACCCCTCCTCCCAAGTATTCCTCTTGAAAACGAATGATCCCTTCACAGATGGCTGCCTCGCTCTCCGCTTGAGTCAGGACTCCTGATTTGCGTTCCTTTCTGATTCTTCGCGCTTCGTTCATCGGCAAACGTCGTTCTGCTCGGGGACTCGCACGCTTGTTGGCCAGTTGTGGCGATTGGCCCGCAAGTGCGACCACGGGAACAACACTGGCCAAGATTGCTCTTATTTCTGGCAACGCAACCGGTTTGAAGAGGACCTTGTCGAACCCGGCCTTCATGGCTAGGGTTTTGTGCCCTGCGTCGGTATGGCCGGTGATGGCCACGATTTGCGTTTGGGCGAAGGCTGGAATCTGGCGAAAGCTCGTAACGAGATGACAACCATCCATGTCCGGCATTGCCAAGTCGATCAACATCAGGTCGGGCCGAAAGAGGGTTGCAACGTCTAGTGCCGACGTCCCACCATAGGTCACATGCACTTGGCTGCCGAGTTCTTCCACGACCATGCCCAGTGTGTCCGCACCGTCTCGGTCGTCGTCGACCACGAGAACCCGAAGTGCTTTCCTTGTCCTCAGCATACGTTTCCTTCCCTTCGCCAATCCCACGGCTTGAACCCCAACCTGAATCGTAGGCCATTCTACCCGCTGCGTGGGCATCCGGCCGCCTTCTTCGTGATTTCCGCCAAAATTTCTCGCACCTTCTTGAAGTCGGCGGGCTTGACCAGGTAGTGATCGAACCCCGCTTCCTGCATACGCTGCCGGTCCGCCTCCGCTCGATACCCCGTCACTGCCACGAGCACGATGTCGTGGAGTAGGGGCTCCTGACGTATCCGCTTTGCCACTTCAAAGCCATCCAACTCCGGCAGGCCGATGTCCAACAGCATCACGTCGGGCCGAGAATCGAGGGCTTCTGCCAGTGCGGTTGGGCCGGTGTGTGCCATCCGTACCAAATGACCCGCTTCTTCCACCAGCATTTTCAAGACATTTGCTGCATCCAGGTTGTCATCCACCACCAGTACCCGCAAGGCTGGCCCGGTTGGCTGGGCTATTTCGTTTGGAGGCGGCTGCGTCTTGAGCGACATCGCTTCTGGTGGACACACAACAAGACTCACGACGAACTCGCTGCCTTGCCCCAAAGTGCTAGAAACCCCAATGGTCCCCCCGTGCATTTCCACCAGCCGTTTCGCCAGGGTCAATCCAATACCTAATCCGCCCTGCGAACGGTCAGATGGCCGCTGGGCTTGCGTGAACAGGTCGAAGACGTAGGGCAGGAAAGCCGGAGCGATGCCGAGGCCCGTGTCCCGCACACGTAGCATCGCTTTGTCCCCCTCCTGCTGGGCGGAGAGCCAGATGTGGCCGCCTTCGTTGGTGTACTTGGCGGCGTTGGTCAGGAGGTTCGTCACGACTTGCTCCAGCCGGGAGGCGTCGGCGTACAGCCAAATCGGATTCGGCGGCAGCGACACCGTGAGTTCGTGCCTGCGCTGGTCGATCAGCGGACGAGCCGTCTCCGCCGCATGTTGCACGATGCCACTCACGGCGACCTGCTCTTGGCAAAGCTGAATCCTGCCCGTGATCGCGCGGGAGACATCCAGCAGATCACCCACCAGATGCGTCAGTTGCCCCACTTGACGCTCAATGATGGCCAGAGCCTTTTGCTGAACGGGGTTCTGGCCTTTCTGGAGTTGCAGCAGTTGCACGGCGTTGAGGATGGGTGCCAGCGGGTTGCGAAGTTCATGGCTGAGCATCGCCAGGAATTGATCTTTGCGGCGGTCCAGTTCGGCCAATTTCTCCTCTGCCTGCTTACGCTCGGTAACGTCGCTCATCACGGCTCGGCACACAGACGCACCGTCAGCATCCTGCGCCTCGGTCGTCTCCAACCGCGCCCAGAAAGGGGTGGCGTCTGCTCGCAACACTCGCAACTCGTATACCTGCGGCGTGCCCGTTTCAAAGAGTTGCTTGCGATGCCGATAGTAGATGTCCTGGTCTTCGGGAAGGATGAAGCGTGTCAACGGCCTCTTGACCAAGTCGCGCCTCTCAACACCCAGCAAGCCAGCCCCCGTGAGGTTGGCCTCCAAGATCAGCCCTTGTTCACTGAGGGTGAAGTAGCCCACCGGCGCCAGATCGAAGAGGTCGAAGTAGCGTGCTCGCGAGGCTTCCAGTTCACCCTGCGCCCGACGCAGTTCCTCATTCTGCATCTCCAGCTCGATCTGATGGACTTGCAGTTCGTGGAGCAGACGCCGGGCTTCTTTGGGCGAAGGTGTTTTCCGCACCTGGGCCTCGGCAGCGAGGGCCTTCTCCTCCGCCCGCCGGCGCAGGTCGGTGAAATCGTCGGGCTTGGGTTGTTTCTTAGTCATGGCCTGGCTTCTTCTTGGTGACGAGGGTGGCCTCGTCCACGTTCTGGTCGCTTATCTCTCGCTCTGTGGTTGCGATGGCATACGTCTCTCCCGCCTCGCTCAGCAAAGCGGTGGCCGTCAGCCACACCTCCACGATCTGGCCGTCTTTGGCGATCCGTTCGGTGTGGTAGGGCTCCAAAACCTCCGCCCGGGCAAGCTGCTTCACCATGGCCAGCGATGCCTCCTGCTGGCCCTCCGGGATCAGGTCACGGATGTTCATCGCCATCGCCTCGACTTCACTCCAGCCGTACATCCGCTTGGCTGCCGGGTTCCAGGCCAGGATACGCCCCTCCAAGCCCTGTACCAGAACGGCATCGTGCGTATCTCGCACCACGACGGCCAGGCGGCGCAGGGCCTCGGATTCCCGCAACGCCGCCTGGGCACTTCGCATCTCGGTAATCTCCGTGAAGGTGATCACGGCGCCTTCAATCACGTTCTCCAGGGTGCGATAGGGCCGGATGCGCAGCAGATACCAATCGCCCGTTTTGGTTTGCAATTCCACCTCTTTGGGAACCAGGGTGTCCAGGACGGCCTTCACGTCCTCCACCAGACGGTCGTAGCCAGCCAGGTTGGAAACGATGTGTCCCACCGGCCGTCCCACGTCGGTCAGGATCAGGTTGATCACCTGGGTCACAGCGGGGGTAAATCGCTGGATGCGCAGTTGATGGTCCACGAAGACGGTACCAATGCCCGTGCCGGCCAGCAAGTTGTTCATGTCATTGTTGGCCCGCGACAGATCGGCCACCTTCTGTTGCAATTCGGCGTTGACCGTGGCCAGCTCTTCGTTGACCGATTGCAGTTCCTCCTTGGACGTTTCCAGCTCCTCGTTGGTGGATTGCAGTTCCTCGTTGACCGACTGCATCTCCTCGTTGGAGGATTTCAGCTCTTCGTTGGAGGTTTCCAATTCCTCGTTCGTGGTCTGGAGGTATTCCTCCTTGGCCCGCAGTTCCTGCTTGAGTGCCACAATCCGTGCATCGACGTCCACGCCGCTGGCGTCGACGCCTTGCACCGAACCCACCACGCCAATGGCCTTCTCGGACCGCTGCGGCGCGGCTGGCGGCGATTCCTCAAGGATGACCAGAAACAGGGCCGACTCGGCGGCTACATCGGGGCCGGTCGTCACCGGCCGGACCGTCAGATCGACCGAAGTGAAGTCGCCGTTGGTTTTGACCCGCAGTCCCGGGTGACGCACCGGCTCCCTGATAGCTACGGCTTTGTGCAGGGCGGTGGTCAAATCACGCCGCAGCCCCTCACGGGCCATCTTCAGGATATTCACGCCGGCCTCGCCCGGGGCCGGTTCCAAATACAACCCGGTGCGACCGTGGAGGTAGAGGATTTCGCCGTGCTGGTTGATCAGGGCACCAACTGGGGCGTACTGTTGCAGCAGCGCCCGCTCGGTCAATTCGCGCAGGCGGAACTTGCTGTCACCGGAAGTCTTCGCGGAGGGCCGTGAAGCGGCCCCACCTTCCGACATAGGCGGCAGATATGCCCCAGGGGCCAGGCGACGTGCGGCAGAACCGTTTTCTTTGCGTTGATATAGCTTTGACGTGCGGTCCGGCGTGGCAAACAGGTCGGTGAACTCGCCCACGGTCTCCGAGGTTCCCAGGAAGAGCACGCCGCCCGGGTTCAGCGCGTAGTGGAACAAGGGGATGAGCTTCTTTTGCAGTTTCCCACCCATGTAGATCAACAGGTTGCGGCAACTGATTAGGTCGAGTTTGGAAAACGGCGGATCTTTGATCACGTCCTGCTCGGAAAAAACCAGCATGTCGCGGAGGCTTTTGTGGACGCGATAGGCCGAGCCGTCCGGTTCCGGCACGAAAAACTGTGCCAGTCGTTCCGGCGAAATGTCGGCCGCGATGCTGGCAGGGTAGACGCCGGTGCGGGCCTGGTCGATGGCCTGGCGATCAATATCCGTCGCAAACACCTGCACCTTGAAGCTCTGTTTCAGCAGATCCATCTGCTCCTGAAGCAAGATGGCGATGGAATATGCCTCGTCGCCGGTGGAACAGCCGGGCACCCAGACGCGGATCGCTGCACCCGTGTCCTTTCCGGCAAAAAGTTGCGGAATGACCTGTTCCTTCAGCGCCGTAAACGTCTCCGGGTCGCGGAAGAAATTGGTAACGCCGATCAATAGATCGCGAAACAGGGCCTCCACTTCGGGCGGATTGTTCTGTAAGTGGCGGACGTACTCACCCAACCGTTCAATCTGGTGGACGGCCATGCGCCGCTCCACGCGGCGGCTAATGGTGTTCTGCTTGTACTGCGAAAAGTCATGGCCGGTCTGGGCGCGCAGCAGAATGAAGACCTTTTTCATCGCGTCATCGGATTTGGGAGCCGGGGGAGAGACCGGCCGAAGTGTCTTACCAAATGCGTGGGTGGCGTAGGCGATGAGCTGAGCTGGCATCTCGGCCGGTGGCAGCACGTAATCGACCAACCCCGTGGCGCTAGCGCTGCGCGGCATGCCGTCGTATTCGGTGGATTCGACGTTCTGCGCCATCACCATACCGCCTTCGCCCTTGACCGCCCGCACGCCCATCGCACCGTCGCTGCCGGTGCCGGAGAGCACGATACAGATAGCCTGCTCGTGTTGGTCCTGGGCCAGAGAGCGGAAGAAGAAGTCAATCGGCAGGCGATGGCCGCGCGGTGCGGTCGGTTCCAGTAACTGGAGCGTGCCGTCCAGAAAGGCCATGTCGCGGTCGGGCGGGATGATGTAGACGCAGTTGGGCCTGACCGCCATGCCATCCTCAACCTCGAAGACCTGCATGCGGGTATAGCGTTTGACCAAGTCGGTGAGGATACTCTTGTGGTCCGGGGCCAGGTGCTGTACCAGGACAAAGGCCATGCCGGGATCGGTCTCGGCGGGCATGCCGGAAAAGAATGCCTCAAACGCCGCCAACCCCCCGGCCGATGCGCCGATGCCAACGATGGGAAAATCCACCTTTGGACGTATAGCCGAGTCTGCCCCCGCCTCCAGCGGAAGATTAGGCGTAGTGCCCGGCTCTGCTTTTTTAGGCGACAGGGGCTGGGGCTTTGAAGCGGGCTTTTTGCTCTTTTTGTCCACTATACGCCTCCCGTATACCGCCCAAGGAGTAAGAAGTATCCCGCAACCCGCATTTTAGCCATTCCAGACCTGCTGAATAGCTCAGAAAGAAAGCGGGATGGTGGGGGGGGGGGACCGCAACCGCTGCGGTTAACGGCAGGGGCATCGCACGCGCAGGCCACGTTGTTCCAGAAGCGGCAGGAGCCGGCCGCCGACGTAGCCGGTGCCACCGGTGAGCAGAATGGGAGGGCTGTGATTGGCCATCAGTGACCTGCTCAGTGAACAACGTTACGACCGGCACGTGGTCCGAGGGCTCTCACCGTGCCGTCCGTCGAGGTGTCCTGGCTGCCTCGGCACCACCAAGCCTGCTTCCGTCACTTGGTCGGGTTCGTCAGGCGTCCCATGAACAAAATGCTCCCTGCCCGCGTGTCGCGGATTAGGAACAGGAACGGGTGGTCGGCACGGAATACCGGACCTATTGACCTTCAGGAAAGTAAAGCAACGTTTATCCATAGTGCAGACGAATTGGCAGGCCGCATTGGATGAAGAAACTGCGCAAACGTTGTGTTGATTGTCGGGCGCGACAAAGACGCTGCTTCAGAACGCCGTTGAGATGAAACACGTCGTCAGGCATGAAGTTGGACAGAACACCATACTTCAGGTGGTTCCACAAATATTCGACAGGATTGAGTTCTGGGGTATACGGTGGTAGCCTCTCCAACGACAGCCGTGGGAAGTCATGCAACACGGCACGGATCGCCGTATCATCGCCCCTGCATAGGTTTCGAAGTTCGGGCCGGCTTCGATGGGGATGGATTCGCCGGTAAGCATCGACTGATCAACCTGAACCGATCCCTCAGCCAGTCGCACGTCGGCGGCAACCACGGCTCCAAGCGACAGCTTCACGATGTCGCCAGGCACCAACTCGGCGGCGGGTAAATTTGCCCAGACGCCCGCCCGCCGAACCGTTGCAGTGATCGCCAACCCCGACTTCAGGGCGGCAAGGGTTGCCTGGGCACGCCCTTCCTGGATAAATCCGATCGCGGCGTTAAACACGAGCAGACCCGCGATGATTGCGGCCCCGGCATACTCGCCGTGTACCATCTGTAGCACGATTGCGGCTTCGAGCATCCAGGGAACCGGCGCCCAGAATTTTTCCAGCGCCCTGCGAAATGGATTCTGAGTCGTGTCCGGCACTGTGTTGGGACCGAAGTGCTTCAGCCGGCGGGCGGCTTCGTCGTTCGTGAGACCTGTCGCGCTATTCACGGGCCCCGACGCAGATGCCACATCGGGACCTTTCCCGGTTAATGGCAGCGAACGCGGGGGCCGAACGCCCGATGTATTTGTAACCGCTTGCATCGTGATTACACCCAGTAACTCCCCCTTCTGAACCCGCCTCCTAAGAACGAGAGCACCGCGAAAATGAGGAAGACGACGAACAGGAGTTTCGCCACTCCCACGAAGGAACCTGCAATTCCTCCAAACCCGAGCAATGCCGCGATCAACGCGACGACGAGACAAGTGATTGCTAACTGTAACATGATCAAACTCTCCTTGAAAAACGGGCGGGCGTAGTCGGCGAGGTGCCAACAAAGCCCGCAATTACCCTATCGCTTTTTTCACGGCTTTCTTGACCGTGTCGGCAGCCTTCTGGACTGCCTGTTTGGTCTTCCCGACAGCCTGGTCGGTCTTTCCTTCGTCACGAAGATTGTCATTGCCGGTCAGTACCCCGGCGGCTTCCTTGATTCGACCTTTTACCACGTCTGTCTTGCCACCCATGACGGTGACTCCTTTTCCTAGAGGTTAACCTCGGTTTCGTGAACGCTCACAAGCCACGAACCACGAACACGACCACCAAGATGATGATCACAAGCGTAACTAACCCGCCACCGATGTACATGATAAGTCTCCCTTTTGAGATTGGCCGGCGGCCACCCTCGGTCGTTGCGGCTGTCCCGCAACTCCGAAAACAAAAAAAGCCGACGTGGCAGAACACCCGGAGGTATTCGACCACGTCGGCTTACTCGTCACCAAGCCCCCCGCCACGAGCGGGTTGCTCTCTATCTAGTCATCCGACAGGTTCACTGGAAAGTCGAGATCAAGTGCATCACGACTCTTCCAGCACTTTCATTGTACGCCTCTACGGGGCAAAGGCAATAGGGCTGTTATCCGAGGACTTGGGAGGGGACGAGCAAGGGGGACTGCGAAGGCGTCTGCCCCCTTGGCTAACGCGGCTGAAAGTGCTGGGGAGCGAGTAAGCAGATCGCCAGTTGCAGAGTGTCAGGAGCTTCCGCCGGTATTCGGCGAGTCTGCCGCCTTCGCCACTGTTTGCTGACGACGCCAGGCGCACGAGAGGGCGTAGGCACGGCGGCGGACGCGGTTGATGCCTCCCAAGGGGCGATGTGCGGTGAGGGCATGCCAAACGCTGAACGAGAGGTTCTGATAGGCGTCTTGTTGTCGTAGTAATTTGATCTCCTGACGCGGGAGCAACAGGTGAGCGACCGTTCGATACGGGGATTCGCTCTCCGGCCACTCGACAGTGGCGTCTTCAATGGGCATCGTTTGCTCTGAGGTGCGCAGTTGTACTTGGAACTCGAACAGCACCTCCTGCGTTCGCAGCGTTTCTTCGAGCGCCAATCGCATCGCGTCGGTCTGGGCCCCCAATCTCTTGACCAGATCCAGGTACGATTCGTGGCGATCCCCGGCTGGCTTCACTCGATACTTGGCCACATAGCTTCCGAACCGAATCGGGGCCATGCTGAAGTAGGTGTTACTCGCCGGGTGCGCGGGAAGTTGTCCCGCGATTCGAGCGACCGCCAGCATCTCGCGCCAATGCCAATGAAGTGGGTTCCAGTCGCCCCCGGTCAGGGCCCCCTGCAACGTCACGAGCGAGCTGTCGTCCGCTTGCACGAGAACTTGCTCCAATCGCAGATAGTCCTTCACGTTCCGGGCAAAGAACACCGGGTGATTGATCATCACGAAATCCTGTGTCGGGCCCTTCTGTTCGTCCGCCAACACCACGTCTCCTTCCATCTCCAGCACCTTGATCGCCATTCCGCGACCATCCGGAATCGCATCGAACTGGGCATGGCTGGCCGCGTTAGAGAACCGAACCACTGTCGGGTAGACGCCGTCGTGCCTAAATAGCCCCTGCGCAAGTTCTTCCGGCAGGTTCGGCAGCACCTTGAATTCTCCTTGGGCGTAGCCATGCGTTTTGACATGCACGTCCGCACGAAACTGGCCGCTCTTCGCCTGGCTCCGCGCTAGGATCAGCTCCAATGCTTGGATCACCCGCTGGATATCTTCCGCCTCATCCACCGGGATCGTTTCGACGTCATCCGCATACGGTAGGGGCCGGTTGGTATTGGTCATCGCAGGTGCCTTGTGCGTGTACTGGGGTTCGTCCCGTTAATCGTGTGTAAGAAACACTTTCAGGATCCGTTCCTTCATTGCATTGCCGAATCGCTGAGGAGGAACGCTTTATCCGAGCGGATGCGAAATGAGAAATCCCGGCTGATGCTAGGCGTCATTTTCCCGGGCCTTTTCGATTTCATCGACTAGGGCAGTTACTTCGGTATTCTGGCTAAGCTCGCTTACTTGTTGGTCATGGGTCGGCGTTTCCAGCTTCAGTTTCTGACAGATCATGTGCAGAACCTGCATATTCTTGGTGACTTCCTGCTCCGTGAGCATACTAAGTTGCAGGTGCAAGTGCGACCATTGTTCAGCGCGGCGCATTGGGTGTTTCTGGTTGATGAGAACGCCTGTGGTTAGAAAAATGAATTCGATTCCCACAATCAGGGACAAGAACGGAAAAGGATATGGATCGAACGGTCGAAGCCATGCGGTCCTCTGGGTGTTCAAAACAATCCAAGCGACAATGAAGAAGACCTGAGCAACAACGAAGCGAAGGCTTCCGAAGAAGCGGGCAACGCCAGTACCCCATCGCTCAGTCCTGGATTGCTGAGCGACCAACTGCTGCTCAAGCTGCGCTATCGTCTCGATGTTCCGCTTGGCTGTCGCGGCGACGGAAGAATGCGATGACACAGCGATCCTTTCGAGTTCGGGCTCCAACTACGAAAACCACGGCTTGCCGAACACCGATGATTCTACCATGCCTGCCCCACCTGCACGATGGGGACAGCCGAAGGTGACGGGCTGTTGAACCGTCCGCTGTCTCGGCGGGCGCATTACTGCTTCACGACACTTGAGACTTGCGATCGGTCGCGGCAATAAGCACTCCAAAGGCCATCGTCCGCTCCTTACATCGTCGCCCGGAACACCCGGTGCCCGTTCACTTGCAACTCCGTAACCTGACCCGCCACCACCAGAGCCATCAGGAGGTCTTCCAGGGTATCGGAGGAAAGCGGGAGAACTCGACGATATCTTGTCGGGATATGCCCGCTGCGCCCGACTGAGCAATCCGTAGCGCCAGTTTCATTGCACCGGGGGTTTCCTCATCCTCGGCACGATATTCCCTGATTCCCATCCATTCACGAAACGACGTTCTCCACATGGAGATAACTATGATTCCTGGCACGGATTCTGGGGTGGCCATTGGCGCTCATGGAATCCGCGACCAGAACGGCGACCAACTGCCGTTGCCGACGGGCATTCCCAGCCTGCGCCCCAGCGACATCGTCGGCTACATGACCTACATGGGCAGACAGGGAAGGCGATCTTTCAGCAAAGGGCCTGAGCGATACGCGCCACTGCGACGGGAGACGTGTAATGTTGATCGAACATAATCGAACCTCCGGGAGAACGGGGAAGCGGAACAGTCTCCCCATAGCGTAACGCCGACATTATGTGGCGCAGAGAGCCGGCGAAACGCTGAAATACCGACGGAGGAATGAGCTACGTCACATAACTGAATGCGCCACAGAAACGCCGCCATGCGTGGCGCGCACGATCAGAATGTGCGGCAAGAACCGGTAGAACGTTTGGACCAGTTGATTGAGCCAAGCAAAAGCGGATTCCATACGTGCCTCCCACGAAATGCGAAGGGCACCCAGGCGCGTCGCCTGGGTGCCCTTTTCGTACTTCTGGATGTCTCCGCAGTTACGGAATCGGAACCGGACAGTCGGGGTCAGGCCCCAAGGCTGCCACACGCTCGGCGCGAATGGCCTCGGCCGCCGCACGCGCCTGGCGAATGTCCTGGTGGACATCCTCCGGGTCGCGGCCTTGTGCCGGAATCAGCGCCATGTCGCTGTGAGTCACTTTCGGAGCGCCGACGATTTGCATGGGCTACTCCTTGTCATAGACCCACTGGGGCGCGGAGGCGTCCGGCAGACTGTCCCGCCGGTCTTGGTCCGCCGCCCGCGCGGCCTGGACATCCTGGTCCACGGCCTGGGGATCGCGCCCCTGGGCCGGGATCAGGGCCATGTCGCTGTAGGTCGGTTTGGGGTTGTTGCAAATGTTCTGCATGGCTTAGACCGGCTTCCAGCCCGCGCCATCGTACACCTGAGCGTGGTTCTGCTCGGGAACCTGGCCCATCTCCTTGCGGTACTCGGTCTCGGCGGACTGCATCGCGCCGGCCCGCTCGACCTGATCGCCGGTTTTGCCCTCGGCCTGCACGAGGATGGTGTCCAGAG